>OBEQ012104466.1_pt1 | contig 21847 bp, 18 predicted proteins | sample 1670901 | NCBI WGS metagenome assembly OBEQ01 (sample SAMEA104232315, study PRJEB22302) | groundwater metagenome | biome: forest; feature: aquifer; material: groundwater | place: USA | collected 2011-08-07 | depth 5.4 m
CCCCCCCGCGCTGGCCGGACCCGGCCCCGCTCACCCGGGGGGCGCCCGCCGATCTACACGCTGCACGGCGGAACGCCCAGCGAAGGGCTGAGCGGCGCGGCCGGTCCGAGCGCCGGGGTGTCGGCCGGCGGCGAGCCGGGCGAGCGCATCGTGCGCGCCGTCGTCCAGGCGATCCAGAAGCTCGAGGACAACGGCCACTACGGGCCGTTTGCGTGTGTGCTCGGCAACGGGTTTTTCCTCGACGCCAACACGCCCAGCCACTCGCTGGTGCTGCCCAGCGACCGCATCACGCCGTTCCTCAACGGGCCGCTGCTGCGCTCGAGCACGCTGGCGCCGGCGAGCGGGCTGGTGTTCGCGCTGGCCGGCGATCCGGTCGACCTGGTGGTGGCGACCGACATCACGGTCAAGTTCCTGCAGTTGAGCGTCGAGCCGCGCTACGTGTTCCGGGTCTACGAGCGGATCGCCGTGCGCATCAAGCAGCCGGGCGCGATCTGCCGGCTGATGCCGCACACCAAGGCGGGCTGACCCGGTGTTGCCCGACAGCTTCGCGCCGCCGCGCAGCGCGCTGCGCCTGGGGACCGCGGCGAGCCCGGCACCGAGCGGCGGGGTCGCGGCGGGAACGCCCACCAGGCTGGTCGCGAGCGCGTCGCCCGGCCACCCGAGCAACAAGGTGCAGGTGCTGTACCGTGTCGAGGGCGGGCCGGTGCGAACCGTGCACGCCGTGCCGACGAACCCGTCGCTTCAGCCCGGACCACAGGTCTTCGCCGCGCAGTTGCCCGCGCTGGCTCCCGGCCAGGGCCTCGACTACCGCGCCGAGCTGACGCGGGTCGGCCAACGCATCGCGCTCGCGCCGGCCGACGGCAGCTGGCACTCGATCCGCGCTGTCGCGGTCGAGCCGACTCGCCCGGCCGCCGTACCGAGGGGTTCGGCATTCCCCGCCTACGACACCGCGGGCACGCCGCGCTTCGGCTTCGAGCTCGAGTTCCTGGGGGCCCTCACGGTGCAGTTGCGCGCCGAGGTGATGGGGCTGACGCCGCAGGGCTGGCGCATCAACTTCTTCGTCGTGCACGGCGAGGCGCACGGCCCGCGCCTGCACGGCAAGGTGCGGCCCGAGGGCGGCGACTGGATGGGCATCCGCGACGACGGCGTCGGCGAGGTCGACATCAAGATCACCTACGAGACGCCCGACGGCGCGCTGCTGCTCGAGCAGTCGGGCGGCGTGTTCGACATCGGCCCGCAGGGTTACGCCGACGTGGTGCGCGGGGTCTACCGCGGCGCACCGCCGTTCTTCGCGACGCCGGTCTACGTCACCGCCGATCCGCGCTGGAAGTGGATCAACGCGCTGCAGTGTTACGGCTTCGGGCGCGTCGTGATGCACGAGCTGCGCGTCGAGTGCGACATCTATGCGCCGCACCTGAAGAGCGAGCCGCCGCTTGGCTAAGGTCATCGTCCTGGGGGGCGGCGTGGCAGGCATGAGCGCCGCGCACGAGCTGATCGAGCGCGGCTTCGAGGTGGTCGTGCTCGAGCGGCGCAACATCGCCGGCGGCAAGGCGCGCAGCATCCCGGTCGAAGACGACGGCGCGGGCACCAGCGGGCACCAGCTGGTCGACAGCGGCGAGGCGTCGATCGAGCATCAACTGCCCGGCGAGCACGGCTTTCGCTTCTTCCCCGGCTTCTACAAACATGTCATCGACACGATGCGCCGCATCCCGTCGTTCGACGGCCGCAAGGTGGCAGACCACCTGGTGCCGACCACCCGCGTGGGCATCACCCAGTACGGCAAGCCGACCTTCCTGGTGCCGGCGGTGTTCCCGCGCACCCCCGGCGACGCCGGCACGCTGCTGCGCGACATCCTGCTCGCGTTCGGCCCGGTCACCGACCTGACGCCCGACGACCTCGCGTTTTTCGGCGCCCGCGTCTGGCAGATCCTGACCTCGTGCGACGAGCGCCGGCTCGGCGAGTACGAAGCCATCAACTGGTGGGACTTCGTCGGCGCCGAGACCCGCTCGCCGGCCTACCAGAAGTTCCTCGCCGCCGGCATCACCCGCTCGCTGGTCGCGGCCAAGGCGCGCAAGGCCAGCACCCGCACCATCGGCGACGTGTTCGTGCAGCTGATGCTGACCATCGTCAACCCGCTCGCCGGCTCGACCGACCGGGTGCTCGACGGCCCGACCAACATGGTCTGGATCGACCCGTGGCGCAGCTACCTCGAGTCGCGCGGCGTGCAGTACCGCTGCAACGCCGAGGTCGAGCAGATCCTGTGCAGCGGCCAGCGTGTCACCGGCGTTGTCATCCGCGACCAGGGCGTGCGCAGCGTGGTGCAGGGCGATCACTACGTCGCCGCGATCCCGCTCGAGCGCATCGCGCCACTGGTCAACGCCGACCTGCTCGCGGCCGACCCGGCGCTGGCCCACCTGCACACGCTGGCGCCCAACGTCGAGTGGATGAACGGGGTCCAGTTCTACCTCAAGCGCGACCTGCCGACCGCGCACGGCCACGTGATCCACATCGACACCGAATGGGCGCTCACCAGCATCTCGCAGCTGCAGTTCTGGCGCAGCGTGGCGCCCGAGCAGTTCGGCGACAGCGAGGTGCGCGGCGTGCTGTCGGTCGACCTGTCGGACTGGACCGCACCCGGCTCCGACGGCCGCAGCGCGATGCAGTGCTCGCGCGACGAGGTGGTGCGCGAGACCTGGCAGCAGCTCAAACGCTCGCTCAACGTCGAGGCCGAGCTGCTGCGCGACGCCGACCTGCACTCCTGGTTCCTCGACGCCGACATCAAGCCCGACGCGGCGCGTGCCGGCTACCTGCGCAACTCGGAACCGCTGCTCGTGAACCTGGTGAACACCTGGGCCCTGCGGCCGCATGCGCGGACCGCGATCGCGAACCTGTTCCTCGCCTCCGACTACGTTCGCACCTTCACCGACCTCGCGACGATGGAAGGCGCCAACGAGGCGGCGCGCCGCGCGGTCAACGGCCTGCTCGACGCAGCCGGCTTCGCCGGCCCGCGCTGCGAGGTCTGGCCGCTGCACGAGTTCGACGTGCTGGCCCCGTGGCGGCTGCACGACGCGGCGCGCTACAAGGCCGGGCTGCCGTGGGACGCCACGCTGACGCAGGTGGCGGCGCACGCGCTGCGCGCGGCGTCGCCGCTGCTCGAGCTGGCGCGCCCGCTGCTCGAAGCGGTGACGCCGTTCGCGAGCCCGCTGGCCGATGCGTTGGACCTCAGCGACGGGATGATGGAGGACACTGGCGAAGTGCTCGCCGTCGACCCGACCGTCAAGCGCGGCTCGGCCTATGTGCCGACGCCGCAGTACGGCGTGCTCGACATCGCCGACGCGGTGCCGGGCGCCGGCGACGTGGTCGGGCCCGCGGGCTTCATCGAGCGCCTCGGCTGGTACCGCGATATGCTGAGCGACACCTTGGCCGCCGGCGTGCCGGCGTGGGAGCCGCAGCGCCATCTGTACGGCCTGGTCAAGGACTTCATCGCCCGCTCGGGCAAGGGCCTGCGCCCGGCGCTGTGCATCGCGACCGCGCGTGCGCTCGGCGGCAGCGCCCGCGACGCGCAGCCCGCGGCGGCCGGCATCGAGATGCTGCACAACGCCTTTCTCGTGCACGACGACATCGAGGACGGCAGCGACTTCCGGCGCGGCGTGCCGACGCTGCACCAGCGCGCCGGCGTGCCGATCGCGGTCAACACCGGCGACGCGATGAACGCGCTGGCGATGCGGCTGCTGCGCCGCAGCGGCGAGCGGCTCGGGCCGGCGGCGGCGCTGCGCATCCTCGACGAGGTCGACCACATGCTGGTCGAGAGCCTGGAGGGCCAGGCCACCGAGCTCGGCTGGATGCGCGACAACGACCTCACGGTGGGCGCCGACGACTACCTGCGCCTGGTGCTCAAGAAGACCGCCTGGTACAGCTTCATCCATCCGATGCGGATCGGCGCGCTGGTGGCGAACCCGCACGACGCCGACCTCGGCCGCTTCGATCGCTTCGGCTACCTGCTCGGCCTCGCGTTCCAGATCACCGATGACGTGCTCAACCTCACCGGCAAGGTCGAGCGCTACGGCAAGGAGATCGACGGCGATCTGTGGGAAGGCAAACGCACGCTGGTGCTCACGCACGCGCTGCAGCATGCGAACGGCGCTGACCACGCATGGATCGCGCGCTTCCTGGCGCGCCCGCGCGAGCGCCGGCTGCCGCGCGAGGTGCTGCAGCTGCACGACATGCTCTCGCGCAACGGCAGCATTGCGTGGGCGCAGCAGGCGGCAAGCGCATTCGCCGAGGCGGCGGCGCAGGAGTTCGACCGCTCGGCGTTCGCTGGCGTGCCGGCCGGCCCCGACCTGGACTGGCTGCGCTCGAGCGTGAACTTCCTGGTTCAGCGCGACGCGTAGGCCCCGGAAAATCCGGTACCCTGCGGGCGACGGCGCGGCGGCGATCCCGCTTGTTCCGCTTGACCCTGCCAAGCGCGCGCGACACGATCGCACGCAAAGGATGACGCGAATGAGCCAGCACGAACCCCTTCGTCTGCACGTCCCCGAGCCGACCGGCCGGCCGGGCTGCCGGACCGACTTCTCCTACCTCCACCTGGCGCGCGCCGGCGAGGTTCGCCGCCCGCCGGTGAACTCGGCGCCGACCGACATCTGGGACCTCGCCGACACGCTGGTTCGGGTGCTCGACGACGACGGCCGCGCCGTCGGCTCCTGGGTGCCGCAGGTCGATCCGCAGCTGCTGCGGCGCGGCATGCGCGCGATGCTCAAGACCCGTGTCTTCGATGCCCGCATGCTGATCGCACAGCGCCAGAAGAAGATCTCGTTCTACATGCAGTGCCTGGGCGAAGAGGCGATCGCCGTCGCCCACGCGCTGGCCTTGAACGACGGCGACATGTGCTTTCCGACCTATCGCCAGCAAGGCCTGCTGCTGGCGCGCGACGACGTCGACATGGTCGACCTGATGTGCCAGCTGATGTCGAACCAGCGCGACGCGCTGAAGGGGCGCCAGCTGCCGGTGATGTATTCGTTCAAACGGGCCGGCTTCTTCTCGATCAGCGGCAACCTGGCAACGCAATTCATCCAGGCGGTGGGCTGGGCGATGGCCTCGGCGATCAAGGGCGATACCCGAATCGCATCGGGCTGGATCGGCGACGGCGCCACGGCCGAAGCCGACTTCCACACCGCGCTCACCTTCGCCCATGTGTACCGCGCGCCGGTGATCCTCAACGTGGTCAACAACCAGTGGGCGATCTCGACCTTCCAGGCGATCGCCGGCGGCGAGGCCACCACCTTCGCGGCGCGCGGCGTCGGCTGCGGCATCGCGTCGCTGCGGGTCGACGGCAACGACTTCCTGGCGGTGCTGGCGGCGTCGCAATGGGCGGCCGAGCGGGCCCGCAGCAACCTCGGGCCGACCTTGATCGAGTGGGTCACCTACCGCGCCGCGGCGCACTCGACCTCGGACGACCCGAGCAAGTACCGGCCGGCCGACGACTGGTCGCACTTCCCGCTCGGCGACCCGGTGGCGCGCCTGAAGCAGCACCTGGTCGCGATCGGCGCCTGGTCCGACGCCGAACACGAGGCGACGCAGAAGGCGCTCGAAGCCGAGGTCGCGGCGGCGCAGAAAGAGGCCGAGCGTTACGGCACCTTGACCGACGGCCACATCCCGCCCATCGAGACGATGTTCGAGGATGTCTACAAGGAGATGCCGGCGCATCTGCACGACCAGCTTCGCCAGGTGAGGGCATGACCATGTTGACGCAAACCAAACCCGGCCGCCTCGACCCGGCGTCGGCCGTCAAGACGGTGTCGATGACGATGATCCAGGCCCTGAGGTCGGCCATGGACGTGATGCTCGAACGCGATCCGAACGTGGTCGTGTTCGGCCAGGACGTGGGCTACTTCGGCGGCGTGTTCCGCTGCACTGAAGGGCTGCAGGCCAAGTACGGCAAGTCGCGCGTGTTCGACTCGCCGATCTCCGAAGGCGGCATCGTCGGCGCGGCGGTCGGCATGGGCGCGTACGGGCTGCGCCCGGTGGTCGAGATCCAGTTCGCCGACTACTTCTACCCGGCGTCGGACCAGATTGTGTCCGAGGCGGCGCGGCTGCGCTACCGTTCGGCGGGCGACTTCACGGCGCCGATCACGGTTCGCATGCCGTGCGGCGGCGGCATCTACGGCGGGCAGACCCACAGCCAGAGCCCGGAGGCGCTGTTCACCCATGTCTGCGGCATCCGCACGGTGATGCCGTCGAACCCGTACGACGCCAAGGGGCTGCTGATCGCTTCGATCGAGAACGACGACCCCGTCATCTTTCTGGAACCGAAGCGGCTCTACAACGGCCCGTTCGACGGCCACCATGACCGGCCCATCGTGCCCTGGTCCCAACATCCGCTGGGCGAGGTGCCCGAGGGCTACTACAGCTTGCCGCTCGACACGGCGTCGGTGTTCCGCGCCGGCCGCGACCTCACGGTGCTGACCTACGGCACGATGGTCTTCGTCTGCGAGGCGGCGGCCAACGAATGCGGGATCGACGCGGAGATCATCGACTTGCGAACGCTGTGGCCGCTGGACCTGCCGGCGCTCGTCGCATCGGTCAAGAAGACCGGCCGCTGCATCGTCGTCCACGAGGCGACGCGCACCAGCGGATTTGGTGCCGAGCTGGTCTCTCTCGTGCAGGAGCATTGTTTCTATCACCTCGAAGCGCCGATCGAACGGGTGGCGGGCTGGGACACGCCGTACCCGCATGCGCTCGAGTGGGCCTACTTCCCCGGGCCCGAACGGGTCGGGGCGGCGATGAAGCGTGCGATGGAGGCATGATGGGTTTGCACATCATCAAGATGCCCGACATCGGCGAAGGCATCGCCGAGGTGGAGCTGGTCGCCTGGCATGTGAAGCCGGGCGACACGGTCGCCGAGGACCAGCCGCTGGCCGACGTGATGACCGACAAGGCCAACGTCGAGATCCCGTCGCCGGTGGTCGGCACCGTGGTGTCTCTCGGCGGTGAAGTGGGGCAGACACTCGCGGTCGGGTCGGAGCTGATTCGCATCGAGGTGGCGGGTGAGGTCAAGGCGCCGAAAGGGCGCGCGCCGGCGCCCGAGAAGGCGGCTGCGCCACGGCCTCCTGCAGCCGCACCGGCCAAGCCCGTCGCGCCGGCGCTTCGAGCCCCCGCCGTTGTTGTGCAAGCTCCAAGCGAGCAAGACCGCCCGATCGCCTCGCCGTCGGTGCGCCGCCGCGCCTGGGAGCTCGATCTCGACCTGCACGACGTGGCCGGCAGCGGCCCCGGCTCGCGCATCATGCAGGTCGACCTCGATGCAGCGCTCGCGCGGCGGGGTCTTGCGGCTGCGCCACGCGCTTCTGCACGCGCGGCGCCGAGCGGCGTCGAGCGCAACGACGAACAAGCCATCCCCGTCATCGGCGTGCGGCGCAAGATCGCGCAGAAGATGCAGGAGTCCAAGCGCCGCATCCCGCACTTCAGCTACGTCGAAGAGCTGGACGTGACCGAAGTCGAGGCCTTGCGCGCGACGCTGAATGCAAAGTGGGCGAAAGAGCGCGGCAAGCTGACGCTGCTGCCCTTCATCGCGCGCGCCGTCGTGCTGGCGCTGCGCGAGTTCCCGCAGATCAACGCGCGTTTCGACGACGAGGCCGGCATCGTGACGCGTCACGGCGCGGTGCACATCGGCATCGCGACCCAGACCGACTCGGGCCTGATGGTGCCGGTGCTGCGCCACGCCGAGGCGCTGGACCTGTGGGGCATCGCCGACGAAGTGACGCGGCTGGCCGACGCTGCGCGCGGCGGCAAGGCCACGCGCAACGAGCTCACCGGCTCGACGATCACGATCACCAGCCTGGGCGCGCTCGGCGGCATCGCTACCACGCCGGTCATCAACCACCCCGAAGTCGCGATCGTCGGCGTTAACCGCATCGTCGAGCGGCCGATGTGGCGCAGCGGCGCGGTGCTGCCGCGGCTGATGATGAACCTGTCGTCGTCGTTCGACCACCGGGTGGTCGACGGCATCGACGCGGCGCGTTTCGTTCAGTCGTTGCGGGGGTTGCTGGAGTCGCCGGCGACACTCTTCATCTGACGCGAGCCGTCATCCCGGCGAACGCCGGGATCCACTGCTGCTTCACTGCGCGTCTGCCAAGAGTGGATCCCGGCGTGCGCCGGGATGACGCGCTTTCTCAGCGCGTGTCGGCGAAGAACTCGGCGCGCACCGACACGTTGTCGGACCAGCCGTCGACATGCGGCAGTGCCGACAGCGCCAGCAGGATCTGGCCGCGCGACGCGAGCACCGGCACGACGCGAAACGCGGCCAGCGCGAACAGCGCCTGCAGCGGGCCGGCACGCGCCGGCTTGTCGACCGCGACGACGAGGCGCTGCCCGTCGAGCATGATCGGCAGCGCGCGGTGCGCCACCGCCACGCGCAGCGGCAGCTTGTGCGCCGCCGCGGGGTCGACCGGGAAGCGTGTCAGGTCGACCAGCGGGTAGCCCATCTTGTGGCCGATCGCGGTGTGCAGGTCGTGCGCCGAGATCACGCCCGACGCGACAAGGCGCTCGCCGAGCGGCAGCTCGCCGCAACTGGCCAGAGCGCGGTCGAGCTGGTCCTGCGTCACGAGGCCGAGGTTGAGCAGCGACTGGCCGATCGGCAGCACCGGCATGCGCTGCTGGCGCTCGATGGCGGCGAGCAGGTCTTGCGGCGTCGACACCCAGTGCTCGGCCGCCGCGTCGCGCTGGGTCGCACCGAACTCGCGGCGCGCGCAGGCGCTGCGCGGCACGAACATGCGCAGCAGCGCGCGTTCGTCGCCGGTCGGCACGAACAGGTACAGCCCCTCGGCGCTGTCGACATGGCCAAAGCTTCGACCGCTCGCGCCCGGCGTTCCGTCGCCGGCGAAGAGCCGGAATTCCTGTTCGTGTTCGGCTGCGGGCGGGCGCTGGTCGGAGGCCAGCGGCGTCGTCAGCGTCAGCGAGCGAAAGCGCGCAAAGGGCAAGGTCAATGCCCTGCTGTCGGCGCTGGTCGCGAAGGCGAGCGTCGCTGCCAGCGGGTCGATGCCGCGCATGAAACCCTCGACCTGGCTGCCCGACGCGGTCTCGATGCGGCACGGCTGCACCACCGTGTGGCCGGGCGCCGGCGGATGCGGCCAGTTGAACGGCGGCGCCGGCCACTGCCAGGGCTCGGCGGCCTCGTCCAGCAGGATCGGAAACGGCGGCAGTGAATCGAGGTCGAACATGCTCACGACACCTTACACGCGGCGGTGTCGGCATGGGTGTGAAAAAAGTCGGGGAAAGCGGCCCGGCATAGCCCCTTCTCCCCCGGGAGAGGGGAGGGGTGAGGGCGCGGTGCCTCATTCACGGCGGCCCAGGCGGCGTTGCCGCACAACGCCAGGGCATAGCGGTACACGGCGCCGGCTTCGCGCGAGTAGACGCTGGCCAGCGCGTCGCAGTCGCCACCAGCGACGCGGCGTGCCAGCGTGGCGTCGTCACTGCGCGGGCGGGGGGTCCAGGGCACGAAGGACATCATCGAAGCGTATTGCGCCGCAGCGCCCCCAAAGTTCCCGGCCGCATGAAAAACGCCTGCACTCGGCAGGCGTTGTGGCTGGCGCGACGGGTTTCAGTGGTGGCGCCGACGTATGGCCCAGATCAGGCCGACCAGCAGCCCCGCGGCCGTCAACAAGAGGGTGCTCGGCTCGGGCACCTGGCCGACGATCGGCGCCGCCAGGGGCGTGGGCTGTCCCGAGGCGGTATTCGCTTGGTTCGGCGAGTTGCTGCGACCCGCTTCGAAGCTGCCGGTCGCGCCTTCGGTGTGGGTTGCGCCGGGCAGGGGCACGTTCGACGCGACGGCATGCGCGTCGCCGCCGATCCCATGTGACGCCGGCGTGAGCTCACGGCCGTGCACGTCGGTCACGACGCTGGTCGGCGTGTAAGGGTTGCGGGAGATCGGATACAGCTCGGGGCCGGGCCGGGCGCTGACCGGCCCGCCGCCATAGGGATTCGACGCTTCGTAGCCGGAGGCGGTCGATATCGGCGCGGCGCAGGCGCCGGCGCACAGCAACGCGGTGGTGCACGCCGCGAGGCGCCACCCGGGCCGGCATACCTGAAATCGCTTCATGATCTGTTCCTCCCTTGCTTCAAACGTAGCTCATACCGTCCGAAATGGCCAGCACCCGGAAGGAGGGCAAATGGCATTCCCACGCGCCGGCGCAAGGCCGCACTGGGCCGAGCGCCGGATCAGTTGCGTTGATTTGTAAGGCTGACTGGACGCAGCCTGAAAAGTCTTCCGTCCGCGAAATAAGCCCGCGCCGCGCGCCAGATCGGCCGATTGGCGCTCGAGGTTCGCGCTTAAGCTTGCAAGCGTGAGTCGCTGCGGGTTCATTCGGGCGGCAGTTGGGACGCAATCTGATGAACGAAATCCTGCTCTGGTTGTTTTGGATCGCCGTGCCGCTTGCGCTGCTGGCGAGCTGGATCGGCCTTCGTTCGCCGCCGCCGGAAGAACCGAGCCGGGACGAGCTGGCGCGCGCCGCCCAGGCCGCTGCCCGCGCCGCCGGGCTGCAGGCGCAACAGGCCGCGGCCCGGCAGGCGGCCGAGCAACTGGCACGTCAGGCGACCGAGAAAGCGGCGCGCCAGGCCGCCGAGCAACAAGCCGCCGACGAGGCGCAGCGCCTCGCCGCCGAACGCGAAGCGGCGGCACAGGCGGCGCGTGCAGCGGCCGCTGAGGCTGAACGTGTTGCAGCGGTGGAGACCGAACGTGTTGCTGCAGCGGTGGAAGCCGAACGTGCAGCCGCCGCGGAAGCCGGGCGTGTTGCCGCGCAACAAATGGCGCGCCTTGCCGCCGAGCGGAAGGCCGCCGAAGAAGCTGCGCAGGCTGCCGAGCAGCGGGCCGCGCAGGAAGCCGCCCGCATCGCCGCCGCGCGCCGGGCCGCCGAGGCAGCCGCACGGGTTGCCGCCGAACATCAAGCGATCCACGTGGCTGCCCGCTTGGCCGCAGAGCGTCAGGCCGCCGACGAAGCGGCGCGCCTCGCCGCCGAAGCCGCGGCCGTGCCGCGAACGCCGGCCCAGACGCTGGTGATGGTCGCCGACGACTCCAAGGTCGTGCGCGTCAAGACCAGCCGGCTGCTGGCCCAGCACCAGTACCAGGTCTCGCTCGCGGCCGATGGCCTCGAAGCGGCCAAGCAGATCGAAGACGGCATGCCGCATGTGCTGATCACCGACGTCGAAATGCCCGGAATGGACGGCTTCGAGCTGACCCGCCATGTGCGCGCCAACCCGCGCACCGCGCACATCCCCGTCATCATGATCACTGCCGCCGACGACAAACACCGCGACGACGCGGCGCGCGCCGGTGTCAGCGTGCTGCTCGGCAAGCCCTATCCGGAAGAAGAGTTGATCGCCCACATTGAATCGACCTTGAGCAAGATCGCGCCGGCGGGCCCTGCGCTCGCCGCCCGGTAGCGCGTCAAGTCAGCGCCTGCGCCGCGCTGCGGCGCGGCTGCATCACCACCACCTCGCGCGCGCGCAGCTGGCCGCAGCCGGCGTCGACGTCCTGCCCGGCCGAATGGCGCAGCTTGGTCAGGATGCCGCGCCGGTGCAGGGTTCGCGCGAGTGCCGCCGCCTGCTCCCACGACGGCCGCCTGAAGTCCAGCCCGTCGACCGTGTTGTACGGAATCATGTTCATGATCGCGTACTTGCCGCTGAGCAATCGCACGATGCCATCGATCTCGTCGGCGCCGTCGTTGATGCCTTCGAGCAGCGTCCACTGGTACTGGATCGGGTAGCCGGTGGCGCGTGCGTAACGTTCGCCGAGCTCGACCAGCTCGGCCGGGTCCAGGCGCGGTGCGCGCGGCAGCAGCCTGGCGCGCAACTCGGCGCGGGTCGAATGCAGCGACAGCGCGAGCGCAGGCTTGACCGGCCCCGCGGGCAGGCGCTCGAACACGCGCCGGTCGCCGACCGTCGAGAACACCAGGTTCTTGTGCCCGATGCCGCCGGCGGTGCCGAGCAGCGCGATCGCTTCGAGCACGTTGTCGAGGTTGTGGGCCGGCTCGCCCATGCCCATGAAGACGACCTTCCTGACGACACGCAGTCGCCGCGCGAGCGCCACTTGCGCGACGATCTCGGCGCTGCCGAGCTGGCGCAGGAGGCCGTCGCGGCCGGTCATGCAGAAGACACAGCCGACCGCACAGCCGACCTGGCTCGACACGCACAGGCCGTCGCGCGGCAGCAGCACGCTTTCGACCGTCTGGCCGTCGGCCAGGTCGATCAGCAGGCGCGCCGAGCCGTCTTCTGCCGGGTGTTCGGAACGCAGGCGCGCGAGCCCATCGAGCTCGGCGGTGATGGCGGGCAAGCCGGCACGAACCTCGAGCGGCAGGAAGTCTTCGGGGCGGCGCCGCCCGCTGTCCTGCGGCAGCGCGTTCGCCCACAGCCGCAGCACACGTTGTTCGTGGCAGGGCTTGGCGCCGAGGGCGCGCAGCCGCTGGCGGATGTCGTCGATGCGCATGGCGCGTATTGGACCAGAGCTAAGGGCTGCGCTGCCAGAGCCGGCGCCACCACGACGGCTGCTTCACCGGTCGTTCCACCTTGCGCGGCGCGACCGGCACGGGCTCGACGGCGCCCGCCTCGAAGAGATCGCGAAACGCGGCCATCGACTGCGGCCGTTGCTCGGGCCGCACTGCGAGGCCCGCATCGATGGCGGCGAGAAACGGCTTCGAATAGCGGCCGGCGCCCAGCTTGATCGCCGGCACCATGTCGTCCCTGACGATGCGTGCCACCGACGACGGCGGCGCGCGCCCGGCCACTGCCGCGTACAGCACCGCGCTCAAGGCGTAGACGTCGGTCCACGCGCCCTGGCGCAGCGCCTGCTCGCCGCCGTATTGCTCGATCGGCGAGTAGCCGCTCTTCAGGATCGCGGTCAGGTTCTGGGTCGCGTCGCTGATCACACGCCGCGCCGCGCCGAAGTCGAGCAGCAGCGGGCGCGGCTTCTGTTCGAGGAAAGGGCCGGCGCGCTTGTCGAACAGCAGCAGCACATTGTCGGGCGCCACGTCGCGGTGATAACACTTCTCGGCGTGGATCGCGCCCAGCGCCTCGGTCAGCGGCTCGGTGAAACGGCGCAGCCAGGTCTCGCTCGGCGAGGTGCCCAGCGCGGTGAGCCACTTCTGCAAGGTCGTGCCCTGGTAGTAGGGCATCACCATGTAGGCGGTGCCGTTCTCCATCCAGAAGCGGTACACCTTGACCAGCGAGCCATGGTCGAAGGACGCGAGCAGGCGCGCCTCGCCGAGGAAGCTGCGCAGGCCGAGTTCGAAGTGTTCGCGGTGGCGCGGCGAGCGCGGCTGCACCTCGCCGTCGGCGGCACGCACGGCAAGCGCGGCCGGCATGTATTCCTTGATCGCCACCTGGCGATCGAGCCGCGCGTCGCGCACCAGGTAGACGATGCTGTAGCCGCCGACGCCGACCAGCCCTTCGATGACGAACTCCTGCAGCTGGCGGCCGATCGGCAATTCGCCGTCGACGTCGCGCCGCGGCATCAGCACCGTGCGCTGCTCGTCGGGCGGCGTCGGGTTTTGCATGGACGTCAATCGACCGGCCAGGGCATCGACTTGGGCAGCGTCATCGGCGTCGGCGCCGTCCCGCCCGCCACGCTGTCGACCGCGCGCCACCACGGCATGACCGGATTGGCATGGGCCGGCTCGACCGGCTCGCCCAGGCGCGGCATCACGAGCTGTGCGCCTTTGGCACCGGCCAGCGCCAGCAGCGTCTCGGCCGGCTCGTCCCAGGGGTGCAGCGCGAGGCTGAAGGTGCCCCAGTGGATCGGCAGGAAGGCGCCGCCGCCGAGCAGCGCATGCGCTTCGAGCGCGTTGCGCGGGCCGAGGTGGATGTCGCCCCACGACGGGTGCCAGGCGCCGACCTCGAGCATCACCAGGTCGAAGGGCCCGAGCCGTTCGCGGATCGTCGCGTACTCGGTCGTCAGGCCGGTGTCGCCGCTGAAGAACACCGAATGGCGCGCCGAACGAATCACCATCGATGACCACAGCGTCGCGTTGCGGTCTTTCAAGCCACGCCCCGAGAAGTGCTGCGACGGCGCGGCGGTGATGCTGAGGTCGGCATTCGGCAGCGTGTGCGACTCCCACCAGTCGAGCTCGACGATGCGCTGCGCCGGCACGCCGAAAGCCTCGAGGTGGGCGCCGACGCCGAGCGAGGTGACAAACGGCACCTCGCTGCGCGCGAGCTCGCGGATCGTCGGGTAGTCGAGGTGGTCGTAGTGGTCGTGCGAGACGATCACCAGGTCGATCGGCGGCAGCGCACGAAGCGCCACCGGCACCGGCTGGAAACGCTTCGGTCCGGCGAGGCGCGACGGCGAGGCTCGTGGGCCCCAGACCGGGTCGGTCAGCACGCGCAGGCCGTCGATCTCGATCAGCACCGTCGAGTGGCCGAGCCAGGTTGCGCGCAGCCCGCTGCCAGGTTGGGTGCGCCATGCCGCGCTCGGATCGAGCGACGGCAGCGGGCCGCTCGGCACACGCCGCACGCCGCCGCACAGGAAGTCACTGAGGGTCGGCCTGGGTGCGCTGGTGTCGCGCAGGCCGGGCAGGACCGGGTGCTGGTTGCGGAAGGTCTCACCCGCCCACAGCGGCGAGGCCTTCATCCGCTCGAGCCGCAGGCCGGCGGGTTTCGCGCCGAGTGTCTTCATGTGCGCACGATACGGCAAACCCTCCTGCCGCGTCACCCCGACGAAAGTCGGGGTCCACTCGACGCGAAGCGCATCGATGATGCAGGGGATCCCGACGTTCGTCGGGATGACGCGGGGCTTCCTAGGCCGCGTGGGCCGGCGTCAGCACCTTGCCGTCCCTGAAGAAGGCCACCAGGTTGTCGAACACCAGCTCGGCCATCGCGCCGCGGGTCTCGCGCGTGCCGCTCGCGATATGCGGCAGCAGCACCACGTTGTCGAGCGTGAACAGCTCGCGCGGCACGTTCGGCTCGCGCTCGAACACGTCGAGCCCGGCACCCGCGATGCGGCGCTCGACCAGTGCGCGCACCAGCGCCGCTTCATCGACGACGCTGCCGCGCGACACGTTGATCAGGAAGCCGTCGGGGCCCAGCGCATCGAGCACTTCGGCGTTGATCAGGTGTCGCGTGGCGGGCCCGCCGGCGGTGATGACGACCAGGAAGTCGGCCCAGCGTGCCAGCGCGGTGAGCGAGGTTTCGTGCGGATACGCCGCGCCGTCGACCGGGCGGCGCGTGTGGTAGCGGATGTCCATCTCGAAGCCGCCGGCGCGCTTGGCGATCGTGCGGCCGATGCGGCCCAGGCCGACGATGCCCAGGCGCTGCCCGCTCACCTTGCGGCCGAGCGGGAACTTGGCGCTGCCCCAGTCGCCGCGCCGCACGAAGCGGTCGCCGGCGCTGGCGCCGCGCGCCACGTCGAGCAGCAGCGTCATCGCGAGGTCGGCCACGCAGTCGTTCAGCACATCGGGTGTGTGGCCGACCGGGATGGCGCGCTGCGCCGCCGCGGCGAGGTCGATCTGGTCCAGCCCGACGCCGAAGCTCGAGATCACTTGCAGCGACGGCAATGCGGCGATCAGCACCGCACTCGCGCCCGGCCCGGCCGATGTGACCAGGCCGACGAACTCGCTGCCGCGCCGCTGCAGAAAGGCGTCGGCGTCGGCCGGCAGCTTGTCGACATCGAATTCGCTGGCGAGCCGGGCTTCGAGCGCGGGCATCAGCGAGCCGATTTGCAGGATGCGTGGCCGGGCTTTCATGGCGTGGCCTGGTCGGGGGCGACCGGGTGCGCCGCCATCAATTCGAGCGCCTGTAGGGCGTGTCGGGCAGCATCGTGAAGACGATGTCGGCCTGCGCCGCGGACCTCGCGCGCGCTGGCGCAAGCCAGCGCGCCGGCCGCGCTCACCTCGGGGCGCAAGGCGCTGCGGGTGTGCACCGCGACGCTGTGGCCGGCGGCGGCCAGACGCAGCGCCATCGGCGCGCCCATGATGCCCAGGCCGATGAATCCGAGCTTCATGGCAGCGTCCTTTCAGCCGGCCGCGCGCATGCGCGCCAGCAGCTGTTGCGAGCCCGCTGCCAGCAGGCGCGCGTCCGAGCCCACGGTGGTGAAACGAAAGCCCTTCGCGATGCGCGCCAGCGCGACATCGGGCGAGCCGTTGTGGATGCCCGCGACCAGGCCATGCGCCTTGGCGCGTTCCAGGATGTGGGTGATCGCCTGCTCGGCGAGCGGGTCGCAGTCGTCGAACACCGGCCGGCAACCGAGCGACAGCGACAGGTCGGACGGGCCGATGTAGATCGCGTCCAGCCCTTCGACCGACACGATCGCGTCGATGTTGTCGAGCGCCTGCCGGGTCTCGATCATCGCGAAGCGCACGATCGTGTCGTTGGCCTGCTGCGCGTAGTCGGGGCCGCCGTACAGCAGCGCGCGCACCGGCCCGAAGCTGCGGGTGCCGCGCGGCGCGTAGTGGGTCCAGGCGACCAGCTTCTGCGCATCGTCGCGGGTGTTGACCATCGGGCAGATCACGCCGTAGGCGCCGGCGTCGAGCGACTTCATCAGGATGCCGGGCTCGAGCCACGGCACACGCACGATCGGCACCGTCGGTGTCGTCGAGATGGCCTGCAGCATCGTGACCATCGCGGCGTAGTCGATCACGCCGTGCTGCAGGTCGATGGTCAGCGAATCCCAGCCCTGGTGGGCCATCGTCTCGGCGCTGAAGCTGTTGGCGATCGCGAGCCAGCCGTTGACGGCCGGCGCATCGGCTTTCCACAGCGTGCGCAATCGGTTTTCTCGCATGGTGTTCAACCTGTCAGTCGGCAGTGATCTTGCCCGCTTCGATGACCTTCTTCCAGCGCGCGAACTCGGTGGCCTGGAAGGCGCTGAATTGCTCGGGCGTGTTGGCCACGACCTCGAAGCCGACTTCGAGCAGCTTGGGCTTGACCTGCGGGTCGTTCAACGCAGCGACCAGCGCTGCGTGCAGCTTCGCCTTGATGGCCGGCGGCAACCCGCGTGGCGCGGCCACCGCCTGCCACGAGTAGACGGCGAAGTTCCTGATGCCGCTTTCGTCCATCGTCGGCACGTCGGGCAGAGCCGGCGAGCGTGTCGTGCTGGTGATGGCGAGCGCCCGCAGCTTGCCCGACCTGATGTGCGGCACCGCGGTGTTGACGTTCATGAAGGTCGCGTCGACCTGGCCGCCGAGCAGGTCCTGCATCGCCGGTGCGCCGCCCTTGTACGGAATGTGCGCGCCGCTGGTGCCGGTCTGCTGCCAGAACAGCTCGGCAGTCAGGTGGTCGCTCGAGCCGTTGCCGGCCGACGCGAAGGTCATCTGGCCGGGGTGGGCCTTCTCGTAGGCGATCACGTCGGCGAGCGACTTGTGCGGCGAGTCGGCCGGCACCGCCAGGACGTTCGGCGCCTGCACCGCGACGCTGATGTAGTCGAAGTCTTTCAGCGCGTCGTACGCCACGTTCTTGATGAGGTGGGGCGCGATCACGAACGGCCCGAGCGACGAGACGAACAGGGTGTAGCCGTCGGGCGGGGCGCGCTTGACGTAGGCGGCGCCGATGGTGCCGGTCGCGCCCGCCTTGTTGTCGACGATGAAGGTGCCGCCGAGCCGTTCCTGCAGCTTGGTGGCGAGCGTGCGGGCGATGTTGTCGGTCGAGCCGCCGGGCGGGAACGGGACCACCAGCGTGACGGGCTTGTCGGGCCAGTTCTGCGCCTGGGCGGCGACGCCGATCAACAGGACAAGGGTCGTCAGCAGCTTCTTCATTGCTCAACTCCTTAGTTGTCAGTCATCATACAACATAGTCCACTTCACACCGTTGATAAGAGGAAGCATTGTTGTAGGATAACGTACAACGGCAGCGATCGCCATGGCTTCGAAAAGCGTTCAAAGTGGCGAACGACACCGCCGTCAACCCGGAGCGACCACTGCCATGCCGCCACCCACCGCCGTTGCAGCGCCGCCCAAGGCGCCGCTGCTGATCCGCATGCACGAACGCGACAACGTCGCGATCGTCGCCAACGACGGCGGCTTGCCGGCCGGCACGGTGCTCGCTTCGGGCCTGACGCTGCGCGACCAGGTGCCACAGGGTCACAAGGTGTCGCTGGTCGACCTGGCTGCCGGCACGCCGGTGCTGCGCTACAACGTGGTCATCGGCACTGCGCTGAAGCCGATTCCGGCGGGCAGCTGGGTCCACGAGCGCCTGCTGGCGATGCCGGCGGCACGCGAGCTGGAGGGGCTGCCGATCGCCACCGTCAAGCCCGAGCCGATGCCGCCGCTCGTCGGCTACACCTTCGAGGGTTACCGCAATGCCGACGGCACGGTCGGAACGCGCAACATCCTGGCGATCACGACGACCGTGCAATGTGTCGCCGGCGTGGTCGACTTCGCGGTCAAGCGCATCAAGCAGGAGCTGCTGCCGCGTTACCCGAACGTCGACGACGTGGTCGCGCTCGAGCACCACTACGGCTGTGGCGTCGCGATCGACGCGCCCGACGCGATCGTGCCGATCCGCACGCTGCGCAACATCAGCCTGAACCCGAACTTCGGCGGCGAGGTGATGGTGGTGAGCCTGGGCTGCGAGAAGCTGCAGCCCGAGCGGTTGCTCCCGCCGGGAAGCTTCGCGATCACCGACGAGCGCAATGTCGCCGACGTCGGCACCAGCGCCGACGCCGGGCTCGACGTGGTCTGCCTGCAGGATGATGCGCACATCGGCTTCATGTCGATGATCGATTCGATCATGCAGACCGCGCACATCCACCTCGAGCGCCTGAACGCACGCCGGCGCGAGACGGTGCCGGCGAGCGAGCTGGTGGTCGGCGTGCAGTGCGGCGGCAGCGACGCGTTTTCGGGCGTGACCGCGAATCCGGCGGTCGGTTTCTGCACCGACCTGCTGGTGCGCGCCGGCGCGACGGTGATGTTCTCCGAAGTCACCGAGGTGCGCGACGGCATCGATCAACTCACCGCGCGCGCGAGCACGCCCGAAGTGGCCGAGGCGATGATCCGCGAGATGGCCTGGTACGACGCTTACCTGGCGCGCGGGCGGGTCGACCGCAGCGCCAACACCACGCCGGGCAACAAGAAGGGCGGGCTGTCGAACATCGTCGAGAAGGCGATGGGCTCGATCGTCAAGTCAGGCAGCGCCCCGATCTCGGGTGTGCTCGCGCCCGGCGAGAAGCTCAAGCAGAAAGGCTTGATCTACGCGGCCACGCCGGCCAGCGACTTCATCTGCGGCACGCTGCAGCTGGCGGCCGGCATGAACCTGCATGTCTTCACGACCGGCCGCGGCACGCCGTATGGCCTTGCGCAGGTGCCGGTCATCAAGGTCGCGACACGCAGCGATCTCGCGCGCCGCTGGCACGACCTGATGGACATCGACGCCGGCCGCATCGCGACCGGCGACGCAAGCATCGAAGACATCGGCTGGGAGATGTTCCGCCTGATGCTCGAAGTGGCGAGCGGGCGCAAGAAGACCTGGGCCGAGCACTGGAAGCTGCACAACGCGCTGGTGCTGTTCAACCCCGCGCCGGTGACTTGAGGCGAACGTATCCCGCGACCGCTTCGATCACCTCCGACAGATCGGCCTGGACCTTGTCGAAACCGGCGCCGGGCTCGCGGGTGGATTCGTCGAGGTAGAGCGCGCGGTTGATCTCGATCTGCAGGCTGTGCCGCCCCTCGTGCGGCCGGCCCATCAGACGCACCAGCTCCTGCCCTACGTAGGGGTCGTTGACGGCGACACGGTAGCCGTGCGCCTCGATCGCCTGCTTGACGACGGCCAGGAACTCGGCGTCGCACGAGGTGCCACCCCGGTCGCCCAGCACGAAGTCGGCCAGCGGCGTGGGCGAGACGATGCCAAGCCGCTGATAGGCATCGTGCGGCATCGAATGCAGGTTGAGATGCCAGCAGGCACCGAAGCGCTCGAAGGCCTGGTCGGTGGCTGCACGAAGTGTGTCGTGGTACGGCTGCCAGCAACTGGTGATGCGCTGTTGCACCTCGGCGACCGACAGTTTGCGTGTGTAGATCGGTGTGCCCACGCGCACCTGGCGCCAGATCAGGCCATAACCCAGCTCGGTCTTGTGCGACGGCGCCAACGGCTGCGGCCAGGCTTCGGCCAGCATGTCGGCGTCGAGGTCGACCAGCGAGCGATTGGTGTCGATGTAGGAACGCGGGAACAAGGCGGCGATCAAGGTCGCACCGACCTCGGTCGCGTGAGCCCAGAGCCGCTCGACATGGGTGTCTTCGCCCATCCGCAGGTCGGCCATCGCGACTGCATGGCCGAAGTCGGCGGGATAGGTGACGCCACTGTGCGGCGAGTCGCACACCAAGGGCAAGAGAAGATCGGCGTGCCCGCGCAGCACCGAGACCTGGGAAGAGATGCTCATGTCGATGCCTCGTGGCCGGGATGTGTCATCGAGTCTTGTCCGGTAGCTCGATTCTCACCTCCAGGATCCTGCCGGTGCCTTCAAGCAGTTGGGGCCGCGCGGAGGTGCCGGGGTACTGCGGGGGGGGCGTGGCAGGGGAAGAGCCGTTGGTGCGGATGGCTGGAGTCGGCCAAGACCTGTCATTGGCGAACTTCCGCTATCGGATCACGGCTCGCTTCGTTACCTCACGTCGGTGAACGAGTCACGACGCGTGGCTCCGGCTTTCGAAGCTGCGACTGAGCGACAACGATGAAAGGCTCCAGCTGGAGACGTTATGCGCCCCGCATCGGAAATGGTTGACGGCGAAGCGCGAACTGGAAATACTGCGCCCGGACTTGGTCCATGGCCTCGGGACGAGCTTTCACCCTTGCCTTCCCACCGTGAGTGAGTGCGAATGATGGCGGTGCTTCGACGTCTCGGGATGCCTGTGTCGATGTTCTTGGCCGTGATGGCGCTGCTGGCGGCTGCCGGCCTTCACCGACCGCTCGACTACGCCGCCTACCGCGCCCTGTACCTCGACCGTCCGGACGACATCGTCCTGAGCGACGAAATTCGGCTGATCGATCTTCCCTATCCGGCAAGCCTCAGGGAACGCGGGGACCCCGGCCCTTTTCGTGCGCGTATCGCCGACCTGCTGTCCGCCATCGCGGCGGATCCGGCGAACCTGCCGCGGGTGGTGGTTCTGGATGTGTGGTTCTCCAAGGACGACCGCGGACTCGCGACGCTGTCGTCGGCGATCGCGCGGCTCGACCAACTGAAGGTGCGGACCTACGCGTCGTTCAATCCGGACGCAGAAGGCAAGACCGACCTCGATGCGCTCATGCGAGAACATGCGCAGTCCCTGTACGACGAACGCCTGGCCGGATACGGCCACACGCGGCTGCAGACCTTTCACGGCATTCTGAGCTACCCGCGCGAGCTCGCGTTCCCGTCCGCTGCCGGCACCCGATACCTGCGCGCGTTACCGACGACTGTCGCCCGGGATCTGCAATGGCCGGATGCCCTCGCCGCTGGTTCACTGGTCATCCCAGTCGGCGCCGAGCGTTCGGTCAATGACCGCACGGTCGCATTCGTACACTCGGGTGACGAGACCTCGGGAGGGCGATTCCGGAGCCATACCACCGACGGCGCCCCGAAAGACGCTGTGCCAGATCTACGCGGCGCGGTCGTAGTCGTCGGCAGCCTGGCGGAGGACGTGCACGCGCAAGCCGCGCAGGCGGGACCGAAGCTGGTCGCGTGGGCGCTGGACGATGCCCGCAAAGGACATCGCAACGCGCGCGTACCGCTCGACCATGCGGCGGTGGTGGCCGGGCTCATTCTCGCGATGGCATTGCTAACGGCGACTGCCGTGGCCCTCCTCTTCAAGTACGTGACACGGCTGCAGACCCGGCCGGCGTGGCTTGCGGCCGCCGGCATCCCGGGGGCAAACGCCGGGGCCACCCCGGGCAGCCGCGCCCCGCCCCCGCC
>OBEQ012831784.1_pt1 | contig 21844 bp, 18 predicted proteins | sample 1670901 | NCBI WGS metagenome assembly OBEQ01 (sample SAMEA104232315, study PRJEB22302) | groundwater metagenome | biome: forest; feature: aquifer; material: groundwater | place: USA | collected 2011-08-07 | depth 5.4 m
CGATGACCTATCCGGCCCTTCCGGATAACTTTCCCCGCCGGAACCGCGTCATCAGCGGGCTCTCGCTCGGTGTCCTGGTTGTGGAGGCGGATGAGAAAAGCGGGGCGCTCATCACGGCGCGTTTCGCGGCGGAACAGGGGCGGGAAGTCTTCGCGGTGCCGGGACGGACCGATTCTCCTCTTTCCCGCGGGACCCACCGGCTCATCCAGGATGGGGCGAAACTGGTTCAGGGCATTTCGGATATTATCGAAGAACTCAAAATTCCGATTGCCGTGTCGGAAAAATCTTTTTCTCTAAAAGTTTCTCCGTCTCTCGCGGGCGAAGAAGGGGTCATTTTCGAATGCCTCACCGAGACCCCGAAATCGATCGATGCCATTATTGAGGAGACGCGGTTGTCAGCCCAGGCGGCCCTGTCGACACTGGTTCAGCTTGAGGTGAAGCGGCTCGTCACGGAACATCCCGGAAAGCGGTATACGCGCCGATGACAAAAACCCTTTTAACCATTGATGTGAAAATAAACGGCGAGATCAAAAAGGTCCCTCAAGGAGCTTCTGTGTCAGCGCTTCTTGCGGAGCTTCGGATTGACCCCGGGCGCGTCGTCGTGGAACTCAACGAATCGATTCTTCCGAAGAAGGACTACGAAAAGATTCTCAAGGATCTCGATGCGGTCGAAATTATCCATTTTGTCGGAGGCGGAGCCGTGGCCCAGTCCCTTGTGATCGTAGAGTCCCCCGCCAAGTCGAAAACGATTCACCATATCCTCGGCGACCAGTATGGCATCCGAGCTTCCATGGGCCATGTGATCGATCTTCCCGCAAGTAAGATGGGGGTCGACGTCGAAAAGAATTTTGAGCCGACCTATATCGTCATTAAGGGAAAGAAAAAACTTCTGAACGACCTCAAAAAAGAGGCCAAGCAGATGGAGGCGATTTACCTCGCCCCGGACCCCGACCGGGAGGGGGAGGCGATCGCCTGGCACCTCAAGAATTATTTTGGAAACCATCCAAAAATTTACCGCGTCGTTTTTCATGAAATTACGCCGGAGGCGGTCCGGGAGGCGTTCAAGCACCCGACGGAGATCGACGTGAAAAAAGTGAATGCCCAGCAGGCGCGCCGGATTCTGGACCGGATCGTCGGTTACAGCTTAAGCCCGCTTCTCTGGAAAAAGGTCGGGAAAGGACTGAGTGCCGGTCGCGTCCAATCGGTGGCGGCACGCCTGGTGGTCGACCGGGAAAAAGAGATTAAGGCGTTTGTCCCGAAGGAATATTGGGAGCTTCACGCGCGCCTTTCCTGTCACAAAGAACCGAAAAAAGAATTTCTTGCGAAACTGGAAAAGCTCGACGGGAAAGACGCTGAACTGTCGCAGCAGGGCCCTATGGAAGAACTGGTGGAGCATCTTAAGGGCGCACCCTTCACCGTTCAGGATATCCGGAAAAACGAAAAGAAAAAGTCCCCGCAAGCCCCTTTCACGACGAGTAAACTCCAACAGGATGCCTTCAACAAACTCCATTTTTCGGCCGCCAAAACGATGCGGATGGCGCAGGATTTATATGAGGGCCTTGAGATCGGCAAAGAGGGGACCGTGGGGCTCATTACCTATATGCGCACCGATTCGGTGCGGGTGAGCGAAAGCGCGATTGTGCAGGTGAGGGAGTTTATCGAAAAGAAATTCGGAAAAGAGTATCTTCCCAAATCGCCGAATCGGTATGTCTCGAAGAAAACGGCCCAGGAGGCGCATGAGGCGATCCGCCCCACGTCCGTTTCCCGCGATCCGGAGGAGATCAAATCATTTCTCTCATCGGACCAGTATAAACTGTACCGTTTGATTTACGCGCGGTTCATCGCCAGCCAAATGGAGAAGGCGAATTTCCTCGTCGTCTCCGTCGATATTCAGTGCGCCAACGCCCTCTTCCGCGCTTCGCACCAGAGGTGCCTTTTTCCCGGTTTTCTTTCGGTCTACGCGACGGAGGAGGATGAAGAGAAAAAAGAGAAATCGCTTCCGGAGATGACCGTCGGAGAGACGCTCCTTTTTCATGATTTTTCTTCGAGCCAGCATTTCACGAAACCCCCTCCGCGATATACCGAAGGGTCACTGGTGAAGGAGCTTGAAGAGCTCGGGATCGGGCGGCCCAGCACCTATGCCCCGACGCTTCAAACAATCATCCAGCGGGACTATGTCCGCCGGGACAAGGGGGCGCTCATTCCAACGGAACTCGGAAATCTGGTTACCGGACTTCTGATTGAAAATTTTCCGAAGATTCTCGACATCCAATTCACGGCGAACATGGAAGAGGAGCTGGACAGCATTGAGGAGGGGAACGCCGATTGGGTAGAGGTCCTCAAAAAATTTTACGGCCCTTTTGCCGAGCGGCTTTCCGAAGCCAAGCTTACGATCAAGAAGGAAGTGATCACGACGGAAGAGACATGCGAAAAATGCGGCCGGCCGATGGTTATCAAATGGGGAAAATCGGGGAAATTTTTAAGCTGTTCCGGTTTTCCGGAATGCAAAAATGCCAAATCGATCACCTCGGGCGTGGCCTGTCCGTCTCCCGGATGCGACGGAGAGCTGGTTCAGCGCCGTTCGATGAAAGGGCGCTTCTTTTTCGGGTGCATCCGTTATCCAAAATGCACCTTTACGGCCAGTCAGCTTCCCAGTTCTGAGGAAAAGCCGAAGGAAGGAGGCGCGGTTGAAGAGTGAAGCGATATATCGAGAAATTTTTGCGATACCTGGAGTATGAACGGAACGCCTCCTCTCACACCCTCATCAACTATCGTCACGACCTTGAGGTCTTTGGAAATTTTGCCGGCGAGAGTCCCGTTGAAAAGATCGATTTGGTGATGCTCCGCCGCTATTTGGCGGATCTCAAGGCAAAAAATTTCAGAAAAATAACCCTCGCGAGAAAACTTTCGTCTCTCCGCTCGTTCTTCAAATTTCTTTGTCGGGAGGGCTACCTCAAAAACAATCCCGTCCTTTCCCTGAAGACCCCCAAACAGGAAAAAAGGCTTCCGACGGTTTTGGGGGTCGCGGAGCTTTCACGTCTTCTGGAAGGGCCCCTCGAGACCCTGCAGGACCTGAGGGACCGCGCGATTCTTGAAACCCTTTACAGTTCGGGACTGCGCGTGAGCGAGCTCACACAGCTCAATCTTCCCCACGTTGATTTTATCGGAGGTGTCCTTAAGGTTTCCGGAAAAGGGAAGAAAGAGCGGCTCACCCCTATCGGTGAAATGGCCCTTCGGGCCCTTCAGGCCTATCTTGAAAAACGGGGGGAAAGGCGCGCCTTCCGGAATTCCCAGATCCTTTTCACCAACAGATCGGGAGGAAGGCTCACGGACCGGAGTGTCCGCCGCGTCGTTGACCGCTCACTCAGGAAAGCGGGTCTCGCCCATCATGTGTCCCCTCATACCCTTCGCCATTCCTTCGCGACGCACCTTTTGGACCGGGGGGCCGATCTGCGGTCGGTTCAGGAACTTTTGGGACACCAAAATCTTTCGACGACGCAGATTTATACCCATGTGACGGCGGAACGTCTGAAGAAAGCGTATGACAAAGCGCATCCGAGGGCCTAAGTGATGATGACGATTCTGTATCATCTGGCATTTTTTCTTTTCGCGCTTGGGTATCTCCCGGTTTTTTTCCTGAAGAAAAAATCGGTTGACCACTTCCGGGAGCGCTTCGGGGTTCTTCCGAAAAACAGCGTTCCGGCCGGGAAGAGGGTTTTGTGGCTGCATGCCGTCTCTCTCGGGGAAGCCCTCGCGTCGGTCCCGCTCATCCAGGAGGTCCGAAAGGCCTTTCCCGACATCCACTTCTCTTTTTCGACGACGACCCGGACAGGCCGGACGGTCCTTGAAGGGGTCCGGAAAAAAGACGAACTTCTTTTTTATTTTCCGCTTGATCTCGGCTGGGTTGTCCGCCGCGTGATTCGGACCGTCCGTCCGGTCCTCTTTGCTACGATGGAAACCGAGATCTGGCCGAATCTCCTTCTGACATTAAAGAAGGAAAATGTGCGGGTTGCTCTCCTCAACGGGAGAATTTCCGATAAATCATTTCGCTGGTACGATAGGGTCCGCTGGGCGCTGTCAGCGCCGCTTCAATCCGTTGACCGTTTCGGCATGCAGTCTACGGAAGACGCGGAGCGGATTCAAAAACTGGGGGCCGATCCGTCCAAGGTCCGCATTCTCGGGAATATGAAATTTGACCTGGTGACGCCACGGAGCGGAGACGTTTCTGTGAGCGGCATCCGGGACCGTCTCGGTTTGGGGGAGGAAGAAAAACTCTGGATCGCCGGAAGCACTCATCCGGGGGAAGAGACACTTCTTTTGGAAAGTTACATCGCCCTCTCAAAAGAGTTTCCGACTTTGCGCCTCCTTATTGCACCGCGGCATCCAGAAAGAAAAGGGGAAGTGGCGGCCCTGGTTCACTCTTTCAAGAAAGAGATCCATTCCGAGGTCCTCATTCTCGATACCGTCGGCGAACTCCGGTCTCTCTACGCCGCCGCCGATTTTGTATTTATCGGCGGGAGTCTTGTTCCGAAAGGGGGACAGAATCTTCTTGAGCCGGCCTTTTTCGGAAAGCCGATCCTTTTCGGCCCCCATATGGAGAATTTTAAGGATATTACGCGGCTTTTTCTGAATGAGAAAGCGGCCGTTCAGGTTCGCGGCAGGGAGGATCTGATTGCGGCCTCAAGACGTTTCCTTTCGGATGTTTCTCTCGGAAAAGATTACGGAGAAAAGGCGAAGCGAGTGCTTTTTGAAAACCAGGGGGTCGTCGGCCGGTACCTGGTACTCCTTAAGGAACTTTTATGACGTTTCGGAACTATTTTTATTCTCTGATGACCGATGAAGCGAAAGATCCCCTCTCCTTTTTTCTCAAAGGGATTCTTTGGGTCTTGAGTTACCAATACCTTTGGGCGCTCGCCGTCGGAGAGTTTCTTCGGGGAATCGGTCTTCTCAAAGAGAGGAAAATTCCTCTTCCGGTGGTGAGCGTCGGAAATCTCACCGTCGGCGGGACGGGGAAAACCCCCTTCGTGAAATGGATGGCGCGGCGGTTTCTTTCGCAGGGAAAAAAGGTGGCGATCCTGACACGCGGCTACCGCAGGGTGAAGGAGACTATTTCGGATGAATCCGCGGAATTACAAAACAGTCTTCCGGGCCTTCCGGTCTGGGTCGGGAGGGACCGAGTCTCTTCCGCCGAAAGAGCTGTTTCTTCCGGCATGGACGCGGTGATTCTCGACGACGGTTTTCAGCACCGCCGCCTGGCGCGCGATCTCGATATTGTTCTGCTTGATGCGACTCGTCCGTTCGGAAACGGAAAAACTCTTCCGCGCGGCATCTTACGGGAAAGCCCCTCGGCCCTTCGGAGGGCCGATCTTTTGGTCATTACCCGCGCCGACGCAGAGGCCAAGATTGATGACCTCACGCGGTTTTTAAAAAAAGAGGCCCCCCTCGTGCCGATCCTCACGGCGCGTCACCACCTTAAGAGATTTTATGAAGCGCGTACAAAAAAAGAGGTCTCTCCGGAAATAGTGAAGAAGGGAAAGAGTCTCTCGTTTTGCGGGATAGGGAATCCGGAGGCGTTTAGCCGTTTATTGGAAGCTTCCGGAATCCGGCCCTTGAAACGGATCGATTGGATGGATCACTATCGCTACACAAAACAGGACATCGAAAAAATGGATCGGGAAGCCAAAAAGATCGGCGCGGAATTTCTTCTGACGACGGAGAAAGACGCCGCTCGCCTCGATCTCCTCGGATTTTCTCCCGCGACGGAACTCGTGGTTGCAGAAATTGAAATGGTCATCACGCAAAATGAAGAAGAACTCCTTAGCCGACTCGATACTTTATTTTCTCGCTAAGGCCCTTTCAAAGGGCCTGTGCTGCCTACCGCTTTCCTTTTGCCTTTGGCTCGGGCGCAGAATCGGGGATTTCGCCTTTCTGTTTTTAAGGAAGCGGGGAGAGGTGGCGTATCTCAATTTGAAATCGTGCCTCGGGGAGGCCTATTCTCCTTCTGGACTTCTGCGTCTTGAGCGCAGGGTTTTTCAAAATCTGATGCAGACTTCTGTGGAGATCCTGCGGTTTCCGCTCTTGAACAAAGAGACGCTGGATCGTTACACGGTTTTTCGGGGCCTCGAACGGCTTGAGACTTCTCGAAAAAGGGGGAAGGGGACGATCGCGCTCACCGCCCACTTCGGAAATTGGGAACTGCAGAGCGTGGGTGCTGCCATGCACGGTTTTCCGGAACATGTGATCGCCCGCCAGCAGAAATTTCCGAAGACGAATTCGCTTCTCAATGGCTATCGGGAGCTGACCGGATGCAAGGTGATCCATAAAGGGTTCATGATCCGGGAAGTTGTCCGTCATCTTGAGGCGAACGGGCTGGTGGGGATCCTGACCGACCAGGACGCGGGAAAAAACGGTGTCTTCATCAATTTTTTCGGACGGCCGACCTCTTTTGCGCCGGGGGCGATCAGTTTTGCACTTCGGACCGGATGCGATGTCATCCCCTGTTTTATCCGACGGGAAGGCCACGCGTTTCATACCGTTGAAATTACCGAACCGCTCAAGATTACGAAAACGGATAACGAAGAGGAAGATATCCGGCATGGGCTCCAGCAGTTTGCGACGAGACTCGAAGAGTTTATCCGGAACTATCCGGATCAATGGCTCTGGCTTCATAAGAGATGGAAGTCGACCCCGACCCGGAAGGCGGCCATCCTTTCCGACGGGAAAGCGGGGCATCTCAATCAATCTTTGGGAGTCTTTTCATCCCTTGAAAAGATTGCGGCGGAAAAAAAGTTCGAACTCATGAAACCGGACCTCCTCGAAGTCCGTTATAAAAGCGGATGGCACAGGGGATGGGCCTCGCTCTTGAGCGCGCAGGCGAATCGTTCCTGCCAGGGATGCCTCAAGTGCCTTAAGTTTGCGCTGACCCGCGAGTCTTACCAAAAACTGACCCATTCGAAATACGATTTTGTTGTCTCCGCGGGGTCGGGCCTGGCGCCCATTAACCGGATTCTTTCTATGGACCATCATGCCAAAAGTGTTGTGGTGATGGACCCGGTCGTCCCGCCCGCCTCTTCTTTTGACCTGGCCGTCATTCCGCGCCATGACCATCCTCCCGATGGCGCGCATGTCGTGGCCACCGTCGGGGCGCCGCATCCGCTCACGCCTCCAAAGGTGAGAGATGAAGCGAAGCGCCTTTCGGAGCGGATCGGAAAACCGGTTTCTCCCTGCGTCGGGGTCCTCATCGGGGGCGACACGGATGAATTTCATTTTAACCAGAAGGAGTTTTCCGCGCTGATTGAGGCGGTGGCTCTCACCGCGAAAAAATTTGGTCTCGATATTCTCGCGACCACATCCCGGAGGAGCTCCAAAGAAGTGGAATCCCTTTTTGAAAAATCATGGGGGAAAGGTGACCTTTGCCGGCTTCTCGTCATTGCCAACCGGAAGAATCTCGACGGTGTCGTTCCGGGGATTTTAGGGCTTTCGAAGATCGTCGTAGTGACCGGTGAAAGTATTTCGATGGTTTCGGAAGCGGCTTCCATGGCGGAGCAAGTGATCGTCTTTCTTCCGAAAGAGCGGAAGCAAAATTCCAAACTGGAAGAGATGCTTGTGAGGCTCGCCGCGGAAAACCAGATTTTGTTGACCGGGACCGAAGGCCTTCCGGGGGCGCTCGAGAAGGCGTTTCTTTCGAAACAACCCCGCCCGAAACTGAATGACGCGGAGCGGATTGAAGAGGCGTTGCGGAGGGTTGTGTAGACGAAGATGTGGTTCTTATATTTAGACGAAAGCGGTGATTTAGGGTTCGATTTCGTCAACAAGAAACCTTCGAGATTTTTTACAATATGTATTTTAGTTGTTGAAGGGGCTCAAAACCGAAAGAGGATTGTAAAAATGGTAGAAAGGACTCTTCGGCGAAAATTAAACCCGAAAAATAAACGCAGAAGATTTGTTCAGGAGCTAAAAGCAACTTCCACGACGTTACCGATTAAAAAATATTTTTATAGGAATATCAGGGATGTCGACTTTTCGATTTACAGTATCACCTTGAATAAAAAACGAGTGTATCCTCATCTGATTGAAAATAAAGCAAGAGTTTATAACTGGGTTGCGCGCATGTTATTGGATCAGATAGACGTTACAGTCGCCGACACGCAGATCAGCTTGATTATTTCACATCGTGATTCACAGGAAGATTTGTGCTTGAGTGCCGTTGATTTATTTTCTTGGGGTGTCTTTAGGAAATATGAAAAGAAAAATGTGGATTGGTATGACGTGTTTAGAAAGAAGATACGATATGAAAATTTGTACTTAAAATAAAAATGAGCGCGCCCTCTGGATTTTTTGCGTTGAGGCTTAACCAACCAGATGGATGGGAACACCTCAAACAACCCAAAGCGGACTTACCGCTCATCATATAAAATATACCTTATTACGCGTTTCCTGTCAAGACTTATATATGAATTTTATAAGAAAACGTAACTACTTAACTTGTTGTTAGTTAGAAAGATTTTGTATTCTGTTCTCAGGATTTGTAGTTTAACGTTGCAAGGAAATTAGAACCGTCACCTAATTTCATCATGAATGAGACGCAATAAATATTGCGTGTCATTTTTTAGATTAAATGACACACAAATAAATTTGTGTGTCATTCATAGCACACAAGGGGCGTGTTTGAAAGTGTCTTTAACATCTGGGCCATCGGGCGATCCATCAGCGGGTCTGCCAGGCGGGGAGTGGGCGTCGCGTCGGAGGAATCAACGGACGCTGGCTCCTTTTACTTTTGAATTATTTGGAGAAAAAGAGGGAAATGGAAAGCATAACGAACTCATGGATTGCGGATCAGTTGAATTTTCTATGGGACAAATGCCCCTTTAGACCTGAGAACCAACCCTTTTTTATCAATCCGGAACATTTTTATGCTCTTCCAAATTGCAAAGACAAGGTTAAATTTTTGATGAAAAGATACCAGATTCCCTTCGAAGGCATAATGATATATGAGCACTCAGGCCTTAAAGAACCAGGAAAAGTAGTATTGGGCAAGGAGTTTGATACAGAAAACTTAAATCTGCAACCAGGACAAACTATTGGGTCCATTGAAAAGGACGGAACTTTTTCAATTCTCGACTTAACTGAATCGAATCACCCAATTATAATAAAGATCAATCAGCCCTTACGAATCAAGGATATTCGGCTCTCGATGTTTTTAAACATAGATTTTATCAATCCAAAAGAGAGCATGGGGGCTATAATTGCACATGAAGTTTCGCATCTTTACCTATACTTTAAAGGCTTGCAAGAATTTGACTCGAGCAGCGAGTTGGATAAAACATCCGAATGTCTAACTGATATTACTGCGTTCATAATTGGTCTTGGCCCTCTTATGTTGAATGGATGCGGAATAAGAAAAAGAGTAATTCAGAAACCCGGACAAATCGTTACAGAAGAAACTCGGTTGGGGTATCTTTCTCTCGAACAAATGAAATTTGCGCAAGAGCAAGTTTTGAGTCAGATCCGAAAATTCTCTATTCAACATTAACCTACTCGAAATGAAAAATCAGGGACGCTTCCATTTTTCAGCAGTCACAGAAATTAGAACCGTCACTTAATTTTGGTAAAAGGATATGTGTGATATAACCAAGGTTCTAGGAGGTTCAGACATGACGATTCTTTCATCCAGTCTTAGTGCGTTTGTGGGAGTTCTCGTAGGTGGAGTTATCCAGAGGAAAACAGCGAAACAAGGTTGGCTCTTTCAAAAGAGGTCAGAGACATTTGAGAGATTTCTTTCAACTCTAGAAAAGTGTTGCGAGCAGGTAGCCCATTATTTAAGAGAAAAACCTGGACAAGAACCATGGGCTATAGAACAAACAACTATTGATCTTTATCAACCAGCTTTTACTCAAGCAAGGATCGCTCGCCTTTTTATAAAAAAAGAATCTAGAGAGAAAGTAGAAAAACTCGTTCGTGAAATCCGTGCATTGCAAGTGACAAGAGAGCTTGGAGACGAACGTCATAGAACAATAATAGAGAAAGCAGATGAATTGCAAGATATCTTAGAAAGTAACCTTGATAAAAATTAGTACAAAATACCAAGGATCTAGCGCATCATTCCAACATGGAGAGGGTAGGATGAAGCAAGCAGCGGCGGCGGCGAAGATTTCTATCATTTTTCTTGACAAAAGTGTTATTGGTATGTTTTAATCCCTAATAGATACATAAAGGGGGTATATAAATGGTGTCAAAGAATACTATTTTAACGGAAAAGCGGCTTACGGATATAGAAGATATTATTGCCGCTTCAGGGAAGATCGTCACTGCCGTCGATATTCATAAAACATTAGGCAAGAAATGCTCGAGATTTGTTCTTAAGAAAAGGATCTATGAGCTAAAAGCAAAAGGCTGGCTCATTCCTTTAAGGAGAGGGCTTTATTTTATCTCGGATATCTCTTCGCGCGGCTTTGTGAATATTTCACCTATTATTATTGCCAACGCCTTTGATAAAGAGTCTTATGTCTCACTGGATTCAGCATTGAGTTTTTACGGTCTTTTTGAACAGATGCTGCGCACCGTATCCTCGGTCACTCAACGTAAGTCCAGGAAGTACGTTTTTCAGGAGAACACCTATCGGTATCTGAAGATAAACAAAAAACTATATTTTGGCTTTAAAACTGAAAACATAGAGGGTTACTATACAAAAGTTGCCGATCTTGAAAAAGTGGTCCTGGATTACCTCTATTTCAAGAATGACACCTATTCCATTGATTTGCTGCTGGAGAAACTGCAAAAAGCAAAAGATAGGATTGATTTCAAGAAACTGTTTGCCTATGCCCGGAAATTTCCCGAAACAACCAAGCGAAAATTAGGGTTTATTTTAGATACATTAAAAATTGATACTGAAGCACTGCGCAAGATTGTAGAAACAAAGGGCTATAGTAAACTGACGCCCCGTTCAAAGAAATTCAACGCGAAATGGCGGCTTTATGTTGAACCCCGTTTCAAATATAGCGTCACGGGAGAGGAAGGATTTGTAACGGGATGAAAATAGATTTGCTGGATAGGCCGCGCCTGGAGATTTTAAATAAACGCGGCCCTAAATATAATTTACAGGACGCCGAAAAGGATTATTTTTTAGCGATCATTTTAAGTATTGTTTACGATTCCGAACTGAAAGAGACACTTGTCTTTAAAGGAGGAACGGCCATCTATCATTGTTATTTAGACCAGATCCGTTTCTCAAAAGACTTGGACTTTACATCGAGAACCAAATTAAAGCTATCCGATATGGAGAATCTATTTTCAGGATTTGAAATGTTTAAACTCAAAGAGTTGGAGGAGAAGAAATACGGGTTAGCTTTCTCTGTGCAATACCGCGGCGTATTAGCCCAGTCGGATACGATTGAAGTCGATATAAACACCAGACAAAAAGTGTTGCTTGAACCAAAAACGATGGAATATAGGAATTATTACGGGGTTAAACTTTCCTGCCCGGTTATGGACAAGAACGAAATCTTCGCGGAAAAGATACGCACGCTTAACGATAGGGCAAGGCCCAGGGATCCTTATGATTTAGTCATGTTACAGAAAAAATTAGGATTGAACCTTGATGAAGGATTGGCGTTGTTAAGGAAGAAAGAAATGTTTAAGCCTTTAGACAAAAAAAGCATAGCCGAGAATTTGCGGATATCGGAAGAGAGATTTGAGGACGAGATGAAGGAATTGTATTATCGTGAGCCAGTTAGCAAAGAAGAAATAAAAAATTTGTTAAAAGAACTTTTAACAACACTCTCAAAATGAATATCCTTCAACTGATTCCGGAACTGTCGGTGGGCGGGACGGAGCGGGGGACGGTGGAGCTCGCCCGGGGACTGGTGGCGCGCGGGCATAAGTCGTTTGTTATTTCGGGCGGCGGGGAACTGGTCAAACTCCTCGACGAGTACGGATCCCGGCATGATACCCTTCCGGTCGGGGCGAAAAATCCCTGGACGGTTTTCAGAATGGTGAAACATGTTTCACGCGTCATTCGGGAAGAAAATATCGATATCGTCCATGCCCGGAGCCGCGTCCCGGGCCTCATCGCGTTTCTGGCCTGCCGGCGCACGGGACGGCCCTTCGTCACGACCTGTCACGGGTATTATCGGAAAAATCTCTTCGGGTATCTCATGGGATGGGGGAAGAAGGTGATTGTCTCCAGTCACGCGATCGGAAAACATATGACGGAAGATTTTGAAGTGTCACCGGAGAGAATTCGCCTGATTCCGCGCGGCGTCGACCTCACACGTTTTTCCTATCATCCGCCGAGGCGGAATCAGGAAGGGGAATTCACCGTCGGAATCATCGGAAGGATCACGCCTCTCAAGGGGCATATCGATTTTATTCGCGCGATTTCAAGGCTCGTCCGCACCTTTCCCAAAATAAGGGCGGTCATTGTCGGGGAGGCACCCCCGGAAAAAGCGAGATACAAACAGGAACTCGAACTTCTCGTAAAGCGGCTCGGCCTTCATCAGACCATTCAGTGGATAGGGACTTCTTATGATATTCCGAAGGTCCTTTCGGGAATGGATCTCCTTGTACTGGCGTCGAGGACCCCCGAGGCGTTCGGCCGCGTGATCATCGAGGCGGGCGCAAGTGGTGTACCGGTCGTGGCGACGCGCGTCGGCGGAGTCATCGATATTCTTTCGGACGGGAAAGAAGGGCTCCTCGTTCCTCCGGAAGATCCCCTGGCGCTTTCGGACGCGATGGTGAAAATTCTGAAGCATCCCGACCTCGCCCTTCAATTTTCGAAACAACTTCGGGAAAAGGTTGAAAAGGAATTTTCCCTGGAGGGGATGATCGAAAAAACGATCTTAGTCTACGAAGAGGCCTTAAAGGAAGACCGGATCCTGGTGGTCAAACTGAGCGCGATCGGAGACGTGGTTTTGACCACACCGAGCCTTCGGGCGATCCGAAAAAAGTTTCCGGATTCACATATCACCTGCCTGGTCGGCCGCGACTCTTTTGAACTCATTCAGCACTCTCCTTATCTGAATGATCTTCTGGTCTACGATCCCCGCCGGAAAGACAGAAAACACCTGCGGTTTTTGCGGCTCGGGTCGGAACTCCGCAGGAGGGGTTTTGACCGGGTCGTTGATCTTCAAAATAACAAAACGAGCCAGCTTCTTTCTTTTTTGTCTCTCGCGCCGAAGCGGTACGGGTTCGACAGAGGCCTTTTCCGGTTTTTGGTCAATATCAAAATCAAGGACCCCGGAGCGATGCCGCCGGTGGAACACCAGGGAAAGCTCCTTTCGCTTCTCGGGGTCGATGTGGTTGATCCGGAGCTTGAGCTTTGGCCTCAGCCGAAAGACAAGGCCTTTGTGGAACAATTTTTGAAGGGGGAGTGGCTCGCGGGGAACGAGCCGCTCGTCGGCGTGAATCTGGGGGGGAGCCCCCGGTGGGAGACGAAACGATGGCCCGTTTCTCATATCGCGCAATTGTGCGACCGCCTGGCGCAGGATAAGATTCGGGTCGTGATTACCGGAACCGAAAAAGAAAAGAGCCTCGCCCGGGAACTTTTTTCCGAAGTGAAGGCGAAACCGATTTCTGCGGTCGGTAAGACGAATCTCCCGCAACTCATGAGTCTCATCCAGAGGTGCCGCGTTTTTGTCACCGTCGATAGCGCCCCCCTGCATCTGGCGGCCGGGGTGGGGACCCCCGTCATCGCCCTTTTCGGCCCGACCGACCCGAAGCGGCATTTTCCGCAGACGAAAAAAGGGGTGGTTCTGAATAAAAAGGTGAAATGCCACCCCTGTTACAAGCGCCGTTGTCCGATCGGCCTCATCTGTATGACCCGCATTACGCCTCAGGAGGTTTATCAGGAAGTGAAACGGTTTCTCGGGAAAGACGCATGAAAAAAAGAATCCTGGTCGTCAATGTGAATTGGGTGGGGGATGTCCTTTTCTCAACCCCTTTCCTTCACGCGCTCCGGAAGAATTTTCCCGATAGTTTTATCGCCTCTTTGGTCGTTCCGCGCTGCGCCGAGGTCCTCAAAGATAATCCCGACCTTAATGAGGTTCTGATTTATGACGAGAAAGGGGCCCATTTTTTCCCGTGGGGAAAGATCCGTTTGGTCCGGATGCTGCGGCAGAAGAAATTCGACGCGGTTTATTTGCTTCACCGTTCTTTTACCCGAAGACTCCTCGCCGTTTTGGCCGGGATCCCCAAGCGGATCGGATACGCGGTCAAATGGAAAGGGTTCCTTTTGACGGAAAAAATCCCTCTGCCCGCTTCACCGCTTCACAAAGTCGATTTTTTTCTGGGGCTTCTTCCTCCCGAGAGGAGAGGGGACTCGCGCGATTATGTTCTTCCGGTCGGGAAAGAAGAGGAAAGCCGGGTTCGAAACCTCCTTGAGGCGAAAGGGATCGCCCCCTCGGAAAGTTTTTTCGTCCTCTCTCCGGCGGGGAACTGGAATCAGAAAAGATGGCCTCCCGAGCGTTTTGCCTCCCTCGCCGATGCGTTGGTACAACGGCACCATAAAAAAATCGTCATCACGGGCGAGAAACGGGATCTTCCGCTCGGGAATCAAATCGTTTCGATGATGAAGGAAAAGGCGGTCCTTCTTTGCGGAGAGACGACTCTAAACGAGCTCGCCGCGCTCCTCAAGAGGGCTTTTCTTGTGATTTCAAATGACACGGGGGCGATGCATGTGGCGCACAGCCAGGGGACAAAGGTCATCGCCCTTTTCGGCCCGACCGACCCTCATCTCACGGGTCCTTCCGGGACGCATCCGAAGATCATTCTTCGCAAAGAGGTCGGATGCAATGACGATCCGCCCTGTTATTACGTGAATTGTCCAGACACGATCTGTATGAAAGCGATTCAGGTGGAAGATGTTCTCGATGCCGTCGGAAAAATCGGTTAAACGGATTCTCATCATCTCCCTTTCCAATATCGGGGATGTGCTTCTTTCCATTCCGGTGATCGGAGCGGTCCGCCGCGCTTTTCCTTCCGCGGAGATGAGCGTTTTGGTCGGAGGAGGGACCCAGAACATCTTTCTCGGCGACGCGCGGCTGCGCGAAGTGATTCCCTACGACAAAAATATGCCTCTTCTCGAGAAATGGCGTTTTTTCATCGATCTTCGGCGGAAAAAATATGATCTGGTCGTCGATTTGAGAAATACCCTGTTGCCTCTTTTTCTCGGCGCCCGGTATCATACGCCGCTTTTCAGGCAACCGCCCCGGCAGGTTGTCCATCGGATGGACCGTCACTTATGGAAAGTACGGCAGATCGGTATCCCGGCGGAGGGTTGGAATCGTGAGGACCTGTGGATTGAGGACGAATCGGAAAAAAGTGTCCGGACCCGAATGAATGAAATCGGGCTCGGTCACGACGCCCCTTACATCCTTTTAGCACCCGGTTCAAAAAGTGACCTGAAGAGATGGACAGAAGCCGGATTCGCCGCGCTTTCCGACCGGCTTTCGATGGAGAAAAAGTTTCCGCTCCTTTTTGTCGGAGACGTGAACGATGAGGGTGTCGTGAGAACGATCGCTTCCCGGATGCGGGAGCCTTCTTATTCGCTCGTCGGAAAAACCTCCCTTTCGGAACTGGCTGTTTTAATTCGACAGGCGAAACTCCTTGTGACAAACGACAGCGCCCCCCTTCATTTCGCGACACTTCTTGAGACGCCGACGGTCGCCCTTTTCGGCCCGACCGATCCGGAAAAATATGGGCCGCGCCAGAAAAAGTCTCGCGTCGTCCGGAAAACCATTTTTTGTTCTCCCTGTGAAAAGGCGCGGTGTCCCTTTCACCACGAGTGCATGGAAGAACTTTCGGGAGAGGAGGTTTATCAGGCATGCTGCGAACTGTTATAGGGACGGTTGAGAAACCGTCCCCTACGTCGTCTCCGAAACCATCCCCTACACGAATCTTGCTGGTGCGGCCCGACCGGATCGGCGACGTCCTTCTTTCCACGCCGGCCGTTGAGGCGCTCCGTAAGAGCCTTCCGGAGGTCTTCCTTGTGATGCTGGTTGCGCCGGAGGCGCGGGACATCGTCGATGGAAATCCGTATCTGAACACCTTTCTCATCCTCGATAAAAAAGGTGAGCACCGGGGATTCTTCGGAATGATCCGGCTCATTCGGGCGCTCAGAGAGTTTCAGTTTGATACGGCCGTTGTTTTCCATGGAACGCGCCGGATCCATTTGGCGCTTTGGCTCGCGCGCATCCCGGAACGGGTCGGTTATGACCGAAAATGGGGATTTTTGTTGACAAAACGGTTCAAAGATGTCAAGGTTTTGGGAAAGAAGCATGAATCGGACTATACACTCGATCTGATTCGCTCCCTCGGTCTCCCGGTAAGCGGCGGGAAAGTGACGATGCCGACGACGGTTGAGTCGGACCTGCGGATGGACCGTTTCCTGAAAGAGCAGGGGGTCAGGGAAGGAGACCGATTGGTTGCGATTCATCCCGGCGCCAGCTGCCCGTCGAAGCGATGGCCGGCGGAACGTTTCGCGGAAGTGGCGGACCATCTCCTTGAGAAAAATTACAAAGTGGTTTTGATTGCGGGCCCCCAGGATATCGCGACGGGCCGGGCGGTCGTTCAGAAAATGAAGCGCCCTCTCATTGACGCGTCGGGCAAAACCTCGATTCGGGAACTCGGCTCGCTCCTGAAAAGAATGGATCTTCTGGTCTCCAATGACAGCGGGCCGGTTCATGTCGCCGCCGGAGTCGGCACGCCGGTTGTCGCCATTTTCGGAAGAAGCCAGCCGGGGCTGTCACAGACGCGCTGGCGTCCTCTCGGTGAAGGGCACATCGTCCTCCAGAAAGATGTTGGTTGCGTGGTCTGTCTGGCGCACAATTGCCAGATTCATTTTGAATGTCTGCAGGCCCTCTCGGTTAAAGAAGTCTTAGAGGCCGCGGAACAGATTCTTGAGAAAAAACAATGAGCCCTTTACGTCGTCTTTTTCCTCTTTTCCTCTGTCTTTTTCTTTCCGGCTGTTCCAGTCTCTCGCATTTTACCTATAAACAGGAATTGAAAGTGGAGCAGCAGGTCCATTTTTCGGCGGATGAGGTGAAAACACCCCCGCAGCATTTCCGCGTCGGAGAAAAATTGGAATATGATATCAGCTGGATGGGACTCAACGTGGGAAACGGGACATTGGAAGTGAGGGATACAACAGAGATAAACGGCCGGAAAGCTTACCATCTGGCCGTCACGACCCGCTCCAACCGTTTCCTCTCCACCTTTTATCCCGTTGAAGACGAAATCCAGAGTTTTGTGGACATGGAGACCCTTGCTCCTTACCGGTTTGAAAAGCAGCAAAAGGAGGGGCGCTACCGGGCCCATGAAGAGATGATCTATGACCAGGCCTCCCACAAAGCGACCTACCACTCCATCAAGAACAATACCACGAAGGAAATGGAAATTCCTCCGAATGTCCAGGATTCCCTCAGTACCCTGTACTTTTTCAGGACCCTCCCCCTTGAAATCGGGAAATCGGCTTTTATCGATGTCAACGCGGATGAAAAAAATTGGCGCCTGGAGATCAAAGTTCTCAAGTCGGGGCTTTTGAGGTTATTCGGAAAGGAAGAAATTCCCGCGGTCCTTGTGGAGCCGCTTGCCAAGTTTCACGGCGTTTTCATCCGGAAGGGGAGGATGCAGATCTGGTTTTCTCTGGATGAAAAACGGGTTCCTCTGTATATGAAAGCGCATGTTCCCTTTGGAATCGTGGAAGTAGTCCTTAAAAAAGAATCTTGAATTTTTTCCCCTTCCCTATTACAATAAGATTCTGTGATCACTAAGCCTATCTCGTTTTACCGGCGCCTCATCCAGCGTTTCAGCGAAGTCCGCATCCTGGTTGTCGGTGACCTGATGCTGGATGAATTCATCTGGGGGGATGTCTCCCGCATCTCACCCGAAGCCCCCGTCCCGGTTGTCTGGGAAAGGCGCCACTCCTTTATGCCGGGTGGGGCCGCCAATGTCGCGAACAATATCGCCGCTCTGGGCGGCAAGGTGACTCTAAGCGGTGTCGTTGGCCCGGATGAGTCCTCCAAGCGCCTTAAGGCGCTCCTTCGCCGGCGTGTACAGATTGAGCATCTTCTCACCGATCGTCACCGTCCCACAACCCTCAAAACCCGTATCGTAGCCCATCACCAACAGGTCGTTCGGATTGACCGGGAGATTCAGGAGCCGCTCCCGGGCTCACTTCTCAAACGCCTCCTCTCCGTGGTCCGGAAGGAAATTCCAAAATCGGACGCCGTTATTATCGAAGATTATGGAAAAGGGGTGATCACACCCGGTCTCATCCAGGAAATCGTCCGTCTTTCAAAAAAACATTCCCGGATTGTCGCGGTGGACCCCAAGGAAGAACATTTTGAACATTACAAAGGAGCCACCGTTCTCACGCCGAACCGGAGAGAGGCGTATGAAATGCTTGGCGAGAGAAACACCCGTCATCTTTCTCTTTCTCAGGTTGGAAAAACGATTTTGAAACGGCTCAACTCCCGCGGCCTTCTTGTCACGCTGGGGGAAGAGGGGATGGCGCTTTTTGAAAAGAACGGAAAAATGACCCATATTCCGACGGTGGCCCAGGAAGTTTTTGATGTGTCGGGAGCGGGGGACACGGTGATCGCCACTTTTGCGACAGCCCTTTCCCTCGGCGCATCCATGATGGATGCGGCGATCCTTTCCAACGTCGCCGCCGGCATTGTCGTCGGGAAAGTCGGTATTGCCGTTGTCACTCCCGCGGAGCTTCTGGAACGGCTTGAAAGGATCCGATGGAAACGCTAGGGGTCATTCCGGCGCGCTATCAGTCGACGCGCCTGGCCGGCAAGGCCCTTTTGGACATCGGGGGAAAACCGCTTGTACAGCATGTCTATGAGCGGGCGAAGAAATCGAAGGAATTGGAGGAACTCTGGATCGCGACCGACGATTCACGGATCGCGGAGGCCGCCAAGGGGTTCGGGGCGAAAGTGATCATGACCTCTTCTACCCATCTTTCCGGGACCGACCGGGTGGCCGAGGTGGCGCGGCAGAATTCCGTGAAGTTTATCGTGAATATCCAGGCGGATGAGCCTTTGGTCGCCCCGGCGATGATAGACCTTCTGGTTTCGGCGTTAAAGAAAGAAGGGGAAGAGGTGGGGATGGCATCCCTTTACCGTCCCTTGCGCCGGCTCGCGGATGAAAAAGATCTCTTAAGTCCGAATGTGGTGAAGGTCATCATGGACCGCAAAGGGTACGCCCTTTATTTTTCGCGAGGGGTGATTCCTTTCCACCGGAAGAGCCCCTCTTTTTCGGGAACTCCTCCGTATTTCAAACATTTGGGTTTTTATGCCTATCGGCGCGATTTTTTGCTTTACCTGACATCTCTCGAACCGTCTCCTCTCGAACTTACGGAGGGGTTGGAACAGCTTCGGGTTCTTGAAAACGGGGGGAAGATCCGGATGGTGAAGAGCCCTTTTGATACCGTCGGCGTCGATACCTACGAAGATCTGGAAAGAGTGAGAAAAATTCTCGGGAAGAAACATGCCTAAGTATATTTTCATTACGGGAGGAGTTGTCTCAAGTCTCGGCAAGGGGATCGCCGCCGCCTCCATCGGAAAACTGCTTCAGGCCAGGGGCCTTAAGGTCACGATTCAGAAACTGGATCCCTATATCAATGTCGATCCCGGCACGATGAATCCGTATCAGCATGGCGAGGTGTATGTGACCGACGACGGCGCCGAAACCGACCTGGACCTGGGCCACTACGAGCGTTTCACCGGCATCACCACCGGAAAATTTAACAATATCACGACGGGGCAGGTCTATTATTCCGTGATCATGAAAGAGCGGCACGGCGATTATTTGGGCGGGACGGTCCAGGTGATTCCGCATATCACCGATGAGATCAAAGAGGCGATTCGGCGCCTGGCGCGCCACGGCCGTTATGATGTGGTGATCTGCGAGGTCGGAGGGACCGTCGGGGATATCGAGGGGCTCCCTTTTCTCGAGGCGATTCGTCAGTTCCGTCAGGAGGTCGGCCGGGAAAACGCGATCAACATCCACCTCACCCTTGTCCCGTATATCCGGGCGGCGGATGAACTGAAGACCAAACCGACCCAGCACAGCGTCGGAAAACTCCGCGAAATCGGGATTCTGCCGGATGTCCTTCTCTGCCGCACGGAAAAAACGATTTCGCGAAAGATCCGCGAAAAAATCGGGCTTTTTTGCAATGTCGACGTGGAGGCGGTCATTCAGGCCAAAGATGTCAAAGATATTTATGAAGTCCCGCTCATGTTTAAGGAGCAGGGGCTGGACCGGGTCATCCTCCGTCTTTTGAATCTGAAGACGAAGGGGACAGACCTCACCCATTGGCAGAAAGAGGTGGTTGACAAGGTCCTCCATCCGACGCGTCTTATCAAGGTCGCGGTCGTCGGAAAATATATCGAACTTCAGGATGCTTATAAATCGGTGTATGAAGCGCTCCGCCACGGAGGGCTGGCCAATCACGCCCGCGTGATTATCCGGAAGATCGACGCGGAAAGCATCCAAAAGCGGGGCGCCGAGAAATATTTGAAGGCGGTTCAGGGGCTCCTGGTACCGGGCGGTTTCGGAAACCGCGGGATCGAGGGAAAAATCAAGGCGATCCAATACGCCCGCGAACATAAGATTCCTTTTTTGGGCCTCTGTCTCGGGATGCAGGTGGCGACGATTGAGTTTGCCCGTTCGGTCTGCGCCTTGAAAGGGGCCAATTCCACCGAGTTCGATAAAGATACGCCGCATCCGGTCATCAGTCTTCTTGAGGAGCAGCAGTCGGTGAAGGAGATGGGGGGGACGATGCGGCTGGGGGCCTATCCCTGCCGCGTGAAACGAAACACAAAAACCTACACCGCTTATAAGAAGGGCCGTATTTATGAAAGGCACCGCCACCGGTATGAGTTTAACAACAAATACCGGAAACTCTTCGCGCAAAAAGGGCTTCTCATCACCGGGATCTATCCGAAAGGGGACCTGGTGGAGATCATCGAACTGAAGGACCATCCCTGGTTTATTGCCAGTCAATTCCATCCCGAATTTCGTTCGCGGCCCGACGCGCCGCATCCTCTTTTCCGTGATTTCATTCAGGCGGCCCTGGAAAATAATCACCTTCCCCTAAAACCGGAGGAGGGGAATCAGGAGGAGGAGGTTTCTCCGAAGTGAGCCGGAAGCTAACGAGGGAGGTTCGGGTCGGAGGCATCACGATTGGGGGAAGGTCTCCTCTTGTATTGATCGCGGGCCCCTGCGTCATTGAATCCGAATCGCTGACACTCAAGATGGCCTCCCGAATCAAGAAGATTGCCGAGACGCTGCGTCTTCCCTATATTTTTAAATCGAGTTATGACAAGGCGAATCGCTCCTCCCTCCGTTCGTATCGCGGGCCCGGCCTTTCCAAAGGGTTAAAAATTCTCTCGCGCGTGAAAAAAGAACTGCGCGTCCCTATTTTAAGCGATGTCCATTCTCCGGAAGAGGCCTCTGTCGCGGCGGAGGTTTTGGACATTCTTCAGATTCCCGCGTTTTTATGCCGCCAGACCGATCTCATCGTCGCCGCGGCCAGAACCGGAAGGCCCGTGAACGTCAAGAAGGGCCAGTTCCTGGCGCCGTGGGATATGAAGAATATCATTGCAAAGATCGAAAGCACCGGAAACCGGAATATCCTTCTCACCGAACGGGGCGTCACATTCGGATACAATATGCTCGTCAACGATTTCCGCTCGCTTCAAATTATGCGTTCTTTTGGCTACCCTGTTATTTTCGACGCGACCCACAGCACCCAGCTTCCCGGGGGCTTAGGCGATCGAACAGGGGGAGAGAGGGAATTTGTTCCGGGCCTTTCGCGCGCGGCCTGCGCCATGGGGTGCGA
>OBEQ011028266.1_pt1 | contig 21837 bp, 17 predicted proteins | sample 1670901 | NCBI WGS metagenome assembly OBEQ01 (sample SAMEA104232315, study PRJEB22302) | groundwater metagenome | biome: forest; feature: aquifer; material: groundwater | place: USA | collected 2011-08-07 | depth 5.4 m
CAGAATTTGATAAAAAAATTCATAGAGGCAAAGAGCGGTAAGTCCTATGTCGGCCAGGTGTATTTCACTTTGAAGGGGCCGATGGTAACCGTCTCTGCTCCGGTCCGCAACCGCAACGGTATAATTATTTCCGTCCTAACGGGCGAAGTTAATCTGTCGGAGCTTCAGAAGATAATAGAAAAAAGCCATTTGGGGGATACCGGCTATCTCTATGTCGTGAGTGATGATGGTTTTCTGGTTGCCAATAGCCGCACCGACAAGAATGATTCTTCCAGCATGAAGGCCGGTGCTTTTGTGAGCAGTATACTTAAGGGTCAAAACGGCGCCAATAACCGTTATCAAAGTTTTTGGAACGAACCGGTAGTGGCCTCGGGTAAGTATATAGGCGATATCGGGCTTGCGGTAATAGCCGAGTGGCCGGTTCAAGATGCCGACCGCATTGTCATAACCGTCCGTAATCAGATAGTTACTGTTTCGCTCCTGGTCCTATTTGTGACTCTTTTATCCAGTATTTTATTCGCGGGAAGAATAGTCAGGCCGATAAAAGCGCTTGAAGAGGGCACTAAACTGATAGCTGAGGGTAAGTTTGACCAGTCTATAGACATTAAAACCGGCGACGAGATAGAAGAGCTGGGCGTAGCGTTCAACGGTATGATGGCCGGACTTAAAAGATTGGAAGAACTCAAGAAGGAGTTTGTCTTTATCGCCGCCCATGAGCTTAAAACTCCGGTCGCGGTCACAAAGGGCTATCTTTCGATGATAATGAGCGGGGATTACGGTCCGGTAAGCGATCTGGTCAAGGAGCCGATGCTGAAAGTAATTAATGCCAATCAGAGGCTGGTCCAGCTGGTTGACGACCTTCTCCAGATAGCCCGGGCCGAAGCCGGGAAGCTTACTATAAAAGTAGCGCCGGTTGATATGGCGGAGCCTGTCGGAGAAATTATTAAAGAATTAAAAGTTTTGGCTGACCAGAAGAATATAAAGCTTGTATACGAACCCGTGTCGTTGCCGAAAGTGCTGGCTGATTCAGGGAGATTGAAGGAAATAATGATTAACTTGGTCGGTAATGCCATAAAATACACCGTCGGTTCCGGTACGGTTACTGTTTCTCACGAAGTGAGGGGCAAGGAACTTGTTACCAGCGTTCGGGATACGGGCATGGGCATATCTCTAGAAGCGCAAAAAAAGCTTTTCGAAAAGTTCTACCGCGTTCAGACCGATCAAACCAGGGATATACCCGGGACCGGCCTGGGATTGTTCATCGTCAAGCAGATAATCGAAAAGATGGGCGGTAAAATATGGGTAGAATCCGTCGAGGGCAAGGGTTCGGTATTCAGCTTCTCTTTACCCTTGGCCTGAAATATTCTTGTGATATAATACCTAAATGGATACGCCCAAAAAAATTCTGATAGTTGAAGATGACAATGATTATCGCAGTCTTCTCGTTGATACCCTTACCATGCAGGGCTATGTCGTCTTGCAAGCTCCTGACGGCGAGAAAGGATTGGGGATGGCCATAAAAGAACACCCCGATCTTATTTTGCTGGATATCATGATGCCCAAGATGGGCGGGATGGAGGTTTTGGAGAGACTGCGGCATGATGAATGGGGTAAAAATGCATCCATATTTCTGCTAACCAATATTGATCCCGATGATTCGATAATGGATAAAATTTCAAGATACACCCCCAGTTATTATTTTTTAAAAAAAGGAGATATGCTGCCGGATGAAATAGTCGAGAAAATAAGGGAAAAGTTGAAGTAAACCACCGCCTCCGGCGGTGGAATTGTATGCTAATATTACAAACCATAAAAGCCGTCAAGCTTGTCCTTGGCGACAAAAAATATTTTTTCAGCTTTATTTTTCTGTCGGCCGCAATTTTTACGGTAATTTTTGCCATTCAGGTTGGTTCGATACCGGGGAACAGCTTTAGATATCAGGCGGGGATACTGGGATACCAGGACTGGTTATTTTTTGGGGCTTTGGCTGTTCTCAACGCTCTTTTCATAGAAATGGAAATATATATAGCGAGGATGAGTCCCGAACGAAGTAAGACGCCTGAGGCGTCTGCCGACATGCCTTCGGCAAGTCGGACTTCGTACGGGATGAATAAAAAACAAAAAATAGATTTGTTCAAAAGCGCCGCCATAAGCGGGGTCGGAACTTCGTCGGGTATTGTAGCTTCTATTTTCGGGGCGGCAACATGTTCACTATGTGTTTCGGCGCTTTTTGGTTTTCTTGGCGCAAATTCGGTGATATTTCTCGTTGACCATAAAAATTGGGTAACCTTTGGTTCCATCGGACTCTTAACTGCGGCGCTCTTCATTACTGCGGCGAGATTTAATACGGCCTGTGAAGCATGTAGGGTCAACATATGAGATTTAATCTCAAGGACAAACTTCCTGCAATAATACTTTTTCTGTTCTTTGCTTCCCTATACATCTATACCGCCGCTCCGGGGGTCTATGACGGCGACAGCGGGGAAATAGCGGCGGCTGTAAATACCCTCGGCCTGGCTCATCCGACCGGCTTCCCTCTGTATATGCTGACGGGCAAGCTTTTTACTCTGTTAGTGCCAATAAGAGATGTAGCTTATCGGCTTAATATATTTTCAGCCCTTCTTACGGCTGCCGCTCTGGTTTTTGTCTATTATACTCTAGAAAATTTAGGGACTTCATCTTTTTCGGCTTTAGTAGCTTCCTTTATCTTGGGCCTCGGCCGCAATACTATCTGGGCAAACACCGGAAGGGCTAGCGTCTATCCCTTAAGCCTACTATTCGTGGTCATTTTATTATGGATATTCTCTAAGTGGCGGAGAAAAAAGAAAGCTGGATATTTATATTGGTACGGCTTCATATGGGGGCTATCTATGGGCACTCATGCTCTTATGCTAGTAATGGTAATTCCATTCTTATTTATGCTTTGGCAATCAAGGGCCCTTATCAAAGAAAAACTCATTATTCTTCCCAAAATTATACTCTTAACCATAGCCCCGTTCATACAGTATCTATACCTACTATTTGCCTATCGAAGGAACGGCATTGTTACCTGGGGTAGCATGGCCAGCTGGCATGATTTTGTTTACTACATAACCCAGAGGGAGTACTCGGGTAAATTTTTTAGAAATAACTTTGAAGATTTTTTTAATACATTCCGGCATCTTTTAACAACAGAGTTCACAATAGTATTTCTCTTTGTGGCCTTGATAGGTTTTGTTATTGCGTTTAAGAAGCATAGAGACATTTTTCTAATTTTAATCGCTGTAGCAGTTGCTAATGTCGGCATGATGTATGCTTACGGAAAGCCGGGGGATATCGTGATATTGTACAGATATTTATTCATCACATACCTTGTTTTCGCTGTTGCTGTCGCTTACGGAGTTGATGCATTAATGGATTGGTTAAAGATAAAGGACAAAACAAGGATAATATTTTTTACCGCCACGATTATTCTTATAATTATATTGCAGTTTAAACTTGCCTTTTCCGAGAACAATCGCCGCAATAATTATATAATAGGGGATACGGCCCATAATATTTTAGCCACTCTCGAGCCGAATGCCATCGTCATAACTTTCGGCGATGTTATGACGAACTCTTTATGGTATCTTCAAAGTATTGGAGAAAGAAAAGATATTGTTATTATTGATGTTAGTTCGCTTAATCAAGATTGGTATATAGAGAGTATGATAAAGCGCTATCCGGATGCCGCAGATCGAAGTTTGTTGGAAACAAAAAGCGATGGAATGAGGATGGTATTAATTGTTAAGAAGAATTTTCCGACCAGACCTGTTTACTCAACAGTTTTCGGTTCTTCGAGTAGTGCAACAATAACGAATGAATTAGATTTTATCCCCGACGGCCTTTTATTCAAGGTTTTTCCTAAGGGCACAGTCGTTACTAAAAACATCTTAGACTCTAATACTCCAATCTGGGATAAATATATTTTAAGGAACATAAAAACCGGTTCGTACACTGATTTTATGTTGGATTATGCGGCCCACTACTATGCATTTGCTGCGTATCTTAACGCCTTAGCCTATTATGAAAATGGTTTTACAGATAAAGCCGCATACTATTTTCAGAAATCACTGGAGGTTGATCCTAATAATTCTATACTTCGCGAGAACCTCGATTTTATTAAAAATAAGCAGAAACTAAATATATGATGGGAACTGTCATTTCTTTTTTCTCAAAGAAGAATACTTTATTTACTTTCAGTATTATTATCTGCGGAGTGATTTTAATAATTTCAAGCGCTTGGAACGAATCTCAGACCATAGATGAGGTGGTGTACATTGGGGCGGGATATTCATATCTGACAACGCAAAATATGCACCTGAGTCCGGAGCATCCGCCGCTTTTCAAAGACCTCGCGGCAATACCCCTGCTTTTTTTTCATTTTAGTACTCCTAATATATTTCAGCAGCGGTTGAATGAAGATTTTAACAACGACGATCAGTGGGTGCTTGGCTACGGCTTTCTGTACAAAATAGGGAATAACGCTATGGATATTATTCATGCAGCGCGTATTCCTATGGCACTATTTTTCATTCTGTCAGCACTATTAATAGCCGGGTGGGCAGATGAATTATATGGTCCAATCGCTTCGAAAATTGCTCTTTTACTTTTTACTTTTTCACCCACAGTTTTAGCCCATTCGCGTTATGTGGCCAATGATATTGCCGTTCTTTTCGGTGTTTTAGCGGCTTCGTATTATTTTATCCGATATCTTAAACTTCCTAGCCGTAGAAGTCTTATCATAAGCGGGCTCATTTTGGGCGTAGCCCTCCTGACAAAATTCTCAGCATTTCTTTTGGTGCCCTTCTTCCTTATTTTAAGTTTGACATACGGCATGATTTCCGGGGGTATTTTCGGGCGCACGCGCCCGTCGTCTATTCTGCATTTTATGTACGGAACCGCAAAGATTATCGCCATCGCATTTATGTTTGTTATTTTACCGGTCTATATCTTTCATACATTCGGATATGCACCGGAGCAGCAGCAGAGAGATGCCCAGACTATTCTAGGCTTAATTTTCCCGGGCCGCTTCTTTGTCGGTCCGATGGTGTGGTTATCCGGTCAAGAACTTTTTCGTGCATTTGCGTGGTATGGGGTCGGACTTTTTATGACAGTCTCGCGCCAGTCTTATTATAATCAGTCCGATATATATCTTTTGGGGAGATTAGTTCACTCCGGTGTCTGGTGGTATTTCCCGCTGGTGTATGTAATTAAGGAACCAATTCCCTGGCTAGTCATGCTTTTTACTGCCGTTCTTTTCACGCTCAAATCTGCGCGGAAACTCATTGGCCAAAGTTTAAAGAATTTACCCGTGTTCATTCATGAACACTTCGAGGCATTGTCAATGCTGTTATTTCTGGGGACATATTGGGCGGTAAGTATGCGGAGTGTTGTGAATATTGGCATTCGTCTCTTACTGCCCACATACCCATTCGCAATTTTGCTTGTTTCGGGTCAAATAGTGAATGCCGGTAAATATATACAGCACCGGTCGAAAAAAGTGTTTCAACCTTTTGCCGCCATCATAGTTTTTCTATTAGTATGGTATATATTTGAGGCCGTTCATATATATCCGTATTATCTGACCTATTTCAATCAATTTATCGGTGGACCGGCCCATGGATGGGAATATGTCGTGGATTCAAATCTAGACTGGGGCCAGGATTTACAGCGTCTCGATGACTGGCTTACGAAAAATGGTATTAAAAAAATCGAATTTGGCGCTCTCGGGCCGACTAGCCCCGATTACTATTTGGGCGAAAAATATGTTTATTTAAATACGAATAAATATAAAGACAGAGATGATTTTATATCCAGAAATAAAACCGGCGGATGGATTGCATTATCGTCAACGCAATATTTACAGTTGATGCCGGATGCGTACCCCCTATGGTTAAAATCGATTCCCCCTGTTACGATTGTAGGGAATTCTATATTTGTTTGGCATGTAACAGAATAAAATGCTACTTAGATTATAGTATCGTGATTTTTGTGAAAAATATACCGCAGAATAGCGCAATTATAAAAGAACATCATATCAATGCCCGTTATAACTGAATGGCACAGGGAAGGGGAGGATGTTAGCGTATCCTTCCAGAAAACCGATGAGTGGGCTATACTTATATCTACCGTGAAAAACTGTATCATCGTCCCAACCTACAATGAGCGTGAAAATATCGGGGGAATCATCGAAAAAGTCTTCTCTATTCTTCCCGGTATCTCGCTTTTTGTCGTAGACGACAATTCTCCTGACGGAACTGCAGAACATGTGCGGGAGTTGCAGAAAAAGTATCCTCAACTCATGCTTCTGGTCAGAAATCAAAAGAGCGGTCTGGGCAGCGCATATCGGGATACATTCCGGCAGGTTCTTCCTGATTCGGAGCTGGAGCGTATCATAATCATGGATGGCGATGGCTCGCATGACCCGGGATATATTCCGGAAATGTTAGAACTTAGTAACGCAGATACGGTCATAATCGGTTCCCGCTATGTCACCGGAGGCGGAACGGAGAATTGGGAATTGTGGAGAAGGATATTGAGCCGGGCGGGGAACAAATATAGCCGAGTCATTGCAGGATTGCCCATACACGATTGCACCGCTGGTTTTATGTGTATTCCGGCCGCGTATCTTCGGCGGATTTCGATTGAACAGCTCCATGTATCCGGATATGCGTTTCTGATAGAATTAAAGTATATGCTTTCCCAGGCGGGGGCATCGTTTAAAGAAATCCCGATTATATTTGCAAATCGTTACCGGGGCGCATCCAAAATTTCTAATCATATTATCAGTGAAGGAGTTATTACTCCATGGCTATTGCGTTTCAAAAAGATTGGTAGCGATATGGTCAGGATAGTACAGTAGGGCTATCTCCGGATACAAAAAATCCGCCGATTGGCGGATTGTGCCTTAGAGCTTGAGGCGCAAGTCCTTATTACCATTTATGCCAGATGGGTTCTCTGTTCTGAAAACATCCGAAGCAGAAATTCTCGGGATTGAGTCTGAATGAACTGATAACCTCAAAAACATCTTCAAATGTAAGATAACCTACGAAATCGGCCTCTATTTCTTTGCGGATGCCCTCGATATCAACTTGGCCATCCTTCATATGTTTGGCGGCAATCAGGTCGTCCGTCATGTCTATGCCTTTATGGCAGGGGCCTATGATGGGCGGACAGCTGGAAAGTACCCCTACCCATACTGCGCCGTTATTGCGGAGGCTTCTGACCAGTTTTTTTGATGTTTTTCCTCTGACCACGGAATCGTCCAGCAGCCAGACTCTTTTCCCTGTGACCAGGTGGCCTCTTATGCTGAACTTTCTTCTTATGGCGGCATCTCTTGTCTCTTCTGATTCTTGGGTGAAGCTTCGTATTTTAATGCTATGTCTCCTTAGAAAGACTTTCTCCGGCTGCCTTTTAAGTTCTTTGCAAAAACCGTCAATGAAAAAATTGGACGAGTCGGGAGGGTTGGTTACGATATCGTCACCGCCGATAAGATGGCCGTATCTCCGGGCCGCTTTTTGGCCCAATTCTTCCCTGAAAAGATCAACGGGTATGCCGAAAACATTTGAGGATGGAAAAGAGAAGTATATATTCTCGAAAATACACTGGTGAAATTTAACGCGGGCCGTGTCTATCACTAGCATCGGTTCGATATGGTGTTTCTCAATCCCGGCCCCGGAAATGACCAGAAGCTCGTTTGGGCGTATCTCTCTGATGAATTCTCCGTTTACGGTTTCAAAAGCGGAATTCTCCGAAGCAACTATGTATCCTCCGTCTAATTTGCCCAGCGTCAGAGGCCTGTTCCCGGAAGGGTCGCGGGCGGCAATCAGTTTCACGCCTTGGGCGGTCTCTACAAGCATTACTATGGCGTAGGTGCCTTTATATGAACGCAGTCCATGCTTGATGGCGGTGATAGGATCGGCTTCCTTTGAAAGGCCGATATGATGGAGAATGAATTCGGTATCGGAATCAGTTAAGAATACCCGGCCTTGCTCGGATAAACTTGCCTTCATTTCATTAAAATAAGGAGTATCGCCGTTGTGGCCGATATATATTTCTCCCCAGCTTGTTTTGCAGTGTAATGGCTGAGCGTTCTCAAGTGAGCGTCTTGAGCCTGAAGTGCCATATCTTAAGTGGCCGATGCCGGCAAAATAGTCTGATTCGTTCAGGTGAAGGTTCTCAATTTTTCCGGAAAGCTCAAGATTCAGCCCCAGAGTGCGTTCATAGAAAAAATTGCCGTCTTTCTTGGCCAGAGCTATACCGGCGCCTTGCTCACCGCGGTATTGAAGGGCCGTCATCATATCCGAAGTTACGGAAAAAGGCTTCCCGACATTGAAAACTCCGACTATTCCGCACATTTATTGCCTCGGGATTTTAAGGAGCTGATGATGGGAATATACCTGATTTTTTTTGTTCTTACAACGAGACCATCCCGATGTCTCCATGGTAGCTATTTGCTCTTTCAAACTTCTTGTGTATAATTAATAACATCATGACTTTCGGCTATATAATCATAGTTTTCGGAGCTTTTTTGCTTTTAAAAAATCTGGGAGTAATCAATTTGAATATCGGATTCTGGTATCTTTTTTATCCACTCGTGTTTATCGCGTTGGGAGTCTGCTTCGTATTAGGTACCCAGAAAATAAAGAAATACTGGAAAGTTACTATGGAATTTTTGGCCGGAGGAGCGGATGATAACGACAAGATGAAATAGTGTGTTACTGCAGGGGTCGATAAAATCAGTAGCTAATTTATATAAAAATATGTCTATATTTGGAACAACAAAACAGTCCATATCAGAAAGAGAATTCCACGATTTAATAAATGACCTTTATTCAAGCGGAGAGTGGACTGACCGCGACAGAAAGGAATTGCAAATGATGGCCGAACCGCTTTTCAGTATCCAGCCCAAGCCCGGTGACCCGCCAGGCTTGACCAAGGACAGGGTGGACAGCCTTTTGAGCGATATGCGAAAGCCGGAGAATATCAAGGTCCATGGTATTCAGGATCATAAGCTGGATATTCTTCAGGGGGAGTGTAATAAATTCCTGGAGAAGAATTATTAAATTATTTAACTTAATCATATGGAAGAACTAAACAAAACATCAGATAATACCGGAGAGCCACATATTGTCGTAAGCCCCGTTGTTAAAGAGGGCGGTCTTAGGTTTAATTTTGACAAGCATTTCCTGCCCCTGTCCATACTAATATCGGCCGTGCTTATATCTGTTTCTGTACTATATGCCAATGGTAAGATAGGAAGCAAGGGAGGAACTTTAGCGGCTGTCGGTGGCGGACAAGGGGATGCCGGTGCTCCGGCGAATATTGTTCTTGGTCCTAATGACCATGTTCTAGGCCAGAAGAATGCCCCGGTCACCATCGTTGAATTCGCTGATTTTCGATGTCCTTTCTGTGAAAGGTTCTTCACTGATGCTGAGTCGCAACTGGTCAAAGAGTATGTTAATACCGGAAAAGTGAAATTTGTTTTCAAGAATTATGCCTTTCTTGGCCAGCAATCGACCTGGGCTTCAGAAGCTGCCGAATGTGCCGCTGAACAGGGTAAATTCTGGGAATATCACGACTGGCTTTATACAAATCAGGCTTCAGAGTCAGACTTAGCTTTTTATTCTAAGGCCAATCTTATAAAATATGCCGGTACCGTCGGATTAAATACCCCCCAGTTCTCATCTTGCCTTAACTCGGATAAATATGCTGAAAAAGTGGCTAACGATATGTCCGAAGGCCAGAAGTATGGAGTCAGCGGTACGCCGACAGCCTTTATTAATGGCCAGAGGGTCGTGGGCGCTCAGCCTTATGCAACTTTCAAGCAATCTATTGAAACAGCGCTAAAGAAAAAATAGTAATTGGACTTTCGCGCTTTGACCATAATAATGCCTAATAAACCAGAATCAACTAAAAAAAGAGAAGATGCCGGGAGCCTTCCCCGTGATGTTTTCTTGTATCTGCTTGCTATTGTATCGTTGATAGTGAGTGCTGTTAGTCTCGGTATAGTTCTATTCCAGTATATAAGCATCTACTTCCCCGACCTTATATCCGACCCATATTTCTCGAGGTCGGCATATTATAGCACTATCCGCTCATCTTTGGCGGCACTATTGGTCATTTTCCCCGTATATATCTGGGTATCATGGTTTTTAAAGAGAGATACGGTCAGATTTCCGGAAAAAAGGGAGCTTAAGATAAGAAAGTGGCTTCTTTATTTGACCATTTTTATAGCGGCCTTGGTAATCATAGGCGACCTTGTAGTGCTTATTCAGAATCTACTTGAAGGAGAGAGGTCGCTTCGGTTCCTGCTGAAGATATTAAGCATTTTCTTTATAGCCGGTTCGATATTCGGCCACTATTTTTACGAGTTAAGGGAAAAAACGAAAAATTATGTTTTTGTAAGATTTTATTCCTGGCTGGTCGTTATTATCGTAGCCTTTTTCAGTGTCGCCGGTTTTTGGATAGTAGGCAGTCCCGCCAATCAAAGGGTTGTCAGATTTGACGAAAGAAGGGTCAACGATCTCCAGATTATCCAGAACGAAGCCATTAATTATTGGCAGAGAAAGGGCAAGCTGCCAGCAAGTCTGACGGACTTGAAGAATGACATATCCGGATTTGTTTCTCCTTCAGACCCTGAGACAGGAGAAGCCTATGGATATACCGTTTCTGGTGATTTGAAATTTCAGCTTTGCGCTCAGTTCGGAGCTCCTGATGTCAATTCTCCTGACAATTCCGTACCAGCCGCCCGTTTAAAGTCGGCTCCGGTGCCATACGGAGTCGCCGGGGAGATGAATTCCAATTGGCAGCACGGTGCCGGAAAAGTTTGTTTTGACAGGGTCATAGATCCCGATTTTTATCCGCCTATAATTACGCCTCTTGATAAAAATTTAAAAAAATAATAAAACTAACTTACTATGTTGAAGAATACTTTTGTTTATATAGTATTAGTGATTTTTGTCGGGATTGCCATTTGGTTTTTTATGCAAAAAGCTCAAAACAATAATAACGGCGAGATAGGTAAGCTTGTTGGTAATTCTCCTTCGCCGACTCCAACGCCGGAGGCCAGTCAGGCGTCGGATAAGGGTACTATGGTAGAAAATGCCAAGTGGGTAAAGCTTGAAGGCGGGCTGGAGTATCAGGATGTAGTAGTCGGTTCCGGCGATGAAGCCAAGTCGGGAGATATGATAGCCACTAATTATGTGGGAACTTTTAGTGACGGGACCAAATTCGACAGTTCTTATGACAGGGGACAGCCGTTCGCCTTTATTCTGGGCGGAGGCATGGTCATAAAGGGCTGGGATGTCGGTATTGTCGGTATGAAAGTGGGCGGAAAGAGAAAACTGATAATACCTCCTCAACTTGGTTATGGCAGTGCTGCTCGTGCCGGTATTCCGGCAAACTCAACTCTTCTTTTCGAAGTCGAGCTTATGGCAGTTAAAGCTCAGGGTAAATAGGACTGGGCTTTCGCTCGCCCCTGAAGGTGCTACTTGTTATTTCTAATATTAGTGGTATGATAGGCGGATAAAAGGCACCTTTATAAAAGTGACTTTGGAGTTGGACCATTGAAGAAGAATCTAGGTATTATTCTATTATCTGCTTTGCTGATGCTTGATATTGCCGCTCATTTTGTTGTACTGAGCTCACTTTATCCTATGTATTCGGTTGACTCAGGGTTTCGGGCTAAGCTTATTCTTAATTCTCTGGAGAGCGAGATTGTTAGAAGAGATAACTCAAAATTGCCAGATGTAGAGATAGCGAATAACCCCATCCATAAGTTCAATATAATTTTTTATGATGACAAGGCCTACATACATCTTAACCGGGGCCTGATAAGGCTTTTAAGCGATGAAGAGATGAAGGCCCTGCTGGCTCACGAATTAGCTCATCCGATATTAGGCCATAGGCCCGTTGTTATGCCAAAACTTCCCAATGGTCCCCGCTACGAAAACAATGTCGAAACTATTGAGTATGTAGAGTATAATATCGCTGTTGTTAAAGCTAGGGAGGAGATGTTGAAAATGGAAATAGAGGCAGATAGATATGCATCCCGCTTTGCCGATAAAAAGGCCATAGCTGCTCTCATTAACCAGTTGGTCATCGATGATATAGAAAAAGAAGAAAGACTGCATGCTCTTGGCTTTCAAGACTCGTCCCAGTGATATTTGTATTGCAAAGCGATTATTATTTAAACGGGATAACACCCGTTTTTGTTTTTCTCCCAAAAATACTAAAATGAATTAATGAATCCCGTTAGAAGTGCCCCTATCGGGTATATAATTCAAAGTAGTGGCAGGGCAGAATTAATCGTGATCCTTCCGCTGCATCGTGGCTAGTTAATGCGAAGCATCACTTCTAACGGGATGAATATCCTTAAATTCCCTGATAATTTCTGGTGGGGGAGTGCGACTTCTGCCCATCAGATAGAGGGGGACAACCATAACGATTGGTCAGAATGGGAAAATTCACCTAAGAGAATAGAAGAATTAAGATCCAGGAATCTCGATCCGAGATATTTTATTTCCGGTAATGCCTGCGACAGTTATAACCGCTTCGAGGAGGACTTTGATATTGTTAAAAAACTTCATCAAAATATTCACCGCTTTTCTATAGAATGGTCGCGGATTGAGCCGGAAGAGGGTAGGTTTGATGATAAGGCAATGCAACATTATATAGATGTTGTCAAGGCATTAAAAGGGCGGGGAATAGAGCCGATGATTACGCTTTGGCATTTTACAAATCCAATCTGGTTTGCCCAAAAAGGGGGATTCCTGAACAGAAAATCACCTGAATATTTCTCAAGATATGTAAAATATGTTGTCGGTAATTTAAAAGACCAAGTAAAGTTTTGGATAACTTTTAATGAGCCGACGACGATTTATTCCGCCTTCGCCTATTTAAAAGGACTATGGCCGCCCCACAAACACAGCCCTGTATCTTACTTTGTAGCCAATGGGAACTTCATTAAAGCCCATATAGCCGCCTACAAACTGATAAAGAGTGTGTCGCATAATGTAATGGTAGGCTTTGTGGAGAACAATGCTTTTGTAGTAGTAGGCCACAGATTTTTAAAGCAAATAGTGGGGAGGACATATAATTATTTCAGGAATGTCCACTTTATTAAAAAAGTATCTTCCAGCTCCGACTTCATAGGACTTAATTATTACAATATTGATCGCAAGATTTTCAAAAATTTTGATATTTTACCGAAACAGACACTGGTTCCTTCTAAAAATTGGGAAATTTACCCCAAGGGTATTTACGAGCGCCTTCAAGAGATCAGAAAGTTTGGCAAGCCTATTTTTATCACCGAAAATGGTATTCCTAATGTCACAGATGAAGAACGAGTCGGGTTTATAAAGGAGCACCTATATTGGATTTGGAAAGCCATTCAGGACGGAGTTGATGTCCGCGGATATCTTTACTGGTCTTTACTTGATAATTTTGAGATAGTTGATGGGTTTCGGGTAAGATTCGGTCTGGTCCAAATAGATCATGCGACATTTGAAAGGAAAATTCGTCCTTCGGCCTTGGAATATGCTAAGATATGCTTAACTAATCAGCTGGAAGTTGATTAGTTAAATTTACTATATGTGGTGGATATATTTGGCACTTTTCGCTTATTTTGTAGATGCTATCGTCTTCATTATAGATAAGTATCTTATAGCCTCTAGAATAACAGATCCGTATGTGTACGCCTTTGGAGGCGCAATTTTAAGTGCTGGAGCGATAGTACTGATACCCTTCGGTGTTTCTATGCCCAGCTTATTCTATTTGGCAACCGCTCTTATCTCCGGAGGGGCATTTTTTATAGCCATAGTTTTTATATACAAAGCGGTAAAAATAAGCGATGTTTCAGTAGTTTCGACCAATGTAGGCGCCATAAGCGCTATTTTCACATATATATTTTCATTTTTGATACTGAAGGATACTCTTTCGAATATCCACTTCTTTGCCTTTTTACTGCTGGTGGCCGGCATATTCTTTATCGGCAGGATAGAAAAGAGTATTTTGAAATACAGCATAATTTCAGGTCTTTTTCTGGGCTTGTCTTTTGTACTTATGAAGTGGGATTTCAATCACTCGGGATTCATAAATGGGATATTTTGGACCCGCGTAGGGTTTGTTTTGGCCGGACTGTTATCTCTCCTCGACAAAACTATCAGGAATAATGTCTCGGCATCCTTAAGGTCCACCTCAAAGTCATCAAAATTAATTTTTATCTTCAACAAAGTTCTCGCCGGAATCGGGTTTGTAATGATTTATTATGCAATCAGGCTCGGTAATGTATCTTTAGTTAATGCTCTTCTTGGATTTCAGTTCGTATTCGTTTTCTTGCTGGCAGTTATTATCAAGGGCAAACTATCCGAAGTCGGTGAAAATCTTCAACGGCCGGTTTTGATAAATAAGATACTGGGCATAGTGTTTGTTTTTGTTGGTTTTTTGACCCTTATTTTCAGATAGCGGTTACTAAATGAGGAAATTTAATATAAAAAATGCACTTTTAATATTGATAAGCGCCCTTGTTTGTCTATTTTTACTTCTATCCATAGACTTCTCCGGCGGCAAGAAACCATTTACCTACGGCGTCTCTTTCAGTAAATTTCATTCGGATGAGCTAGGTTTAAACTGGAAAGAGGTGTATCTGGCTGTTTTAAACGATCTTGGGGTAAAAAATTTACGGCTCTCAGCCCACTGGCCTCTTATCGAACCTAAGGCCGGCATTTACAATTTTGAAGAGCTTGATTTTCAGGTCATGGAAGCCAAAAAGCACGGCGCATCTGTCATATTAGCCGTAGGACGGCGCTTGCCAGGTTGGCCTGAATGCCATGAGCCGGAATGGGCAAAAGACCTTTCTAAGGAGAACAAGCAGGCCGACATTTTAAACTATATTAGAGCTGTCGTAGAAAGATACAAAAATTTTGACAATATTAAATACTGGCAAGTTGAGAATGAGCCGTATCTATCCTTTTTCAGCCATTCTGCTTGCGGGGAATTTAATGAAGACTTCCTTCAAAAAGAGATAGGTTTGGTGAAACAAATTGACCCGATTAGACCAGTCGTTATTACCGACAGTGGTGAATTTGGAACTTGGTACAGAGCATACCAAAAAGGTGATGTTTTTGGGACGAGCATGTATCTTTATGTGTGGTGGCGTAATAGCATCGGCCCGCTTCGGTACCCCATCGGTCCGGCATTTTTCAGGATAAAAAATAATCTGGTCAGGTTGATTTATGGTAAAAAACCGGCTATAGTTATCGAACTTTCAGGGGAGCCCTGGCTTCTACAGCCGATAAAAGATACCTCGATGGAGATACTGTTACAAAGAATGGGTATTGATAAATTTAACGAGGTGCTGGACTTTTCCGGCAAGACCGGATTTGATACATTCTATATTTGGGGTGCGGAGTGGTGGTACTGGATGAGGCTTAGAGGACATCCTGAGTTTTGGGATAGAGCATCCCAGCTGTTCAAGTAACATACTTTAATGAATCCCGCTAGAAGTAGCCCTAGCGGGTCTGAAAAACACGCGGTATTTTTAAAAAGTAGCTTTCAACTCTAAATTAAATGACGAGCTGTTACTACTTCTAACGGGATGAAAGATATTTCTCGCAACATAACATCTACTTTTATTTCCTGCGCCGAACTTTCTTTTTACATAGAAGATGCCTTCTTTAAAGAGAAGCTATTTTCCAAGATGTCAGCTCTTCTTTCCGGATACACTGTCCGGGATGCCGCTGCTATAAATATCCAGCTAGACGGTTTACTGGAGTTGCTTGATTACGGGGAGCACTGCGGTCTGATAAAGAAAGAATTCATCCTTTTTCCAAGGAAAAATTTATTAGAATTGAAACTAGAATTTATTAAAGAAAAAACATCTCAAAGGGAGGTTGGTGAGAACGAATCTGTAGTTGTACCCGGTGAAAAAATAACCGGTCATCAAAAAATTCAGGAGCCTCCGCCCGTATTTAGGGATACCAAGCCGATGCGCTACAGGTCGAGTCCTAACAAGGACAAGATACTGGACTTTATACGCAAGTCTCCCAGTGCAAGAACAAAAGAAATAATAGATCAGTTTGAAACAATGTCCGGCCGTACTGTAAAAAGAAACTTGGCAGAATTAAATCGCGATGGACTTATAAAGAAAAAATTTGAGGACAGGGCCGTCTACTATTATTCAGTTGATAACTAAAAAACTACCCGTCCGGGTAGTTTTCTTTAGGAGGCTTGATTTATATCGGAGTACCTGATATACAGTTGAGTAAAGTTGATAAGTCCGAAGTTACCCTGTTTTAAAAATTCTTCCAAGTTGCCACATTTAGAGCAGATACTAGACTCTACCCTCCTAGGTTTAATATCTGAAATTTTTATTATTAAGATAATACGATGTGGCAGCTTAGAAGAATTTTTAATTACCAAGTTTTAGTGTTACGGAGTGGTTATACCGAGGTGACATCTAGGTGACACAGGTGACAAGTGTAGTGTCACCTAGATGTCACCAACCTCATGGTGACATATAATGTGTTGTCACCATGGCATTCTATTTTTACTGAAGCTATTATATAACTTAACTAATTAGCCACCTTGTGTCACCGTGTTCTCGCAATAAGTCTATGCATGTTAGTGGCACTATCACTTGAGGTGACATTGTTGTGCCATACGCGTTGCTTCAATGCATGTCACTGTACTTAGTCTATCAGTCTAATAAGGCCAGTATCTTGTCCGGCAACTTGCCCCATTACCAAGGCCATATTCCTTACTCACGAAGTCGCCTTAAGGTGTCTATTTTAACATTTTTTCAGTGGCGGTCTGGATAACTCGGCATTTTAGGCCAAGATATCCACAATTTACCTATTGTTGACCTTGAATTTTGTGCTTATAATAAATGGTGAGGTGTATAGATTGTTTTAAAGCCTCATTGCTGGTGCACTATTGGCATCTAGCCTTGCAATGTATAACGATTGACTTTAGGCCTAGATTGTTATAGTATTAACAAGCTGTTTATGGGCCTATATACAGGCTAATTCAGCCATATTGAGGGTTTAAGTGAATTGCCAAAATCATGATATATTCATATAATTCTAAGGTTTAAGATAGAACTGTTTTTGCCGTTAGTGGATAATTCTGAGCCTTCTGCACTTGTAGAATAGGACAATAAATTCTATAAATGCAGGTAGCCCAGGAAAGAACATTGAAAATATAAATTCCCGCAAATCAAATTAGGATGCTATTGACCTTAAAGAAAAATTTGAATTTTAGAATGTTGAATTAGGGTTCTGAAGTTGACAGGCCGCTCATAGAAATTTGTTAGGTCGAAAATAAACATATCTATCCGTAGGCCGCACAGGATCCAACACATAAGTATCCGGGTGGAATAAAATTCTACAGGATGCTTGGTGAAATTAAGTTCATGTTATCAAGAAAGATTTACTTAACGATTAAATTCTGTTCCGATACTTGTCGATTTATCCTCCTGCTATCGCAGGATTGATAAAACAGTATCAGTTCAGACCAATAAAAAATAAAATGACTAGTTTATCAAAAAGGAGCAGAGGAAAAGTTTTCTCTATCCTTACAGGGGTGACGACAGTTGTGTCGTTATCCGGACTTGCCTATTTTGCCCCATTAGTGGCAAATGCGGCTGTTCCTTCTGATTACGGCCTCAAAGAAGGCTGGACAATCAGCGCACCCGGTTCAAACGATCCGGATGTATATATAGTTAATGACTGGGGATACAAGAGATTGTTCTTGAATCCGGTCATCTTTAACTTCTATGGACATCTTGGCGGATTTGCCGCTGTTCATAATGTGACCTCCACGGTCAGAGATGCTTTCCCAACTTCCGGTTTATTCCGAAATTGTGAAACCAATGACCAGGCGGTATGGGCAGTAGAGGTCAACGGCGAAGACACCGGTATGCTCCATCATGTTGTCATGTCGGGCGACCAAGCTGTTGCCCAGGATTCCAACTTCTTTAAGAAGGTTTTCTGCATCAACAACAATGAAGCCAATTGGTACTCAAAAGGTTCCGACTATACTTCATTGAGTCAGGTTCCGGTCTATTCCAGAGTTCCTGGTGTAACCCCAACCCCAACCCCAACCCCAGTGTCATCCGGTCTGATATCAGTAAGCTTAGCTTCTGATAATCCGGCTCCTGGTACGATTATTAATGGTCAAGCAGCTGCCGACTTGCTCCATGTAATGTTTTCTGGAAAAAGTGTTGTCAACAGCGTGAAATTACAAAGGAATGGCGTATCCGCAGATACATCATTATCAAATGTGTATCTTTATCAGGGGAATAAGAGATTGACTGATGCCGCTACTGTTTCAGGCGGTGTCATTACTTTCAACGATTCAAGCACTAACGGTTTGTTTATGGTATCAGGTTCCACTGCTATATCGGTTAAATCTGATATAAATGGTACCGGAGGAGAAACAGTTGGTGTTACGCTTACTAGTGTAAATGGCAATGCTGTGACTGTTTCCGGTAATACCTTTACCATTGCAACAGCTCCAGCTTCATTTGGTACGATTGACATGTCAACTTCAGTTACTCCTTCTACCGACGCCGCCCCGACGCCAGCAAATGATATTGTTGGTTGGCAGGATAATGCTACAATCGGCAATCATACCGCTTGGTTGAAGTCATTACAGTTGCGGGTTATTGGGTCTGTACTTCCGGGAGACCTTCAGAATTTCCGTCTATATGTTGACGGGACTATGGTAGGCACTGCAGTTGCACAGCCGGATGCAAATGGCTATGTCGTATTCGACATGAACAGCAATCCAGTTAGCCTTCTAACCGGCGCTAGAACTTTGAAAGTTCTACTTAATATTGTTAATGGTTCAAGCAGAACCTACACGATATCATTGCGCCAAAAGCCTGATATCCTTGCGGTTGATAGCCAATATGGCCAGCCGATTCTTGCAACCGGCACCTTCCCTGTTGCTGCTAACATCCAGACTATCGCTAAAGGTACTCTGACATTTACCAAAACACCCGATTCTCCATCAGGGGATGTCGTCAGGGGCGCTTCAGGTGTAGTCTTAGCTCGTTATGATGTCAAGGCAGCCGGCGAGAGTATGAAGGTTGAGTCCTTGAATTTCTCAATTGATGATAGTTTGGGAGGTTCAACTGCCGCCACTCAAGTCGGTAACTTCAGAAATGGCGCTATCTTCTTGGATGGTGTTCAAGTAGGCTCTACCAAAGACTTGAAAGATGAAAATGCTACTGCAGCCGGAACCCAGTATACCTTCGGCTCCTCGTTCATAGTTGTGCCCGGTACTCCGAGGAAACTAGAAATCCGAGCTGATGTCTACGACAATGACACAACCGACAACACTTTAGCTGCCCAAACAGTAACTGCCGGCATTGAAATTGCAACCAGCAATACTCAGCGTATGACGACTTTGACCTATATTGATTGCGCTTATGGTACAGGTGTTACGGGTTGTACTGCTGGTCCGATTGATGGCAATCAGCTGACAATCAAAACTGGTTCGATGACAATCGGTAAATTTACCGGTTATGCCAACCAGTCAGTTATTGGACCAAAGACCGGCGTAAAGCTGGGTCACTGGACAATGACCGCCGCTTCTTCGGAAGATGTTAATGTCAATGAAATTGACCTTACGATGACTACGGGTACCGGTACTGGCTTTAACGCCGATGTATCTGATGCTTATATCAAGGTCTGGAATGATTCAGGTACCTTGTTATATACTTCAGCGACCAAAAACTCACTTTCAGACACTGCATCAAACAGCTTTGCCACGAACTTCGTATTACCAAAGAATAAAACCTATCAGGTTGAGTACTGGGGTAATCTTGGTGCTGGCTTTGCTAACACCGATGTCCTAGTATCTGCATTCGATGCCAGTGGTGTGACGGTAGGTTCAAGCACTACCTCGAATGTCACCAGAGTCAATGGTCAGACCATTACTGGTGCGGCAGGTCAATTCACGGTGGCTAACGGTTCGCTAGCTGTTTCCAACTTTGTAAACGGCGGTCAGACGGCAAATGCTTATCAGTTCACAATTCAACCGACCTACGATGACTATACGCTTGACGAGGTCTATGTTGATATTACTGCGGCCACTGCGGGAAGCCCGACTGCTTCGCAATCCGGTGCAATTGCAAATCTATTCTTGAAAGATGGTTCTGGCAACGTACTTTCAACGGCAACGTTAACGTCAACCGGTTCAGCTTCATTTACCGGCTTAGGTCTTTCACTGCCTCAATCAGGTGGAACGAAGACATACTCGGTTGATGTCCAGTTTGCTAATGTAGGTGTCGGAGCTAACGATACCGGCGGAAGCGTGACAGTTCGCTTAGATGGTATGAAATACCATAACAGCTCTGGTACGGTGACCACGGTTACCGGTTCATTCTTGAACAGTGCAACCCAAACGGCTACGGCCTTTGGAGGCAATGCTTCTGTTGACGTCAAGGGTTATCCGACCTTTGCCAATGTTGCCCTGCCTAGTACTCTTCTGGCGCCCGGTACTGCGACCTTATTCAAGGCCACGGTTGCTGCCACTGGCGGTCAGGTAGCATGGAATGATTTAACCTTTACGGTTGCATCAAATTCCGGCGCTATCAGTGTTACCGCGTACAAGTTGTTTGAGAACGGTGTTGATATCACTCCGAGTTCTAACGCTAATGGTGCCGCGGCATCAATTAGCCATGTCGCTCTTACCAGCGATCGTGTGAACTTCCACTTTGCTACCGAGCGAGTTGTCACCTCGGCTACAACCCTTGAATTAAGGGGAACCGTAGGTGCCGCTTCTGCCGGAAATTCCTTGACGACCCAGATAACCAATGCAATGGGAACTACTGTTACTACGGAGGATTCAGGCACTCAAGCAAGTGCAGGAACTCAGATGTTAACGGCTACTTCCATTGTCTGGACTGATCAATCAGCGCCTGCTCATACCACTTCAACGGATGACTGGTTCACTGATGGTCTGGTAAAGGCATTAGGTATATCTCAGACATTGTCGAAGTAATCTAAGTTATTTCCTAATATCGGGATTCGCGCGATGGCGATTCTCGTGACTAAAAGCCCCCATGGGGGCTTTTAGTTTACTAGGACATAGTACTTCTGTTATAATAAAGACATGATTAAACATAAAACAAGTCTCATATTATTTGTTGGTCTTTTCTTGGGTATATTTTCCTATACATCTGCCCAACAAGTGCCGGTCTTGACCGCAACATTGGATAGCAATACGCCTGTGGCGCAAAGTCTGTCATCTGGCGCCCAAAATGTTGATGTGGCGCGAATTACTTTAACTGCGTCAGGCGGCGATGTTTATCTGAATGGTATCTATATGGCGACAGATGTGTCGGGCGGTTTGAGCAATTTTACCAATATTTTCATATATGATACTTTGGACTCTTCTCTGCTCGGTACTTATCCTAACCAAAGCCAAAATCCTAATTTGGTGCAATTCAGCGCCGTTACCATAGGGAGCGGCCGGTCTAAGACATATTTAGTGCGGGCGAGCCTTTCATCTTCGGCGGCCGGCAGTGTCCGCGTTGGTTTCAGCGGATTTACTTATCCAACCCAGGCTTCGCCGGCTTTAAGCGGTATTCCGGTCTATGGCAATGCCATGAAATTGCCAGGGGCTACACCTGTTCCGACTCCTACGCCCAGCGCTTCACCTACGCCAACGCCCCTTGCCACGCCGAAGCCTCCGGCGGAGGCGGGTACGCCCATTTCTCACGGTTTCACCAGTCTAGCTGCTTTAAATCTGCACGAGGGGGATGTTATCGGTGCCTCTAGCTCCGGCGACCCCGACATCTATATC
>OBEQ010479607.1_pt1 | contig 21835 bp, 22 predicted proteins | sample 1670901 | NCBI WGS metagenome assembly OBEQ01 (sample SAMEA104232315, study PRJEB22302) | groundwater metagenome | biome: forest; feature: aquifer; material: groundwater | place: USA | collected 2011-08-07 | depth 5.4 m
CTCCGAACCTTTGCTTGTGCTCGGCAGATGCGGCTGCAGGTCGGCCGGGCCCAGCCCCGCCTGTTCCATGCGAAAACGAATCGCCTCGATGGGATCAGGCGCGGCGATCGGGAAGTGCTCCTCCTCATATTTCTCGACCAGCAGCGACCACAGCTCCAGCTCTGCCTCGTCGGGCGCAGGCTGCCCCATCAGCATCTCGACATGGGCGAGGGCCGCCTTGTGGTCGCGGTCGGTCTTGAGGACTTTCGGTTTCATGGGGTTGGTCAAATGGTGGTGGCGTCGATCTTGTCGTATTCGGGATGCGTGCCGATGAAGCGGATGAAGGCGATGCCGGTTTTGTAATGGAGGTGGACGATGAGACGGTAGGCGTTGCCCTTGATGTTAAAGACAACGCGGTTGCCGGGCAGGGCGTCGGCGGAACGATAACGGGCTTTGATGGCGGTGAAAGATTTCCAGCGGGCGGCCTTGGCTTCGTGGAACCAGGCTTTGAGCGGTTGCTCCGCATCGGCGTGCCGCTCCCAGAAGTCTTTCAGTGTCTTGCGGGAGATGACACGCATGCGGCGAAAGACAGTGTTCCCAATACGGGAACCATGTCAAGGTCCGGCTGCCTGAACGTCTAGCCCGCATATTTCACACTTCAACTGCTTCTGGTCAGGTGTTCGCGGATGTCCGCAGCGGGATATCATCGAGAATTGCCGGGATATGCAGGCTAAAAGCAAAACCGCTGAGGCGGTTTTGCCGTTAGCCCGGATGCACCGTTCCGGCCTGCTGGCCGGCCGGTATTTGTCCGGGCCAGTCGCCCGGCAAAGGCCCAAAGACTGCAAAAGCAGGAGTAATTTACTCACAGGATGTGGAAACGCAGGAGAGGAGAGTGTGAAATATCCGTATCGGTGGCGCGGCAACACAGCTGAATTGTCGCTCTGTGGCGATGATCGGCGAGGGGACGGAGGGACTTGCGACGGGAGGGCTTGTCGTTGCCGGGTGTGCCAGCGTGGGCCTCATTGCAGCCGCCTTCCGGCAACGACATTTCAAGACACACTGACGGGCTGAGTTCACTGAAGCTCGTCCTTGAATTGACGATCGGGTCCGAGGTAGCGCGGTGGTTCAGCTCGGGTTCCAAAGTCCTGGCGCGGGCTGAAGCACCGCGCTGCTTTTCCGCTTCTTCACGCGGTTCTCAATAGAACTTGCGGCCTCGGGGGGCGATCGCTGGCCTTGGGCCATGAGCGATCTGCCGCTGCCCACGGAACCGAAACCCGGACTCTACCGCCATTACAAGGGCAACGATTATCGCGTGATCGGCCTCGCGCGACACACCGAGACGGAGGAAGTGCTCGTGGTCTATCAGGCGCTCTACGGCGAACGCGGGCTCTGGGTCCGTCCGGCGGCCATGTTCAACGAGACGGTTGACGCGGGCGGAAAGCGCGTGCCGCGGTTTGCGCGGGCGGGGGATTAGGGTGGCTAACGTTTTTCCGTAGTCCCTTCTGTCATTACGAGGGGCGGAGCGACGAAGCAATCAAGCGAGATGGATCGCCACGCCCTCCTTCGTCGGGCTCGCGATGACAAGCTGGGCGTGAAATATGCCGGCTAGCGCCGGCGCCAGACCTGCCAGCGTTCCTTGCCGGCGAAGAGCGGCAGGGAATCGGGCACCGGCCGATCCTCGATCAATTCAAAGGCTTCGTTGAGCAGCGCGTTGATCTGCTCCTGGCTCAGCGGGTGGGGCGGCGGTTCGTCCTCCGGGCCGAGAAAGAAAAACCCGCAGAGCACGCCGCCCGGGGCGATCAGCTCCGCCATGCGCCGGGCGTAGGGCGCGTGCAAGTCCGGCGGCAGGGCGCAGAGAAAGGTCCGCTCGTAGACGAGGCTGAACGCGGCGAGGTCGGCCGCGGGTGCGAAGAAATCGCCGGCCCGCACCAGATCGCCCAGCGGCCCGAGCTGGCGCTGTGCCTGCGCCACCGCGGCGGTGCTGAAGTCGAGGCCGAGCACCGTCCAGCCCAGTTCATGCAGGGTCTTGATCTCGTAGCCCGATCCGCAGCCCGGGACCAGCGCGCGGCCGCTCACGGGTGTCCGTTGCAGGAAGTCGCGCAGGTTGCCTGGCACCTCGCGCTGATCCCACGGGGTTTTCCCAGCGGCGTAACGTTGGTCCCAGAAATCGGGAGCGGTGCTTTGGTGAGGATTCACGGGCCGGTTCACGTCCGCTGCAGTTTCATCCCGAAATGCCAGGGCGGAAGGAGAAAAGTGCCGCCGTCGGGTTCGAGCCCGGCGGCGGCGGCCCAGGCCGCGATCTGTTCGGGGCGCGGCCGGATGTCGAGGGAAGGTCCGCGCGGGGTGGCGACGTCGCTGCGCCAGTGAATGACCGCGACGAGGCCGCCGGGACGGACCACGTCGCGGGCGGCGCGGAGCAAGGCGGCGGGTTGCTCCGCGTGCAGGATGTTGAAAAGGAGCGCGGCGTCGCAGGAACCAGCCGGCGGGCCGAAGCCACTGGCGAGGACGTCGCGCAGCTCGGCCTGCACGTTGGTCAGTCCGGCTGCGGCCGCCCGCTGTTGCGTGAGCGCAACCATCTCGGCCTCGATGTCGAGGGTGTGCACGATGCCGCCGATACGTCGGGCCAGCGGCAGGGTGAAGGTGCCGTAACCGCAGCCCAGCTCGGCCACGTCGCCCGTGGTGGGGCCGAAGCCGAAGGCGTCGAGGATGAGGGGCACGTCCAGCAGCGTCTCCCAATAGTCCTGCGGTGGCATGCCGCTGTCGCGCACTTTCATGGTCAGAGGGTGAGATGGGAGGTCAGGGGGTGGCGGTCGCTTCGACCGGCAGACCGGCGAGTTTCCATTCGGGGAATCCGTCCTGCAGGCGGCGCGCCTTGAAGCCGCGTTCGCGCAGGCGCGCCACGGCTTCGAAGGCCATGACGCAATACGGGCCGCGGCAATAGGCCACGATTTCCTGGCCGCGCGGGAGCTCAGTCAGGCGTCGCTCCAGCTCGGCCAGCGGCAGATGGACCGCGCCCGGGATGTGTCCGGCCGAGAATTCGTCGCCGGGGCGCACGTCAATGACCACCGCGGCGCCGGCTTTCTTGCGGCGGAGCAGCTCGTCGCGCGACACCGGCTCGAGCGAGTCCCGCTTCTTGAAATAGCGCTCGATCGTCTTCGCGCTTTCGACGTGGTTGCGCTCGGCGAGGCCCTGCAACGCCCCGATGAGCGTCACGACCGCCTCGTCCGCCAGGCGATAGCGGATGTATTTTCCCTCGCGCCGGTTGGCGACGAGGCCGTTTTTCAGGAGGTGGCGGAGGTGCTGGGAGACGTTGGCCACGGGCAGGCCGGTGGTCGCCACGAGCTCTTCCACGCTGCGCTCACCCTGGGCCAGCAGCTCGAGGAGCTCGAGTCGCGGAGCGCTGGCCAGGGTCTTCGCGACCTTGGCGAACTGGGTGTAGAGTTGTCTTTTGATGCCGGGCTGGGCCATGATTACATTCAATAAAATAATTGAATGTTAAGCCGGCCCGCCTTTGTCAAGTTGCCACATGCCCCGCACCGTCCGTTCGCACCGCGTATTCACGAAGGGCAGCAAAAGCATGAACCACAAAGGCACGAAGACACAAAGTCCGAAGGAACTGCACGCTTTGTGCCTTCGTGTCTTTGGTGAATCTCTTTCAGGAAAGGTTTTCCGTCAGCCTTGCGCAAAATCTCACGGCTTCTTCTTTGCCAACCTCTTTGGGCTGCTTGGTGAATTGGCGATGCGCCCGTTCGGCCGGTCAGCCCGGCGTCCGCATCAGGAACCACACTCCGAGCGCGCAAAGAGTGCCGCCGGTCAGCCGGCCGGTCTGTGCGCCCAGCGGGGCGATCTTTTCCAGCAGGACGAAAACAGTCAGGCCGGCGATCCACCAGAGGTTCATCACGCCGCCGACGAAGAGCAGCAGCATCAGCGCCCAGCAGCAGCCGAGGCAATAGAGCCCGCTTGCCACGCCGAGGCGGAAGCCGCCGCCCACGCCCTTGCGCCAATGCCGCGTGATGAACTCCGCCGGCGACCGGCACGCGTTCAGGCACGCGCGCTTGAAGGGCGTGAATTGATAAACACCGGCGGCGATCGTCACGGCCCCGGCAAAGACGGGACTGCCGGATTCCATCATCGGCGAGAGCAGCAACGCCCGGGTGAGGGCATACTGCAGCACCGTCGCCAACAGGCTGAAGGCCGTCCAGATCAGCAGATACCCGCCCGCAAAGGCATAGACGCGCGCGGTCGCCTGCTCCGGGTCCGGGCACTTCCGCACGATGAGGCCATAGAGCAGCATCGCGGGCGCGGCCGAGGGCAGCATCATGCCGATCATCATCACGACCCACATGGCGAGCATGAGCAGCCAGTAACGGAGATTCCCATCGTCGCGCATCATCCAGGCCGCGGCCCCGTCCATCGCGCCATACATGTCGCGCGCCATCGGCACGATCCAGGCCCAGCACAGCACGGTGGCCGCCGCCAGCGCGCCGATCGCGAGCCAGCGGTCGCGGCGCGCCCATCCCTCGATCCGGGTCCGGTCGTTCACGCGGCGTGCACGACCCCGTGCGTCGTCCAGTGCACGCGGGCGAGGTGCGCATGGGTGCCGTCGAAATCGAGCTTGATCGTGCCGTCCGTGGTCCGGCCGGTGCCGCTGATGAACTCGGCCTCGTGGAACTCGAAACCGGCGGGCATGACGATCCGTGTCGGCACGTCCTTGCCGGAGGCGTCGTTGCGGATCGACACGCCGGTGCCCTCGACGATGCCGGGGACCTTCACATGCGCGGTGCGCGCCGTCAGGTCGATCTTGAGGTCGATAGGCTTGTAGAGCGTGGGGAGGAATTTCGTCACCGTTGTGGAGAACACCTGCCAGATCAGCGTGCCCGGCTCGGTCTCCTTGCCGTGGGAAACCGCCTCGATCGCCGCGCGCTGCCTCGCATCGGCGCGTTCGTCGATGATGGTCTGGAACGTGCCGTTGCCCTCGTGGATGGGACCGGGCCAGGCGGCGAGGATGCCCCAGCGCAGGCCATCGAGTGAAACGTCACCGAAACGCCCCCGGTCGATTTGCGTGAAGCCATAGGCGCAGCAATGGCTGTGGGTGGGGTTGCCTTGGAACTGGCAGGGGCAGCCGTAGCCGCAGTTGCAGTTCACGAACTCCGTTCCTTGCATGGACCATTCGACGAATTTCATGGGAGGCTCCTTTTGCGTTGGGCGCGGCAGCCGCACACGGATGTCGCTTGGTTACGTGGAAGAGGACGCCGTCAGATTAGGACAAAGCGCCGCCGCGGCAAGCCCGACCTGACCGGGCTAGACGGAATCACTGCTCCCGGCTTCGCGCAGGATTTCGAATCAGCCCCGGACGACCACCGCGGCAATGGCGCTGCCGACGATCAGGTCGGGCCAGCGCGAGCCGGTCAGCCAGACCAAGAGCCCGGCCAGGAGGACGCCGGCATTGGCGATGACGTCGCTGCGCGAAAAGATCCAGCTGGCGCGCATGTGGGCTTCGCCATTCCGGTGGCGGCTGAGCAGCGATGGTGCCGTCTTCGGAACTGAGATGGTGATTCAGACCCCGCGGCACGGCTGATTCGGAAGGACAGGCAGATTACAATTGTCCGATTGCGGACGGCGGCGGAAAGACCAGGGTGACGCAGGTGCCCTGGCCGACGGGGCTGCCGATCATGGCCGAGCCCCGATGCAGGCGCATGATCGACTGAACAATGGCAAGCCCCAAGCCCGCCCCCTGCGAGGTCTGGTCGCGTGATTTGTTTCCTTGGTAGAAACGGTCAAAAACGCGCGGTAGGTGTTCCGCGGCTATGCCGGGACCGTTGTCGGTGACACGGATCTCGGCCGAACCGTCGGCGGAGTTGCCGGCCGCCAGCACCACCCGCCCGCCCGACGGCGTATACTTGAGCGCGTTGGCCAGCAGATTGCTGACGGCGCGGCGGAAAAGCATGGGATCGCCGGTCAGGCGGGCCTCGCCTTCGCAGACAATGGTGATCTTTTTTTCTCCCGCGAGGGCCTCGTAGAATTCCTGCACGGCATCCATTTCCCGGCGAGCGGCGATCGGGCTGTGCTCGATTGTGGCGTTGGGATTGTCGGTGCGGGCGATGAACAGCAGGCCATCGATCATCCGGGCGAGTCGCTCGTATTCCTCAAGACTTGAGCCGAGGTTTTGCTGGTATTCCGCGGGCGAGCGTTCCTGGGCCAGCGCGACCTCGGCCTCACCGCGGAGGTTGTTGATCGGATTACGCAGGGCGTGCGCGATGTCGGCGGAAAATTCCGTCAGCCGGCCGAAGGAATCCTGCAGCCGGTTCAGCATGGCGTTGAACGCACCCGCCAGCTCATGGAGTTCATCCGGCCAGTGCGCCGGGTTCAGGCGCTCCGCCAGATTGTTGGCGGTGATCCGTTGGGTGGTGTGCGCGATCGCCCGCAACGGCCGCAGGCCGGTAAACGTGACCGCCATTGCCGCCATGGCGGCAAACACCAGGCCGGCGCCAAGCACCACCAGGAGTTCCCGGCGGTATTCCGCCAACAGCACGGTGTTATGCCCGACATCCAGCGCGATTTGCACGATGCGCCGCTCCTTCCCGCCTGTCCCCGCGTCGATCTCGGCCGCGAGCAGCAGATAAATGCGATCCCGGCCCAGGACCCGTTCGATGATCACCGGCTCGCTCGCCGGTGGTCGCGCGGGCTCGGGAAACGCCAGCACGGGCAGCAAGCCCGACATGCCGCTGGTCTCGATCAGAACCCGGCCGTTCGCATCGAGCACGCGCAAATAGTATTTGAGCAGCTCATGGACCGAGGCCTCATGTTCGATTTCGTTTTCCAGCACCCCGGTCTGGCCGTGCTGTTCCTCGAGGATGCCTCGCAGTACCCGGAACTTGCCGGCCAGCAGCGCGCGGTCCTCCCGCGCCAGGCTTTGCTCCAGCCCCCAATAGAGATAGCCGGCGGCGATCAGCAACAGGAGGGTGGTCGAAGCCACATAGAGCAGCGTCAGCCGTCCCGTGATGGACCATAGCCGGCGCAGCGGTGCCGGCACGGGCAGGCGCGGATCGGGGTCAGGTGTCATCGAGGACATAACCCACGCCGCGGACGGTGCGGATGAGTTTCTGCGGATAGGGATCGTCCACTTTGCTGCGCAGGCGACGGACGGCGACATCCACGACATTGGTGTCACTGTCGAAATGCATTTCCCAGACAAGTTCGGCGATCAAGGTGCGGGAGAGCACCTCGCCTTTGCGGCGGGCCAGCAACGAAAGCAGCGCGAACTCTTTTGGGGTCAGTTCGAGGCGCTGACCGGCCCGGGCGGCTTTGTGATGGGGCAGATCGAGTTCGAGGTCGAGGACCCGCAACATCTCGGGCTGGCGAACGGGACCGCGTCGGAGAATGGAGCGGGCTCGGGCCAGCAGTTCGGAAAAGGCAAAGGGTTTAACCAGATAATCATCAGCGCCGAGGTCGAGGCCCTTGACCCGGTCCGCCACGGTGTCACTGGCTGTGAGAAAGAGCACCGGGGTCTGCCGGCCGGCGCGGCGGAGGGATTGCAGGATGGACCAGCCATCCCGTCCGGGCAGTTGCACGTCCAGCACAACCAGGTCGTAGTATTCCGTCAGCGCGAGGTGCAGGCCGTCCTCGCCCTGCCGGGCGACATCGACGACAAATCCGCTCTCCGAGAGGCCCTTTCTCAGGTAGTCGGCGGTCTTCACTTCGTCTTCCACCACCAGGATGCGCATGCGGGTGAGGATGCGGGGGGTGTCATGCGCAGGCGAGTTTGTTTCCGACATGGGTCTGTTTTTCGAGGATTGCCGGCGTCAGTGGATAGGTGAAAAAAAGGCCGGCGCGTCACCAAAAACGCGCCGGCCGTCAATGACCAGCCGGGCTGGTCCGAAACGATCAGAAGCCCCAGGTGACCTGGGCGAACAGCCGGTTATCCGTATATTTCGTCGTGCCGGCGGTGGTGATGTTGGCCCCGGAATAAGTCTGCTTCTGGCTGTATTCCAGCGAGAGACGGGCGCCACTCCGCTCGGTCTGGTAGAGCATCATGTTGAAGCCAAGCAGCACCATCGACACCTCGTTTTTGCCGATGTCCGTGTTGGGATCGAGCCGGTCGTAGCGGGCGAAAACCCCGTAGCTATCGTTGAAGTTGTAATCCAGGATCCCGTAGTAGCCTGCATTGCTCGCCTGGCTGCCGGCGGCGTTGATCGTCTCTTCGCCCGTGAAGTAGGCGCCAACCAACCGCCAGTTGTCGCGAATGTAACGGCCCATGAGACCGGTGCGGTAGAAATCGTTCTTGTAAAGCAGGGCCGTGGAAAAGTCCTGCTTCGCGGTGTAGACGGAGAACTTGCCTTTGTAGTAGAAAGCGCCGACCGCGGACTCGTTCTCGTCGAATTTCACCAGCGCCGAGGCAAAGACGTCCTTGTGGTTGTCGGCATCGATCGAGTTGGTGGTCGAGGTATCTGAGCCGTTCAGGATGCCGGCGGCCAGCTCGTAGTGCTTGGCGTTCAGCTTGGCGTCCATGCCCTGCTGGCGGCTGAAAGGCCGGTAGGTGTTGGCGTTGCCGGCCAGGGATTCGTTCAGCACGATGGCGCGCTGTTCGGCACTGCGGGCGCCCACGCCGAAGACGTGGAGGATCTCGGGCAGGATTTCGCCGGCGCGAATGGCCAGGAACATCTCGCCCGCGTCATCGAGCGGGTGGTTGTACTGGAGGAAGGCCTCGGCGAGCTTCTTGCGGGAGGCGTCGCCCTGAACCACGTTGGCGCCGGAGGTCGCGCCCGTGTTTTCGCTGAGATAGAGCTCGGTGAAATACGAGAAGCGGTCCGCCAGGGCGCCACCGGTGTAGAGCGAGAAAGAGTGCTGCTCGAAGTTGGACCTCGGCTTCTGCGTGTTGGCGAGGCCGGTGCGGGCGTCGTCGAGCTGGTCGGCGAAGGCGCGGCCCTTCCAGACGAAGCTGATATAGTTGTCCCACTTCATGTCGTCCGAGGTGACCTTGAGGGCCTCAGCGCGATGGCCGTTCTTGAGAAAATCAAGGCCGGTTTTGGTCAATTGCATCGTCGGGGTGGCGTGGCAACTGTTGCAGGACGTGCCGGCCTGGCGGGACCAGGCGGGAATGGCGAAGGTCGTCGCGGGCGCGAGGAGCGCGAGGACGAGCAAGGCGGAGTAATGTTGGGTTTTCATGGTTTGGTTTGGGTGGGAATGGTTTCTTTGCCGTTGGCCGGGTAGTCCTTGAGCCAGGACAGATCGATGGTTTTGGCCTGGCGCTTTTCCTTCTGCTCCAGGAGCCATTTGCCTCGTTCCACCATTGGCTCGTTTTTCTTGGGCTTCTCGTTGACGTGGCAGGAGGTGCAGGACGTTACCCCGGCATCGAAGGCGCGGGCCTTTTTGTTGTAGGCCAGCTTGGCCTGGACGGGAGAGCACAGCAGCGCGGTAAACGCGCCGAGGGCTCCGATCTGCAGTAGTCGTTTGATTTTCATGGCTGGTAGGGTGCTCACCATGGAGCTTGCGCGACGGTCGGCGCCTGGGTGCGGGCGCTCATGGTCCGAGCAACAGCGGTGAGGTTCATTGCGGGATTATGCTCCCGCCCGGGGCACAAAACCGTGACGGCCGGATTACAGTTTTGTAATCCGGCCGTCACAGGGGCTGCCGCTAGCCCGCATTTCGCTGCAAAGTTCGTCGATACCCCGCCGCTCACGCACGCAAACAGACCAACAAAGCACTTGGAGTATGAAATATGCGGGCTAAACGCAGGCTGCCGCCGCGCCCGGTTTAACAGCTTAATCCCACATCCGCCGTTCCGACGGCGCGCCGATCCCGGCTTACCTCACAAGACGCCGGCGAGCAGACCGAGTCCGACGAGAAAGAGCATCACGCCGACCACCCGCTGCAATCCGGCCATCGTCATTTTCTTCAGGTGGCGGTTGCCCCAATATGCGCCCGCAAAGGCCGCCGCGACGGCGGCGAGAAGCAGGCCGTAATTGAGGTTGTGGTGGGACGCGAGCAAGGTCCGGGAATAAAGTCCCAGCCGGGTGACATCGATGAGGCACGCGATCACGATCCCGGTGCCGATAAACGCCTCTTTCGACAAGCCGGCCTTGGTGAGGAAGGCGGCGCGCAGGGCCCCTTGGTTGCCGGACAGGCCGCCGAAGAAGCCGCTCAATACGCCGCCCAACGGCAGCCATTTGGGATCGAAGGACTTTCCCTTTAAAGCGGGGGACGATTCCACCAACGTGAAACCGATCAAGAGCACTCCGATCGCGGACTTGACCGGCGTCACGGCGAACGTCCGTCCGGCCAGTTGATAGTCGAAGCAAGCCGGCAGGTTGGCGAGCGCCCCGAGCAGCCACGCGCCGGCGAAAGCCCCGCCGATGGCGGGCAACCCGAAACGCAACACGGCGGCCCGGTTCGCCTCCCGCCCGGCCAGACCCAGTTTGAACAGGCTGTTCGAGAAATGCACGACCGCGGTCATCGCCACGGCCAGCTCGACCGGGAAAAAGAGGGCGAAGGCCGGCAGCAGGAGGGTTCCCAAGCCGAAGCCGGAAAAGAACGTCAGGGCCGAGGCCAAACCGGCGACCAAACAGATAACGAGGTAGGTCATGGTTTATACCGTCTACCGGCTCGATGGGACGGGATCAAGAGGCCTTCCCGAAAGGAACAGCGCGGGCCTTGTCGTCAACGGCGGCCCGGTCGCTGAACAACCCGGCCGTCACGGTGGCGAGGGTGCCGAGGAAGGTCCGGCGGGTCGCGGGCGTTTTCATGGTTCGATTTCCTGTGTTTCGGCGTCGCGGTGGAAGATGCGGTAGAGAGCCGGAAGCACGAGCAGCGTGAGGGCCGGTGGAACGGGCGATGCCGCCGATGACGACGGTGGCAAGCGGGCGCTGGACCTCGGCGCAGGTTGTCGTTCGCCCGGGTGGAAGGAGCGAAGGGTCAATGCCCTGCGCAGGTGCAGGCGTATTCCGCGTGCTGGCACTCGCCGCAGGTCGCAAGGTTGAGATCCACGCGGAAGTTTTTCGGCTTCGCCTCCGTACTGGCGCGGGTTTGCACCACCACTCGGTAAGGTGCGCCTTCTGGCAGCGCTTGCCGTGAAACGAACCCGGTAGGGGTTTTCTCCAGATCGAGCTTCACTCGGCCGCTCGCAGGTTCCGCGGTGATCGCCACGGTTTGCGCGCCCGGATCGGACGGCTTGAGGTTCGCGTCGTAGAAGATGACCTCCGCTTTGCGCTCGGGTGTGACGAAGAACTCGGCCTTGAGCGGCTCGGCCTCGAGCAGACGGCCCCCCTTGGGACCGGCGACGATTTTCTCGGCATGAACGGAAACAGTCGCGCAGAGCACGACGAGCAGAGACAGGAGGTGATTGGTTTTCATGGATGTTGTTGTTTGGTGATCGAACGGGAAAGCTTTGTGCGTCAGGCGCGCTCGGGAATCGCGGCTGAAGAGCTGGCATCGGCGGCACGCCGCTCCATCCAGTCGTAGAGGACAGGCAGCAGAATCAGCGTAAGGAAGGTGGAGGTGATGACGCCGCCAATGACGACGGTGGCGAGCGGGCGCTGGACCTCGGCACCGGCTCCCGTGGACAGGGCCATGGGCACGAAACCCAAAGAGGCGACGAGAGCGGTCATGAGCTTCGGGCGAAGGCGGGTGAGGGTGCCATCAATGACGGCCTGCCTGACATCCTTTCCTTCGGTCCGCAGCTGGTTGATAAAGCTGATCAGCATGATGCCGTTCAGCACAGCAATACCGGACAATGCGATGAAGCCGACGGCGGCCGAGATCGTGAATGGCATGTCGCGCAGCCAGAGTGCCGCGACGCCGCCGGTGGCGGCGAGTGGCACGCAGAGAAAGATCAGCACGGCTTGGCGGGCGCTACCGAAGCTGGCGTAGATGAGGCCAAAGATCAGCGCGAGCGCGGCGGGCACGACGACCATCAGGCGCGCGCGCGCGGCCTGTAGGTTCTCGAACTGGCCGCCAAATTCGTAGAAATACCCCGGCGGAAATGTCACCTGTTCACGCAGCTTTGACCGGGCCTCCAGGACAAAGCTCTCCGTGTCGCGTCCACGGACGTTGATGAGGATGGCGACACGCCGCTGGGTGTCCTCCCGGTTGATGGTCCCCACACGGTCCACCACCGCGATGTCCGCCACTCGCTCGAAGGGAACCTGCCCCCCGCCAGCGGCGACCACGGGAAGCTGCCGGAGGCCGGTAAGATTCAACCGCTCGGATTCGGGCAGGCGCACGACGATTTCGTAACGGCGACTGCCGTCGATCAGCGCGCCGGCCTCCTCCCCTCCCAGGGCCGTGCCGACCACGGCATTGATCTCGTCGGCGTGGAGCCCAAGAGCCTGCAGCATGGCGCGCTTCGGTGTGATTTCCAGCATCGGGACCCGGCCCAGCGCCTCGAACTCCACGTCGCCCCCTCCCGGCACGTCGCGCAGCACATCGCGGGCGGCGGTGGCTAGGCGCTCCAACTCCGCATAGTCATCACCGTAGATTTTGAGCGACAGGTCGGCACGGGCACCGGCCATGATCTCGTTGAACCGCATCTGGATCGGCTGGGTGAAGAGGTAGGTCTGCCCCGGAGCGGCGGCGACCAGCTCGCGGCGCATCAGTTCGGTCAGCTCCGCCTTCGTGAGGCGCCGGCCGTTGACCTCGCGCCATTTTTCCCGCGGGGCGAAGAAGACATAGGTATCGGAAACATTCGGCCCCATCGGGTCGGTGGCGATCTCCGCCGTGCCAATCCGGGAGAAGATGTGGCTGACCTCGTGGAATTTTTCCAGCAGCAGTCTTTCGGAAGCGCGCTGCAACGCCACCGAATCGCTCAAGGCCACGCTGTTGCCCCGGATCATCTGGATGGAGAGGGCTCCTTCGTCGAGCTGCGGGATGAACTCCGCGCCCAGCCGCGTGAAGATCCAGCCCGAGCTCGCAAACAGCAGAAGCGCCACCCCGACCACCAGCCAGCGCAGGCGCAGAGCGCTCGCAAGCAGGGGGGTGTAAACGGCCTTGGCCGCACGCACCACCAGACCATCCTTTTCGCTGATATTGCCGCGCAGGAACCACGAACAGAGCGCGGGCATGAGCGTCAGCGCCAGCACCAGGGCGCCCGCGAGGGCGAACATGACGGCCACCGCCATCGGCCGGAACATCTTTCCCTCAATGCCCGTGAGCGCGAGGATGGGCCCATACACCAGCGTGATGATCAGGACGCCGAAAAACATCGGGCGTCCCACCTCGCGAGCGGAGCGTTTCACCTCAGCCAGGCGCTCGCTGGCGGTCAGTTCCCGACGGAGTTCATGCTGCTTCTCGGCGATGTGGCGGAGGATGTTCTCCACCATCACGATCGCTCCGTCAACGATGAGGCCGAAGTCGATCGCGCCGAGGCTCATGAGGTTGGCGCTGATTTGCGCCTCCACCATCCCCGTGAGCATGAAGAGAAAGGAAAGCGGGATCGCGAGCGTCACGATGAAGGCCGCGCGCCAGTTGCCGAGGAACGCAAAGAGGATGATCGAAACGAGGACCGCACCCTCGAACAGATTTCGTTCGACGGTCCTGATCGTCGCGTTGACCAGATCCGAGCGGTCATACACGACGCGCACCTCCACATCGCTGGGCAGCTTATCCTGGATAAGCGTGAGCCGCGCCACCACCGCCTGCGAGACTCGGCGGGCATTCTCTCCCGCCAGCATGATCGCGGCGCCGGTAACCGTTTCCTCCCCGTTCTCCGTCGAGGCGCCGGTGCGCACCGCCGAGCCGATGGACACCTCCGCGAGGTCGGAAATGAGCAGGGGCCGCGCGCTGCCCGCGAATTTGACCGGCAGACTGCCGAGGTCCTCGGCGTTTCTCGCCCGCGTATCGGCGCGGACCACCACGGCCTCGCCGCCCAGCTCCAGGATCCCTCCGCCGGCGTTGTCCGTGCTGCGGCGCACGACGGAAACGAGATCCTGGAAGCTGACCCCGGCGGCAGCGAGCTTGGCCGGATCGGGCGCGATCACGACCTGTTTCTCATAGCCGCCGATGGCGTTCACTTCGGCCAGCCCCGGGGTTGCACGCAGCAGGGGTTTGATCGTGTAGTCGTGCAGCAGCCGGAGTTGACGCAGTTGTTCCGCGCGATCCTCCGGCGCGCTGGTAGCGTCCGGTTTGTAGCGCACCGTGTAATAAGCGATTTCGCCAAGCCCGGTGCTGATCGGAGCCAGACCCGGCGTGATGCCGGGCGGCAGGCGGTCGCTGGCGCGGCCGAGGCGTTCCGTCACCAGTTGCCGGAGGCGGTAGATGTCCACGCCGTCCTCGAAGGTCATGGTGATCTGCGAGAGACCAAATTTGGACAGCGAGCGCAGTTCGATCATGCCCGGGAGACCGGCCATCTCGATCTCGACGGGGATGGTCACGATGGTTTCGATCTCTTCCGGGGCCAGGGCGGGAACCTCCGTGTTGATCTGGATCTGCGGGTTCGTAATGTCGGGCACGGCGTCCACTGGCAGGCGGGACGCAGCCCACAGTCCGACGCCGATCAAGATGAGCGAGCAGCAGACGATCAGCCCGCGCTTGCGCAAAGAGAAATCAATGAGTCGTTCGAGCATCAGTGTCCGTCGGCGCAGCCGACGCCTCCGTTGAGCGCTTGAATCTCGGACAAGGAAAGGGCCCGCACCCCTTGGGTTACGATGGCGTCTCCCTCGTAGAGTCCCTCCTTGATTTCGATGTGAGTGGCGTTTGCCGCGCCCGTGACCACGGGGGTGCGCAGGAACCAGTCACCGTTGGCGACATACACGAAGTCGCCTCGCACCGTGCGCAGCAGCGCCGAGATCGGAACGGCGGTGACCTCACCTGATCCCGCAAAAGAATGCGAACCGACTTCGGCGGTCTTGAGGCCGGCAAACTGCCGGGCCGGGGCGGTGAGCTGGACGCCGTGCCCCGCCTTGTAAGTGGCGGCGGGCGGCGGTTCCGCGGTGGCGCCGGCTGCGGCGTGGGATTCCCCGCAGCCGCAGAGCAGGAGGGAGCAGGAGGTGACCAGGGTGAGAACGAGGAGAGTCTTCATGGGAGTCATTGGGTTGAGATGGTGACGAGGTTGATTTCGAGGCCTGTCATGAGCTGGAGCGTTCCACCGGCTTCGACCGTTTCCTGCTGGGTTTCGTAGAGCGCGTCGATGGCTTCGAGATACGAGTTTTGCAGTTCCACATAGGTCGAGATCGGCACGGCTCCAAGGCGGTAGTGGCGGTCGGCAAGTTCGGCGGCGTCGCGAAACTTTTGCGCGGCATCGGGCGACCATTTGGCCGTCTCGGCGATTTTAGCGCTGAAGGTATGCGCCGCGATGATGACCTCGCGCTCCATTTTGCGCTGCGCGACCAGGACGACCATTTCGGCCTGACGGCGGCGCGCCTCGGCGACGGCCACGTTTGCACTCGCACGGCGGGAAACAGGCAAAGGCACGGACACGCCGAGTCCGAACGTGCGCTCTTTGTCGCCGGCTTTCTCCTGCGCATAGTAGGGGCTGAGCGTGACGCTCGGCCGGCCTTCGTTGCGGGCGAGCGAGACGGCCAGTCCTTGCTGCTCCAGCTCGATCTTGGCCGCACGAAATTCGAAATTGTTCCCGCGGGCGGCGGAGAGGATGGCATCAAGCGATGGCGCGGTGTTGAACGCGAGTTTCACGGACGCCACCTGAATCGGCGTATTTACGGATATGCCACGGAGCTGGTTGAGTTCCACGAGCGCCGCCTGCACGGCAAGCTGCGCCTCGGTCGCACGATGCTGGAGGGCGAGTTCCTGCGCCTCGATGACCCGGGTTTCCAACAGCGGGGTGATGCCGCCGGGTTCGCGGGCGAGGAAGAGTTCGCGCAATGCCTGGTAACGCGAGGCGACTTCCGCCGCCGCCTGAGCCCGCTCGTGCGCGGCGTGCAGTCCGTGGGCCAGCGTGCGTGCGCGGTTGACGAGCGCGGACTTGAACCGCGCGAGCCCAAGTTCGGCGAGCACGATGTCCTGGTTGGCGATGGCTTTGCGCAGCGACAGCCGACCCGGCCACTCGAAGGTTTGCGAGACGGACACCGACCACGCGGTGCCTTCGCCGGCGAGCGTGCCGCCGGCATCGGTCACGCGCTTGCGCCCGAGGCCGAGAGACAACTCGGGGTTGGCGAGCGTGCCGGCGGCTTTGCGGCCTGCCTTCGTGGCGTCGATCTCAGCCTCGTAGAAGGCGAGTTCCGGGTTGCCTGTGAGTATTTCGGCTACCAGGACATCGGGAGAAACAGGTGCCGCGGTTGCGGTGATGGAAAGGGAAAGGAAGAGTATGGAAAATTTCATGGCTGAACAGGCAGGGTTGGATCGGACACGCCCGGCGGCAGACCGGGGGAGGCACCGGGGTGGGTGCGCGTGGAAGGAAGCTCTCTCCGGTTGGGGACCGGAGGGGCACCGTTGCCGGCTCCCTGTTGCTTGCGGCTGCAAGCCCGGGGTCAGTCGCGCCACCTGCGTGGCGGCTGAGCTGCCGGCAAATTAACTGCCCAGCGAAGGAGCGCGGGCCGGCGGCGCGGCGCGCTCGATGAACTGCCAGGCCACCTTCAATTCGAGAGGTGGCGCTTGGCGGATCGGGGAAAGGGCAGGCTCGGCATCGGAGGCAACGGCGAGCGCGGCACAATGGAACAGGCTGTCGCAAACAGGTGCGGCCAGGTTGAAGGTCGGGGTGGATTCCTTGATGAGGGAGGCCTCGATGTTGGCGCAGGCGTCGCCCCGGCAGTCGGCCGTGGCGGATTCCTCCGCGCAGCAGCTGTCATGGTGCGAACCGCCCAGACCCGCGGCCTCCAGCTGGCAATGCATCGTCGCCGGCAGCCAGACGGCAACCAGGAGCCAGAGGGCGAGGCGGACAACGCGGGACATGGGGGCAAGGTGGCGAACAATCGCGCGGCGTCAAGCCGGGGGAGGCGGGGTTGTGGGTCAGTTTGGTGCAGGCGGGGGGTTATGCCCGACAGTCAACCTCCGCCTGTCGGGGATAAACCCCGACCTACAAAAAATCCTCCGAACCGACAGCTCAAATTGACCTACTACCCAGCCGGGCCACGCGCTTGACAGCTCTGCTACAGTGAGTCGCCAATGTCTCATCGCCGCATCCAGCCCGCCAGCCTCGCGCACCGCGCTTATGTGGCACTATGCATCGGCCTGCTGCTGGCGATGGGCGTGTTTGGGGCGAATGCCAGGCTACACGCGGCGTTGCACGACTCCGGTCAACCGGCGGAGTCCCACCACCAAGGGGAAGGCGACAGTTGCGCGGTTGCCTTGTTTGCGACTGGCGTGTCCGTGCCGCTGGATGTGCCGGCTGGGATGGGGATGCCGGTTCGGTTGGAACCGGCACGACTGACGGCGACCGCGGACATCTGGTTGGCGAAGCCGGAGCACCGACTGATGCCCGGGCGCGGTCCGCCGCAGGGTTGAGCAAGATTCAATGATCCACCGCGCCCGGAGCGCGGTGTTCGTCCTGCCCGGGTGCGAACTCTGCCGATTGGCAGAGAGCCGGGGCTTCCCGCTCAACCTGTCATCGCCATGTCCCGATCCATCCTTTTTCTATCCGCTTTCTGTCTTGTCACCGAAGCCGCCGCGCAAACGTCGCCGGCTACTTCTGCCCCTGCGCATTCCGACGAAACCCTTTCCCTCCAGAACTTCGTCGTCACCGCGTCGCCGTTGCAGCGCAGCCAGGCCGATCTCGCGCAATCCACGACCGTGCTCGGCGGCACGGCGCTCTCCCGGCAACAGCAGGCCACGCTCGGCGAGACTCTCGCGGGCCTGCCCGGCGTCAGCTCGTCCTATTTTGGCCCGGGCGCCAGCCGTCCGATCATTCGGGGGCTGGGCGGCGACCGGATCCGCATCCTCGAGAACGGCACGGGCACGCTCGATGCGTCGGTCGCCAGCCCGGACCACGCCGTGAGCGTGGAGCCGTTCCTGGTCGAGCAGGTCGAGGTGGTCCGCGGGCCGGCTTCGCTGCTTTATGGCAGCTCGGCGGTCGGCGGTGTGGTCAATGTCGTGACTCATCGCATCGAGCACGAGGTGCCGCAGCGGACGGTAACCGGGCTGCTCGATGGCCGTTATGGTGGCAACAACGATGAGCGCGCCTATGGCGGGGTGGGCGACGTGGCCATGCCGGCGGGCGCGCCGCGGGCGGTGGTGCTCCATCTCGACGGTTTCAAGCGGGAGAGCGGCAATGTGAGGGTTCCCGGTTTCGCGAAGGTGGCGGCCGTGCGCGAAGAGGAGGCGGCCGCCGCGCTGGCGGCGGGCGAACCGGCGCCGGAGTTCGCGCACGGATTCATTCCCAACACCGGGGTCGAAAGCGACGGCTGGGCGGCGGGATTGTCATTCGTGGCGGACAAATCGCACGCCGGTTTTTCCTACAGCGGCTTCAACACCTTCTACGGCGTGCCCAACGAGGAGGGCGTGAAGATCGACCTGCGGCAGCGGCGGCTCGACGTGCAGGGCGAGACGGCCGGGGCATTCGGTTCTTTCTCGAGCGCCCGGTTCAAGTTCGGCCAGGCCGACTACCGGCATATCGAGTTGGAGGATGGGGCGCCGGGCACCACCTTCACCAACCGGGGCTTCGACGGCCGCATCGAACTGCGGCATGAAAATCTCGGCGGGTTCGCCGGAATATGGGGTGTGCAGGCGGGCCGGAGCGACTTCGCCGCGTTGGGCGAGGAGGCGTTTTTGCCCGAATCGCAGACGCGAACCGCGGCGGTTTTTGCCTTTGAGGAGACGAAGATCGGCACGCTGACGCCGCAGGTGGGCGCGCGTTATGAGCGGCAGATGATCGAGGTCGGCGACGGCAGCGGCCGGCAGCGGGAAGACGGCGCGGTGAGTTTTTCCGCCGGCGCCGTCTGGAACCCGGCGCCTGGCTGGGTGGTGGGCCTATCCGCCACCCGGACGGACCGCGCACCGAATGTGCAGGAGCTTTACTCCGAGGGCCCGCACATCGGCACGAACGCCTGGGAGATTGGCGATGCCGCCCTGCGCCGCGAGCGCTCCACCGGCCTCGAGCTGGTGCTGCGGAAGCCGGCCGGCTTCGTCACCGGTGAGATGAGCGTTTATGCCCACCGGTTCGACGGCTATGTCTTCGAGGACGCCACGGGTCGCGTGGTGGTGGAACGCGATGCCGGGTTCGAGTTCATCGACCCGGCCGAGGTTGAAGCCGGAGAGGAGTCGCTGACGGAATACCGTTATGCGCAGAGCGACGTGAAGTTCCATGGGGCCGAGGCTGAGGTGATATTCCATTTGCACGAAGCGGGCACGCGCCAGTTGCACCTGCGCCTGACCGGCGATCTCGTGCGCGCCCGCACCAATGCCGGCGCCAACCTACCGCGGATCCCGCCGGCGCGGATCGGCGGCGGGCTGTTCTGGACCGACGGGACCTGGAGCGCCGGCGCGGACTGGCAGCATGTCTTCGCCCAGGAGCGCACGGCGCCGAATGAGCGTGCGACGCGCGGGTATGCGATGCTCGGCGTGACGCTGGCCTGGCACCGCGACCGCGAAGGCGGCGCCTGGGATGTGTTCGTGCGCGGCAGCAATCTCGCCGACGCCGAGGCCCGCACGCACACTTCGTTCCTGAAGGACGTGTCGCCGCTGCCCGGGCGCAATATCGCGTTGGGCGCGCGGTGGACGTTTTGAGGAAATCGTGTTCCCAATCGCGATTTGCCAGTCGCCGTGGCAAATCGAGCCCGCATCGCCATGATTTTGAATCGCTTCTTAATGCTTTCTTAATGGTTTGGGTGCGGGTTTTAATTAGGGGGGCAGCGGGGGTTCGCGTAGAGTCACGGCATGAATTCCGCCGATGTGCTCTACCTGATCTTGTTTCTGGCCTTGCTCGTGGCAGCCACGCCTCTGCTGGGACGCTGGCTGGCGGCGGTGCTGCGTGGCGAGCCGCCGGCCTGGCTGCGTTGGCTTCGGCCCGTCGAAGGGGGCATCTATCGACTCGGCGGCGTGCGTGCGGAGGAGGACATGTCTTGGCGTGCTTACGCCGGCGCGCTGCTCGTATTCAACCTGCTCGGCGGCGGCGTAATTCTCGCCCTGCAACTCCTGCAAGCGCATCTGCCGCTCAACCCCCAAGGGTTCGCCGCCGTGCCATTAGGTGTGGCGATCAATACGGCCGTTTCTTTTCTCACCAACACCAATTGGCAGGCCTATTCCGGGGAGGCTTCCCTCGGTTATCTGACGCAGATGGCCGGACTCGGCGTGCAGAACTTTCTCAGTGCGGCGACCGGCCTGGCGGTCATGGCGGCGCTGGCCCGGGGGTTCAGCCGCAAATCCGCCGCGGGCCTCGGTAACTTCTGGTCCGACCTCGTGCGTTCGTCGCTCTACGTGTTGCTCCCGCTCTCGCTCGTGCTCGCTGTCGTTCTCGTCGCGCAAGGCGTGGTTCAGTCGTTTGCGCCTTACGTCACCGCCACCACCTTGGCAGGCACGGAACAGGTCATTCCATTAGGACCGGCAGCTTCCCAAGTCGCCATCAAGCAACTCGGCACCAATGGCGGTGGATTCTTCGGCCTGAATTCGGCACATCCTTTTGAAAATCCGACGCCGGTCAGTAATTTCCTGCAAACCTTTGCGATCCTCTTGTTGCCAGCCGCGTGTGTCTACGCATACGGCTTGCTCGTTGGTGCGCGCCGCCATGCCGGGGTGATCTTCGGCGTCATGCTGACGTTCTTCATTGGGGCACTAGCACTTTCGCTCTGGAGCGAATACGCCTCACCCGGGGCGAGCGCCCTTGCGCTCGAGGGCAAGGAAGTGCGCTTCGGCGTGACGCCATCGATTCTCTGGGCTAACGCCACCCCCGCCGCCTCGAACGGCTCGGTCAACGCGATGCACTCCTCGCTCTCGCCGCTCTCCGGCGGGCTGGCGCTCTTCAATATGTTGCTCGGCGAAATCATTTTCGGCGGGGTCGGCTCCGGGCTCTACGGCATGGTCATGATGATCGTCCTGGCGGTATTCCTCGCGGGTCTGATGGTCGGCCGCACTCCGGAATACCTCGGGAAGAAAATCGAGGCTTTCGAGGTCCGGATGGCTGCGCTGGCCGTGCTGCTGCCGTGTGCCGTAGTGCTGCTGGGTTGCGCCGTCTCGTTCGCCACCGCGGCCGGCCGGGCGGCCGTCGGCAACGCGGGTCCCCATGCCCTCACCGAAATTCTTTACGCCTGGGGTTCGATGGCCAACAACAACGGCTCGGCCTTCGGCAGCCTGACCGCGACTGGCGACCTCTACACTTGGGGCGGGGCGCTCGCCATGCTCCTCGGCCGCTTTGGCGTAATCGTCCCGGTACTGGCACTTGCCGGCAGCCTGGCAGCGAAGAAGACCGTTCCACCGTCCAAGGGCACTTTCCCAACCGACGGCCCGCTCTTCGCCGTTCTCCTGGGCGGCGTGATCCTAATCGTGGTCGCCCTGACTTATTTCCCCGCGCTCACCCTCGGCCCAGTGTTGGAGCATCTGCTGCTCAGCGCCGGCCGCACCTTCTAGAAAATATCGCCATGAAACCTGCCTCCACCTGGAACAGCGCCCTCATTCGCCGGGCCACGCTCGATTCGTTCGTGAAACTCGACCCGCGCGCCCTTTGGCGTAACCCGGTCATTTTCGTGACGGCGGTGGGTGCCGCCGCCGTCACCGGCGCCGCGCTCCGCGACCTGCTCGCCGGCCGGCTGAGCGGCTTCACCGTCCAGATCACCCTCTGGCTTTGGTTCACCGTGCTCTTCGCCAACTTCGCCGAGGCTGTCGCCGAGGGGCGTGGCAAGGCCCAGGCGGCGTCGCTGCGCAAGATGCGCCAGGACACGCAAGCGCGGAAGCTCGTGAACGGCCGCGAAGAGACCGTGTCGGCCTCCACCCTTCGCAAGGGAGACAAGGTGGTGGTTGAAGCCGGCATGTTGATCCCCGGCGA
>OBEQ010264746.1_pt1 | contig 21813 bp, 22 predicted proteins | sample 1670901 | NCBI WGS metagenome assembly OBEQ01 (sample SAMEA104232315, study PRJEB22302) | groundwater metagenome | biome: forest; feature: aquifer; material: groundwater | place: USA | collected 2011-08-07 | depth 5.4 m
GGAGGGCGGGGCGGGACATCGGCGGCTATGTCGATGACGCCAAGAAACTGGTTCAAAAGGAATTAAAACTCCCCGCCGGCTATTCGCTCCAGTGGAGCGGGCAGTACGAAAATATGATTCGCGTGCGTCAACGGATGAAGCTGATCCTCCCCTTAACCCTCTTCATCATCGCCTTCCTCCTTTATCTGAATACGAAATCGGTCGTGAAGGCGGGGATCGTCCTGCTGGCGGTTCCATTTTCCTTGATCGGCGCTGTCTGGCTTCTCTTCCTCCTCGGTTACAACGTCTCAATCGCCGCCTGGGTCGGGATGATCGCGCTGATGGGCCTCGACGCCGAGACCGGCGTTTTTATGCTCCTCTTTCTCGATCTCTCTCATAAGGAGCGGGTCGAAAAAGGGGAGATGAGAAACGAACACGATCTGACCGAGGCGATCGTCCACGGCGCCGTCAAACGGGTCCGGCCGAAGATGATGACCGTCGCCGCCGCGATGATCGGCCTCTTGCCGATCATGTGGTCGCTAGGCACCGGCGCCGACATGATGAAACGAATCGCCGCCCCGATGATCGGCGGGCTTGTCACTTCATTCATTTTAGAACTGCTGCTTTATCCGGTGATTTACGATCTGTGGAAAGGTTGGCAGTTCCAGTCCGGAAAAGCCAGAGGATAACGAGTCCCAAGACAGTGACTACTCATACAAACTCATTTCCATCCGCCTGACGTTAGGGATCGGCCCTTGTGCCCTTGGGTTATTGGCCAAGAGAGAGGTATTCCCGGCCACTGTAAAAGGCTCCGATGCCAACGATCTCGTCATTCACCGTCGCGACCACATGATTGCGGCAACTGAAAAGGCCATACTTCTGAACAAAGGCAAATCGAAGAAAATCGAGCGCCCGATGCCCGCTCAGGGCAAACATGCAATCAAAGGCCTCGGGAGCAGCGCTATAAATCAAGGGGCACGCCTCTTCGACATCCGCCGATTTCGCTTTTCTAAATTGGACAGGCTTGAAGATATTATTGATAAACATCCTTCCGATGACCGATCTTGAGGACTTGGATGAGGATCAGTTCGTCGTGAATTTCATAGAGGATACGATAAACCTGGACACGTATGCGGAACACGTTCTTTTGACCCGTCAGTTTCCGACATCCGAAAGGGCGTGGGTCCACGGCTAAGTTTTGAATGGCTGCGACAATACGGGGAATAACTTGTTTGGGAAGACGAGCAAGAACCTTTTCCGCCGACCGAGAAATCTCGATCCTATATTTTCCCATGAACCTTCAGATCTTTTAATACCTGTGAGAGCGATCGAGACGGTTCTTTGCGAAGGGAGGCGAGATCCTCGATATCCTCGAGTTCCTCCAATTTGTCGATGAGGGCATCTTCAATAAACCGGCTCATTTTTACGCCGCGCTCCTCGCAAACCCCCTCCACGGCTTTTTTGACCCGGTTATCAATCCTTGTCGCCAGTTGAGTGTTTCCCATAAAATGCTTCCTTCCTATTTTTTACTAGAATTTAATATTAATATCTAGCAAATAAAAATAATTGATCCGGCCGATCTCTTGTCGGTCGATGAGAAAATCGGTTACCAGACGATGCTTAAGATCATCCTGACGGAGCAGATGAGTCGGTATTGATACTGCTCTATCCGGTGATCTATGATCTGTGGAAGGGGAGGGAGTTTCGAAAAGCCCGTGGATCATCCACGAGTCCCGAGTTCATTCGTCAGAGAGTGAATCAAAAAAATGCCGGATTGTTTGAATGACGAGGCCACCCGTTTTGGAGGGCTTCTTCATCCAGGGGCCGAATGCCTTGAGGTCTCCTGTCAGGAGGTGTGTTGCCCCCGTTTCCAGAGCGGCCTGAAAGATAGGGACGTCATCTGCGGGAAGGCCCAATGAGTTAGAGTTTTCTTGAAAGTGCGCTTCCACAATCTTCACGAGGGTCAGCAGTTCCTGAAACCTGCGGAGCGAATCAGGTGATTTTTTCGGTGTCCTCAAGGATCAGGGTCGTATCTTTAATTCCGTCTGGTGCAAAATGATTATTTAATCAAATGAAGTCTCTCAAAAAGAAAGATGCCGAGAAAAAGAATTCCCGTCGAGGCGCTCAGGGCGAGGACGAAGGGAACTTTGGCGCGGAAGAGGAAGATCGCGGCGACGAAGAAAAGCAGGCTCGGCAGCACCCAGATCAGGACGTCCCGTGTGTAGGTCTCGAGGAGCGCCAGGTCTTTGGTCTCTACATAGATCCAGATGAGCGAAAAAAAGGTCATCAACGGAAGAGCGGTCAGGAGGGCCGCCCATTTCGGAAAAGTCTTGGCAAGACCGCTGATGGCGGCGATCAAGATCCCGGAGAGGATCACTTTGATCAAAAAGAAAGAAGCCGACTGGATCATCGAATCTACATCCCATATGGAGAACGAATAGGCCAGTCCTTCATAAAATATTTTTGGGGGTGGGGACCGATTCGAATGGAAATCCCGGAAACAATCGGATAAAGGAGATCTTCTTGGAACCGATTGAAGAAATTTGGCTCAAGGTCGCTAAGCCTGCCAAGGACGGGAATCGGTATATCTACCTTAAAGGAGGCCAAGATCTTGGCTTTCTCTACGTCTCCGGTTTTGTCGACATCGCCAAGAATGGATTTAAAGAATGGCTCGACTCCTTTGCGGACTCCCGTCAAAAAGACGGCTCTTATATTGTCTCTCATGATCAGTGGGTCTCAAAAAAGAAATTCCGATTTACCGGTAAAATCGGCGATCCCTTTGACCCGATGGCCCTTCCCGAGCGGGAATATACCGAGGGAGAGTTCGTCAAACTGCTCACCGAGAAGGTGATTCCCAATACGATCTACAGCCCTTCCTATATTCCCCAATTTCTCAATGACCTTCGAGCCCAGAAAAGGCTGGTGAACGGTAAAATCAGACTCGACCAGGGGGCCAAAGCATTCCTGACTCGGACCGTCAACAGCTTTCCCTCTCCGACGAGGATTTTAGAATTGATGGTCGCCGCGCTGAAAGAGCAAAAAGGATCGGGATTCAAATCGACTCAACTCTCCGCTCAAAAGAGCAATTTTGCCGCGGGATCGACCGCCGAAAAGATGATCCAGGCAAGGCTGGCCGAAATCGCGAAGGAGACTCAAAAGGCGGAGCCGGCGCCGAAAGGACCGACCGTTTCGCTCAAAGATCTGCAGAAAAAGAAGACGCCGGGAAGAATCTAGATCTTCAACTGAATGGCGATCCCCAAATACGGATGGATTTTGGAATAATGTTCCACGAACCGCTCCAGCGACCCCGGGAAATTAATCCCTAAGGCGGGGTCCATGACGACACATTGTCGCGTCGCGGGATCATAAGACTGCAACAGCACCCAGTGAATTCCCAAGAGATCCGCTGCGGTACTGACCAACAGAAGGACTTTCCCCTTTTCCGCCCAAGAGGCGACCTTCTCCAGTGACGTTTCCCCGGAGTGATAAGGAATACCCTCTTCCCTCGCCTCCTTTATAGTGCGGTCGTGTTCTTGAAGGGCATGGTGCCCCTTGAGTCCCGGCAATCGGCTGAATTTTTCCCGGTCTTCATGGATCTCGACGGAGAAACCTTTCGACTGTGCATACACCGCCAACCGTCCCGGGTAAGACCCGGGGAGGGCGGTCGATTGTTGATTGGCGAAATTCCAAATCTCCATCTCGGTTTCAACGCTCAAGGGACCCCGACCGGCCTCAGCAAGGGCCACCATGAGCGCCGCCGCCCCGCAGGTACGGTGGTCGGTCTGTTTCCAGGCCAAAAAAACGGTCATGGTTCAAACTCCATATAAAAGACGATTCGATCCTGATCAGATCGATTCCAGGCGGAGTGGCGATAGTGATCTTCGAAGACGACCACCTCTCCTTCTTTTTTCCACACATGGGTTTTTCCGTCGACCATGAGCCCGCAACAACCATTCGGAGGAATCTGAATTCCCATATGAAGGACACGATAAGGACGCTCGGCATGCTGATGCGGATCGAGTTCCGCATGCGCCTTGAGACGAGAAAAGGCGGCGAACCTCACTGACTTGATGGATGCCAACAGCTTTGTCGTCTCGGGAAATAAGAGGGTCAGTTTTTTTCGAAGTTCCTCGATTTGATCCGGCGGGAGACCTTTGATCGCTGGAATGGGAAAGAGCCATTCCCCTTCCGGCGACATCCGCGCATAGATCGGGAAGATCGTCCAATCCCCTTTGAGAAAAAGGCAGTTTTTTTGGTCGTCATAGGCGTCGCTCGCCCACTGGATCCAGGCATCCGAGCGGATATTTTTCAACTCCCCTTGGATCACCCGGCAATGATCCCGTAGAAGTCTGAGTTCGGGAAATTTGCCCGGAGAGAGAAAGCCCATTTAAGGGGTCGTATCCGGAGGATACCCCGCCTCGTCCGGAGAACCTTTGCGCGTCTCATTCAATTCCTTCTCCAGCTCCCGAATCCGCCGGTCGCGGGAACGGAGAGCGATCGTCTTGAAGAGGGCGGGGATCGCCTGCAGAAGGGCAAGAAAGAGGATTCCGAAGCAAAACGAGGTGATGAGAACGAACCCGAGAGGAACCGGCACCGACTTCAGGGTGAAGAGGTAAGGGATCGCGAACCGAAAACTCATCGGGTAATTAAAGACCTCGTCGTTCAAATTGCAGTAGAGAAAATTCAGGATAATAAAAATAAAAACCGCCAGAAACAGCGCGTAAATAATTCTTCTCATGGAACCCTCCTTTTTGTCATCGCCAAAACTTCTTAAGCCCATCGTAAGTTTTTCGCAAGTGCTGCGGCAACGATTTGGTCTCCGCCAGAATCGGCCAAAAATTGGTGTCCGCCTCCCACCGGGGAACTACGTGAAAATGGAGATGGTCTTTGATCCCGGCCCCCGCCGCCCGGCCGAGATTCATGCCTAAGTTAAATCCCTGGGGACGGAAGGCCCTGCGAAGAATCTTCGTCGCTTTCTGCAAAAGAGCCGTCATTTCCGATGTCTCTTCCGGCTTTAATTCCTCGAAATGAGCGATATGACGATTGGGAATGACCATCAGGTGGCCGTTGTTGTAGGGGAACTTGTTCAAGATCACAAAATTCCATTTTCCCCGGTAGAGGATATAATCTTCCTCATTCTTCCGCCGTTTGACCCGATTGCAAAAGACACACCCCTTCTCCTTCTTGCCTAAAATAAATTCCAACCGCCATGGGGCATACATCATCTTCATAAAACAGAGAGAAATTGTTTCATCAAATCGTGGCCGACTTTTACCACATCTCCCGTCCTTCGGGCATTTTTTTCGTCAAAAGCCCTGGAAAGACCGAAACGCGGGAGGCGCGAATCATAAAGAGCGAAGACCACCGGATCGGACGTATGGGTCTTGAGCCTCCAGGGGGTCGCATGGTCCGAGGTAAGTAGAATGCGGAACGGTTGGAGCCTTTTGTCTTTTTGAAGCCCCCGGATCAACGGGCCGATCAATCGGCGATCGAAATCTTCGAGCGCCATGATCTTCTTTTTGTGATCCCCCATATGTCCCGCTTCATCCGTCGATTCCACATGGACAAAGACAAAATTATTTTTCTTCAACGCGCGCAGGGCGTAGGCCGCCTTGTTTTCGTATTTCGTATCAAAAAAACCGGTCGCCCCGGGGACTCGGATGATCTTGAGCCCGGCCAAGACGCCGACCCCGCAGACAATGTCGACTGCCGAGATCAATCCTCCTTTCAGAGAGAAGCGGGGAAGCCGGGTCGATCTCCCCTGCCCCCAGAGCCAGATCGAATTGGCCTGGGTTCTGTTGCCTTTTAAAATCTCGCGCGACTTGACCATCAGTTCGTTAACAAACGAGGCGCCGGGACCTTTCGGCAGATGCGGCTCGATCGCCCGGTCGGAGATGTCGTGCGGCGGGGTTAACTTTGTCCGGTCATGACCATTTCTCCAAACCAAGAGATGCCGATAGCCGACGCCGGGATAAAATTCGAGGCCGTTGCCTCCCATCTTTTTTTGAAGGAGCCGGATCAATCGATGCGAATCTTTCGACGGGATATGACCGGCGGAAAAATCTTTCATCCACAGGCGCCCTTGTTTTTTTTTCAATGAGACGAAGTTACATCGAAAGGCGACATCGCGAGGGCCGAGTTGGATCCCCATCGCCGCCGCCTCGATCGGGGCCCGGCCGGTGTAATATTTTTTCGGATTGTAGCCCAAGACCGAGAGATGACCGACATCGCTCCCGGGGGGAAGCCCTTTCGGAATCACCTGAAGCAAGCCGAATCGCCCGTGAGTGGCGAGAAAATCCATCTGGGGAGTCCGCGCACGTTCCAACGGAGTCTTGTTCCCAAGGGCCGGGGTCGGACGATCGGGCATTCCGTCGCCGAGTAGGATGATATATTTCATAACCCAAGCGCCTTCACGATACTTTCAAACTTCGGTTTCACCACGGGGAGAGGCCGACTCACTTTTAAAGCGGTATCAGGATCTTTGAGTCCATGACCGGTCAGCGTGCAGACAACGACGTCCCCCTTCTTGAAAAATCCCTTTTTGTTCTTCGCCATTTTCAGAATCCCGGCGACCGACGCAGCGGAGGCCGGTTCGCAAAAATAGCCCTCCGCCGTCGCCAGAAGCTGATAGGTCTTCAAAATTTCCCGATCGGTCACCTTGTCGATCACACCTCCCGATTCATCACGGGCTTGGATCGCCTGCTTCCACGAGGCGGGATTGCCGATCCGGATCGCGGTCGCGACCGTCTCCGGTTTCAAGACCCTCCGACCCAGGACGATCGGAGCGGCGCCGGCCGCCTGAAATCCCAACATCTTGGGGAGTGAATCGATCATCCCCTCCGCCCGATATTCCCGATAACCTCTCCAATGGGCGGTGATGTTCCCCGCATTCCCGACCGGAAGGGAGTGAAATGTCGGGGCACGACCCAAGACGTCGCAGACTTCAAAGGCAGCGGTCTTTTGTCCTTCGATCCGATGAGGATTGACCGAATTCATCAAGGTTGCCAGACCTCGATCGGCTATCTCACGGACGATCGCAAGCGCTTCGTCAAAATTACCGTCGACCGCCACAAGCCGAGATCCATGCATGAGCGCCTGCGTCAGTTTTCCGAGCGCGATCTTCCCCTTGGGAATGACGATGTACGATCGGATCCCAGCCCTCGCGGCATAAGCAGCTTGAGCGGCCGAGGTGTTGCCGGTCGAGGCGCAGAGGGCCGCCTTGGCTCCCGCCTCCACCGCCTTGGAGACGGCATAGGTCATGCCACGATCTTTAAAGGAGCCGGTCGGATTGAGACCCTCCAGTTTGAGATAGAGCTCGACACCCTCACCCAGCATCTTACCGATGCGAGGCGCCGGTAAAAGGGGGGTGTCCCCTTCCTCCAAGGAAACAATCGATCGAGGGTCGACCGGAAGATATTTTGAATATTTTAAAATGATCCCGGAACGGCTCATCCCTCAAACCTTTCCACCCGAACGACCACCGTCCGATCCAAGACCACTTCGAGCTGATCGATCTTCTCAATCGCCTTCTGAAGATTCGCCTCCCGGGCCTCGTGGGTCATCACCACAATCGGCACCTTGACGTCCCTTCCCTCCTGATAAACCGTGGAGATGCTGATCTGATGGTCCCCGAGATATTTTGCGATCTGGGCGAGACTTCCGGGCTTGTCGACCACCGAAAATCTTAAATAGTACTCGGAGGTCAAATCCTGAATCGGCCGGATTTCCGCCGACCGAAGAAGCGGGATATCGTCCGAGACGATTCCTTGGGCGATCATTTTAGCGATCCGAGCAATGTCGCTCACCACGGCCGAGGCGCTCGGCATCATCCCCGCCCCGCGCCCCAAAAACATCGTCTCCCCAACCGCATCCCCTTTGAGAAAGATCGCGTTAAAAACCCCCGACACATCGGCCAGCGGGTGGTGCCGCGGAATCATCGTCGGATGGACCCTCGCTTCGATCGTATCCCCCCTGCCAGCTCCCCCCTTATCCTTCGCAATCGCGAGGAGTTTGATGGCGTATCCAAGCCTTTTGGCGAATTGAAAATCGATCGGAGCCAATCGGTCGATCCCCTCGACATGAATTCCCTTCTGTGGCGGTTCGACTCCATACCCAAGAGAAATAAGAATAGAAAGTTTTTGGGCGGCATCGATGCCTTTGATATCGAGGCTCGGATCTTGCTCCGCATACCCGGCCTCCTGGGCCTGTCGAAGAACCTCTTTAAAGTCGGTCCCCTTCTCGGTCATCTCCGAAAGGATGTAGTTGGAAGTCCCGTTGATGATTCCATAGATCTCCTGAATCCGATTCCCGACAAATCCCTCCCGAATCGCCCTCAAGATCGGAATCCCGCCGGCGACGGAGGCCTCAAAGCCGAGAGAGACTTTTTTTTCTCTCGCCGCGGAAAAGATTGCCCCCCCTCTCTCCGCCAGGAGCGCCTTGTTGGCGGTGACGACATGTTTCCCCTGTGCGATCGCCTCCAGGATATAGCGGCCCGCCGGGTCGATGCCACCCATCAACTCCACCACAATATCAATCTCCGGATCATGAAGAAGTTCCTCGGCCTTTTGGGTCATGATCTCGCGTGGAGGGGAGACCTCTCTCTTCTTCTTAAGATCCTTGACGCAAATTTTTTGAACCTTCAGGCTGACCGAGGTGCGCTCCTCAAGAAGCTTTTTGTTTTGGTTCAACAGCTTCCAAACGCCGGTCCCGACGGTCCCGAACCCCAGCAATCCGATCCGAATTTCTTTTTTCATGAGTGCAACACCTTTTTGATTCCGCTCACCGCTTGACGGAGCCTTTTTTCATTCTCCACCAGCGCGAAGCGGATATATCCTTCGCCCTGTTCTCCAAAACCGACCCCCGCAGAGGCCGCCACCTTACCACGAGTCAACAAGAGTTTGGAAAAATCGAGCGATCCGACCGACCGGAAAGACTCCGGGATTTTTCCCCAGACAAACATCGTTCCCTTCGGCTTGTCGATCGGCCATCCCGCCCGGGCGAGCCCGTCACAAAAAATATCCCGACGCTTCTGATAGATCTCACAAATCTCCTTCACATAATGCTGCGGCCCCTCGAGGGCGACCGTCGCCGCCACCTGGATCGGCGCAAACTGACCGTAGTCGAGATAACTTTTGAGCCGGGTCAACGCAAAGACAAGATCCTTGTTCCCGACGACAAACCCGACTCGCCACCCCGCCATACTGTATCCCTTGGAAAGAGAATAGATCTCGACGGCGACCTCTTTCGCCCCCTTCGCCTCCAAGATCGACGGGGCCTTGTAACCGTCAAAACAGAGATCGGCGTAGGCGAGGTCGTGGATCACCATCAACTTGTTTTCCCGCGCGAAGTCGACCACTTGTTGAAAAAAATCGAGGGTGACCGTCTGGGTCGTCGGATTCGACGGGAAGGAAAGGATCAAAAACTTCCCTCGAGGCCAGACCTCCTTCGTCGCCTTCTTCAGGTCGTCGATAAAGTGGGTGAGCGGATCGATACGAAGACTTCGAACCTCCCCCCCGGCGATGATCACCGAATAGGTATGGATCTGATAGGTCGGGTTCGGGACAAAGACGACGTCGCCGGGGCTCAAGACCGCCAACATCAGATGAGACAACCCCTCCTTCGCCCCGATCGACATGATCGCCTCGGAATCGGGATCGAGATCGACGCCGTAGTTTTTCTTGTACCAGTTGCAAATCGCACTCCGAAGTTTCGGAATCCCCCGCGACACCGAGTAACGATGGTTTTTTCCGTTGCGGGCCGCCTCGACCAACTTCGCCACGATATGAGGAGGGGTCGGAAGATCGGGGTTCCCCATCCCTAAGTTGATAATATCCTCCCCCTTCTTCCGAGCCTCGGTCATCATTTGAGTCACGACACTCAGGACGTAAGGAGGAAGGCGTTTGATTCGTTCAAATTCCATGAGGCACCATTTCATCCGCGTGATACGAGCTTCTGACAAAAGGCCCTGAAGCGACCGACCGGAATCCGAATTCATATCCGATTTTTCCAAAAGTTTCAAAGACTTCCGGATGGATGTATTCCTCCACCGGGAGGTTTTTGGGGGTGGGGCGGAGATACTGCCCGATCGTCAGAATCTCGCAGCCGGCCGATCGGAGATCCTTCATCGCCTGAATCACCTCTTCTTTCGTCTCTCCCAGGCCGATCATCATCCCCGATTTGGTCGGAATCGTCGGGGCACATTCTTTAATCCGACGGAGAAATTCGAGCGACGATCGATAGGCGGCGCGATGGCGCACTCGCGGCGAAAGACGCTCCACCGTTTCCAGATTATGGTTGAAAACATCGGGCCGCTCCCGGCAGATCGCTTCCATCGGCTCCCGTTTCATTCCGAAATCGGTCGTCAGGATCTCGACGGCGCAGCCGGAGTTCTTTCGTCGCACCTCCCGAATCACCTCAATGAATTGCGACGCCCCGCCGTCTTCCAGGTCGTCCCGCGCGACGCAGGTGATGACGACATGTTTGAGCCCTAGGACGGAGACCATCTCGGCGACCTTGGCCGGCTCTTCCCGATCGACCTCCACCGGCCGTCCGGCGGTGACCGAGCAAAACCCGCAATGCCGCGTGCAGACGTCGCCCAGGATCATAAAGGTGGCGGTTCCTTGCGACCAACACTCCCCCAGATTCGGACAACGCGCCTCTTCGCAGACGGTATGGAGACCTCGTTGACGAAGCTTCGATTTCAGATCATGGATTTTTTCCGAAGATCGAAACGGTTTGACGAGCCAAGGGGGAAGTCTTGAAAGTTTTTCTAAAGTGGCCAAAGTGGATCGATATTACCCGCGGAAGACCGCTTGTAAATATTTAAGTTAGATCGTAGAGAGTTTCCAATTCTCCATGCGGTCTCTCTCTTCTTTTCTATTCGTCCTTCTCTTCATGATTCCGTCGTGCGCCAAGTCGACCGGAGCGACGGTCGGAAGGATCAACCGGATCGACTCCTTTGAAGAGGCGATCGAGGCCTACCAAAAGATCGCCAAAAAGGGGGGATGGCCTTTGATTCCGGCCGGTCCCAAGCTCACGAAGGGGGATGTCGGTGAAAAGGTCGTCCTCCTCCGGAAGCGGCTTGGAATGACGGGAGTCACGGAAAAAGAGGCCCTCTTTAATGAGGAACTGGGGGAGGCGGTCCGGCATTTTCAAGAGCGGCATGGCCTGGAACCGGACGGTGTGGCCGGAAAAGAGACGGTCGCGGCGATGAATGTGCCGGTCGAGGCGAGGCTTCGTCAACTCGAGCTCAATCGAAAAAGATATCAAGAGTTTTCCGAGAAGGTAAAGGCGGGCGGGAAACGGGCGATTATCGTGAACATTCCCGACTTTCGCCTGAAGATCTTTGAGGACGGTCGACCGATCGCCGAGATGAAAGTGATCGTGGGACAGAACGACAAGGACTGGAAGACTCCCCTCCTCTCGAGTCACATCACCACCCTGATTCTCAATCCGACCTGGAGCGTCCCTCCGACGATTTTTGAGAAAGAGGTCATCCTCGAGCTTCGAAAAGATCCGACCTACCTGGCTCAAAACAATATGATGGTGGTCCGGACCGCCGACAAGAAGCAAGAGCCTGTCGACCCGGCCAAGATCGACTGGAACCGAGTGGATGAAAAAACGCCGGAGTTTCGAATCGTCCAGAGAGAGGGGGAAGGAAATTCGCTCGGCAGGATCAAGTTCTTATTTCCCAACAAATACGCCGTCTATCTCCACGACACCCCGCACAAGGCCCTTTTTTCAAAACCGGTGCGGGCCCTCAGTCACGGTTGTGTTCGGGTGGAAAAACCGATGGAGCTCGCTCAATTTCTGATGAAGGACCATCCTCGATGGACGCAAGATAAATTAGAAAAAATGATCGAGGACAAACAGACCCGCTATCTTCTCCTCCCCTCTCCCGTCGATATTCACATCATCTACCTGACTGCCTGGGTTGATCACGAGGGCCGGGTTCAGTTTCGGAATGACATCTATCAAATGGATCTTCCAGCCACCCCGCTCACGCCATCTCAATAGTCGGCCAGAATTTTTAATACGGCCTGTGACAGGTGACCGAACTCTTCTTTTGATTTTTCAATATTGTCTCTTGTCCCAGCTTGATTCTCTTCGATGAGTTTTGGGTCAAGATCAAAGATCGCCGTGCCTAACTCCTGACACTTTGCCGGGATTCTGCCGTAGTCTTGAATGATTTGTAGAGGCTTTTCCCAACTCGTTGCAACAAGCCCGTTGCGACAATGTCTTTCGGAAAGGTACTTCTTAATTTTGTTCGGGATTTGTTCAATCCATGCCCTGTGATCAACAATCGGCTTCTTCCCATAGACGTTGTATGAATTGATAATATAACCGATGAATAATGGATCACCGGGTAATACAAATTTTGTCTCAGTATTTCCCGCCAGCGCCTTGGCGGTGACTTTCCATTTTGTTTTCCACTGTTCATAGATCGTTCCCAAATTTTCGATCCCCTGCAGGCTGAAGGCATCGGGCATCATCGGCACGACAAAGTAATCGGCGCCCAGCAAAATAATCTGATTTAAGAGACCCAGACTGGGCGAGGTATCAATGACGAAAATATCAATCTCTTCATGCAATCCTTTTTCTCTTAAAAAACGGTCGATCGCGCTGGTTTGAAAATACCCCAGTCGTTCTCCTGCCGCAGCAGACCCGTAAGCCGCCGTGAGCAGCGACTCATAAGAGGAAAGCCTGATATCCCCTTTAAGCAAAACTAAATTTTTAGTACCGGTTCTAACAGGCAAGAATTGGGCAGTCAGATCAACATCAGCACCGCCTTCAATGACGCCTTTCAGCACATCATAAATTGTTTTCTCGTTTTGTGAGAAAAGGGTTTTTTCATAAAAATCATACCCCATGGCCAGTCGGGTGATATTGCACTGAGGATCCAAATCAATAATGGCGGTTTTGTATCCCTCTTTGGCAAACGCGACCGCGCAGTTAAAGGCCAGCGTTGTTTTGCCGACACCCCCTTTATTATTGGAAAAAATGAGCTTTTTGGAGCGCGTGAATTTCATGGGATGCCTCCTTTTGCCAGATCAACAGTAGGTTGTCATCCCTATAATTCCCCGCTAAATGCCTACAGGCACTCATGCATGTCTACTCGGAACAAGGCTCCGATTGCCTTTAGTCACCGACCGTTCCTCTCATCCTCTTTTTCTCCGAATGATGCCGCTTATCGGCCAACATCTTTTCTTTTGACCGTCTCGAGCGTCTCCTTTTTTGACGCCGGATCTTTTCTCTCGCTTGTTCGACCTTCGTCTTCTCTCCCAACAACTTGGCCGCCAACTTTTCGGTTAAAAGTCGCCGAGCAACAAATCGATTCAGCGCCTGACTTCGACTCTCCTGACAACGGACCTCAAGTCCCGAGGCGGGATGCCGAAGCAAAACCGCCACGGAGGTCTTATTGACCTTTTGTCCCCCCGGACCGGAACCGCGGACAAAATCCTCGACCAGGTCCGATTCGGCGAGATTCAAGCGGCGCATTTTTTCTTCGAGCTGTCGTTGTTTTTCCGGGGAAACGGGAAAGAGGGGCATAAGACTAGTTTCTCCCTTCCCCCACCAAATAGGCCATCAAGGGGAGCTGATTTTTTTTAATCACGAAGGACTGAGGACAGGAATCCAAAAGGATCTTTTGACTTCTGGTGGGATCGCCGTTCGATTTGAGTTCGAATCCACATCCCTCAAAATAAAAATCGACCTCCGATTTGGTCTGTTCACTATAAAGATAACTGGCGGAAAAAGGTCCTTCGGCCCGAAACATCTGTGTCAGAAAGGCGCATTCATCCAAATGAAGCAGGGGGAGCGATGTGCCGTAAAGCCGCCGGACATTCCATCCAATGGCAGCCCAGACACGGGCCATCCATGGATCGAGGGGATAGATCTTTTTTAATTTGGAAGGAAGAGACCTCGCACGTTGCGGGTCGAATCGGGTCAGGACAGACAAGGAAAAATGATCTTCTTGAAGATCCAGAAGCGTCTTGATCGTATTGGCACTTTGGATATCGGTCCCTTTTTTAAGGGTCTCGTAACTCACGCGACTATTGAGCGTCTCGCAAATCCTGCGGGCAAGAGAGGCAAGGGATCGTTCCGGAGTACGGACCTTGGACCAGGTCCCCAAGACCCAATCGATATAAACCCGCCAGATCGTGTCCGGAATGCCGCCCCTTTTGACGGCAGAGGCCACCACATGGGGAATGCCTCCCGTCAAGAGATAGTCTCGCCAATAGCGCGACCAGTCGAGCCGCTGATCGTTCAGCCAATTCTGGTTTAAATGTTTGAAGGATAACGAATTCAGAGCGGAGGCCTCCGAAGGATAAAAAAAATCGATGTATTCCCGAAAGCTCCAGGGCCTGGCAAAGACTGTCTTTCCCTCCCCCTTACGACCCGGCAGACGCTCCCCGCTTTCGAGCAGATAACGCGCCTCGCTCCCGGTGCACCAGATGCGACACTCTTTGAGCTTTCCTTCGGAATAGAGGGACCGCAAAGCAAGGTGCCACTCAGGGACCTCTTGGACCTCATCCAGGATAATCGTGGTCTTCCCCCGAATGAGCGTCGAAAGATGGGTCGCAAGATCGGACTTGTTGAGGATCGTAGAACAATCGGTAAAAATAAGAGTTTCTGAATCGGTCACCTGGGACAAAAATAATTTGAGAGACGCCGTCTTCCCGATCTGGCGAGGGCCGTACAAGAGCGAAATTGATCCGAAGGGGGTATAAAAAATCCTTAAATCAATTGAGGATTTTCTATATATCTCTTCTTTTCCCCAAAGAGAGACCGCCTCATTAACGGCAGGATCGGCCATTAATACACTGATATTACTAGCTAATTCTTGATTAAAAATTATCCTCATTTGAGATGAGGATAATCAAGAAATTCGTACAAATCAATGGTTATTTTTCTACCTTCTTATCCCCCCTTCGGCAAAGAAGGCAGAATCGGGGAAGGTTTTTTCGTTCCGATAAAATCAAGCCTCACCTCGGCGCGGGTCACCGCCACGTAGAGTAGATTTTTTTCCTCTTCATTGGCTGTTCGATAGTTCTCCTCCGAAGGCTCGACAACCAGGACATTCCGAAACTCCAGCCCCTTGGCCTGGTGAATGTTGGTGACCGTCACGCCCGGCGAAAAATCAAAACGATCTTTGTGGCCGAGCCTCACCGAGGGATAACCGATCTTGCGCAACGCCTCGACGAGCGCCTCTGATTCCTGCGGCCAACGACAGAGGATGGCGGAAAGGGCGTTCCGGTTTTCCTCGGTCCGGGCCCGAATCCACCGGCCGACCAAATTCGGCAAGACCTCCGGTGCGTCCGCCTTAATGAAGCTTGGAAGAGGGCCGCTTCTTCCCTTTCCCTGTTTTACGGAGAGCGTGTTTCCGCGGATCTTGTCCGCCAATTCCATGATCTCGCGCGTGGAACGGTAAGAGACGGTGAGGGCGATGGGGGAGCTGTTCTCAAAACCCGCATCTTTAAGCATCTCTTCCCAACTCTCGAAATTTCGTCCCATGACGATCTTTTGGGCGATATCCCCCACGATCGTCACCGTCCTCTTCTGATCGACGGCGTTTAAAAGAGCCCGGATCTCGACCAGACCGAAATCCTGGGCCTCGTCGATGACGATATGATCGCAAACGCCCAGACTCTCCGGCGACTTCACCGGATAATAACCATGCTCCGCATAGATCAGATGGAGGATCAAAGAATCGTCCAGGGGATCGCAGACCCTTCGGGCGACCTGATCCCTCAACTGGACCCGGATCTGTTCCCACTTCGGCCAAAAGAGTTCTTGAGCGGCAAGAAATTCGAGAAACCGGAAGAGATCGTCGATGATATTCGCCATCTCTCTTCCCGGCAATTTCTCCACATATTTTTGGAGGAGCTGCAGGCAGACCGCCGAGGATTTGAATCGCTCTAATTCATCGCTCTTCTTAAAAACCCCCGTCGGCCGCGGACCGACCATCTCGGTGACCAATCGATGCGCCCACTGGTCGAAGGTGCGGATCGGGACTCCATGGATCTTGAGTTCGGGGAGCGTCGTCTCGATATAGGCCTTCAAAGAAGGATTGAACATCACGACAAGACATCGTTCCCTCTTCGCCGTCGAATTATCCTCATGGAGCAGCCAGGCCAGGCGGTGCAACGCCACGGTCGTCTTGCCGCTTCCGGCGATCCCTTGGATGACGATCGGGCTTGAAGCATCCCGCGTGATCAGGTCGAACTGCTCCGAGGTAATGAGCGAAAGGATCGGCGGCAAATGCCCGTCGTGTCCCGAGGCGCGAGAGAGCGGCTCCCCTCCATCCTTCACCCTCCAGCGTCCCCCCTCGATCTTGAGGGTCCCTTGCGAGGTCTCGATAATATTCAGTTCGTTCCTCTTCCCGTGGTAGGAACGACGAAGCCGAATCAGTCCCTCACGATCCTTCCCCTGAATCACCTCGGAAAAATCATCCCCCTCCTGATAATCGTAATAAAGTTTGCTGATGGGGGCCTTACGCCAATCGATGATCCTTTGCTCCGGGAAGCTCGCGGTTCCGAGACGAAACTCGACCTGCCTCTCTTCTTCCTCCGTCACGACGCGGGCGAAATAAGGCTGCTCCTCGAGGCTGTCCAAACCTTCCGTCTTGTTCTTGCGAAGGTCGGCCAGGCCGTGGGCGACCGCCTCATCGGAGGCGAGCGCCGCCTTGTCTTCGTCCCGTCTGGCGGCGACGATCTGCGAAGTCAGCTCGCGGGCAAGCCTTCGGTCCTGCTCGTATTCCCCCACCGTGTGGCGTATTTCGGCCACAACCGCCTCGTACGTCTCGCGCCAGCGAAGCGATTCTTCGTCCCCGATCTCCTGTGCCTGTTGTTCGGTCAGCGGCATAATGAATAAACGTCAAGGCTCCTTCAAGACGGAATAAACCGCCCGTTCTATTTTTTCCAGTCCGTCTTTTTCATTAAAATCAAAATAACCCCGAATACGGGCGCGGCGATCCACCAGGACAAAATAATTGGAATGGGCGATTTGATAATCACTCCCTTTCCCCAGGCTGGTTTTAAACCCATGCACCACCGTGTCTTCTATTTCTTTCATCGGTCCCGTCAGAAAAAACCATTGAGAAGGATCGACATCGAAATTTCGGGCAAAGGCGGCGAGGCGTTCCGGCGTGTCATTGACCGGATCAACGCTAAAAGAAACAAATTGAATGTCCCCCGACTTTTTCTGAAGTTTCCTCCGTAATTGACTCATTTTTTCGGTCATGAGCGGGCAAAAATCGGAACAGCCGGTGTAGATAAAATCGACGACCCATGCCTTTCCGACCAAGTCCTGCCGGTGAATCGTCTTTCCCGTCTGATCGGTAAAGGCAAAGTCCGGAACCTCCCCCAGAATAGGCAAAGGGGCGGAGCTGCATCCGAGACCGATAAGAAGAAAAAGAAGAGCGGTTGTCCGCTTAGGCATAAGCACTCCCCGGTTTCACACCGCCAACCGTCCTTCGTCAAGAATAATGCAGGGATCGGCCTGGCCCCAAGAAATGAGGCTCAACAGAAAAACCATGACAACTTGTAACCTCTTCCCTTCCGCCACTTTTTCAAGTAACCTCGCACGGTGAAGTTGCTTCAAAGGCTCCGCGCTCTCTACTGGCTCCCGGTCTTTCTCTATGCCGCTTTCCTTTTCTATCTCTCCTCCCTCTCCCACCCCCCGGTTCCCGCGCACATCTCGGATAAACTGCTCCATTTGGGCTTCTATGCGGGATTCGGCTTTCTGGCGGCTCGGGCCTGTCGATCGATCTTGAAAAAAACCGACTGGTGGAAAATCTTGGGGCTGACGCTCCTGCTCAGTCTTCTCTATGGCGCCTCGGATGAGATCCATCAATACTTTGTTCCCCCGCGAACGCCGGAATTCCTCGATCTCATTATGGATGGACTCGGCGGACTGATCGGCGGATGGATGTATTCACTCAAAGACCGGATTCGTCAACGAGCTGTATTGAGGACTCCGTCATGAATTCAAACAATCCCCTTGAAAGAGATTTGCGCGTTGCGGTGGAACAGAGCGCCAATATCGTCATCATCACCGATCGGGAAGGGAACATTGAATATGTGAATCCTAAATTCACGGAGATCACCGGTTATTCCAGCGAGGAGGTTCTGGGGAAAAATCCGCGTCTTTTAAAATCGGGCCAGATGTCCAAGGAATACTATCAAAATTTATGGAACACCCTCCTCTCCGGCAACGAATGGAGGGGCGATATCATCAACCGAAAAAAGGACGGGGAACCCTACTGGGCCTCGGCGAACATCTCGCCCGTTCGGGACGCCGAGGGGAACATTTTCCGTTTTATCGCTATTCAAGAGGATGTCACCGCCCGAAAAACCGCGGAAAATCTGCTCCGGATCAGCGAGAGAAAATTTTCTCAACTCGTCACCTACTCGCCCGATCCGATCGTCGTCCTCGACCGTTTTGGGGGAATTCTCTCGGTCAATCCCGCGGCGGAACGGGAGTGGGGGTATTCAAAAAGTGAACTGGAGGGGAACGATTTTATCCGGATGGGAATCGTCTCTCTCCCCTCGGTTCCGAAAGTGACCCAGGAACTCGCCGAGACCTCTTCGGGCCAAACACGAAAACCGTTCGAGTTGGAGATGATTTCCAAAGAAGGGGGAAAGATCACCTTCGACGCCAACCTCAGCCTGATGCCTGGCCACGGCGAAGGGGAAAAGATTCAGATGATTTTTAGAAACATGAGCGAAAAGAAAAATTTGGAGAAACTGCAGGAGGAATTCGTCAATACCGTTTCTCATGAATTTCGGACGCCTCTCACCATCATCAAAGGTTCCGTCGAAAACTTAAGGGACGGCGTCGCCGGAAAACTGACGGAGAAGCAGGAGAAGATCGTCCAAACGACCGCCAGGAATATCGACCGTCTGGCGCGGCTGATCAACAGCGTCCTCGATCTCTCCCGCCTGGAATCCCGTCGCTCCAAAGTGAACCGTGTCCGGCTTGACTTGGCCGCCGTCCTTCAAGAAACGGTGGACGGATTCGAAAATACGTCCAAAAATAAAAATCTTCGTTTCAAAACCGTTTTTCCCTCCTCTCTCCCCTCGGTTCATGCCGATCCGGATCTCATCATTCGGATGTTGGCCAACCTCCTGGACAATGCGTTCCGGTTCGCAAAATCCGAAGTGACCGTGAAGGCGGAGGCCCGCGAAGAGAAAGTCCGAATTTCCGTGATGGACGACGGGGCCGGAATCGCTCCGGAAGACCAAAAGGAGCTCTTTTCAAAATTTCATCAGATCCATCGTCCCATCGGGGGGGCCGGCTATAAAGGCACGGGGCTCGGCCTTGCCATCTGCAAAGAGATCGCCGAGGTGCACCAGGGAAAGATCTGGATCGAAAGCGCCTTGGGCCGCGGCACCGCTTTTCACTTCGAGGTCCCTGTTTGCGGCCAATTGATCAAAACGACTATTGATGATATAAAGAACTAAACCAAGGGGGAATCGCCATGCCAGCTCGCATCTTAATCGCCGACGATGACGTTGATCTCACCATGACGCTCGCCGACAGGCTGCAAGCGGCCGGTTTTGAGACGATCGTGGCCCATGAGGGGGTCCGGGTGCTCGAAGCGGTCCACCGCCAAAAACCTCAGTTGATTATCCTCGACTGGAAGATGCCGGCGGGCGAAGGAAGCTCTATCTTGGAAAGCCTCGCGAAAAAAGAAGAGACGCGACGCATCCCGATCATACTCCTCTCGGGGATGGAAGACCCCAGCGTCTCCGAAAAGGCTTTGAAGCTGGGAGTGAAGGCCTTTATCAAAAAACCGTATGAAACGGCCGAGTTGATGAAGGTCATCCAAGAGGCGCTCAACCATGGCGGCTAAAAAAATATTGATCGTGGATGACGAAAATCTTCTTGTCGAAACGATCAAAGACCGTCTTGAATTTACCGGCTACGAAGTGAGGACCGCCGGGAACGGCGCCGAGGCACTCAAATTTCTCGAATCGGAAACAGTCGATCTCATCATCATGGATGTGGCGATGCCGGTGATGGACGGCATCCAGACAACGAAGGTCATCAAAACGACCGAACGACTCAAAAAAATCCCCGTCATTTTCCTGACCGCCAGCGTCCGCCGAAAAGATGAACAGGAGACCCGCGAAGCGGGGGGCAACGACTATATGACCAAACCGTTCGAAGTGGCCTCCCTCCTCAAGATGATCGAGAAGTGGACTTCCGCGGAATAATCAGCCCCTCAGACTCATCATCGCACCCGCGCATATTCCATCGTCATCGGCGCTTCCTTGTCTTTGCCCTGCCCCTTCTCCTTGCAGGTGGTGGTGAAATGATTTTTGTCTTTGAAATGAATCGTCATCCCGCCCATGCTCGGATCATTTTTTAGTCCCTCAATCTTCGTCACTTTCATCGTGAGGGTGTCCGGGCTGCTGCTGGCCAGCTTCAACGTGGGACGATTGCGCATGATGCAGTAATGGGTCATCGCAAGCTTCCCATGATTGTCGTCATAATAGACGGAAATCATTTCCTGAGGCGTGCCGGGAAAAATCTTCTCCAACACCGCGCTGCCGGCGGAGGTCACTTGATATTCCGTAGAGAGGCGCTGGTTTTTCTTGCCGAACATCGAGGTCGTCGTGGTCCAGCGACCGGCCAGACTTTTGATGCGCTGCAATTCCGGAGAACTGGTGTCAGCCGGCGGCTTCCCCTCGCCGGCCTGTGCCGCCGTCGACAGGGTGAGAATCCAACCGATCATGAGTACTGTTAGAACTTTTTTCATCATTCCCCCTTTGTTGATTGTGAAATTGGTGTCCTCTAAGTCCCGGCATTGTATCCATTTTTTTGATTTTGTTAAGAGGAGAGTTGAAAGGCGCGCGCCCCCCTTAAGACTTGCAGCTTTTTCAAGGGTTTGATAATCCCCCTTCCCGACTTAGAACGCCGCTTTGCGGCTGATTTAAGTGAGCGAGCATTAATCGGATCCGATTCATTCGGTCCGATTAAGCGGAGTGAACGTGGAAGTATCAGGATGACTCGATGAGGAGCTCGAGGAGAGAGCAGGATCTCTCCTCGACTTTAACGGGTCGGTAGCTCAGCTGGTAGAGCACTGCCCTTTTAAGGCAGTTGTCCCGGGTTCGAGCCCCGGCCGACCCACATTAAAAGCAGTAGTTAGTGGATAGTGTGTAGTGGTTAGTGCGGGGGAGAGTGAGTTATAAAGACATTAAGGCTTGGCAGTTGAATCAGGTGTGTATTCGGAGTGCTTTGGATTTTCTCAAAGAAACTCCGGGTGATTACGCGATTCAGCATATTGCCAAGCAGTTGTTTCGAGCGATCTCGTCCATTGGTGCCAACATCGCTGAGGGGCATGATAGCCGGGAAGGTAAAGAGTTTTGTCGGTACCTCAGCATCGCGGTACGGTCAGCCATCGAATCAGATCATTGGCTGTCGACCTTGGAAAACTTGACGGGCGCAAGCGAAGACCTGAAAAAATTGACAGCCGATAATATCGAAGTCATTAAGATGGTAAAAGGGCTCAGAAAAGCCATAGAGGAAAAAAGGACTTTATAAGTCACTACACACTAAACACTATTCACTATTAACTGTAAGTACCTGTCCCCATTGTCTAGAGGCCTAGGACGTCACCCTTTCACGGTGAAGACACGGGTTCGAATCCCGTTGGGGACACAGTCTCAAAAGCCCTTGGAAATCCAAGGGCTTTTATTTTTTAACCCTTCTGTAAAAAGTCCCTAATTCCTCTGCAAAGCCCCGAAAAAATCACTTTGTGGATAGGGTAAAGAAGGTACCAATACAAAAGCCCTCCCAATCCTTTGGGTTCAAAAAAAGCGCTTTGAA
>OBEQ012058705.1_pt1 | contig 21810 bp, 24 predicted proteins | sample 1670901 | NCBI WGS metagenome assembly OBEQ01 (sample SAMEA104232315, study PRJEB22302) | groundwater metagenome | biome: forest; feature: aquifer; material: groundwater | place: USA | collected 2011-08-07 | depth 5.4 m
GCTTGTGTGCGAAGGCAATCAGGCTGTCGCTGTGGTGAAAAAGTTGGTTGGGGATACTGAACCCGCCACGAGCGATGTTGGAACGATCCGAGGTGATCTCACGAACGATTCATATTCAATTGCATCGATCGATGATCGTGCGGTGCGTAACCTGCTTCACTGTTCTGACGTGGTTGACGAAGCGAGGCGCGAGATAGCACTCTGGTTCGGAGGAGAGAAGGATATTCTCGACTATCGTCTCGTCACCGAGGCAATACTCTACGATGTCAACCTCGATGGCATTCTGGAATAGTTCTGCGCATCCGCACCATGAGGTCGGCATCGCTCTTTTTGGCCTGTTTCTCTTCGGGCTCAGCACACTTGGATCATATTTCGACCTCTATCAAAAATTGTGGTGGTTTGATATCCCGATGCACATGTGCGGAGGGTTTTGGTCAACGCTCATCATTCTCGTGTATTTCTATTCGCATCGCGTGCGGGGAGAGAAGCCCGCGTCCCTCTCCTTCGTCTTTCTCCTCGGCGTCGGCGGGGGACTTCTCGTCGGCTTGGGATGGGAAGTATTCGAGTATATTTTCACGAACATTATCGCCACGGTGCCGTGGGATCCCGTCGACACCAGCGCGGATGTCCTGAACGACGTTATCGGCGGCGTCCTGGGTGTTTTCCTTTATCGCTATCTACTTGATCGTGTGGCATTACGAAGCAGGTAGCTTTTCTGCCGATTTCGCGTATCCCTCAAAAACCCAATAACCGCCAGCTTCTCCAAGGGTTGCCCTTCAATTCAAAATTCTTAAGGGCAACCCTTAGACGGTTATTGGGGAAAAGTCCTGTATAAACCTGTTCATTTCTTGTGGAAAACGGGTGGACAACGCATGGTATAATGAACAAGTATTCGGAAAAAACCATGAAATCTGACAGGGTTGGTCGATATCGCTTTTGGTCCGTGGACCTCAAGCTGGGACTACCCACTTGAACATCGTCGGCTTTCTCCGAATACGTCGGTCGAAAACGGTCCCTGACGCCAAGCGCGCATGGGCCGTTTTTATTTACGAGTCCTGCAAAAATCTTATTTTGGCGGAAAACTTGGCTTTTTGTTACGATAGACACACTTATGGACCGCGCTTTTCCCTACTGGATACTTGCCGCACTTGGACTCCTTCTTGCGACGGTCAATGCGTTCGCGGTCTACTACCATCTTTTCTTTTACGTATGGTGGCTTGATATTCCCCTGCACCTTCTTTGCGGTCTCTGGATCGGACTTCTTGTTCTTTCTTATTATTACTCACCCCGTTTTCCTGAACCGAAATTTCGAAGCGACCCGGCAGTCCTCCGCACGGCCGTGGTCGCGGCGCTCATTGTCGGACTCTGTTGGGAGCTTTTTGAATTCTCGACGGACAAGTTCATCGTGATCGGGGCGCACGATATGCAAGATACGATGAATGACCTTTTGAATGATATTATCGGAGGAGTGTTCGCGGCGGAAATATTTGTCACGGAAGGATTTAATAAGTTGAAACAAATCAATAATCCATGAATGCAAGATTATCTTTTTTCGGTGCGGTCGACGCGGTCACCGGGTCGAATTTTATGTACGAGGCCGCCGATAAGCGTATCCTCATCGACTGCGGACTCTATCAAGGGGACAAGTTCGCTGACGATCGTAATCGCGAGGAATTTCCGTTCGACCCGACCACGATCGATGTTCTTCTCGTGACGCATGCGCATATCGACCACATCGGTCGTATTCCGAAGCTTGTGCATAAGGGTTTTCGCGGCAAGATCGTCTCGACGCCGCCCACCCATGATCTGGCGGAGATCATGCTCATGGACACCGTGCGCATCTTGGCGCACGAAGCGACCGCGGATGGACGCGCGCCGATCTATGACGAGGTGGATGTGCGCGAAACGATGAAGCTCTGGAGTACAGAAGAATATTATTCCCCGTTCACGCTTGCCGACTCTCTTGTGTGTGAATTTAAAGACGCGGGGCACATTCTCGGTTCGGCGATGTGCTTTTTGAATCATAGAGGTGTACTGACCGTTCTGACGGGCGACCTCGGGAATTCCCCGGCGCCGCTTCTGCGCGACACGGACCCCGTCACGGGCGCGCAATTTCTCCTCATGGAAAGTGTCTATGGGGATCGCAATCACGAGGGTCGGGAAGAGCGCAAGGAGCTCTTGAAACAAGTTGTCGCGCAGTCGATCAAAGAAGGCGGAGCGCTTCTGATCCCTGCTTTCTCGATCGAGCGTACACAGGATCTCCTCTTCGAGCTCAATGACCTCGTTGAGCACCATAAGATCCCCGACGTGAAGATCTTCGTCGACTCGCCTCTGGCGATCAAGGCGACCGAGGTCTATAAACATTACGAACACTATTTCAATAAAGAAACCCAGCACATCATCAAGGGTGGTGATGATATTTTTCGCTTTCCCCGCCTCGCTTTTACGGAAAGCAAGGAAGAGTCAAGGGGGATCTGGGACACGAAGGGGCCGAAGATCATCATTGCGGGTAGCGGTATGGGGAACGGCGGGCGCATTGTGCATCACCTGAAGCACTATATTGGCAATAAGACGACCACGGTCCTCTGGGCCGGCTACCAGGCGCCGGGCACACCGGGGCGCCGCATGGTCGAGGGCGCGACGACGCTTCGGCTTTTTGGTGAAGACACCCCGGTGCATGCGAAGGTTGCGGCACTGCGGGGATATTCCGCACACAAGGACTCGGACCACTTGGTCGATTTTGCCGAAACGGGCAGTGCGACCCTGAAGAAGGTCTTTGTCGCGATCGGTGAGCCAAAAGCCGCCATGTTCCTCGCCCAGCGTCTGCGCGATGAACTTGGTCTCGACGCGACCGTGCCCGCCCCGGGGACTAGTGTGGAACTTGGGTAGAAAATGTGTATCCCATGAAATTTTCTCCAGACGAAATAGGCCCGAACCCCGACGATGTTCCGACCAAGCTGAGTGACTCAGCTCTCAACAGGGAGGCAGAAAAGGAATTCTCTACTGTGCGCATGCGCCGAGCGGAAAAAGAAGCAAGCGAGCCGCGTGTCGCATTAAACAAAGAAAAAGCACAAAAAACGGCGGAACTTTGCAAGGCGCAAACGCTCACAGAGTTCTTTGGGGTATTGGAAATGTTGGATGAAGATCGGACGCGAGCGGGCTTTGATGTCCCCCTTCTTGATCTTCGCGCTTCGGAGATTGAACTTGCGCTTCGCAGTTTTCTTCTGCACATTGAGAGAAAATACTTTACCGCTCCGGGGTCCTTCAAGGAAGACGACCTAAACAAAGACGTCCTCAGTGCTGTGCATGGGCTCGGGATCCCCAATATTCCGCATGTGCGGGAACTACTTCTTCGCCTCCTTGGAGATGAGGTCGCGAAATTACGTGCTGAAGGATTTGCCGCCGAGCTCGATCCGGACACGGTCGATCGTTTAAATGCGGCCGCATCCGTGGAGGGATTTCGTGAAATACTTTACGAGCGATTTTCCGAAGTACACTCTGAAACGATACTCCGCCTCCTCCACGCGGACCTCAGTGAGGCTATGTCAGAAGTCCAGCAGAGGGGTGATCGGGCACGACTTCGGATAACGCAGGGTCGGCCTCCTTCTCCCCCGGAATTGCAGATCCTTACGGACTCACGTTCCGCGGTGGAATCCGAGACGGAAAAGTGTCTTTTGAAGAACGACGTGGACGGAAGATCTCTTCCCCCGGCCATCGATCGTGCCCACCTCGCGCATATTCTTGTTGACGAGATCTACGGAAGGGAATAGACGCAAGAACGGCATTTCCCCGATCGTCCGCTTGGCCTCGCTATGCCATCACTTCCTTTGCCACGCGGGCAAAGGTGTCGGGATTGTGTTCGGCGAGCGTTGCGAGGATCTTACGGTCCAGGACGATCTTCTTCTTTGTTGCGGCACCGATGAACTTGGAGAACGAGTAGCCGAGGGGGCGGAGTCCGGCGTTGATCTTGATCTGCCACATGCGGCGGAAATCGTTCTTCTTGTCCTTCCTGTGGGCAAATTGGTACGACCAGGCCTTGCGGAGAGCGACCTTGGCCTCGATCTCTTTCTTTGAACGGCCGAAACGGTATCCCTTCGCGGCGCGAAGAACGTTGGACCGACGTTTGTTTGATGTGACTCCGCGTTTGACTCTTGCCATGATTATTTTTTTAGATGGTATCAATGGTATCCAAGGGTACCCCTTAAATGCAGATTCTCAAGGGGTACCCTTGGATACTCGTCCTTGGATGCTAATTATTTTCCGATACCGGTCAGGAAGCGACCCTTCGCCTTGTTCGACATGGATAGTCCCATGCGGCGCTTCTGGTTGAGTTGGGCTGAACGGTCTGCTTTTGCATTGAAATGGTTGATGCCCGGCTTGCGTACCAAAACCTTTCCGGATTTGGTGACTTTCACGCGCTTGGCATAAGATTTGTTGGTTTTCATAGATAGTTTGTCGCTTGGGCTACTTTTCTTTCGGTGGTTCCGTCGGCTTTACTGCGGGAGTTGCGGGGGAGTCTACCTTCTTGCTTGCTCTTTCGACGACGACCGTCAGGCCTTTCGGGCTCTTGGCCGGTCCTTCCGCGATCCTATACTCTTCGGTCACGAGCTTGAGCATACGCGCCATGCGTTCCTCGAGGAATTTCGGATCCATGTACTTGGAACGGCCGGGAAGGAAAAGGTCGAGCTTCACGCGGTGGCCGTCTTTCAGCCATTCGGACGCCTTCTTGGCTTTGAGTTCAAGATCGCGCTCGCCGGTGCCTATTTTGACCTGAACATTCTTCGTTTCCGTGATGTGCGCCTTGGCTTTTGCCTCACTCTCTTTCTTCGACGAAGTGTACTGAAACCTACCATAATCCGTTATCTTTGCAATAGGCGGTGTGGCGTTGGGGGAGATCTCGATCAGGTCGAGTCCTTTGGCCCGAGCCCGCTCCAAAGCCTCCTTGAGGGAAATGACGCCCAAATTGCCGTCCGTGTCGTCAATGACACGGAGCTCGGGCACACGAATTTGTTCGTTTATTCTAACTTTTTCCTTCAAGTTGTGAGTAATTAGGGGCTGTGGGAAGGGTTTTTGCGGGTTGGTATTCTGTGAACCACTACCTTGTGGACAACGAAAGGATAATAGCAGAAAAGTCTCAAAATGTCGATATTTATGGGCTTTCCCCATCCTTTTGTCGCGCCATGAATGGTGCATGAAAGCAAGTCACGGCAATCACCACGGCGCGTTATACTAGTGACGACGCTAATGTTTGGCGTCGTTTTTAATCCTAGCAATTTCAACATCATGCTTTATAAGAACAAAATGGCGGCGCTTTTAGTCGTGGCTGTTCTTCTCGGGTCAACGTCATACGCTCTCGCGGAGGGTGCAACTTCGACAAGCTCAACGTCCACAACGGCGACAACAACGCCTAATCCGACACCCGTGCCGCCCTCCCCGCCCGCTATCGACAAGCGCGACTACAAGCTCGAGGTCGGTCCGCACGGCTGGATGCTCCTCCGCGGAAACATCGAAGCTGTGTCCTCAAGTACGCTTAAGGTGCGCTCCTGGGGCGGTGTCTGGACGGTCAACCTCGTTTCAGGAGCGGAGGTCATTCCGCACGAGACGGGTTCGCGCAACATCCGCGAATGGGCTGTTGGTGATTACGTCGGCGTTCAAGGAACCGTTGTATCGAGCGCGGATTGGACCGTCGACGGAAAGGTCGTCCGCAACTGGACGAACCGCAGGCGTCTTCAAGAGGAGGCGAAGTCGATCCGTGAAGAGGTGAAAGATAAATTCAAGGATGCGGAAAATAACCTCAAGCAAGCGCGCAAAGAAGCCGAAGAGAAAGTAAAAGACACATTGAAGGGCATGCCGCGTAATTACGAAGGCACAGCCGGTGTGGCCTCGGGGGGTTCCTTCACGTTCACGGACGAAAGGGGCGTGACGTATGTTGTGACGATCTCCTCGTCGACAAAGCTCGTGAATAATAACTGGCTCCCGATCGCTCTCGGCGGTATAACGGTGGGAGACAAGGTGCGCGTCTTTGGCGGAGTGTCGTCGTCGACCCTCGCGGCTGAGGTTATTCGTGATGTCTCGCTTCCGCTTCGCGCGAATCACGATAACTAATTGAAAATTGGCCGGTTGTGATAAGGATGTAGTAAAATCCCCGGCTATTCCGCCGGGGATTTGTGCTATCTGTCATGACGGCGCCACAGTGCGCGTTCGTCGAAACGATCGTTAGCACGTTGTTCGGCGGCATGTGCCATGAGGCTTTCGATCACGTCAGGATCTTTCGGACATGCCCCGGAAATGACTTCCGCGCCATTTTCTCGGACGATGACGTCGTCTTCGATGCGCACAGCAATATTGCGGAGCCATGGGGGAACCATTATGTCATCTTGCCTGAAGTAGAGTGCCGGCTCGACGGTGATCACCATTCCCGGCTCGAACGGGATGTTGCGAGCTTCTTCGCGCGTTAAGCTTCCCTCGTCGTGGACGTCGAGTCCGAGAAAGTGGCTAACCCAGTGCATGTAGTAGTGTTTATACAACTTCTCCGTAACGATCTCGCGTGGCATCTTGTCTTTGAACAACCCGAGGCCGAAAAAGCCGCTTGCAAAAGACCGCGCCGTGATATCCTGCAACTTGTTCTGGGTCATTCCCGGGCGGACGTTTCGGATCGCACGCGATTGCGTACGGCGAACAAGGTTGTAAACGGCGCGTTCCGCCTCGGTGAAGTGGCCGTCCACGGGGATCGTGCGTGTGACGTCCGACGCGTAACCGTCGAGCTCCATCCCCGCGTCTGTCAAGAGAAGGTTCCCGCTTCGGAGAATCCCGCGGTTTTTCGTGTAATGGAGAATGCACGCATTTATGCCCCCCGCGACAATAGATGGATACGCATTGTCCGGATGCCCACCCCCTGCGATGAAACGATACGCGAGCTCCGCCGCGACCTCATTCTCCGTCATGCCCGGATGAACGAGCCAGAGGAGGTCCAAGTGCGCGCCTGCAGTTAACTGCGCGGCTCGCCGCATGAGCGCGAGTTCGTGTTCGTCTTTGACGAGGCGCATGCGGGCGAGAAGGATCTCGCTGTCGATGGTCCGGTCGAGATACGGAGAACAGAGAAAATGACGCGACTCGCCGATCCATTCTCCGCGTGGATCGCGCTTTGTCGGATAGTGGACCTTGCGATCGCGAATGATCGCCTTGATCCACTCATTTAACATGGGAAGAGGGAGAGCGCTCTCGAGTCCGTAGATGCGTTTTGCCTCTTCCACACCCTCACATTTTCCAGTCCAGATCTCCCGCGCGGAGTCATTCGGTGTGACAAAAAGTGTGATGGCCGGTCGCGGTCCGCCGACGATGACAAGGACGGCGTCCGGTTCAGAAAATCCGGTCAGCCACAAGAACGAGCTCTCGGGGCGAAAAAGATAGTCCACATCACCGTTTCGGTTCTTCGTTTTCCCCGAAGGAATAATGGCGACGGCACCGTTGCCGATCAGAGCGGCAACGCGCTTGCGTCGTGCGGCATACACATGAGGTTCGAACATTTGTGGGCCTCTTGGTAAAGGACGAAACTCTCCCTACGGTAAAGGATAGAAAGGTAAAGTCAAAGGTCGACTTCTGTTCAGTAGAAAATATGCGCAAAGCGGAGCAGTGCCGGCCACGCGGCGACCGTCGCGGTGATCAGAAAAAGTCCTTTGATGAGAAGATGGAGAGCGGCGTATTTTTGGCGCGGCTCAACGAGAACGCCGACAACAAGCAGTGTCCAGAGCCCGACGATCGCAAGCGTTGCGGAAAGGTCGCGAAAGACGCCGTCAGTTTGGGGTGTGCTCGTTAGCGTACCGCGCAGAAAGGCGAGCGCGGCGAATGCGAGAAAGGCAAGTCCGAATGCGGTCGTTTTCGGGTAGTGGAGAAAGGGATTCAAATGCGCAGTGCTGTGGGGCATGTATTCAGTATAGATGAAAGCGCATCCTCCTGCGACAAAAGAAAAAGCACCGCAAGGTGTGGTGCCACACTTTACGGTGAGTTGAGGGGGATGATCTTGTTGCGGTCGTCGAGGTAATATTCGGCGAAGGGGAGGGCAATCGCACGTCCGTTCCACGTAGTGACAATGACCGAGGGCCCCTGCCTTTGTTCGCGGTGAACAAGGAAACACCCGGGGTAATCGTTCGTGGGGAGGAGTATCTTTGGCGGATGTGCGCCGGCTGTCGTCGCCCAGAATGTGACGAGTGATCCCGAACGTGGCGGAAAATATTTCCAGCCCATACGCGGGTTTGCGTTGTAATAGAGACGAAAGTTGTTCGAATCGCCGAACACCTCGGCCCATTTCGCGGGATCTTTTCCGGCCACGAACTCGCCGGCCGGAGCGCCCCACTCCTTTCCGTTATGCGTGATCACTATCCATGCGTCTTTTGAAGAATCGCGCGGATCTTTTTTTATCACAAAGTCATATGTACCCGCCGCAAGATCATGTTTTGCACGCACCTTTGCGGCGAAATAAGCAAGAGCTTGATCGAGCTCGTAGCTCAAGACCGAGATCGCCGGAGTTTTGATCCTTGCCATAACTCCTCCTTTGATCGGGAACACCTTCCTTCATTCAATAGGAGTATGAACAATGGGTCAATCCCGTCGCAAGAGCACGCCCACCGAGTCTTTTTTTGTTAAAGAAAAGCTCTTCGTGAAGCTGGGCGTCCGTAAAAACCTCACAAATAAGAGCCGTAAGGCCCTCCAGATGAAGGGTCCCGGCTTTATTTGGGGGGTGATAAAAATATTTTCATAATGTTGCCTCACATAATTCCGTATGCCAAGAAATGTTACACCTAAAGGGAATTCATTCGTTCTTCATCGGGCGACAAGTAGGTTGGCGCTATGCATCATACCAGGATGAAATATCTGGCTTATTTTGTATTGGCGCTTTGTGTCGGTTTCCACGGATATCTATCTGTTTTTGCGGCCCCGCCACCGAACGCGCGCTTCGACCTAAGCCCCACCGCACTTTTTGCTCTGCGGTTTTCTTTTTTGCCGCTTTCTTGGGCGGCATGGTGGTTCGGCCTCCGTAGCGTCATTGCGCTTCACGAATTTGCGGATAAGTTCCACACACCCAATCCCTCTTTCGCGAAGGGTTTCCACTACATCGGATATGGCCTTCTTGCTTTGACGATCAACCTTGTTCTTGGGGCGGTCCTCGGGGGGATGCGCAATGTTTTTGGGTTGAATAGCGTGACGTCGCAGTGGATCACCGTTGCTGTGAATTATCTCTATGTGGTTTTTCCTCTTATTGGACTCAGTTTTGTTTTCGCGGGGGCGCGACTGGTCACGCGTTCGCAGGCGACACTGCGTCCGATACTCTCACGTTTTCGCGACGACCTGATCATTGCGCTTTCCTTTAGTACGATCGTGACTATTCTCTATGGGTTGCTTGTTTTTACCAACCCGCATCGGCAAGTCTCACTTGATCTAGCGATCCGACCGACGTACTTTATTTCAGATTCGCTCATATTTTTTACGCTTGTCATCCCGTCTTTCGCGGTGTGGCTGGTCGGCATGCTTGCCGCCTTTGAGATCGACCGATTCGCCCCCGAAGCGCTCACTCCCAAGCAACAACTCGCCCGCCGCCGTCTTGTAAATGGGATCTGGGCCGTCATCTTCTCAAGTATCTCCGTTCAGGTCATTTTGGCGCTCGGCGGAGCGCGCCTACTCTCTTTCGGTCTTGCCTTTATTTTGTATGCGGTCTATTTCGTCATTCTCTTTTTGGCTTTTGCCTATTATCTCGTCATGCGCGGTGCACGGGGGTTCCTCGAGGGCGGTGGTGACACGGGGGGCTCTTTTGCGGACGTTACTCGTGACGGCCGAGGAGTAGTCGCCGTTAAATAATTCACACAACAACGACAAACATGTCCCTCAAGCTACGATTTTTTATTTTTTCTCTTGCGATCGCCATTTTCCCCACGTTCATCATTGGGTGGACGCGGGTCAATTCTCTTGCAACCGCACTTGGGGATGCGGGTCTGTCTCCACAGGCAAGTAGCGCAATATTAAAGAATATTCATGAGTCAACTCTCGCTCTTGGTCTCACTCTTGCCATCTTTGCATCCTTTTTTTCCTTTGCCCTTTTTCGGTCTTTTGCGGAACCGGTCACACAGCTCGCCGAGGCGATGCGCCTTATTCGCACCCGCGATTTTTCGGCACAGGTCGTTCCTACGACATCAAGCAACGAGCTCGAAGAACTCGCCAATACATTCAACGACATGGCGCGGGAATTGAAGAGACATATTGCACGGCTTGAAGACGCCGACCGGTCGAAAGACAACTTTATCGCGATTATGGCGCACGAACTGCGGAATCCTATGGCTCCCATTGTCACAAATCTCGAGCTCCTCCGTATGAAAAAGATAGAGGACGAGGGGGTTGCGAAGAAGATCGCTACGATCGACCGACAAGTAGAGACGATCCGCCGCCTCCTGGACTACCTCCTGGACGTATCGCGACTGAAGCAGGGGCGTGTTGTGCTCAATAAGACGCACATCGACTTTTGCGCAGTCATTACATATGCCACCGAAACAGTCGACATAAACTTCGCCGCGAAGCGTCAAAAACTTACACTCAATATTCCGAGTGAGCCGATCCACATGGAGGGTGATACGATACGTCTCGAACAGGTTCTCGTGAATCTCCTGCGGAACGCATCCGAACATTCACCCATGGACGGCGTGATCACGCTTGATGCGGCGCGCGTGGGAGACACACTCGTCGTGTCGGTTGGCGATCGGGGGACGGGAATTGACAAGGAGGACTTGGGGGAGATATTCACACTCTTTGCCCGTGGCGCGTCTTCGGCGCATAAACCCGGAGGTCTTGGCGTCGGACTCTATCTTGTGAAGACCTTCGTTGAATTACACGGTGGAACGGTTGCCGTTACAAGTGACGGTCCGGGCATGGGTGCGACCTTTACCCTGCGAATTCCGCTAAATTCATCCACATCATGACCAACTACTCACCCGACGCCCGCAGATTCTATATCACCGACGTCCCGCGCCCTCTCGTTCCCGTGTATGCTAAGCAAAAGCGGGAAGGCGATACATGGAGTGGAGAGACCCAGCCGCAGAATGCGTGGGGACTTGGCGCGTCTGCAAAGAGAGTCCTAGTCGTCGACGACAACATTGATGCCGCTGACGCCCTTGCCGAGCTTTTTCGCGTTCTCGGTTATGCGGTCGCGGTCGCCTACGGAGGCATGACGGGTGTTCAGCTTTTCAGAGAAATGCGTCCCGCGCTGATGCTCGTCGACATCGCCATGCCGGACATGGACGGATATAGTGTGGCGCGGACAGTACGCGCGGAGGGCGCGCGTGAGACGACACTGGTCGCGGTGACGGGCTTCGGGCAAGAAAGCGACAAGGAAAGGACGCGCGCCGCCGGATTCGATTATCATCTCACCAAGCCGGTGGATTTTGACACACTGAAAGAGATCCTCCGCAAGCATCTTTAAAAATACCACAGGTACGCCCTGTGTATGAAAAAGCCCCGCCCCGTGAGATAGCTATCGTTGAAGTGTCCGCGCGATCTGAGCAAAGGAAAAGCCTCGAGTTCTTAACGACTCGAGGCTTGTTTATCTCACGGGGGGCTTGTGCTGTCACACGAGAAGGGATCTAGGCACGGCGTACGTCTTTTTCCTCGTCGTCGTTGTCGATCTCAAGGGGGGTATCTACGGCCGCGTCGTTTGCCGCAGATGTCCCCGGGAAGAAGCCGTCCTTCTGGAGTGACCACAACCGGGCGTACATGCCGCCTTTTTCGATCAACTCGTCATGTGTGCCGTCTTCACCGATCGCGCCGCCGTCAAGAACGACGATGCGGTTGGCACTGCGCACCGTTGAGAGGCGGTGCGCGACGACGATCGTCGTCTTATTTTGCATCAGCTCTTTGAGCGCTACTTGGATGTGGAGTTCAGACTCCGAGTCGAGGCTCGAGGTCGCTTCGTCCAGAAGTAGGATCGATGCATCGCGGAGGAACGCGCGTGCGATCGCAACGCGCTGTCGCTGTCCGCCGGAGAGTTTCACCCCGCGTTCGCCGACCAGGGTATCGTATCCCTGGGGCGTTTTTCGGATGAATTCGTCCGCCTGTGCAAGCTTCGCCGCTTCGATAACTTCCTCATCGCTTGCCCACGGTCGTCCGTAGCGGATATTGTCCATGAGCGAGAGGTGGAAGAGAGCGGGATCTTGCGGCACGAGCGCCATGCGCGCGGCGCGATCCCACGAGAGAAGGTTGCGCAAGTCGCATCCGTCGACGAGGACCGATCCGGAGATCGGGTCATAGTCACGCAGAGCAAGGCGAATGACCGTTGATTTGCCCGCGCCGGACGGTCCGACGATGGCCACGCGTTCGCCCGGCCGGACGCTGAGTGAGAAATGCGACAAAGTTGTTTCTCCCTGATAGCCGAACGAGACATCTTTGAACTCGATCGTTCCCCGTTCTGCGACGGACATGGCGGGATGTTTCGGCTCGCGTATTTCATGCGGTGTCGCCAAAATGTCCGTCATCTCCTTGCCGTCCGCGAAGATCTTGTAGAGTTCGCGCAGTATGCGGGAGAAGGACCATGTTTGGTCGCCGACGACGCGTGCGTAAGTGAGCGCCAAAATGATCGTTCCCATCGTGACGTCCCCGCGGAAAAAGTAGTAGACACCGACGCTGATGACGCCGAGCTCGATCAGTCGGACGGAGAGGCCCTGGAAGGCTTCAAAGAGCGTTCCGCTCATCCATGAAAAGCGTTGCCACCGCGCCTGTCGGTCGACGACCTCGGCATAGCGCGCTTCTTCCGCTTTGTAACTTGCGTGACTCGCGACCGTGGCATTGTTGGCGACGCTGTCCGCGAGGACTCCCGTCGTCCGTGATTCCTCCGCGGCCTGGCTCGCATCATAGGGAAGTTTCCATTTTGCAAAGAGAAAATTTGCTCCGATGACGATTGACATCCACGTGACGACAAGAAGCGCAAGTGCAGGGTGTCGACCGTAGAGAACGATTATGACACCGGTGAACTGGATCAACGTCGGAACGATGTCGAACACGATCTTGTCCGCGAAGCTGTCATAGTTGTTCGCGTAACGGTCGATCGTTTTGACGATCTTTCCGAGAAAGGTGGACGCGAAGAAGCGATGATTGTGCCTGATCGTGTAGCTCATCCCTTCTTTTTTCAGGTCGGCCATGACGAGCGGCGTCATGTGGCAGAGTCCGAATGTTGTGATGCGTGAGAAAAGCCACGACAGCATGAGCATGGTCCCGTACAGGATGATCGCATGCACCGCCGCCGTTTGGTCGGGAGCTTGTTTCGACCACGCATTCAAGAGGTCGATGAGTTCCGCGAGAATGAGCGGTCCAAAAAGGTATGCGATCCGCTCGCAGGATGTCGACGTTAGTACGCACGCAAGTGCGAGGGGATAGCGCTTCGCTCGCCGTGCGTAGGCCATAAGAAGGGGACGCGGGTCGAGCGATCGATGAGAAGGCTGAAGGTCCGCGGCACCAAAGATGCGACGCATGGTCCGGTCGAATAGCCCCGGCGGCTTGGAATGAGAAGACATAAGTGCCTCCGTTTCAGGACTTACACAGACGGCGAATTTCATTGTTGCGGGGCCCCGCAATTCCGTCACCGTAGGGTTACCTACGCCTCCGGAAATTGCTGCACCCCGCCCCGCGAACTTCATCCGTTTGTGTAAGCCCTATTGGTTGATGAAAAGAACTAAAAGAACTGAGGATGCGCAAGACGAGAAGAAAAAGAAACTCCTCGGCTTCCATCCGGCCGAGGAGTTTCATTGGGGTAACTAGTGGAGTTTAGTTACTGCCTGATAAAGCTCTGCGGCTGGAGAGAAACAATGTGCGCGAGGGAGATAGAAAGACCCACCGCCTTGAACGACGGCTGGTATGGCTGGTTGTGGATCTTCTTATTCATGATTACCTCAGATTACTCATCAAAGTCTTATTGTCAAACGGCGCATGAACGGGCCCACAGGGGACACTTCCGTTTTCTAAGACGGAGGACCGTCAAGAAACTTTGGTCGCTCAAATGGTGGGAATTGAGCCGTTCAGCATTTCCGGCCCCCTCTCCCTTTCAGGGAGGGGGTTGGGGTGAGGGTATTTCGTATCGTATTTTCTTGCTTTATGGCTCAGTTGTCAGCACCGTACATGAATCACAATGCGCGCGGCCATAGGCGAGCATTCGGGTGGTCATCGCGAGCCGTTTGCCGAGGACGCGCGCCACTTTCCTGTCGCCGTCCGTCATCGCCTTCTCGCCCCTGTGTCCCGAGACATAGATCGCGCCGTAGGGGCTCCCCGCGTCGAAGTCGGAGTTCTCCCCCTGGATCGGGTAGGGGATACCGACAGGAAGCATGCCGAGATTCATGAGCGGGATCATCATCGAGATGAGCGTCGCCTCTTCTCCGCTGTGGATCGTCCCCGCCGAGCAGAAGATCGATGCGGGTTTGTTCACCATGTCGCCCTTCAGCCACACAGGGGAGAGCTGGTCGAGAAATTGTTTAAGCTGTGATGCGAACGAGCCAAAGTGGACCGGTGTACCGAAGGCGATCCCGTTCGCAGTTTGCAGGTCGTCGACCGTCGCGATCGGGAATTCCGCGAGAAGCGCTTGCCGTGTCGCGTTCAGCTCCGGCTTTTTCGCGAACACCGTGTCGGGAATAAGTTCAGGCACCATCTTCACGACGACCTCCGTCTCCGGCACCTCCCGCGCTCCGGCCGCAACCTCGCGCGCAAGCTCCGCGGTCTTTCCGGTAAAACTATAAAAAAGCACAAGGATCTTTTGTGTTTCGATTGTCGGGTTCATATGGAGAGATTATAGCTCACGGGAACATCATCGTCTTCTATTACAAAGGAGACATATGGCAAAATTCGATGAAACAAAAGCCAAGTTCGAGGCGGATCGCGCCGCATTAAAAGTAGAAGCGGAGAAAGAACATCAGGCGGCGGTGCAAAAAGAGCGCGAGGTGGCAGAACGGATTGCCGCTGAAAAGAAGGCGGTCGATGTGGCCGCACTGAAAGAACTCGAAGAAGCGCACAAGAGAAAAGCCGCGGCGAACGAAGCGAAAGATGAGACACGGCACTCGACGAGTTTGTTCCGGCTTTAAGAGCGCAAGAAATAACGACAATAAAAAACGGCGACCACGTGGTCGCCGTTTGTTTTTCCCGCTCGTGGATCAGGCGATCGGATCACCGATTGCGATCTCTCCGTCCGAGAGGATCTCCGCGCGGATACCCCCTCTTCCGGCGAATTGCGCCTTAAAGCATGTCGGGTCTTTTTTCCCCGCGAGGATCGACGGCTGAGTGCACGGAGTGGCGGTTTCGGTGCCCAGCATGCGCACCGTGCCGATCCGGAATTCTTTTCCTATCAGTCGGTCAAGGTCCACCTCGTAGGTGACGATGTTGCGCCGCGTCTCTTCCCGACTGAACGTTTCCACCTGGCCACCGTTCGCCGCCAGGATCGCCTCGGCGGCGATCAGCGTGACGTGACGGATCTTTTCCGGCTTCTTGCCGGCTTTTTGGAACATGCCTTTATTGACGGCATACCGATCTCCCTCAAGTCCGACCCCCGCGACCGCGCGCACAGAGGGGATACGCTCCATCGGTGCGCCGCTATCGGGCGCGATGTAAATAGCCAGAACCTTACCCATGAACCGTACTCCAAAGAAGGATGAAGGAATGAAGATCAACTGAATATCAGCCTAGCGACAAACGTAAAAAGCGCAACCGAGAGACGCCCCGAAAAACCCCTTATTTCTGGCCGCCCCCGGACATCCATAGGGGTTGACAGGAATAATAAAATATGTAGTATGATCCCCGGACGACCGATTCGGTTGAATTCGGTTCGTTGACATCATCAACCCAGCAACAGTAGGAGTGTGACAAATGACTGCGACAGGTACCACCAGACGACCCACGTCCCCCGACAGTACGTCAGCCGCCAGAATGGCAATGAACGGATCTGCCGGCCCCGAGGGTTCCGACGTGATCGCCGACATGAAGGCAAAGAGACAAGAGCGTGCCGCCCGGGCTACCGGTGTAGCACGCGTGGATCCGACGGCACAGCTTGCTGTCGACCTCTCTGTGAAGCTCAGCAAGACCGACAATCGCTCTCCGGAGGCCGTGCGTGATCTTGCGCAAGAGATCATGGGCGCCACCCTTGCCGATCTGCGCAGTAGTTTGCCGGCGGAACAGAAGGTTCTCGCCGAGATCCTGAAGACGCTCGAAGACGACCTGAATCAGGTCGGTGGAGCATTCAGTGAGCTCGAGACGTACTCGGCGGACGAAGAAGCGATCATTGGCGAAGCCAAGAAGGCTGTGACGTCGTCGGAAGGACACGTCAGTCTCGCAAAGACCAAGATGGCCGAATTGGAGAGCGCGTGGTTCTTCAAGGGCATGCGCACATCAACAGCGCAAGCGGAGCTTGCCAAAGCCGAAGCGGATCTCGTGTCCGCAAAACTCGGCGTGGCCAACGCTGTCGATCAGGCGAACGTCGTGCGTGAGAAACGGCTTCTGAATGCCGACTTCAGCGATCTCTATGCGGGCTTCGCTCGTCGCCTCGATGAAACGTTCACGATCCTCAAGGACAGCATCAAGGCCGCCGACGCAGATGCCACTCGTCTGCGCAAAGAGATCGAAGTCGCGTACACCGACAAAACGAAAGCCGCGAAAGCGATCAAGGATCTCGAAGCCGAGCTCCCCGTCGCCCTCGCTAAGCTCGAACAAGCCAGAGAAGAGTGTGGAACTCTCCTTGCCGGTTCTCCGGAACGCACAGCCTTGGAGCAGTCGATCTCTGACCAGGAGAGCTGGATCCAGGAATTGCAGGGCCAACTGAACGTCAAGCTCGCCGACTTCCAAGCGGCTGAACGTGCCACCCCCACACTGGAGACGCACGAAAAGACCTCGTTGGCCCTTCTCAATGTGCACGAGGTGAATCTCGCGTCGCTGCAAGCACTCTCCAAACACTGGAGGCCTTCCTTCGACAGCTTGCTTCAACAAATGCGCGCCATGGCCAGTGTCGACGCGAGCAAGAAGCTCAACGACGTCGGCGTGTTCATCAACCAAAAGGGCGCGGAGCGTGCGGCAAAGCACCTGATGGGTGCGGTGAAAACCATCGTCGAGATGGCGCAGAACCATACCGGCCACTTGGACGACTTGCTCGTCGTTCAGGAAACCCAGGCGAAAGGCATGGCTCAGCTCATGGACGAGATGAATCAGGCGCTCCAGGAAACCAAGAAGCGCGCCGGAAGAGCGGAACAGCATTTGCCTTCCGACAACAACGGCGCGAACGGCGCCGGAACGGACTCCCCAAGCTGACCCCGAACAAGCTTGATCACGGGCGGCTCTCTTCTGAGTCGCCCGTTTTTCTTCCCTTAACTACAGAAGGAAATCAAATGGATCAGTCAGGGAATTTCATCCCTATCACTGAGAGCGACCGCGGACAATGGGTCGACAAGGCCAGCATCTACATGCAACAGGTCGAATGGGCGGACAAGCAAAAGGCGTCGCAGTCGACCTCGAAGTTAATGCCGAGCCCGCTCTTTCCGACAACGAGCACACGGCAGTCGACGGCGATCTCCCTTCTCGATGTAGGCCACGCGGAAAGCCACGATGAGTTCATGATGACCGAGGTCATCTTTCACGTTCTGATGAAGATCCGGAAAGGGATCACGATCGGACTGCATCTCGAAGAGCTCTACACGAAGTCGTCGGGACTCGACCTCTTGATCGAACAGAATCGAGCGGGCCGGTTGCCCCCGTCTCAGCAGGCGGAATTGATGGGAAAGTCACAGACACGGGCCGCGATCGCGATCTTTGCGCTTGCCTCGTACGTCGTCTGGGATCTCGCCGCCTATCGGACGGACGATGTGTCAAATGTCGCCATGACCGTGGATGAGCCGAGTGAGATCTCTTTCGAGAATACCAACAAGGCGATCACGTCCACGCTCTTCTACTTCGGCAAAGACATACACGTTGAAGGAAAGGTCAACAACGACTTTGAGTTCGTGAAGTTCGCGCTTCTCTATTTCCGCCACATCATCGCGGCAGTGAAGATGCGTGAAGTCGGGCTCAACTACAAAGAGCCTTTCACGGGCGTGAAGTACAAACTTGATGATTGCGATTTCATCCTCGACGGCTTCCACGAATTTGCCGACCGCTCTGTCGTGTCGGTCGAGTTCAACAAGGTGTACTTCAAGGACATCGTCGGCAATCGCCAGGCGAAGCACGAAGCACAGCGAATGGTTCAGCGACTTCTCTGCTACGACCCGGTGATCAAGAAGAATCCCATGCGCGAACTCGGTGGGCTTGCCCCCATTCGCATGGGATATGGTCCTCCGGGCACCGGAAAAAGCATGCTGATCGCGGCGATCGCAACGGAGCTCCAAGAGCAGTGTAAGTGGCACGGTATACCGTTCCTCTTTCATCCCTTTCCGGACAACATCGTTTCGACCTACCAGGGCGGATCAGCGGAGCGGGCGCTGTCGTATATGCAGGCTCTCCGCGATCCATCGAAGCTCATCTATGCGACCACTGACGACGCGGAGAACATCTGCGAAGAGCGTACCCGTCAAGGCGTGTCTGCGGGTGTGCGTGAGGTGATCGGTGTCATCCTCCGGCATACGGAAGGGGCATATGCGGTCAACTACGGCAATACGCTGTGGGACTTCTTCACGAACATTCCCGAACAGATCGACAAGGCGATCCTCTCGCGGATCCAGGCGCGTTTCCTCATCGATGGGGCGCGGACCGTACACGACTTCCTTGATCAGGACCACCTCGGATTTCGCCAGCTTGGCGTTATTGACCCGACGTTCATCGCCATGGAGGACCCGAAGGGGTATACCTACTTGGCTGATCAGGCACGCGTCGTGCGACTCGACAAGCTTGCGGAAAGGTATCGCGAGCCAAAGGAAGAGCGTATCAAAATGCTCTACGAGAAGACGCGTGGTCGGCACAACGTGCGTCAGCACGAGTTCTTCGCCGCACTCTACGTAGCGGTGCAGGAGGTCTATCCGAACTTTACCTCGCGTGATGTGCGGAATATCCAGTCGGCGGTAACGAGTCGGGTCCTCGACTTTGACTTCCCCCCGGATTGGATGACGGATCCCGTCATCTTCTTCAAACAGCCCTACGATCAAAAGAAGGGCATGCTTGTCGAAGTCATGAAGGGAAACATGGGCGGCCTCTCGTTCGCGGACATTCGCCTCGAAGAGGTATTCCGTTATCTCGACAACATGGTCGTGATCGCGGACAAGGATCGTGAACGCAAGATCGCGACACTCATCGAAGACCTCGAAGTGCGCGAGGAGGCGAATCGTCGCCATCAAGAAAGCAGACTCAAACTCGCGGCCTAAAGCCGCGTCAACTCCACTGTTGGTAGAAAGGAATCATCATGTCAGCACTTTATTTCCTGGGCACGTTTCTTGTGATCGGATTGCTCGCGTATTACGCCGACGCCAAAAAGGGCGTCGGGTGGTACCGCGGGTGGTACAAAATGACCCACAAGGAACCTCTGCCCGCGAAATTTTCCCGGGGATTCATTGTCGGACGCAAGGCCATCGAACGCATATGGCCGGCCGTCTCTTTGGCGGCCATCGCAACCGGGCTTCTCTTTCTTGGCGGTGAGCACAATTTTCTGAAGCTTTTCTGGCTGACAGGCGTCGAGGCAGTCGCTCTTTTCTTCGGATTCTTCTTGGCGGGTTTCGTGCACACCAAGTTCAATCCCGAAGCGAAGGCGGCGCGCATCCTCGAAACGCTCGACGGCGTTGAGAGCGGAAAGATCGACCCCGCCAAAGAGGCGCGCGAGGCATTCGCAAGCACCCGGGATCAAGTCGTCAACAAGGCGAAGGGCGTATATACGGATCTGCGGGCCGCGGCCAAGGGTGACGACGTACAAGTCGTCCCCGAAGCGGGCCAGGCGACGACCGTTTCCACCGCTCCCGTGGTGATCACTGAGGAAGTGCCCAGTGAGGCGCCGCAGCCGGTGAAAAAGCCCACTCTCGAAGAGTTGCTCGAACGCCATCGGAGCATGTAATGGACGCAACCTCCTTGCCTCAAGGGGGAAGTGTCGACGGCGGGAGGACCTACTGGTTCTTCCGCAACATCACGAACGGTGTCGGGGGGTTCTTCTCCCGGCATAAGTTCGCGATGGTCGTCACTGTCCTCTCTGCTCTCGCACTCGCTCTCCTCTTTCGGGAGGAATGGCAACCGTACGCAGTCTTCGTCAGACGCTACTTCACCCCGATGCTTTCCGCTGTCGTGATCAGCGCTGTCGCGTTTGTTGCGACGCGCGGATCGCCATGGTGGCGTCTCGGCGCACTTCTCGTCGCGGCGGTGCTCATCGCAGGTGCGGTCATGACCTACGAATACGTCGCCCTTTGGTGGCGGTATCAATCACTCGACGTCTATACGTTGAGACAGCTTCCGGAGACGACAGGCGAGCGGGTCCAACCCCTCTCCTCCGTCCACGGACTTGCGAACGGTGTCATGGGCGATTCGAAGTCCCCCACACTTCCGGCGTACGTCTGGACGAAAGACAAAGACGGGCACACCGAGTATCGCTGGTCGATGGGGATCGAACCCCCGCGCACCCTAGCGTTCTTGGGGCAACGGATCTTCGGGTCGATCGATGAGGTCATGCTCGTCTCCGGGACGGATGCCTCACCGAACTTTTCGGCGGGGACAAGAAAAGTACGTTTCCCCGTCGGAGAGAGCTTGCTCTTTTCCAGCAACACGAAGACGGCCGCGATCCGCACATTCGACCCGCTCATGTTCTTGAGTTATGAGCCGGCGGATGTGCGCTACATCCCGAACGATAAGGGAGAGATCGTCCAGATCATCTCTCTTCTCCGTTGGCGGGGGCTCTTCGTCCCGTATCCGGAGTTCGGCGGTGTCCTCGTCGTGCATCAACAAGAGGACATCTCACCGCTTCGGTATCTCGCGCGCCTCTTTGTCGGAGAAGGGAATTGGATCCCACCGGAAGAGATCGACAAGTTTCCCTACCTGCGGGGGCAGAACATTCTCCCGTATCGGGTCTCGGAATACATCGGCGAAAGTTTGCGGTTCAGGAACGGACCATTCGCTCCGTTTCCCGGCTATCACCAGGGAGACCTGCGTGTTCCTCTCCTGCCCGAAGATCAAAATCCAATGCCTTACGCTGTTCCGTTCGTGGCTCAAGAAGGGCTTCCGGAAATGATCTACCACTACTTTGCGCTTGAACCTTATCTTGAGGGCAAGCACGGACTGGTGGCGAGCGTACTCATCCCTGCAGACGGAACGCATCGCGTCTTCGTCTATGATCATGAGCGGCATGGTGAGAACTTGATCGGAGTGAGTATGGTCCCGGGAATCGTCCGCGACTCGAAGAAGACGTACAACTGGGGCAAGAACGTCACCCCGGTCGAGCATCGTCCCTTCATTCGCACCGTCGAGGGCAAGACACGATTCGCGTGGCTCACGACGGTCGTGACCTACAACGACATTCTTCCTAAAAAGGTCCCCAAAGAAGGCGACAAGGAAGAGACCGTGAAGCGCACGATGGTGACTGGAAACATTCCAGAGGTCGTCCTCACCGACGCACAAACGAATGCGACGGCCTGGGTTGATCCGCGCGATCATGCAAGTTGGGCGAAAGCTCTCCCCAAGTGATCTGCGAAAGATCCAAAGTACATTAGTGCACAACAAAGCCCCGGCAACCGCCGGGGCTTTTTCTGCGCAAAAAAAACTAGGTATATGTAAGTCAACGAAAGTAATCCACAGGTAGCAAAGATCCGCCGAAAGGCGGATCTTTTTCACTAAACGGAACGCTTTTCAAAC
>OBEQ010467079.1_pt1 | contig 21809 bp, 23 predicted proteins | sample 1670901 | NCBI WGS metagenome assembly OBEQ01 (sample SAMEA104232315, study PRJEB22302) | groundwater metagenome | biome: forest; feature: aquifer; material: groundwater | place: USA | collected 2011-08-07 | depth 5.4 m
AGGAGAAAAACAAATCACCAGAGATAAAAATACCCCGACAAGCCAGCCTCCAATATGTTTGCCCAAAAGAAACCCCAGGGGAATCATCAGGGCATTTATAACCGCCACTGCTAAAACGGAAGCCATCGGATTTCCCCCGGAAATAACAAATGATGGCAAGAGAAACCAGTACCACCAGGGACCGTAAAATATGCCAAAAAGTCCGGTCGTCGGACCAATGAGACTTATCTTCCCTTTATGAAGGGTGTCATAAAGAGCAAGCATGTCTCTCCCTTGATCATAGGTGAAAGCAAAAGCCTCAACCAATGTCCCCTTGATTCTAAGATATGCACCCAATAGCCAGAGTGCAATAAGCGCAAAAAAGAAATTATTTCGCATGGGACGTTTTCTTCCAATAGATCAAATAGGCCACGATACCTGCAAAAAGTGAGATAACGGTAAGGATTGACTGAAAGATAGACGTACTGGCCCCGTAGTCTCCATAGTAGAGGAAAGGCGCATATCGGAGGAGCAAGCCCATGCTGAAGCCCGCCATAAGAAAAATGAGTAGCTTTTTCCCACTTAATATAGAGAATGCAATGAGTGGTATAAAATACCAAGGATAAGGCTCGCGAAGAAATATCACGGGTAGAAGAACTAGTGTATTTAGCAGAAAGAGTATGACGTATAATTTTTCTTTATCACGCAAAAAACGCTCTGAAAACAAAGCTAGAGGTAAGTAGATAATCGGAGTAAATTTTACTCCGACTCCCAAAAGAAAAGTGATAAAAGATGCAATTCTTTGCTTTCTAAATAGTAAAAATAGTCCGGCCAGGCTAAAGAAAAGAATAAGAACGTCATTGTGGGGACTAGCGACACTTTCTATAAAAATGAGCGGATTCATTCCAAATAACACCATAGACATGGTAGGGGAATACTTTGCCCTCACGCAAAGCTTTCCCACAAGCCAAATGTTTCCCAGAGCAAAGAAAAGAAACATGAGTTTAAAAAGCATAAGAGTGAGTACAAATTTTTCCTGGCCGATATTTGACAAGGGTATGGTAAGGAGAAGCCAAAATGGTCCATAAGGGAAATATCTATGTGTCCAATGCATGAATCTCGTCCAAAGGTCGTTGGGGAAGTTAAGTGCAGTAAAATTGTAAGGAGACAGGTGGTATTTTGTGACAATTCGCGCATCAAAAAGATAGTTGAAAATATCATGAGAAAATGCCGGGTACGCAAAGAAAAGAATACCGTACGAGGCGAGAATAATGATCAAAACAGCACGACCGGAAAGGATAGACTTTTTACAAAGGCAAATTAATACCGCATACAGCAAAAAAAATATGACTAACAAAGATGTAAAAAAAAATGTTGATAGTGGACGGTTAAAGTAACCGAGATAGAGCAATGAACTTTGTATATGCTGATAAACAGCATTGGAAGAAAGTGTTAGATTAAGGTCAATTTGCGAGTAACTGTAGAAGACAAAACAGGAAAGGACTAAAAAATAAATTATCAAAATACTCTTTGAGAGAAAATTTTTCTTATGGGTGAAAATAAGTAAGCGATCAATCATAAATACCACGAATACCGTTTAAACGAATTCTTACAAGATCAACCAAACCCTGCAGAGAATCTCGCCAGGGGTCTACTCTTCTTGTCTCCACATAATGCCATTCTACATTTACTTCTTTTATCCTAAAGTCTAATTTACGAGCTAGAAACAACATCTCTACATCAAAACCAGCAGTTACCAGAGAACCGGAAACGCGCTTGCTCTTTCCATAGAGGAGCATTCGCGCAAATATTTCTTTAGCTGCGCTATTTCGAAAGGCTTTAAAACCACATTGCGTATCTCGTATGCCGGAAAGGCCTAAAACTACAGTTCTTAGAAGTATGAAACCCCGGGCCATAAATAAACGCAAAATGGGCGCACCTTCGCGTTTGGCATTGCGGGAACCTATCACCACATCGTATCCCCTGTCAAACCAAGGAAGCAATTTATCGAGTTGGTTAATAGGAGTGGCTTGGTCCAAATCACTAAACACGAGAATTTTTCCTTTGCCACTCATCATGCCACTCACCACTGTGGCAGCTTTGCCCTGATGTGGGTTGGCAAGCAGGTGAAAATTTGGATTGGTTTTAATAAAATTGCTTATGATCTTTTGACCATCATCTGTCGATCCATCGTCTACGACAATGACTTCCCATGAGTATTGCTTCCTTTCTAAAAAATATGCAACTTGAGCTAACGCACCTAACCTAAGATTATGCGATTCGTTATAGCAAGGAATAATAATCGACAAAAAAATGTGAGAACCTCTCATGAGCGGTAAGAAACTAATCGAATGATTTTAACGGGAAATACTTCCCATACACCAGCTACTTCAGCTGCACCAAATCCGGCAATCTCCCATAGCGAATGCCCGAGTGGCTGACAAATTTTGTCTTCGCAAACAATAAGAAGTTGATCTGTCACACTTTGGCGCTTCGGATCTACCTCTTTATTTTCGATAGTTGTAGGAGGATATCCCCACATTTCCAGAAAAAACCTATAAGCGTGGTCAGAATTTCCAGATGAAATCAAGGCTAAATTATATGGTTTGCCTTCTGTTTTTCCCAGAATAAACCTGGCGATATTTTCCGTCTGGGTTACTTGATCATTTGGGCCGTATTTATGAGGTGAGTTACTAAAGTGCATGAAAATGAGTCCAATGGATAGCACTGTGACTATGACTTTTCCCCATACTTTTTTTTGGGCTAGCTGTGCAAATACAATTCCGAGAATTAAAAATGGTGCCGGAAAAACAGGAGTAAAATAGTAATCATAGACAACTCCGCGGTAAATACTATACACTCCTGTCCCGACGCCCAACCACAAAAGAATCACATTGAGGGCTTTTAGTGAAGTCTTTTCCTGTCTTTTTCTAAAAATATATATTGCTAAAGACGCAGCGATGAATAGGATTAAAATTCCAGTAAATGGCAGCTTTTGGCCTGCAAGTAAGCTTGCAAAAATCCTCTGACTGTAGTCTATGAACCTGCCAAAAATATTACTAAACCCCAGAGTAGCACTCTGACCGGATTGATTTAAGAAATGCCAGATGGTTTGTGTATTGGGAAATTGATGTCGAACTTCAAAAAAAATAAATGGGGAAAAAGATATGAAACTACCGGATATTGCCAATACTAAACGTTTCACAGTTAAATCTTTTCGAAGATAAAGCAGGATGAATCCATAGATTACTATAAACATAAGAGCTAAATAATGCAGCTGTAAAGCGATGCCTATGGAAAATGAAGCGACAAAAAGCCAATTCCATTGTTTTTTCACGACCACCTTGAGAAGACCGTAAATAACCAGTAAAGAAAAAAAGGGAAGAACATTGGGATTCCATGATGAGCGAGAATAGGTAATTACAAGAGGCGAGGTGGCATAAAAGAGCGCTGCCCATAAACCCGTTGCGCGACTAAAAAATTCACTACCCACTCTGTAGACCAAAAAAATCGTAGCCACACCGACAAGTGCCACCATAATAGCGGGTCCGACGGGATCAAAACCAAAAAACCAGAAAAAAGGAGCAATGAAGTAATAGTAGGCTGGTCCTAAATACATCCCTCCAACACTTGTAATAGGTCCGAGGAGTGTAAATTCATGATTTATAAACATGCGCTTCAATACGAGAACATCTCTCCCTTCATCGCCAAGAAAGACTAAGTACTCCCGTATTTTGTACGTCCGCAAAATCGCACCCACAAGAAGTATGGATAGGAAGAGCCAATTGCCAGACAGAAATTGAAAGAGAGAGAGTATTCTCTTTTTACCGTTCATGAGTCTTCCAGATAAACCGATTGTATATGAAGAAATTATAGGGAATGACGAGAAATATAATCGATAGTACCATGGCAATAAACCATACCTGCTCTCCCAACTCCAGTGTGGCCAACGATACAACAGCGCTCTGGATAACAACCGCACCAAATGAGCTTATTTGAAACGTAAGAAATTTTTTTGCCATATTTCTCTTGCCTGATACTTTTTTATGAGAAAAAGTCCACGTGTTATTGGTAAAGAAATTAAAGATGATAGAAGCTTCAGCGCCGAAGGCCACAGCCACACCAGGAAACACATCAAGTGATACCAGTATATGGGAAACCAATGTCTGCAATACAAATCCTCCTACCCCAACGCTTAAATAACGAATAAAAGTGGAGTGAAGAAGAACATAGGCTACAACTGAAGCAATGTATTCGGGAGGGATAATTTTTGATTTTCCCCATGACCTATCTACAAATTGAAGAGGAATTTCACTTATGACAAAGTGTGCCTGGTGAGTACGATGAAGCACTACTACTTGAAATGTATAGCCGGGAAACCTAGATAATCCTGTGCCTATTGTTTTAAATACTCTTGTCCTGATGGCCCGGTAGCCGCTGGTCCAGTCATGGATACTTGGCGTCATCAGACCAAATCGGACGAAAAGGTTGGCAACGGTTGAGTATATTTTGCGACTTACACCCCAATTTTGGGGGATAGAACCTCCGAGAATATATCTACTTCCAATGACAAAATCGCTCCCGTCATCAATTTCTTTTAAGAATTGAGGGATAAGTTTTGGATCATGAGATAAATCCGCATCCATTTCAAACACCACATCTGCAGACATTTTTTCGATCGCATAATTTATTCCCCGTACATAGGCTGCCCCCAATCCTCTTTTCTCCCCATTTAGGAGGTAAATCTTTGGGTCTTTTTTTGCCAAACTCGCTACAATTTCTCCAGTACCGTCGGGCGATCGATCATCTACCACCAGGACACTGATTTCGTATTTTTTTGACAAAGATTGGAATACTCCTTTGAGTTCATAAATAACTTTTTTGATATTTTCCCGTTCATTGTAGGTTGGCAGGATAACGACAATCTTCATACCCTCTCCTTCTTTTGAAAATATGCAATAGTCTTTTTCAATCCTTCTTCCAGAGATACTGTCGGCTTCCAATGGAGTAGTTTTTTGGCCTTTTCAAGCTGTGGTCGCCTTTTTGTGGGGTCATCGATAGGAAGCCGCAAAAAAATATATTGGAGTTTCTTTCCAACGAGCCTACAGATGGTATCGGCGAGAGCTTTTACGGTGATTTCTTTGTCATTGCCTAAATTTATGACTTCGCCGGAGAGCCGGGGAGTGAATGCCATTGTAACTATTCCATCAACTAAATCGGATACGTAACAAAATGAGCGGGTTTGATTTCCGTCTCCGTGAATAGTGATGGGCTTATTGGAGATGGCTTGATAAATAAAATTGGACACTACCCTACCATCATTTTGATCCATTCTGGGACCGTAGGTATTGAATATACGTACAATTCTTCCATCGATTTTATGGGCTCGTACATAAGCCATCATATATGCTTCTCCACATCGTTTTGCCTCATCATAACATGATCTGGGACCATTGGGATTAACATTGCCCCAATATGATTCTTTTTGCGGATGTTCTAATGGATCACCATATACCTCGGACGTTGAAGCAAAAATAACTATGCTTTTTTCTTTGCGCGAAAGTTCTAATAATTTATATGTTCCATAGGTATTAACCAGAAGAGTTTCAATTGGATAACGCTGGTACCAGCGGGGACTAGCAGGTGAGGCAAAATGGAAAATATACTGGGGATGGAGCGGGTCTATATCGATAGTTACAATATCGCCGTGAATATAGCTAAATCCTTTTTTACTCAAGAGGTGAAAAATATTGGATTTTTTACCTGTACGTTCGTTGTCGATACAGATAACTTCATGATTTTGGCCGAGTAGTCTCTCACACAGATGAGACCCTATAAATCCTGCGCCACCCGTTACAAGGCATTTCATTTAGACTCTTTCTCTCCAATAATTGAGAAGATCTGCCATGGTTTGTTCAAAAGGAATCTTTGGTTTCCAACCTGTTTGTTTTACAAACTTAGAATTATCCCCTACCAGCACTGGCACATCTGAAGGACGCATTCTATTGGCATCCGGCTTAATTTCAACTTTGATTTCAGAAAGATTAAGTAAAATTTGAAGCATATCCTTAATCACCACACCCTTACCTGTGCAAATATTATATACTTCGCCAGGCTTTCCTTTCTGGACCGCCAATAAGTACCCGCTCACCATATCGCGCACATCTGTCCAATCGCGGCTGGCATCTATGTTTCCTACATATATTACAGGTTCCTGCTTTTTTTTCTCAATCAATGCAATTTGTTTGGCAAAATTACTTGTAGCAAATGTTTCTCCTCTCCTCGGGCCTGTGTGATTAAATCCTCTTGTACGAATAATATTCATCTTATAAGAGCAATAATATTGGTATCCCAGGTAATCCATAGCGACTTTGGATACAGCATAAGGACTTTGGGGTCGCAGAGGGTTATTTTCTGTAATTGGTAATTCATCTGAATGTACTAATCCATATTCCTCTGACGAACAAGCAATCTGAATAACAGAGTTTAATCCAGCTTGCCTTACCGCTTCAAATAAATTTGCTGAACCGATGATATTTACTTGAAGAGTTGCAGCTGGCGAAGCCCACGACGTAGGAACAAATGATTGAGCCGCAAGATGAAAAATATATTCAGGTTTTATTTTATTTACGATTGTATAGAGGCTGTGTGAGTCGACCAGGTCTGCATCTTCTAAGTGTATCTTTGGCCGAATATTTTCAATATGATCGGTTTTACTTCGAGGACGGGCCGTCCCCCAGACCTCATATCCACGCGAGAGTAGTAGTTGGGCTAAATGACTCCCTGCAAATCCCGTAATACCGGTAATAAGAGCCCGTTGACTTTTTTTCATACAAACTCCTTTCTCGATTAACTTCTTCCAATGGAATGGTAAGTAAATCCCATTTTGCGCATTTTTTCCGGATCATAAATATTTCTTCCATCGATAACAAGAGGCTTTTTCATACGCTTTTTTATTTTATTTAAATCTAATTGTCTAAATTCATTCCACTCGGTGATCACAAGAAGTGCGTCTGCGTTATCTGCTGCCTCATATGCATCTGAACAAAAAGTGATATTTTTGATTATGGAAGAGGCATTTTTGTGTGCTTGAGGATCATAAGCCTGCACAATAGCTCCTTCATCTTGCAACTTCTTAATTATTTTTACCGATGGCGCCTCTCGCATATCGTCGGTATTGGGTTTGAAGGCTAAACCCAAGACGCCCAGTACCTTACCTTGTATATTGTTTTTGAGTGATTTTTTAACTTTATCAAGGTAGTGCTCCACCGCCTGGCGATTGATGTCATCTACATCTTTTAATAGTTTAAAGTCATATCCCAAACTACTAGAAAATGCTATGAGTGCTTTAATATCTTTAGGAAAACAGCTTCCTCCATACCCTACACCGGGGCTTAAAAAACCTCTCCCAATACGCTTGTCCAAGCCTACGCCATCCATCACTTTTTCTACATCTGCTCCAACCTCATCGCAAAGAAAAGCTATAGCATTGGCAAATGAAATTTTGGTTGATAGTAGTGCATTGGCTACATATTTGATCATTTCTGCAGTCTCAATCGAAGTCACCACTACTTTGCCTCCAATGGGCTTATGGAGGTCAACCAACAGCCGCTTGGCGCGATCCGTATCAACACCGAGTACAATGCGATCTGGTGCGAGCGTATCTCCCATTGCCGAACCTTCTCGTAAAAACTCGGGGCATGAAGCAGTATCGAAACTAATTTTTTCTTTGACCGACTCCATAATGCGTTTTCTGACGCGTTTATTGGTTCCCGGAGGCACCGTGCTTTTCACAACAATAAGCTTGTAACTGTTTATATGGCTTCCGATTTGACGAGATACCTCAAACACAGATGACAGGTCTGCTCTACCATCGGTTTGCGCAGGCGTACCCACACAGATCAAAATGATTTCTGATTCGGGTATGGCTTGGGTGTAATCGAGGGTAAATATAAGTCTGCCTGCGGCAATGTTACGCCGGACAACTTCTTCAAGTCCTGGCTCAAAAAAAGGCATATTGCCTCGTGTCAATGCGTCAATCTTCTCACGAGTTCTCCCCACTACCCAAATTTTATTTCCTAAATCCGAGAACACTGCAGCAGTAACGAGTCCAACATATCCATGTCCAATAATTGTCAACGTCATAAAGGGTAAACAATATTATCTTAAATGAGATTTTGATAAAGGATAGCAAGCCCTTTGTCGACAGGTAACAAACGCGCTCCCAAGGCTATTATTTTATCATTTTTTAGTACACTTTTATACGGGCGCTTCGCTCCATTGCTATAATACTTTTTAAGAAGAGTCGGCTTTACAAGATTGGTGTCTAGATGAAAAATTTGAGCAATATGCAATGCTAAATCGAAGGGAGAAATAGCTTGGCTACCAACAATATGAAAAATACCACTCTGTCTCTGATTAATGAGCATACGTAGACATTGAGCGATATCATCTACAAATGTCGGGACGATAATTTGGTCTTCTACGGCCTCTACAATTTCACCGCGTACAAGCTTTGCGAGTATAGCGCGCACTACATCTAATTTTGGCTCAAAACGCACTCTATAGGGAAATGATATTCTCCCTATGAGATAGTTTTTTCTATTTAAGGAAGCGACTATTTTTTCTCCTTCATATTTCGTTTTGCCGTAGAAGTTTATGGGATTTGGAGAATCGGATTCGCTATATGGATCTTCTCTATCAGGAAACACAAAATCCGTAGAAATATATATGAGGCGTTTACCACTACTACGGCAAGCTTCAACTATATTGGCCGTTCCCTCAACATTCACCTGCCATGCTTGGCTTTTTGTAGCTAAATGTTTTTCTCGTTCGCATGCGTCAACATCTGTCATCGCGGCAAGATGCAGAACAACCTCTCCATCTGACTGGAAAATGCGTGAAAAAACTTTTTTTTTATCTCTTATGTCAACATTGGCCTCCAAGGAAAGGCTTTCAAAATCAAACGTATCAGAGAGTAGTTCCAAGACGCGCGAACCCACAAGGCCAGATAGTCCTGTTCCTATAATTTTCATTTACCGTACTGTTTTTTGTAATATTTGTGATAAACACCATTCTTTACTTCTTGCCACCAGGTGGAATTTTCTTTATACCATAGTACTGTTTTTTCAAGCCAGCTATCAAAGTCATGTTCCGGAGAAAAACCTAAAGTTGTTCGAATTTTTGTCCAATCTATGCTGTATTTTCTATCATGTCCCGGACGATCTTTGCTATATTCAATCGAAGATTCATTCTTGTTTAAGAGATGCAAGATTTTCTTTACTACGTCAAGATTGGAAATATCGTGTGTAACCCCGCCTATACAGTAGCTCTCTCCAATTTTCCCTTTTTTTAATATAAGATCAATGGCTCTGCAGTGGTCTTTGACGTACAACCAATCGCGAACATATAGCCCATCACCATAGAGGGGCACGTTTTTGCCTTCGAGTAGATTGGTAATAACCAGAGGAATGAATTTTTCCGGAAACTGGTAGGGGCCGAAGTTGTTGGAACAATTACTTATGGTTATGGGAAGTCCATACGTCATATGATAAACCCTGACCAGGTGGTCGGAAGCTGCCTTGGTAGCTGCATAAGGGCTGTGTGGATCGTAACATGTGTGCTCGTTAAATTTTTTGCTTTCTTCTAAAGAAAGCGACCCAAATACTTCATCGGTTGAAATATGATGGAATCGCTTAATTTTGTGCGTAAGAGCAGAGTGTAACAATACTTGCGTGCCCATTACGTTGGTTAAAATAAACGGCGAAGAATTTTCTATTGATCTATCTACATGAGACTCGGCTGCAAAGTGAACCACCATGTCTATGCCATGCATCACTTTATCCACGATTGCGCGATCGGTAATATCACCCCGCACAAATTCATAGTTCGGATTGTCTTTTATACTAACGAGGTTATTGAGGTTGCCGGCGTAGGTGACCTTATCGAGGTTTATAAGAGAATCCTGGGGATATTTGGCAAGCCAGTAAAGAATGAAATTTGAGCCAATAAATCCGGCACCACCGGTAACAAGTATTTTCATAGTTATTTGATAACACCACTTTCCAGTTCTTCTTGGGTGTATTCGACTTGTTCATCATGTAGGCTTGGATCATACGGAGGATCGGGATAATTAATAAGCCACGCCTCTTCATTTCCTATATTTAAAAGGCCGGTAGCTACATTTGGTGGGATAAATAGACGCTTTGGACTGTCTGCTGAAAGAACATGTTCTTCCCTTTTACTATTTTTATAAAGAATTATTTTCATCGTTCCCTTGAGACAAACATACCGAGCGGCCCGTATACGATGCAGATGATATCCTTTAAAAGAACCGGGGTTTGTGGCAGAGATATAGGCGATAGTTTTATTTCCATCTTTAAATAGTTCGATTAAAAAACCATTCTCTCTCCCCTGGCGATCATGAGTTGTCACTTTCTTGGCATGCTGGGTAAATACGTGGTCGATCATAATCCTGCTCTTTCTGCCCAATACCGATTGGTGCGATATAAACTTTCAAACGTCCCGGCGTCGGACCAAAACCCGTGCAGTTGTGCCCACCTCAATGTGCCTTGCTCTATATAACGATTGTTCACATCGGTAATTTCAAGCTCACCTCGGTCGGAAGGCTTATTGCTTTTAATATATTTGAAAACGGAATTATCGTATATATACAGACCGGTTTGGACAAATTTACTTTTCGGTTGTTTTGGTTTTTCCTCAATTGCTACCAATTTTTGTTTATTTTTGTCATCAAAAACAGCCACTCCAAAGCGTTTCACTTCTTCAAGATGATCCATTTCCCGCAAAAAAATAAGAGCTCCATTGCCAAAATGTTTAACTTCGCTCGAAATATCGGCATCTGTGGTATTATCACCTAAAATAACAGCGAGAGGTCCCCCCTCGGCAAAATCTTCACAAAGTGACAAGGCTTCAGCTATTCCACTCTCTTTCTCCTGATAGGCATACTCGAGATGTTTCAAGCCTAATTCCTTACCATTTTTTAAAACACGAATGAAGTTTCCCGCGTGCGGACCCCCGGTAACTACCAGCACGTCTGAAATACCCGCACGTACCAATGTCTCTATGGGATAAAAAACCATGGGTTTATCAAAAACCGGCAGGAGATGTTTGTTTGTGGCATACGTTAGTGGATATAATCTCGTACCTAATCCACCCGCCAACACTGCACCCTTCATAGACCAAGTATCCCCCAAAGCAATAGAAGACCTATAAAACTAATAAGAATATATTCTATCACAATTTTTAGTTGCATGTGCTTTTCTACAATCATGTGATGCCCAATCCCCCAAGAAACATACGATACTGCCATCACAATTCCTATCCACCACTGAACCAATGGCTGGTAACGAAAGAGGGAAAAAAAATACAGGCCGCTGGCGAGCACGAGAGCAAGAATAAGATAATGAAGTGTATGGTGATGGATATCGTCAATCATATGTATTTATTCTATAAAATAATACCTATCCCCGTAAACCATATTGCGGCGATCAGGCTCGCGATAAATACGATGTGAGCCAGATTATGACTTGACAGTCTTACCGCTTTCTTTTTCCACAAAACTATGCCATCAATGCTCATAATGAGAATAAGAACGAAGGCAAAAGCTAGAGCTCCAAATTTGGCAAGTTGAAAAGCCGACAAATGCGGCTGGTAGCCCCAACTAGGCCCGGGGATAACATTTACTCCTTGGATCGAGCTGGCTATTTGGTTTTCGTTACTCACTGCTTCCTCGGGAATAACGGCCTGGGTTTGGCTAAGGTAATAACTTTGTTTTGTGCCGAAAAGTTGAACTACAAGCGTCGTCTCCTCCCCCTGCAGGGTACCGTTTACGACGGCAAAGCCTATGTCTTTGTAATCGGGACGCAGTACGTTGGCTCTGTGAGAAGGAGATGCTATCCATGCATCTACCACTTGATCAGCATTATCAAATTCTTTGGCAAGATTTTCGCCTGCATGGAGATACGTATATCCCACCTGACGGAAAAAAACCCATGGCGTCGTCCCATCTGGTGCATTATGGGCCCAGTAATTGCGAGCAAACATGTACTCGGCTTTTGCCTGTGCTGCTCTATTTAGACTAGGATCAAGCTGTAATGTAGTCAGACCTGCTTTTTTTCTTTCTTCATTGGTTCTATTTAATAGTCTCTCTACCTGCATATTTGTAGCCGTACCCAAAATATTGCTTCCTCTATGAAAAGAAAATCTGACGATGATTTGGAATGAAATAACAAGAGCCAAAAGCAAGAAGAGACCCCCCGGATGGAGAATGCGCGCCTTGTGATTATTAGAATGATGGGGAACAAACCAATGCAATAGATGATCCATATACCTATTATATAGAGTTAAGGGGACCCCGGAGCAAGCACCAGTAAGTCGACACGATTAAGAAATGAGGGTAAAGGCGATAGAAAGGGGAAAATTTTTATTTAGAGTATTTTTTTGGACCGAAGATACATTCCTGCACCCAAAAGTGTCACAAGAGATGGTAAAAGTATAGTTTCAGGACCTGTTTGAGGAACTGTTGTTGGTGATTTTCCGCCGGATATAACACCTGGTTTGTCGTACGTTGGTTCATTTGTGGAACGATCGGTGGCAACTTTAAAACCCTGCATAGGGGTGGGTGTCGGTGTAATCTGAACATTCTGCACTTTGCTTCCTTGCTGTCTTGATCTTAGGAATTGACCAAGACGCTGAGCAAAGAGGATAAATCCGACGATAAAGATGACACCGAGTATGAGGGCAATGATTTGTTGTCTGGTTTCAGGATTCATAGGGTTTTTTAAATATACTTAAGTTATCAATCCCATAATATACACTATGAATCCTAATTTGTCAACTTAACAGGCGGGTTTTGATATTGCATGAAGCCAGATCGAGGCTATGAGGATTGATCAAGCAGCAACTGGAACGTGGGGATCATAATACGGGTCTTGGGAATGCTTTAGGACCTCATAAATATGGATACATTCGGATAAAACTAAATACACGGCTGGAATCATGACAAAGAGTAAAAATCCTTCCGGTTTCTTGACCGCATCGATGATAAAACCTATCCTGGGGACACGGAAAAGCATCGTGCCCAGGATTTCGTCTTGGCTCACCTTTTGCTTGTCAACAGTCCCACTGGCATTATCTTGGGTATAAAAATATTCTATGCCATTTTCAAAACGAGATGCCATAATCCTATGAGGACTACTATGTAAAGGATCTTCGTGGTCTTTCACGGAAATGATATCTCGTGTGCCAATCTGCCACGAAGGAGTATGGTGGGCAACAACCATATCCCCAGGTTGCATCTCGGGAATCATGTTGCCACTCAACACCACCATCGCTGAAAATCCCATGAGGGATACTCTACTTAAAATACTCAAGCCAACGATGAGAACTATGATACTAAATATTAGTATACTTGTAGCTCTTACCGCGTATTCTGAAAATTTTTCTATTTGATGCGCTATTTTTTTCATTTCAGAATTTCGTGGGCAGGGCTTGAAAGGCAATGCTGCCTGACCCGCCTTCAAGCCCTACCCACACAAACCCTACCTCCCCATGTTTATAGATTTATGGCTATATAGCAAATATTATTTATCTTATAATTTTCCCGCATGAACTGTTATTTAGAACATGTTATTCCAACCTAGAGAATAGCCACTTGCCCGGTTCCTTGTCAACTGGAACAATGGCTATCAAAATATCGTAGTACAGTATTACAACGTCTCACCACATACAAACCCCCCCTATAGGGGGGGTCTGATAAGAACTCAACCAAGACCGGAATCTAGGACCAATTAGTACACCATAACCACCGTTGAATTTACAACTTGAGTAGTGTTTCCTTCTGCTTTCGCAGGTTTTGAATTTGATCTGTTATTGTCCCCATTATTGTTTTGCTGGTTTCCGCTATTTGCACCGACTATGCTAAATGAGACAACAGTCGTGTCCACGTTTATCACATCGACATGAACTTTTTTGTTACTTGTCTGCTTTACGTGGCATGACGAATTATCGCTAATATTTGAACAACTTGCAGCCAATGCACTGCTTGCTGAAATAGCCAGGAAAGAGAAAGCAAATACGCCTGTCATTAGTTTTTTCATACACTCACCTCCCTTCATTAAGAATTCTATTCGCCTCGTCTGTTGAGGATACGTTCCTCATGGAAATTTATGTAAAAATCCATAAGCCGAGACGTCAAGAAAAAAAGCTGTTTTTTTGGCCACAAAAAAACCACCACATAGAAGATGGTGGATTAATGTAACCGACAAAAAGAGTACTAGGCAGGTAAACATAGGCAGATAGTTTTATTTAATGTTTCCTGCCTCCGTTAGCGGTCGGCAAACGAACTATAATTACTATATACAATTTTTTCCTACTTTGTCAAGGCCTATAAAGTATGCTGTTTTTACGGCTTGTCTGGAGAGGATTTGGCTGTAACAATAAGACGCTTGGTATCGGCAAATCCGGAACAAGTGTAGAGTGTTAGGGTTCTTTCCGAAGTAGCCTGAAGAACTTCTACTTGATTGGGAAGTACCGTTTTTATTTCTTGTACTTTATAGGCAAACCAACGCTCTGAAGTAAAAATATACACATCATCCCCCGCTTTCACCGAGCGCAGCGGGCCAAAAAGTTCTTTACGCGCGTGAGCAAAAATTACGGTATTGCCAACTACGGTAGGAGGAGCAGAACCTAATCCAAACGCAGCCGTCGTCTCCGGTATCTCCCACGCTCCATCCACTACTCGAGCCGGCGTGATGGCAAGGTTAATACTAATCCTGGGAATGACTACACGAATAGGAATATTTTCTTTGGTACTGATACTTTCAAGCAACTTGGGATCAGCTTTTATGGGACCATGGTCGTATCGAGGTTCCACAACTAAAAAGTCTTCCAAAGAAGCGAGATGTTTTTCTCTCTCTTTCACCTCGGCTTCTACATACGATTTGTAGAGCGAGGGAAGCAACATGAGTACGGCTCCAAGAACTAAAAGAGCGCTTGCCAGCGCTCTTCTTTGTTTTTTGAAAATCTCTGCACCTTTGGTCAGAGCTGCTTTTATGAAATTTGGTTTCTTTCTTTTGCCCATAAAAGTTTAAAACCAGTCAGAAGAAACATGATGCCTGCCAGAGTAATGGCTTTCTCAACGTACTCTTCTCCAGCCGTTGCCGAGAGTGTTTTTACTTGGCTGCCATTGGAACTTGGTACTCCGTTGGAACTCGAGCTTGTAGTTGGACTTGGCTCTCTTCCACCACCCCCAATTAAAGGCACCGGCGTAGAAGACGGTGCTACTCCACCCGTACCTGTTGTAGTTGTAGGAGAAGGTTTACCTTGAGTAGGTGTATTTTGAGCGGGTGTCGAAGTTCCGTGAAGAAAATCGCTCAAAGGCATTGGGTCTGTTTTCGTTGGCGCGCTTGGAACCGTGGGTACAGCAAAAGATGCATGAATATCACCCATGCTCCAGATAACGAGTGAGAATATAAATAATGAAACCACGTATTTTCTCATATGGCGTATCTCCTTGTAGGGACAGAAAAAATAAAAAGGGGCAGAATTGAGGCAGAATTTTTATATCCGAAGTTTAAAAATTATAAAGTATGCCTCTACCCTTGTCAAGTATCTAAATGGCCTGTAATTTAAAAAAAATATCTTTAAAATAATTGTTTATATCAATAGAATAGGTAAAAATTTTTGATTGAGAAATAATTTAATAACCTATAAAGTAATTGTTCAGATCGCTCATATAATACAAAAACCGACCTTTTAGATCAAAAGATCGGATTTTGTTAGCACTTCGTACTGTGTCTAAAGTTTACGGATGAATATACCGTAAACTTTGGTTAACTCTGTCATTTACCGTAGTACCGATTGAACCGGTCTGTGTGTCGATAATGGTTTTAACGATATTGTTTGCTTTCGTCGTTTCTTCTTCCCCTTGGTCAGTTTTTTTATTCTCTTTAGGTTCTCCAACTGTCGGAATAGGAACAACGGTAGGTGATATGGTTTCGACCTCTTGTTGTATTTGATCGGTATGCGTTGGTGAGATATTTGCACTAGTTTGATTAGATGCCGCATGCTCTCCAACTGTACCAGTGTTTTTCCCAATTGCATCAGTGACGCGATCTGTGGCAGTTTTGACGGAGGTATCAACACTATTTTTGATAATTTCCGTTATTTGCCCTGCTTGAGTCTGGTTTTCCTGACTTAACTCTTGGGTAATAACTGGTTCTCCTGTGGGCACGACTGTCGGTTGTGGAATATCCGTACCAGGAGGAACGTTGGGACCCACGATACCAATAATTCTTATAAGCATTCCTAAAATAAATCCTGCAAAATCCATATCTATTTCACCTCCCTCCGTCTGTGAACGCGTAAACGTCTTATGATGATGAACATAAACACCATGAGTACTATGGTGAAAAATGACAGACCCGCTTCTCTATCTGATAAGGGTAATTTGAGCGCGTTGAGGCCCATAATTTGTATTCCCGATGTGGTTGTTTGAGCTGATGCTGGATGGCCAGAAAAAACGGAAACCTGCTCATGTGATGAATTTTGGACAGCGTTTGCTTCAGTAGTAAAATCAGCTTCTGTCCCTGATTTTAAGACATTGACTGGTGGATTATTTTTAACTGCACTCGGTTTACTGTCAGTTGCGGTAGTTTGCGTTTGTGTTTGATGAGTATCGGTGGTAGAAGTATTGGCTGTTCCACTTGCTGATGGGTTTGTTGTGTTGCCAATCGCCGTATTGGCTGCATCCGCGACTTGCTGAATTTGAGCTGTAGGACTGCTACCATCTGGAAATACCAGATTGCCCCAGAAATCACCGAAGACGTTGACCATGACCATGAGCCAATGTTGACCTGTCACACTCATATTCACCACATTTAACAATCCCGAAGTGATATCTACCCAGCCGGTGTAGAGGTTGGCTCTTCCTTGATTTTGGTTAGCGCTGTTTTGGCCAGAAACGCCGGATATGTTGACATTGTTTTCGACAGTGGCGGCATTAGTGTTGTTGACTTGAAAATTACTGGTATCGCTAACGGAAGCATTGTTGTTGGATCCATTGCCAGTTTGAGAATTTTCGGCGCTGATTGCCGGACCATTGCCACCAGCTCCGGCAGCGGCAATCAAAAGACCATTGTCGGGAGCTTTTATGTTGCCCTGACCGGGGAAAGCAACGACATGACCCATCCAGCGACCCATCACATTTACTATCAAAAGCACCCAGCGATCTCCGAATATACTCGTATTGAGCCAACTCAAAGCGTTATTGACTACATTTACTTGTCCGGATCCCTGATTCACTCTCCCATCATTTCCCAGAGCTGCATTGGAACCCGAATCACCATTTACGGTAACGTTGTTGGTTACGTTTGCTTGGTTTTGGCTCGATGCGGCTATGGTACTCGTGCCTTGGGCTGTGGCGTCATTGGTAGAATTTGCGCCTGTGGTGGTATTGGAAGCATTGACGCTACTATCAACTAAGTATCCATTGGGGTTTGGAAGAAGAATGTCGCCGCGAAGATTACCAAATATATTGACCATGGCAAAATACCAATCTTTACCGGAGAAGTTGGTATTGATAAAGTTCATGAGCGCTACCATGATCTTGATTCGTCCCGTCTGCACGTTGATGGTGTGCTCATTGTTTGAGACATTATTTGCACCCGTGACTCCCGAAACATCGACGGTATTTTTCACATCTGCCGTATTATTATTGTTGACAGTTAGGTTAGTTTGATTGTTGACCTGGGCGTTGTTTTGGGAATTTTGACCCGTCTGACTGTTCCTCGCTATCGCTTTTATCTCATCCTTGCTTACGCCTAAATTTTGGGCAATTGCATCCAAATCAATTTCTCCTGTCAAATTCCCAAAAATATTCACCAGAAGATGAGTAAAATCTGTGCCGGCAATATTCATATTCAAAATATTCATCATATTCACGATCATATCGATGTCACCGCTACTTAGTTTAGCGTTCCCTTCGTTGTTCGCTACCAGATTGGAACCCGTGGAAGAAGAAACGTTTAGATTATTTTCTGCAGATGCGTGGTTATTGTTATCCACGGTAAGGTTGGTGGTGTTATTGGCTGTGGCATTATTACTGCTGTTTTTCTCTGTGCCACCATTTGAGGCATTTTGATTATTACCGCTTACTTCAACTACATTGGTATTACCACTATTTTGAAGTGAGGCCGAGGAGGTGGCATCTCCAGTTCCCATGGAGTTTCTTGAGCTATTGAACGTTTGAGTATTGGTACCAGTAGATGAAGAGACTGCCTGATCATTTTTTATGTTGGCACAATTATCGCTTGAGACAGTGACACCATCATTGTTTGTCGTCGTAGTTGTGGTGCTGGATCCTGTTACTGCCCCTGGTGGAGTAGGTGTTGCAGTCCCCCCAGATGTATTTTGAACCTGCTGATTAGTTGATGAAGAAGTTCCCTCTGAACTTACTCCTTGGTTGGTTTGAGAAGTATTATCGACAAGTTGATTGTTGGGATCTGAAGACGTAGGATTATTTTCAACTTTCTGATTATCTTGACAACTCGGAAGAGGCTTTCCAGGGTCAGATGCAGGACTGGGAGTAGGAGTTGTAGTTGTTGCTGGAAGATCACCCGATGTCTGATTTCCCCCCGTATTGGATGTAGTCGTGAGATTTTGCGTAAGGGAAGCTGAATTACCAACATTTACATTGGCTTGCGTATCTGCGCTACCTGAAGCATTATTTTGAGAATTGAGTCCAGATGTATCATTGGTCGCAGATACAGCCGGCGTGGGTGTACTCGGGTCTTGAGTAGGAGATGGAGTATCTGTAGGTGTTGGATTGTCTTTTTGAGCTTTTTTCTCTTCCTGTGCTTGTTTCTGTTGGTCTCTGGCGGCTATTACGGCATCTTTTTGAGCTTCTCTTTGGGCCTTTGCTTCATCCTGTGCTTGTAGAAGCGCAGTTTTTTCTGGGGAATCAGTGGCGTGGGAAACAGTCACTGCCGAACCTGCTATTTGCGGCACTAATAGTAGTAAAGTCAGAACAAGGGCAATGAATTTTTTGATACTGTCCATTTTTTTTCCTTGGTTCATTTTTTTTGTGTTTAATTAGAAAATTAATAATCTACTTCCTTTTCAGGGGGGTACCCGTTGTAGCACCCCCCTGATAAAGGTTTGTCAAGTTTAATAGTGTACCTGTACGGCATTGACTACGTTGCTTGTTGAACCACCTGCGGTGGCTGCTCCCGTCGTAGTTGAATTCTTATCATCGTTATGATTCTGGTTATTTCCCCCTGTAGCTGCTACGGCGACTGATGTATTTTGTACAGTAGTATCCTTGTTTTCTACTTTTGCCGTAACGTTGTCGTTGACGGTTGCTTTGGCATCACCATCACTATTGTTTGTGATGTTGCTGTTTGATGCTACAGCGCCTGTGCTTCCGCCTTTCGGTCCAACTTCTACTACGTTGACATAGTTGGTTGCGTGAGCTTTGGCTGTAGAGTCGCCACTTGCAATTGAGTTGGCGTCCCCATTTTTGTTTTGCTCGTTTCCACCAGAAATAGAAATAGATACTGTTGTGTTGGTGACATCGGTATTTTTATTTTTCACATAAACATCGACAGTATTGTTGTTTTCAGCTTTTGCATCGGCAAAACTATTGCCCATAACGCCGTTATTGGCGGCTTTTGCACCACTTCCAGTGGTAATAAGAGTGCTATTTACGACATTGTTGCTTGACGCATAACTATCTGTCCAACCAGTGGTGATAGCGTTTGCATCGTCGTTTGTATTTTGCTCATTTAAGCCGGAGGCTGCAAAAGCGATGGTGGCGTTATTGAGATTGGTGTCTTTGTTCTCAATGCGTGCTTTTACATCGTCATTGTTTGTGGCTTTTGTATCACCGTCACTATTATTGGTGATGTTTTTATTGGTTGCCTCTGCACCACTTTGAACTGACACCTCCATTGGGTTTAGATAATTATCCGATTTATAGTTTGCATCGGATGAAGAACTATCTATCGTATTCCTGTCCCCATTACTGCTTTGACTGTTGGAACCGGTTGTTGCGATAGCTAAATCCAGATTGTCGAGGTTGCTGCCTAAATTATGGCCAGAAACATCTACGTCCTTGTTGTCTACTGCTTTTGAATCGCAGAAGCTATTGGCATCTATCGTATCGCACGATCCCATAGAAGCAGCTTGAGTGCTCCCAGGTCGGCTATAAACTGCCACAGCAAGTAAGGTTACAAAAAATACGGCTGTTAAACGTTTTACTTTATTCATAATTTTCACCTCCTTTCATATGAAGCTTCAACGAAAGCTTCGGAGTCGTCATTTCATCTATCATCCTCTGTTGATAGTTCTTCAATGTACAAAAAACACAAAGAGAGCTAGCAAATATGAGGATGTCTCGTTAGGGAATGATTGATACATAAAAATTAATTTTTTCCGCAAAAAAAAGGCAATGAACGTTTTTCGTTCATTGCCTCCGAGTGCGGTGAGCAATAATCGTTAAATTTTATTTAGATATGTATTCGGGCAGAATAAATGTTCGGGGCAGAGGAATTTGGTGTTTTTCTTCTTAAAGAAATCTCAATTTATCAATTTAATTTATAAATTAAAAAATAACAAATGTCAATAGGATATTAATTTTTTTTCTTCTGATTTTGTATTGTTTTCTTTATGTTGCGCTCGGTAATTTGGACCACACGGTAATCCTGCACGTAAATTTCAATACTCCCATATCCGCGGATATTTTTTAGTGCTAGTTTGATCTCCTCAAGAAGACTATCAGTAATTTTTTTGGTTGAATAGTCAACCATAAGGGATGTTGAATGATCTATTTAAAAATTATTTCGATTTTTTCTTTGGTTTTGTCTAGTTCACCAATGAGAAACGTGAATTTTTTTTGTTTGGCGTCAACAACGAATGAATTTAGGTCATTTCGCACAGATAGAGGGTCTAATACGACTACCCCATTGTGGAAATCGGGTGAATATTTTTTGTCTCCCTCTCCTACAAGCCTGATATAATCTGGGGAAATGAATGAAAGCCTCTTGGTCGTTTCATTGTTTAGTTCAAACCGCATCATGAGGAATGTTTTCCCATCGGGTGCTTTCCTCGGTTCGCCTTTTACCTTTATCTCATTTTGTAGTTCGGCAGAAACAATGGTGAATTTAACCTTATTGGCGTTGCTTTGAATACTCGTATTTTTCCCAATTTCGTACGCGGTAAAGTCAAATGATTTCCCTACTGTGGTAATTATTGCCGGCTTTGCTTGGGTAGTGGTAGTAAAACTTCTCTTTTGCAAAATGACCTGACTCACTCCACCGACAAGTAAAACAAGAACAGCAAATAGCAGTGCGATTTTTTTAAGATTTGTTTTTTCTTTTATTGAAGAAAGAGTAGATAGAATTTTCGCGATTACGTTTTTCATATAGCTTAGTGCGGAGTAAATCAATAATAAAACAACAAAAAAACTGCCCTCATATGGGCAGTTGAGTAGAGGCGATAATAACAACAAACAATACCCTTGTCAATACAGGAAAATCGATGAGAATTACTTACGGAGCAGTGGGCAAACCGAATCCGGCATCGGTATCATCGCCTGGTTTGCCTATATCCGTATAGTTGTACCGAGCACGATTCTCTAGCAACTGTCGTGTAGTTCCGGCATCGCCTTGCCAGAGTTTGGCTGCCAGACCAACTACATGTGGAGTGGCCATGGAAGTGCCGGATAAAACTGCGTAACAACCATTTTTCCAGGTAGATTCCACACTTACCCCCGGTGCTGCCAACTCAATCTCCCGCTCTTCACGAATATA
>OBEQ011353056.1_pt1 | contig 21804 bp, 30 predicted proteins | sample 1670901 | NCBI WGS metagenome assembly OBEQ01 (sample SAMEA104232315, study PRJEB22302) | groundwater metagenome | biome: forest; feature: aquifer; material: groundwater | place: USA | collected 2011-08-07 | depth 5.4 m
ATTCCTACCAACGTCATTTCCATCACCGACAGGCAGCTTTATTTGGAATCAGATTTGTTTTATCAAGGCACCCGGCCGGCGGTAAACGTAGGGCTTTCGGTTTCGCGTGTGGGGGGTTCAGCCCAAACCAAAGCCATGAAGAAAGTGGCCGGCAGGTTGCGGCTGGAATTGGCGCAATTTCGTGAATTGCAAACTTTCGTTCAGTTTGCCAGCGATGTTGATGAACAAACCAAACAAAAAATCCACAAAGGCAGAGTGATGACCGAAGTCTTAAAACAGCGTGATTTAGCACCATTCCCGTTTGAAGAGCAAGTTTCGGTTTTGTATGCCGCGCTGAACGGATATTTCGATAAGTTTAAGCCCGAAGAAATCCAAACAATTGAAGTAAAGTTTTTAGAATACGTAAAAGATTTGCATGCCGATTTACTGGAATCATTGAAAACCGAAAAACAGATTACCGACGAAATTGAAAAGAAATTGAAGGAAGTGATACAAAAATTTATTGAAGCACAATAAATTTTAAATCCCAAATAACAAATTACAAATCACAAACAATATCAAAATCCCAATACTCAAAATTCTAAACGTTTCGGATTTAAGGGTTAGTTATTGGAATTTATTTGTAATTTGTATATTGTAATTTGTAATTTTCAAGGTTATGGCGGAATCAGTACAAAACTTAAAAAAACGGCTTAAGTCAGTCGCCAACATTAATAAAATTACCAAGGCCATGGAGTTGGTGGCCGCTACGAAGATGCGAAGATCTCAGGAAATTGCGCTGGCTTCGCGCCCGTATGCGTTTGCGGCATTGGATTTGCTGGCGAATTTAACATTACTTGAAAAGTCTAAAAATGTTGAAAAGCCAGAATTATTGAAGCAGCGAAAGATAAAAAAAGTGATGTTTGTGCTGGTGGCTTCAGATAAAGGCTTGGCTGGGGCATTTAATAGTTCGCTCTTTAGAAAATTTGAAAAATATTTATTAGAGCATGACGCAAAATATCAGGAAGAAAAAGTATTTTTGGCGGTAGGTGAAAAGTCTTTTCAGTATTTGAATAAAAAGAATGTAACTGTTGCTAAAAAGTTTGTTAGTGTTGGAGATTTTACAACTCCGGAACAAGTGCAACCCGTCGCCGATTTTTTGGTGAATGGTTATTTGGAAAAACAGTGGGATAGAGTAGTTATTTTTTCAACCCATTTTAAATCAGCCTTAAAGCAAGAGCCCATGGTACGGCGCGTGCTGCCCATTAGTTTTGATTATATTAAAGAAACTATTCAAGAAATTATTCCTACTACAGGAAAGTTTGCGGAAATCATAAAAGAACAAAATTTAGCATTTACGGCCGCCAAAAAACCCGCAGATTATTTAATTGAGCCTTCACCGGCCAAAGTTTTAGAAAATTTGGCCAAACATTTGCTGTTTATGCAAGTGTATCATGTTATTTTAGAGGCCAACGCTTCCGAACACAGCGCCCGTCGCCTCGCCATGAAAACCGCTTCAGATAACGCCAGTGATTTAGGCCAAGCCTTAAATTTACAGTATAACAAAGTGCGCCAGGCGGGTATTACTAATCAGATTATTGAAATTTCCGCGGGCGCGGAAGCACAAGCGTAGTGTTAATTTGAAATTTGAAATTTACAATTTGAAATCAATTTGAAACTATTAAATATATGAAAACAAATCGATCAGAATTGCAGCCCGAAATACAACTAGAACCAGAAAAACCTGAGCCGGTTTTGGAAATGACGCAGGAAATTGATAAAGAGCTGGAACAAGCTAAGAAAAACTGGGGTAATCTTTTTGATAAAGATCCTAGAACGGCGGCTGATGAAATTTTATTAAGAATAAAGCCACTTTTAGAAAGGATATTTCAAGAGGATGAAGTAAGGGAGATGGAATTAGTATTACAATCATGCGGAGAGGCTACCACCAGGGAAGAATTTGTGGAAAGAGTTTTATTGGCGGTGGCGCCATTGGTGGAGTTCAGATCTAATAATCCGAGAGAGTTCAAAAAAACTGTTTTTAAGATAAATAGCGAGAAAATTTTTAACAACAATGATAAGGATCCTAAAAGGGCAATGAAAGAAATTTTACAGGCAGAGGACATACCTGGCCAAATGTTAGAAGCAGTGCTTGCTGAACAAGAACAGTCACATATAAAGGAGATTTTGAAGGATTGTGAAAATAGCAAAGATGGCGAAGAATTTTTAGAAAAAGCTTTCTTGGCAATAGATGTGCTGGGGGCATTACGGGATAAATTCAGAAGTGAAAACCCCAAAGAATTTGAGAAGATGTTGAGGGGTTCCCGCATTGAGGGGGCGGGAGAAAATATTACGAGGCTGAGCGAGGTGTTGTATTGCGATGAAAAAGAGGGCGGCAGGAGGATCGGCGTGCATTTAGCTACGGCAAAAACGCTGGGGGTTGCAGAACTAAATAAGTCTGTTCAGGAGGGGCTGGAAAATTTGGCCCGGATTATTAATGGAAAAAAAGAAACGGAAGAGGTGGTTTTAACTTCTTGGATATTGGGCAAAAATCAAAAAGTAGTGAAAAAATTATTTGGCGATATCGGTATTCGTATCATATCCGACGATGAGAAAAAGGAGCGCGGCCTTATCATGGAAAAGCCGGTTGGCGAGGCTATTATATCAAGAGATAATTTTTTACAAAGATATTTAAAGGAGAAGTAAATTTATGAACAAAGGTAAAATTGTGCAAATTATCGGGTCGGTGGTGGATGTGGAGTTCCCAGAAGGCGCTTCGCTGCCGGAGATTTATAATGCTTTGAAAGTTACTGGGCCGAATGGGGAAGTGACGCTTGAGGTGGCAAGGCATTTAGATATGCAAAAAGTGCGGGCGATTTCTTTGCAATCTACGGATGGGTTGAAGCGCGGGCTTGAAATTACCGATTCTGGAAAACAAATTTCGGTGCCGGTGGGGCAAGAAGTTTTGGGGAATATTTTTAATGTGCTGGGGGAAACGCTAAACCCTTCGACAGGCTCAGGGCAAGTAAAATTCAAGAAGTATTGGCCAATTCACCGGCCTGCGCCGCCGTTTGTGGACCAAACTACTAAAGTAGAAGTGTTTGAAACGGGGATTAAAGTGATTGATTTGATTGCTCCGTTTATTAAGGGGGGCAAGGTTGGGCTGTTTGGCGGAGCGGGTGTGGGAAAAACGGTGTTATTGATGGAATTAATCAGGAATGTGGCGGAAGAAAGTGGGGGAGCTTCGGTGTTTGCCGGAGTTGGTGAAAGAACGCGCGAGGGAAATGATTTGTATGCGGAAATGAAAGAAAGTGGTGTTTTAAACAAAACTGCGCTGGTGTATGGGCAAATGAATGAAGTGCCGGGGGCTCGGGCCCGCGTGGCCTTGAGTGCGCTGACCATGGCCGAATATTTCCGTGATGAAGAAAAGAAAAATGTGCTTTTATTTATTGATAATATTTTCCGGTTTTCGCAGGCGGGTTCTGAAGTTTCCGCGCTGTTAGGGCGTATGCCTTCTGCGGTGGGGTATCAGCCAACACTGGCCCAGGAAATGGCAGAACTGCAGGAAAGGATTACGAGTACCAAAAATGGGTCAATTACCTCTGTACAGGCCATTTACGTGCCGGCTGACGACATTACTGACCCAGCGCCGGCCACCACTTTTTCTCACTTAGATTCAACGATCGTGTTAAACAGAGCCTTAACTGAAATTGGTATTTACCCGGCGGTTGACCCACTGGCTTCCACTTCCAGCGCTCTTGACCCGAAAATTGTGGGTGAGAGGCACTATCAAGTTGCCAGAGGTGTGCAATTGACCTTGCAACGCTACAAAGATTTGCAAGATATTATTGCCATTCTAGGAATTGAAGAATTATCTGAAGCTGATAAAAAGTCTGTCAGCCGGGCGCGCAGGATCCAAAAATTCTTAAGCCAGCCCTTTAATGTGGCCGAAGTGTTCAGCAACATTCCCGGAAAATATGTGAAATTGGAAGATACTATTAAGGGATTTGAAGAAATCTTGGCCGGAAAGCACGATGAAGTTTCTGAAGATGCTTTTTACATGAAAGGTTCAATTGAGGAAGTAAAATAATGAAATTATCAGTTTACAGTTTAAAAAAAGTGCTATTTTCCGGCCAGGCCAGCCTTTTGAACTGCAAAACGATGATGGGAGAGATTACGGTTTTGGATAATCATGAAACTTTTATTGGGGTTTTGAAGACGGGCGTGATGAAAGTGGTGGATGGTGATAAAAAAGATCATTTTTTTGAAATTAATTCGGGGTTTTTGGAGGTGCGGGAAGGGAATGAGGTCCGCTGCCTTGTGGATTAATTACTTGACACATTTTCCGCTAAAAATGGTACAATCATTAAAGACATAATAACGTCTTCAAAGGTCGTTTAGTTAAAATATATAAATAATATTTTACGAAAATGAACATGAAAATGTTAGATATGATTGCCCTTATCTTGCTGGTAGTTGGCGGATTAAATTGGGGAATCATGGGTATCACAGGCGACACCAATGTGGTGTGGATGATCTTTGGCACATGGCCAATGCTGGTCAACCTGATCTACATCTTGGTAGGACTTTCAGCAGTCTATGTTGGCTGGATGGCATTGACCAAGAAGTCAGCAATGTAGTTTGAGAATGGAAATATAAACAAACAAAAAGCCGCGATTACGTACGCGGTTTTTTGTTGCGATTGCTTTTTGATTAGTACCGGTTTGGCCGTGGACCCCGTTCGGCGGCGATTTTTTTGAAGCAATCCCTGCAGTAAATTGGCCTGCCTGGAGTTGGCTCAAAAGGCATTTCAGTGATTGCCTTGCCACATCCCTTGTTTGCCGGATCGTCTTGCCCGCAGATCCAGTTTCCTTGCACCATTTGGCGCGGGGCGAAACTTCCGCCTCCGCTGTTGTTATTGAACATTTCTTTTTTTCTCTTACGAATAATTAAACGACCTTTTTACTATGTTCATTTTACTCTTTATTAAAAACCGTGTCCAGCATTGATTTTTCCGGGCTTGGGGATTAGTATGAAAGTATGAATAAACTTATTTTAATCATTATCGTTTTAGCCGCAATTATTATCGTGCTGGCAGGTTTTCTGGTTTGGCCCGCACCGGCACAGTCGCCAGTTGTGCAGCAGCCGCCACCAGCCGACATTGAGGTTTTTAATGTGAAAGCCAATGACAAAGTTTCATCGCCGTTAAAAATTACCGGCGTTGTGCGTGGCAATGGCTGGAGTGGTTTTGAAGGCCAGGTGGGAACCGTGCATGTGATGGACGCAAGTAATAATGAGCTGGCTGTGGGAATTTTAACAGCCACCACTGACTGGATGCAACTGCCAACCAACTTTGAAGTAACGGTAAATTTTACCGCCGTGGCGGGCAGCACAGGTTCTTTGGTGTTTAAAAACGAAAACCCAAGCGGCGACCCGGTTCGGGATAAAACATTCATTCTGCCAGTCATCTTCAATTAAGCGTGAATTTCAAAATATTAAAAAAATCTAAACTTTCTAGCGCTCGCATCGGGCTAATAGAAACAGAACACGGAGTTGTTGAAACTCCGTGTTTAGTTACGGTGGCCACCCAGGCGACGGTAAAAACTTTAACCAGCGAAGAAATTGAGCAAGTTAATTCGCCCATGCTGATTGCCAACACGTTTCACTTGCACATTAAGCCGGGCCAGCACTTTTTAAAAAAAGCCGGGGGTATCCATAAGTTTATGAATTTTAAGCGGCCCATGATGACGGACTCAGGCGGTTTTCAGGTATTTTCTTTGGGCTTTGGGCGTGACCATGGTGTGGGGAAAATTTTAAAGCAAAAACATGACGCGGAGGTAACCATCAACCAAAAACCCAAGAACATGAAAATCACACAGGATGGCGTGTATTTTAAGTCGCCCGTTGATGGCCGGCAATTGTTTATCGGGCCGCGGGAATCCATTGCCATCCAAGAAGCTATCGGCGCCGATATTATTTTTGCCTTTGATGAATGCACTTCGCCGGTGGCTAATTATGAATATACCAAAAAATCACTGGAAAAAACCCATGCCTGGGCAAAAATTTGTTTAGATGTGAAAAAAACCAAACAGGCGCTGTATGGAATTGTGCAGGGCGGAAAATATAAAGATTTGCGCATTGAAAGCGCCAAATTTATGGCCGGTTTGCCGTTTGACGGCTTTGGCATTGGCGGGGAATTTGGTGATGATAAAAAACAAATGCCAAAAATGCTAGGCTGGGTTGTGAATGAACTGCCCGAAAAAAAGCCGCGCCATTTACTGGGAGTTGGCCATTTAGACGACATGGAAAAAATGATTAAATGCGGGGTGGATACCTTTGACTGCACCGCTCCAACGCACTACGCCCGCCGCGGGGTGGCGTTTACTTCTGAGGGAAAGCTGATTATGCGCACGCAAAAATACTTGAAAAAATTGGAACCGCTAGACAAAAATTGCGGTTGCCAGGTTTGCCTAAATTACACTAAAGCCTATATTTGCCATCTCCTGCGCGCCGGCGAAATCACCGCCCTGCGCCTGCTGACCTTCCATAATTTACACTATTTCAACGCCTATGTGGCAAATATTAGGGAAAAGATAAAAAGGGGAGAGATTTAGGTGGTGGTCTTGACAAGCACCCTTGCTTGTATTATAATGAAACCATAGAGGGTAAATGAACCTTATCATAATAGGAGATGTCGATGAGAGCGAGTTTTTTGGATTGCTTACAGCACCTGTTGGTCGGGTTCGTCAGGCCAGGGATTGAGCCGGAGCCCGATATCCAGATTCAGGTGGTCGGTAAAAAAGACCAGCTAACCCTGCTGACTTTCTGTGGGCAACTAGACATAGCCGAGAGTACTCGGCTACTAGAGCTTATTGATCGGCTGGAGAAGAGCCGGCAAATCGTTTACTCGGCCGCGTAACGCGGCAAAGGCGTGCAAAGTGAATTAAAAACTTACTTTGCACGCACCCTGATTTCAGGATATTAACAAAGTTTTAATATATTGAAACTGGGGAAGTCAGCGTGATGTTCCCTGAAACTGTGGCACCAGGAGTTGGCCATGGATAATGAAGTGTTTCTGCTTGAAGAGGTGGAATGGGATTGGGACGCGTGTCCTGATTTCATTGAGGGACCAGTGTCCTTTGATGACGGGCCGATTCGTGAGCCAGTGCGCTTTGACGAGCGCGACATGCGCTATCGTCAGGCAGCGGGCAAGCGTCGGGCGCGCCGCGGGGATAAAAAACCGCACAAGAAAAACGTACGCCGTGTTGGCGCGCGTGTCAAACAAATTAGCCGCCAGGGCTAGGTGAAAGCTTGGGAAAATTCAACAAAAGGAGCTCGTATGTGTTTTATGGCCCACGAATTGGACGAGAGCTTTGATAGGCTTTTGTCAGGATTTTTCTGTTCTGGGGTGGTGCAGGCGGGGTATCCGCGCGCAACCCAGGCGCAGGAACTTCGGTTGGTCTATGAAGTTGACGATCAACTGCATCGCCACCCTGGCCTTTCGGCTCATCCGCCTTGCCCGGAGCCGGAAGTCGTCAGTAACGCCCGGCCCTAGTGGCCCTCAGATTAAAGGAGGATAGCGCGATTTGCTGTCCTCCCGCCCTTTTTTCAAATCACAAAAGTGTTGCGGTTTGGAAAAAGGGAGGGGTAGCGTTTACCCTGAACTGATTTGCATAACGTGTTCGTTTAAAAAGGAGAATAACGTGTTTATCGGAATCAATCAGCTGGTGCGCCGCCAAACAGAAAAGTCCAAGTTTTCCTACTACAGCGGGACTTGGGAAGAGTTGGTTGGGATTACGGAGGGGCAATTCAATGGCGCCAAGCCCGGATACCGGGAAGGAGTTAGGCTCGTCACCGTTAACCCCAAGGGCTTCTTTTCGGGGGTGGTGCAGGTGACACCCGAAACTGTGCTCAAGGCGACGCTGGAAGTCCGCCAGCCGGGCGAAGCACCGTACATCAGTGTGGTGGCAGTTGGCGGCCAGAAGATGCCGGCCAAAGTGGTGGAAATCGTGGTTTATAGCCGCGAGGTTCTTCTTGAAGAAGGCCCCGATTCGGTTTCTACCAACCTGGCATGGGAAATCATTTCCATCAACGCCCGAGCCACCGAAGAGCCCGAACCGCCAACACCCCAGGCCATGATGCGCAATTTCCTCAATTTGGCCGGCGGCACCAAGGCGGAATACACCGCCCAGCAGTTTGCGGAATCTATCCGCTACTGGAGCAACAAGGCGTTGTGGGGCGGGTAATGATTTCATAGAGAAATTTTCTTTTTTTGGAGGGAATGGTCAAGATGAAAGCTACGTTGCTTTTCCGTGAGGCCACCGGGGCCATTTGTGGCCTTGCCGCCATTCTTGAGGGCGGCGAAACAGTTACGGCCCACCTGATGACTGGTAATCGGTCGGGGCAGATCACCTTTACGGGTACGCGCAGCGACAAGTCGCCCGTCACCATTCAAGTGCAGGTTGACCTTGCCTTGATGGAATTGAGAGATGGGGTTTGGTTCGCCAAATTGCCCGTCTCCCCGAAGGCAGGGGCGGTTAGGGCCACACTTATGTCAAGCGGCCGCGACCGACGGGCCAAGGCCTGACGGCCTGCGTTCAAAAAAGGAGGCGTGAAACTTCACGGTCTTGTGCCTCCTTCTCTTTTTTCACATCACAAAAGTGTTGCGGTTTGGAAAAAGGGAATTCACTTTGAATTTCCTATTCAATTTACCGAAAGGGATATGCCATGCTTCTTAAGACTTTGGCTTGGTGTGCGGGGATCGTTTTCGTTCTGGCAGTTCTGACCTCCGGTGTCTGGTTGCAATTTTTGCAGCCATCCCGCAGGTTTGAATGGGGCCTGATACCGGGAATGGCCTGCATTGGCGCCTTCGTCCTGATAATCGTGGTAATATTTGTGGGGCTAATAAATAACGCGTGCCGCGGAAAACTGTTTCGCCAGCCGCCTAATCAGCCCCTATCGTGCGGATGCATTCCCTTCCTCACATTGTGCGATATGCACCAACGGGCAAGGGAGGAAGCCTTTGACCGGGCCGGTAAGTTGGATCCTGAAGAGGACGATTATTAGCCTGCTAAACAAGTGGTTAGGGGGAGAATACCACATTAAATTTCTCCCGCCCTTTTTCCAGATCGTAACGATGTTATAATTTGGAAAAAGGGAATTCATGGTGAATAGCCCTTCAATTTACATAAAGGAGGTTTTGCATGTTTTGGGTTTACGTTTCTTTGGGCGTGGTGGTGGTCATGGCAATCATTGCCGTCACGGCCTGCTTGCCGCGCTGCCTGCGAGCCAAAGGCCGAGGCGCCAGTTCCGAGGAAATGGAAACCTTGGAATTCAGCCTTCAAGCCTACTTTTTGGGCAAGAATCGCCCAATTGCAATGGCTCCATATTACGTGGTGCAGTGGGGCGTACAAATACTGGACAAGGTGCAGAGGAGCGCGTCGGGGGCAAATCGTAGCCTGCTCGTCGGGCTTGTTCTTGCCGCAATTACGGAGGAGGATTATCCTTCCATTCCCAAGGGTGGCAAAGATACCGATGATCTGCACCGCGCCATTCAGGAAGTCCTGGATTCGGCCGGGACGAGTTCATTAAACAAGAAATAGAATACAGGGAGACGAACCAAAAATCGTTTTGTCTCCCACCCTTTTTTTCAAATCACAAAAACGTTGCGGTTTGGAAAAAGGGAGCCAAATGGTGGCTGGCCGAGAGAGTAGTTCTTACAAGGAGAAAATCATGGCTTTCGCCAAATTGATGATGGTGGTGATCCTTGGGCTGGCGGTTGTCCTGGCTATTATCTGGGAGGCCATGGGCATCCGGCGCGGAGTTGAGGGGGTGCTGGCCAGGGATGGCTGGCAAAAAATAAAATCCATGCAAGCCATGTGTCTCGATGGGGTGCCTTATCCAGGGAAATACATATGGAGGATGGGCGACGGTTTCTACTGGCATTCAGACCCCAGAGCGAAAATGAACGACCGGCTCTACGAGGATGATTTCGAATTAATCCTCATCCAGCCGAAATAATCAATGGCAAGGTGACCGGCCGACAATATGTTTGTCGGTCACCCTCTTTTTCCAAATCATCATCTCTATGGTGGTTTGAAAAAAGAGACAGAAATAATTCTTGTTTTAGAGGGAGCATGCCATGGGTATCTGCGTAGTTTCTTGGGAACAGATTGGCCTTGTTGGCCAGATGGGAAGAACTCCACTGCTGCGGGTTGGTTGGATTCCAACCGTTCCGCCAGAAGAAGTGACGGATGAGCTTGCCGCCAACTTGAAAGAGTTGGGGGACAGCCCGCTCGGAAAGAAACTGGTTGTGGTGGATGTGGAATTTTCTCTGCAGCCGCTCCACGCCGGCTTGGCGACAAGCGTGCTCACCGGTTTCCTGGTGGGCAAGTGCGGGTTTGAAGCGGTGGCCTTCCGCTGTCTCAATGAGTTCGTGGTGACATGGAGTTCGTGCGCCATGTTCCACGTGGGAGATGTTCTGCGCCGAAAATAAAAAATAAGGGAATCCGCGTTGCAATACTATTTGCACGCGGATTCCCCTCATCATTTTGCTGCCAAGGGACTGCACAGGTGTGTGGCTTGGCAGTAAAACAGTGGGTTTTAGAAAAGAAGGAGTTTATCATGTGGATTATCGGCGGATTTGTGGCGGTTGTGATCATTGCGTTCGTCTTCACGGCGTGGTACTGCAAGGGAGAAAAGCCCAAGCAGGACGCCACCATTGAAGTGGCGGAGCTGGCGGAGGAAGTGGTAGAAGAGCCGGTCGCGAAGGTTGCGCCAGTGCCCCTGCAAGCTGATCCGCGGCGGCGCCTTCCACGGACGTCATCAAAAAAGCCACTCCGGCGCGCGCGCAAGTATTGCCGCCAGTTGGTGGCAGTGAACCGCCGCCATCAAGGCCGGAAATTCGTGGCAGCCTAGGGGGCTTGACAAAGATATACCCCTGGTGGTATAATGGACTTATAGGCTAAGGGGAGCGAAAATGCCCTTGGCCTACGCCAAACAATCGTGCGATACGACGAAGTACGCACGCTATCAATAGGGGGTGGGCAGAGAGAGTAAAACCTCTCCGCCCACCCTACCCTTTTTTCAAATCATTAGTCGAACAGATGGATATCATGCCTTTGTAGCAGATCTTCCGAATGAAACGTTCTTTAGTGGTTTGAAAAAAGGGACAGAAGTTTTTTGAAAATGTCGGGGCGAACGGTTCGCCCTGAACACCATGCGGAATCGGTTGTTTCACCATGAAAAAACAACCGCTTCTAGGAAATGAGTTTTCCGACACTCACTAAAAAGTCGTGGAGGATTTATCATGGGGATAGTCTTCAATTCTTGGACCCTGACTCCGGGTTCGCCGAATTTCATTCGTCCTGAAGAGGACGAATGGGAAACCGTTTTTGCAGATCTGCAAAAACGGTGCGAAGCCCACGAAAGGGAGGATCTGGTACAGGAGCCAGGTCTGCGCGATTTCGGCGCAGGAATTCTTTGAAAAAAGAGCGGAAAGGGGCAGGGTAAGCAAGGCACGTGTGAATGCCTTGCTTACCCCTTTATTTTAAGCCAGTATTAAGGTATGGTGGGTTAAAATAAGGGAAATTCGTTCATTACACCAAGGAGATGCATCATGGTTCCGCCGCGTGGAGGAAGGAAGTATGGGACAGATTTGAATCCTTTTCCCAATCCTAAGCCCCGGGTGAGGGTGACGGTGAAAATTAGCGCGAAGAAGAATTCGCGACTGCTCGTCAGCATGGAGCGGCCAAAGCCCGAGTTGTCGCCGTGGTAAGTTTCAGAGGGCGTGGATCACAGGATCCACGCCTTATTTTTTTACTAACATTGACATAAGTTTTTACCTGGCTATAATAGAATCAAGCAGATTGGTCGAGCTGTCCCGATGCGCCAAAGGCGATACGGGACCCCGTACCCCCGCAAAAGCCGGGGCGTCGGGGCAGATATATAAAAAGATAACAGAAAGAACATGGCAGATTTTGACAAAGAGTTTCTTGAGTATTTGGTAAAAGCCTTGGTTGATAATCCCGCCGACGTCAAAGTGGAAAGGAAAGTTGACGAAATGGGAGTATTGCTTTCATTGACCGTAAACCCGCAAGACATGGGTCAGATCATTGGAAGAGAAGGTTCAACCGCCAAAGCTATTAGGAATTTGGTGAGGATTGTGGGCTTGAAAAACCACGCCAGGGTGAACCTCAAAATTGAGGAACCGATCGGCGGAAGGGTAACCAGGCCGTCAGCCGATAAACCGGCCGCAGCCGCGCCAGACGATATAGACGGCATCTCACTTTAGTTTACAAAAACAAAAAACTGTGCTAAAATAAGCGCAGTTTTTGTTTGTAAAAAGCATGATCAAATTTGAAATAATAACCATTTTTCCGGAAATTTTAAGCTCTTATTTGGGCGAGAGTTTGATTGCCCGCGCTATTGTAAAAAAGCTGATAAAAATCACCACCCATAATTTGCGTGACTTTGCCGATGACGCGCGCGGAACCGTGGATGGCCGGCCATTTGGCGGGGGCTTGGGGATGGTGCTGAAAGTGGAGCCGATTTACAAAGCCGTACGGAAACTAATAACTAATAACAAAAAACTAAAAACTAAAACGATAGTTTTCACGCCGCGCGGCCAAAAATTTACCCAAAAAATGGCCACCAAATTAGCCAAGCTTGACCAGATTATTTTCATTTGTGGCCGGTATGAAGGGGTTGACCAGCGGGTGGCAGAACATGTTGCGGATATGGAAATTTCTATTGGAGATTACGATTTGATGGGCGGGGAATTGCCGGCCATGGTGGTTATTGAAAGCATTTCCCGTTTGATTCCCGGCGTTTTGGGTAAAGAAGCCTTACTAAAAGAACGCATCACCAAAAGCGGGGGATTCATTGAATATGCGCAGTATACCCGGCCCGAAGTTTTTTCCGCCAAAGGCGGATCCGCCTCCGGCGGAAAAGTTTGGAAAGTTCCCAAAGTATTAACTGAAGGCAATCACAAAAAAATAGAGAAGTGGAAGAGTGAACACGGTAAAGTGATTGAATAACCAGTATTGCGGGTGTACAATGAAGACAAGGTTAATACATACAGGATTATGTCTACTTTGTCTAAAAATGTAGTTGAAAGACTCTATCATCAAGAAAAATTAAGCGCTTCGAAAATTGCTGAAAGATTAAATACTACTGTTTGGTCGGTATTAGGATTTATGGCACGAAATAAAATTCCGCGAAGATCATTTAAGGAAGCAAATGAAATTTTCTTTCAGAACCAACCACTTACTTTTTCGATTAAAAAAGATTTAACACTGAAAGAGAAGGAGTTGAAAATTGCAGGAGTATTTTTATATTGGGCAGAGGGTGGAAAACCTTCAAACAATCATAGAAATTGGACAGTTGACTTAGCAAATAGTGATCCTAAAATGATTAGCCTTTTCCTTAAGTTCTTGAGGGAAATTTGCAGAATAAAAGAAGAAAAATTGAGCGTTCAATTGTACTGTTATGCTGACCAGAATGTAGAAGAGCTTAAAAACTATTGGACCAAAATAACAAAAATTCCTAAAGAAAAATTTATTAAACCTTATGTTAGGCAAGATTTTAAACTTGATGGGAGAAAAATGTTGTACGGCCTAGTTCATATTCGATACTGCGACAAAAAGTTATTATTTCAAATAGATTCTTGGATTAATGAGTATTGTAAAAAGTTTAAAATAATGGTTAAATAAGCAGGTGACGGGCAGTTGGCTGAGCAGCAAAGGCACTAGACTGTCAAAAGGCAGCTTCTTAAGGAAACTTAGGTTGAAAAACTTCGGGATAACGAAGAAACCCTAACGTAAAGCCGAGGGCAACATCGTGGGAACCTCTTATTGAAGTAATAAGGGGGCACCGTAGAGACTAGATACCGAAGCACCCGAAAGGGTGATGATATAGTCCATGCCTTAGGAAACTAAGGAATAGCATGAAATCTAGCGGGGTTTCCCCTTCGCAGGTGCAAGTCCTGCACTGCCCACCCGTTTTTGAAAATTGAATATTGCCGATGTAGCTCAGTGGCAGAGCATTTCCATGGTGAATCGCAAGATTTCGCCCATCAGGTGGGAAACCACATGCTGAATCCCGAATTACGGTTAATAGCCAAATAATTGGCCAAGACCGTGGCGCAAACCGCGCCCGAACGACTGACAAGGGAGACTAAGTTCTATTAAAGAATAAGTCTAAGATACAGTCTAGCCCTCTGATATAAAAAACAGGGGTGTAAGCGAAGGAAAAGGTCGTGAGTTCAATCCTCACCATCGGCTCAGGGATTAAAATTAATAATGAATTATGGCAAGTAAAAAACCGTTTTTGAAAGTGCAGTGCACCAAATGCAAGACTGTCAATTATTTCACCAAGAAATCAAAATTGATGGCAGAAGTGAAATTGGAAATTTCCAAGTTTTGCAGCACCTGCAAAAAGCACACATCTCATAAAGAAAGTAAAAAAGCATAACTATTATGCGACAAAAGCCGGCGAAAGCCGGTTTTTGGTTTACCCTGAGTCTGTCGAAGGGTTGGCGCTTGACATTAAGGCCTATCTATGATATGAATGAACCATGGAGGCAAGGCGTGTGCTTTTGCCAAGTTCCTAGTCAATTAAGAAGGAGTTTGCAATGTTGAACCGATGTATTGGTTTCTGTATGGCCGCTATCCTGTTGGTTGTTTTGGCAGGATGCAACAAGGTTTCCCAGGAAGCGTTCGACAAGGCGCAGAAGAACGCCGCCGAAGTTGAAAAGAAGGCCAACCAGGCGACTGGCGCTATTAACGAGATCAACGGAACTCTTGCAGAACTCAAGAAGGACTTTGCGGAGATTAAGAAGAAATTGGATGAGAAGGGTTCTTCTTCTCCTCCGACGCCGCCACCTTCGCCAGTCAAGGCGATGGCTGAAGATCTAAAGTTAATTGCTGGTGCCCTTAAAGAGATTGCGGACTATGGTAAAAATCTCTATAAGGATGCCTACAAGGATGCGCGCAAAGACGCCGCGGACGAAAAGAAAAAGGAAACCCCTTCGCTGGACAAGGAAAAGCCGGCGGATGAGGCTATGTCTGGCGAAAGCTATCTTTCTGTTCGGATTGCTGATTTGGAGCGCCAGAGAGATTCGGCCATTGCCAAGTTGACGGCAAAATGGAAAGCTGATTTTGTTGTTAGGCATGGGACGCTGGTGTTCCATGAAAAAACCTTGAAATCCGTGTGCAATCCCGGATATAAGGCCGGCAACAAGCGCCAGCAAATTGACGGGTATAATTACACCCAGCTTCACGCGGATGGAAGTTGGACGGTAATGCGCGAAAAGGGCCTAGTGGAATTGATTGCCGAAAAGAAAGCCGAAATCAACGAATTGTGGACGGAGTTTCGGGGCGAGGTAAAAGTTACTGAAGCCCGCTATAATTCCCAGATTGCGGCGCTACAAAAGCAAAAGACAGGAAGTTACTTTGCGAGCGCAAAGCGGTGAAGTGATTAAGCCCCGGTTGACTTTGGTCGCCGGGGCATTTTTTTTAAATAATTTGAAAAATGGGAAAAATTTTGATAATATGAAAAAACAGAGGGGCGTGGTGAAATGGTATCATAAGGGTCTCCAAAACCCTTGGTCTGAGTTCGATTCTCAGCGCCCCTGCATAACTGGACTTTTTTCGTAAATTTCTTCTATTTCCCTTGCATTTTTGCCTATTTTGAGCGGTTCTAACCGCTTATTTTCAACCACTACATCTTTTAAGGGAATTAGCGTGTTTTCTACATCAATGTCTATAATCCCGTTCTGAAACGAGAGGTGTGAACCTAAACGGCTCAACACCTCTTTTTTCTTGAAAGGGTTGCCGTTTTCAAATCGTGTCTTGCAATCGTAGGCGAATGAAAAAACTTCATCCGCTTTTTTAAGTAGTTCATTTACACCACTGCCTGTTTTATTGAACACATCTTCCCAACGCTTCTTCTCGGCTTCCAATGGTTGCATCTTTTCCTTGAACTGCTCGGCAGTGATTTCTTGTGCTGAACGCATATCAAGAAACCCTGATATTTTTTTCAAGCATTCTTTATATGCCTTGTTTTGGGTATCAATTACCGATTGTGCGGTTTCAAATTTCTTGGCACTGTCTTTTCTAAACCACTTCAAAGCAAATTCGTGTAAATCCTGCGGAATGTCTATCTGTTCAATTTTTTCTTTAATCTGTTCTTCCAATTTTTCAACTCTTATTGCTTTTTGGGTGCAATTTGAATTGATGCGTTTAGTGCAATGATAATAAATGTAGCGGTGTATTTTGCCGTTTTTAGGTCGCTTGATTTTCTCTTCTGCCGTTATCATAGCTCCGCACTCACCGCACTCCATCAGCCCCGTAAAGGCGAAAATATGGCTCTTGGGGCGTGGCTTGCCCTTCCTGCCAAGAATGAGCTGTATCTTGTCGTATTCTTCCGCAGTCATCAAAGGTTGGTATGTGCCTTTATACCAAAGCCCGCTTCCTTTTGGGTATTCAAACATTCCGTAATAAACGGAATTTGTGAACATATAGTAAATGGTGCTTTTGCCCAACTTTTTACCGTTAGGCATTCTAAACCCCCACTCTTCGTTTGCCATTTCCCTGACTTTTAGTAGAGAATAATGACCCGTAAGCATCGTATCAACCATTCTTCTAACTAAATCAAATCTTTCTGGGTCTGGGTAAATTTGTTTGTTGCCCCGTTCTTCGTATTTATTATTTTTATAGCCAGTAGGTGCTGGGGCGGGGTATAGCCCTTTTTCACATTTTGTTTTCAGTCCTCGTTTTACATCCTCGCCTTTGTTATCGTTTTCCAGCTTGGCTTGGCTACAAAATAGGTTAAGTAAGAATTTATCATTGGGTATATTGCGGAATAACTGGCTGGGCGTTCTTACTTCCAATAACTTTTCTTCATCCATCAAATAAATAACCCTGCCCGTATCCACCGAATTTCTTGAAATACGGCTGGCGTTCCAAACCAAAAGTCCACTGGCAACCCCTTTATCAATCTTTTCAATCAGTTCAGCAAATAGCGGTCTGCCAAGTTTCTTTGCCGAATGGGACTCCTCAATTATTTCAACCACTTTTAAATTTTCCCGTTTGGCAACAGCCAAAAGTTCATTCCTTTGGGACTCAATAGATAAAACCTGCCTATCTTCTTGCTCGGAAGATTTGCGACAATAGATAATGTATTTTATTTTCTCTGAATTTTGCATAACTTAAAGGGGCATCTGGAATCCCAAATCCGTAGTCCCGAAAGACCCATCATTGGCAGATGCCCCTTAAAGGCAACGATTGGGTCATAAAAAAAACGGGACGATATAAGATTTGGGATTCAACTACACTATATCATTTTGTGGGGATTTAGCCAACTCCTCTTTGATATATTTTGCGAGTTGTTTTAATTTTTCCTCTCCCATATTTATATTATTATTCTGGCTGTTTTTCATTCGGGCTTCAAAGTCAATGTTTCTGATAACATCCACTTGCTCATAATCATCCAGCTTTCCATAGCCGTAATTGCCGAATGTAGTGCCGACATTTTCGTGTCCCAAATTTTGACTTAACGCCTTTTTCTCTTTTTCGTTAAGTGGTAGTTTTGATATTTCTTTTACCCAAAAATGTCTGAATGTATGCGGGTGGTAATACTCAACTCCCGCCTGTTTAAATCTCTTTTCAAATATCTTTCTCAAAGAAGACGAATTTTTAAAAAACTTCGGCTCAACTTTGCCAGTATTGTAATAGCTGATATTATCCTTGCCATTTTCAATTTTGGGAGCAGGAAATAGAGGGTCGTTCGGCTTAAACTTTTTCTGATTTTCCAAGTAATCATACCAATCAATAAAATAGGTTAATGCCTTTTCATAGCCGAACGGGATTAAGTAGGTGATGATTTTTTTGTTAAATTTCGTTTCAACTCCCAGTGACGGGTCTTGGTAAATAATCAAATCTTTTCTGTCAAAACTTTTTAATGGGAGCGTTCTTATAGCTGAAATTCTTGCTCCCGTTAGAAATGTCAGCGAAAATAAAGCCCTATCCCTCATTTCAATTTCAGTTTTGCCCTTTAAACTTTCAATGACTTGGGTAATCTCTTTCAGTTCGGGATGTTTTACGCTTTTTGATTGCTTGGCTTCACGAACTTCTTTTTTCTCTAAATTGAGATAGTCAATGGCTGTCTTATTTATTTTTGACTTGTAGCCAGCTTGCTGTGCAAGCCATTCAAAGAAGAATTTTAAGAAACGCAACATATCATAGCAGTAGGAAATACTGATATTTTCTTCGGAGTTAGTTTTTTTCTTATTTTTCAACCAGATTTTAAACTCCTCTGCTTTTGTCATATTAAAATGAACAAAGTCGTCTTTTTGCGTAAAATCTTCCCACAGCCAAATGGCTTTTTCGTGGCAGTGAACCGTGTCGTCCGAAAATCCTTTGGCTGATTTTAGCCACGAATAAAATTTCCTTTTAAGTTGCTCATTTTTGTAAGTTATTGATTTCATTTTTGTTATTTATTATTTAATAATCCCGAATGGGACATTTACGAGTAACAACGAGTAACCTATCAATCCCGTTGGCATACCCGTAAAAACTTATTTAATGGAGTACCACAATGCTCGCAAATGCCAATTCTTTTTAACTGTTCATTGCTGTCTTTGCCTATCAGTTTGCCAGTTTTAATTGTTTGTTCGCTCCCTTCTTTCCCTTTGACTGCCCCGTGGCATTTCACACAGTAAAATTCATCTTCTTTAATGGGTACTTTCCTTTTGAATCTTTTGTTTTTTATAAAATCCGACAACGCCTCTCCCATAACCAATAATGGTCGCTCGGTTTCATCAACAACCCTTAAACCCTCATTCTTTATCCACCTCTGGCAAGTTTTTCTGTCTATGTTGAACAGAGCCGCAACTTCGTTAATGTTATAGCTCCGCCTTGTGGTTATTTTGTTAAGGTTATAGTCAGCCATATCATTCATTCAAAGTATTATTATCATTTTGAATACCAGCGTCATCGCCATATACTGCCCCATAAAGGGCAACCAAATTATTAGCTCGGTGAGTGGCTTCTTCATCCGAGAGTTCAATGCCGTAATTTTTGGCATAGAGCTTTTTAAATTCAGTTATGGCTTCTTTTGGCAACATATCAGATGTCTGAAAAAATCCTGTTTTTTAGGGTTTTTTGATTGTTAAGGAGCGTTCTGGCTGGCAGGGTAATCTTGTCGTCCCAAAAGTCGCTGGCTATCTGCTCAATGCTTTTTTGGTGCTTGAAGGTAAATTTGACCTTTTTAATGTTTGCCCTGTCCAGCTCAATGAGCGTACATCCGCTGGTTAAGAGAACAGATGCTAAATTCAAATCAAAAGTTGAATATGTTTTTCTCATAATAATTTTAAATTTTTATTATGAGCTAATCATTTCATATCCTCTGTTGCCAAAAAAATCAGAGGAAGTGAGAGGAGAAAACAAAAAAATAACGGCAGATTAAGCCGTTATTAAGCATTTAAAATAAATTTCCTCTAAAAATCCTCTAAACTGATTAAAGCGTGTGCCATAAAATTCCTCTCTAATCCTCCAACGAAAGCCAGATTTTTGTTTTTTGATTATTGAAGTTGTATTTTATTCTTTTCAATTCTTTTATTTTTTGAAGCTCTTTAATGCAACTTAATTCTATGATACTTATTATTTTTGTTGTTTTTTGTGGAGAGGGAAATCCAGCCAAAAGATTGTCTGTTAAGTCTTTTTTAATTTTTATTGAATCAAAAACCGCCTCTGTTGTTTTTTCAATGCCAAAATTAGGACTACATAGACACTGCAAAAAATTAAATGGTCTTGTGGCTACCCCGCCAATTTTTATATTTTCGCCTTGTTTATGAAATTTGAAATAACCAACACCATTTTTAACCATTGTATGAGGTTTTTCATTTATGATTGTTTGGCTGTTTTGTTCTTGTGATTCTGGTAAATCTTTATTCTGTTTTTCAATAATTGGTTCACCAAAAATAGGTGGCTCTTTTTCTTTCACAATATCCAAAAGCATCTGCCTGTATTGTTGGCATTTTTTATTAAATTCTTCTGGAAATTGAATATAAAGTATGCTCATATTTATTCGTATTCACCCCTAAATGTGGCTTCTAAAATTAAACCCTCTTCAAGTAAGATGTCCAAAATGTTATCTAATTGATAGAAATCTTTAAGTCCGCTTTGCCGAACCCATTCGGATGTTGTTTCGTGAGATATTGAAGTTCTACCATTTTTTTCGTGTCTATAAATTATACCTGCCTGAATCATACTATCTTTGGCTGGGTAGTTTTTAGGTGTTAAATCCCATTCATCTTTTAGTTTATCCAATATAAAAATAATCTTCTTAATAGATTCTGCTGATTTTTCTGCGTACAGTTCTTTCTTTAATTCTGGTTGCCTTAATTCCTCGTAAATTTCGCTGAATTTTGGCTCTATAATTTCTAAATAAAAAATCTCGGCTTCAACCATTATATCACTGGGGCTATTTTGCCTACTTATTATTCTAATTGCCTCTAATTCTTGCAATTTCTCCAAAATACTGGCTTCATTCTCGGCAGTGGGATATTTTTCAGTTGCCACTACCAAATGATAGTCAACTTGATACTCAACGGGTTTCCCTTTTAGCGTATAAAGAGATTTCTTTTTAATTTGAGCAAGGACATACAGTAAATCATTTTTAAACTTTTCTTCTGGTTGCATTTTAATTTTTATTATAATTTACTTTAAATTTTGCCATATTTTTAACAATAATTCAACTAAAAACAACCCTTAATAAAAGGGCATTTTTTGACATTTGTTTTACGAGTTCAGAACTTAAATAATTCTTCTATACTAACTCCAAGAGTTTTGGCAATTTTTTCTATATTTTCCAATGCAACATTTCTCTCGCCCCGTTCTATGCCGCCAATATAGGTGCGGTCTAATCCCGCCTTGTTTGCCAAATCCATCTGGGATGTAATCCCTTTTTTGAGCCGAAGTTCCTTAACTCGTTCCCCGAAGTTTTTTAATATGTTTGTTTCTTTATTCACGCCTTAATGTTAGGCGGATGAGGACTATAAGGCGACGGACTATGAGTATCACATTTTCCGTGATATATTGATTGAAAAGAATACTCATAGTCATCAATCTATGAAATAATGGAAAACAATAATCAATCTATTTTTGAGCAAAACATACAAAGGGGCGTTGAAGCAGGTATAGTATCTTTCAATGAAGATAAATCAAAAATTACCTACGCTTGCTCACGGGCTTATATAACAGGTTTTAAGAACCCAGAGGAAAAAGTGCGGGCTTCGTATTTTTGCGAGCTGGTGCTTGATTACCAATACCCAAAAGAAAGAATGGATTTTGAGGTGCTTGTGCCTCGCCGAACCCCAGAAGACAGGGCTGATATTGTTATTTATGAAGACGATGATTTAACCATTCCTTACCTCGTTGTTGAAACCAAAAAAGACGGCATAACTGACGCTGAATTTAAGCAAGCCATTGAGCAGGCATTTGGCAACGCCAACAGCATACGGGCAAAGCTCGCCTCTGTTGTTGCGGGAACTACCAAGACGGCTTTTGATGTTGCGGGATTTAAGCCAAACGAACGGGCAAAAAATGTTATTTCCGATATTCCTACAAAATACGGCAAAACTCCCAAGTACAGATTTATCAAAGGCGAAACCGATAAAGAATTAAAAACCGTTTCAAGAGACGAACTTATCAGAGCTTTGGAAAAAGCCCACGATACCGTTTGGCAAGGCGGAAGATTTGACCCGACAGACGCTTTTGACGAGGTTTCAAAATTATTATTCTGCAAATTAAAAGACGAGAAAAA
>OBEQ010362010.1_pt1 | contig 21803 bp, 10 predicted proteins | sample 1670901 | NCBI WGS metagenome assembly OBEQ01 (sample SAMEA104232315, study PRJEB22302) | groundwater metagenome | biome: forest; feature: aquifer; material: groundwater | place: USA | collected 2011-08-07 | depth 5.4 m
TAAAGAGGCAACTGCAAGTGGAACCGATTTGGCCCAGTTTCTCAAAGAGGGACAAAACCGCTTTCAGATCGAACCGCCGTTAGGCCCCATAGTGTTTTTCGTCTATGACACAACAGGCCCTGAGATAGTTATTCTCGGTGCTGACGCCAACAATCCCACTAATATTAATGGTCTGGCGGTTGATGAACTTGGGGTTAGTTCACTGTTGGTGAATGGCATAGATACCACTGTCAATGATAACGGATCATTCTCCGCTAATGTTGAAGCAGCCGATATTTACACCTTCGACGCCGAAGACACGCTGGCACATACCAGCAGCACCAAGTATGCCCGCTACGATCTGTTATACAACCCATCGCTAAGGATTCGCACCAATCAAAGTGGCATCGACTTCGCGACCAGACAGATTGTGAATGTCCTTAATGGTATGGATTTGAGTGGCGTTATTTCCGCAATGGGACCGCTTTATGATACGACCTGGACGGGTCCTTCCGGCGAGACTTACGGCGCCGATGGATTTATCGTTGGCTTAACACTTTCAGCGAACAGCTTTGATCTTGATTTAGGTGAGGCTGGCAGCAATACCTTTGTCGGTAATATAAATGTTGCACACATACAACTGCAGTTGCGTTTGCACAATGGCTTGCTCCCACCAACGGTTCTTAACATTGGTGCAACTGCGGGCCCTATCCAAATCGGTGGAGATTTGAATGTCAGTGCTCTTAATCATCAGCCGGTTATTGCCTTGGAAAACTTTGATCTCAATATCAGTAATGTGCTGCTCGACAGTGTACCCAGTATTTTCCAACCGCTGGTATCACCTATAGTCACGGGAATTTTGAGTCTGTTCGATGGCTTAATTGCCGATGCCATTGAGGACAAACTCGCGGCTGCGTTGCCGGGTGTTTTCGCCGATCTAATTCAAGAAAGCTATACCATGACTGTGAATCAACGTGACATGGCGATGGTGTTGCAGCTCGAAGATCTCACCACAGCGAATGGGAGTTTGTTGATAACATTATCTGGCGGCGTCACGCCTGTATCAATCAATCCAGCAATTCCCCGACCTTTAGGCCCCAAATATACTGACGATGCTCTACCTGAGCCTCCAGCAGGTGTGGGCGATTTTGCTGTCTCAGTTAATACCAATGTAATCAATCAAACCTTGGTAGCGGCTTATTATGTGGGCTTGCTGCATTTGAACATTCTTGATGAGCAGATCTATTATGGTGTTCCGCGCGACGACAATACTGGTGGCGAGGGCGCTAAACGTCTGTTAGTCAATCCAGTGACAGCGCCCTATATTCGCATAAAAGATGTGGATGGCAGTGCTAACACAACCTTGGTGATTAACGAACTTACCCTCGTTTCGCAAACCAAGAAAAGCGGTGTTTACAAAACGGATTTCAGTGTAACTGTCAACGCAAAAGTTGAAATCACTCTGACTGTAGGAGCAGACAACGCCTTGAGCGTTGTGTTTGTCTCTACTCCAGTGGTTGATATCAAGCGTATTGTGCTGGGCAACGGCACGGTCTTGAATAATGTTGTTGACGAGATTATCGAAACCTTTGTGGTGAATGAAATAGGCAAAGTTATGGAACAGATGGCCAGTCCATTGAAGGGCATTGTGCTGCCTTCCTTCGGCTGCAGCTCGTTTACTCCCGATACCTTTATGGCCCTTGGCGAGAACAACACGCACGCCGGAATGGCCGGTTCACTCAGCGTGATCTCAACCGATTGTGATGTTTCCCCAGAACCACCACCTAAAGTTGCCTATGGTCGTGGCGTCGGCACACCCATGACATGTGGCGCGAATGAGCAGTATGACGCAGGTCTTTGTTATCAGTATTGTCAGACTGGTTACACTGGCGTTGGCCCCGTATGTTGGAAAGATAATGCATCCTATGGTCGTGGTGTCGGCAGTGTGGCAACCCTGACCTGCGGAACTAATCAAGATCTGGATGCAGGATTATGTTATGACAAATGTTCGACTGGCTATCATGGCGTAGGGCCAGTATGTTGGACCGATTCGGCACTCTCCTATGGGCGTGGCGCTGGTTCAGCATTGTCTTCATGGTGTCCTGCTGGCAAACAACAAGATGCTGGCCTCTGTTATGACTATTGTGCTTCTGGTTACAACGGCGTGGGTCCAGTCTGTTGGTCTACCCAACCGCTTTCCTACGGTCGCGGAGTGGGCACCATACCGAACTTTTTTCCTTATAGCTGTCCTTCAGGTAAACAGATGGATGCTGGGCTATGTTACTACTATTGCAACAGTGGTTATCACGGGGTAGGTCCGGTCTGTTGGTTGGATAATGCGTCCTATGGACGTGGTGTAGGCACAGCGATGATCTTCGGTTGTGGTGCCAATGAAGATCAAGATGCTGGTTTATGCTATCCTAAATGCAATACGGGTTACTCTGGAGTTGGACCAGTTTGCTGGAAAGACAATGCCTCCTATGGGCGAGGTGTGGGAACGGTGGCATCACTCACCTGCGGTGCAAACCAAGATCTCGATGCGGGGTTGTGTTATTCGCAATGTAACTCGGGTTTCCATGGAGTAGGTCCGGTGTGTTGGACAAATGAGTCCTTATCCTATGGTAGAGGAGTCGGCGCACCTATTCATACCTGTGGGGCGGGCCAGGATTTAGATGCCGGTCTCTGCTACAACGCTTGCGCTGATGGCTACCACGGTGTGGGACCAGTCTGTTGGCCTAACTAAATAAACGGTTGTATTGATCTACTTTTCTAAAAAGGGGGGCTTTGTCCCCCTTTTTTATTTCAATCCGCTCTAGATACTATCCGCGTTATTGGCGTGTTTTAAAACATATGGCGCTGGCCATCATATTAATCAGCCGTTCTTCCCAGTATTATTTAGATGACCTAAACTATTTTTATCCTACAATAATTAGATAAGCCACTTACTTTTGTTAACCATTTTAATCTCTATTAATGGAGCTAATACCAATGAGTAAAAAAGTCTTAGTTGTAGAAGATGATCATCAGCTAAGAGCTATGTTAATAGAGTTCCTGACATTAAGTGGATTTGATGTATTCAACGCTGAAAATGGGGTTGAAGGCTTAGCGATTGCTGAAGAAGAAAGGCCTGACGTGATTATTTCAGATATCATCATGCCCAATACAGACGGTATTGGTCTAATGTTGTCTCTTGAGAACAAAGGTCTGCTCGAGGGCGTGAAGATTATTGCAATGTCAGGCGGTGGGCCATGGATTGATATGCACGAAGCACTAGCATTCTCCAAGTATCACGGTGCCGACAAGGTGCTACAAAAACCTTTTGAGCTTGATGAGCTATTGTTGGCTATCAATGAATTGTGAGGCGGGCAGTTCAACAGCGTTATCTAGGTTCAGCCATTACTTAGTCGCAGTCTTAATTAAACGTCCATCTTCTGCAAATCGATGAATCGCAAATACGTTGGGCAGTGTCCAGGTTGAGTCAGCAGGCAATGCAGCTTTAAAACGTGTGAAAAACTCATCCTCGTTGGTCAAACGCAACCAGCGAGCTGGCTGGCTTAAGTCATTGCCAAAAAAATCTTCCCAATGCCCGAGAATAAAATGTTTAGCCTGAGTGCTACGCATGATTGATTCTGGATAGTCTTTTTCTTGCTGAAAGGCGGCGGGACAAATTATCGCAATATCAATTCGTTTTGGTACGGCTTCTGACAGTTGTGGAATGAGTCCTTGGTGCGGTGCACTGGCGGCATCTTGATAATAAACGCGATGCGCTACATGACCATCGTCGCCCAAAAAATCGATAAGGTAAGAGAGAGTTTGCCCCTCTCGCCAGCCAAATCCAGACCAGGGAAGTGAGGTAAGATCTTCAGTGTATTGTCCCTGCATAAACTTCATGCCCAATACATGGGGGGCGTGGGAAGATCGGATGGCCATAAATCTAATTCGTTTGCTTTTGCTATAAATCCATTGGCCGGGATTTTTATCCTGCGCCATGCTGTCATTCACTATATGGATACGCGATTTATCAATGGCGGCTGCCATAATGTGCCCAGTGGTTTCAGAACCATAAACATGGGCGCTGCGGGCATGAGTATTCATAATATAGGGGAGATCCAACAGATGATCATAGTGGGCGTGACCGACCAATATAATCTCCACGTCATCAACTGGTGGTAGGTACTGATCGATTTTTTCCGAGTCCGCACTTAACGGCAGAAACGGTGTAAGGGCAATTAAACTTGGATTGGTGAACGAGGGTGACGTCATGAGAGCATCTTTGCCATAGCGAAATAAGTGTCCGCCTACGCCGAGATATTGAATGCTGAGTTCATGGTCTTTTAACCCATGGTCCTCACTCATACCCTTTAAGATTTTTTGGGAAGCTGCATTTAAATTGCCGTCGAATGGTTTGGTTTTTAGCGCAGTACTACAACCTGTCGTCACGAGCAAAATAACAGAGAATACAAAATATATGCTTAATTTCATTCCTTTTAGCCTACTCGGTATTTCATCCTAGTTTAACCTTTGTATCGACTCAAACGGTTCGCCCACGAAATGTAGATTAACCGCCTCTTTAGGTACAGTAATTTCGATACTGCCAATTTTGTGCTTAGGGTTCAACGTAACTACTTTGAGCATGGCGTCTACCGCCGCAGAGAGAATATTCTTTCCCAACAGGGTTTCTAATGCTTCGCGTTCCAACACATACAAATCGACATTTATCGCCATAGCTTCTGGATTCGTGACGTTCAATTGCATTCTTCCATCTGGCATAAAAGAAACCGGCCCACGGAGTTTGACTGCTACCGGCAGGCTGTGCATGCTGGTACCGCTTAAGCCCCCTAACACTTGCAGGTAGGGTGTATCAAAGTAAAGCTCCCAAACTATTTCAAAAATCGGGAATTGGGGCTTGCCTGTTTCATCCACGCCGCCAGGTATAATCTTTGCCGGCATCAGGTCGTTTTCATCGCCTCTGTTGCGCAATACAATAAGACCGGTATTAAGTTTTAGGTCGAGTAATCCTAACAAAGCTTTGGCGTGCATAAAGACTGAAGTCCCATAAAACACCGAGGGATAAAGATCTGTCTGAACGACGTCTTGCTCCGGTATGTAGTCTTTCAGTTCGGAATACAGGCTGCCATTCAAAAAGCTGCGTTTATTATTCTCTGGACAGGTTGCTCTTTCTGCAATGGTGCAACCGAGAGAAATATCTGTCACTAAGCCAGACTTGCCGGTGGCTTCCATATTAATAAAATTTTCCGGCAGAATAGTTTCATCTTGATCGACTAAGCCATTGCCGTTGACATCCGTGGTATTTATTTTAAAGGGGCTGAAAACAAAGCGGGTCGGTGGTTTACCGATAAACGCAACTTCGAGTGGTGGACCGCCGATGTCATTGTGTATACCACGCCCCAAAACTCCCGGTTTATAATTTACCGGATCTGTATTCAGTGGTAACGGATGATCGCCGAGGCTGCATATTTCTTCTTCATCACATTCTTCGTTTGCATCATCAGACATGAGTGTATAGCGATAAGAAATACCATCCTGCCAAGGTGTATGTGGGGTAAAGCGCAGTTGTTGATGCTTAACGATAAGATCTCCAGAAACTGCTTCGATGCAATTGCCCTGATTATCTATTTTCTCGACTCTAAAAGATCCGGCATCGCACTCATCACTCATCCAAATGGACGCGGGATCCATGGGTTGTGAAAAATGAACTTGGATATTGCGATTGGCTGGCAGAGGAAAGAAGTTAAATGGATCGTCAGATTTTTTTCCACCAAGACAACGACCGGCAATTTGATTGGGGTAATCTACATCAGTCATCACGCAGGGATAGCCGGGATACATGGAGCTAACGTAAGCTGGTCGTGGGTCCTCAGCGGAGAAAAGGGGAGTGGCAAACTGGAGTGATACATCCTGTGCCAAGGTATTGCGATATTTATCTTTTATGGTGTTGCCGATTTCTACCGCATAGGTTGCGTTAAACGGTAATGGCTTTTTTGGCATTATATGCACTACAGCACCTTCGACTGACATATCGAAATCGACATACTGAGGCTCCGAGCTATTCGGAGAAAACATGCGTAATTTTATGTTTTTTCCCGCCACAAATGAGGTTTCTTCAATAACACTGGAGAAATAAATTGCTAAATCATTGTCTGGCAGAAATCCGCCGCCATTGAGCATGGGATAAGTGGCAATAACCCTTAATGGCTCGACAGCCGCGAGTTGTCGTGGAGCCCCATCGGTAGAGTGCTCTGCTGGTTTGGTCGAGGTTTCAAGATGGAACGATAACTCAGACGTGGCGCTAGCGATGTTGATGAGATCATTTTTTACCGAGCCAGCGGCATCAAAAATCATTTTGCCGTCGATCGATTGAATGGTGCCGATCAATTCGGTATGCAGAACATTTTGCGTAATCATGCTCTGCACGGTGGGATTAGTCGCTATCAAAGCAACATCCATAAAGATGTGAACATTATTGGAAGCATAGCGATAATCGGAGAACACACTTTTAACCATGTAGCCTTGTGCATCCGACAGCAGTACCATTTTTATATCGCCAGATTGGATTTGTGCGGGCACACCACCACCAATCATTACATTAATACCCGTGCCGGTGAAAACCAGCCCTTTGCGCAAAACCATGGGCGAAACTTCGGGAAAATTCGGCAAGTAGGCCACTTCGGCGGTCATGTCGCCGCTGAGGCGCGTAACATTGTTGTTGCCGAGTAATTGCGAAGCAAATCTTACAGTATTAATTGGTGCGGAAGTGAGAGGTGATTTGGGCCATTCATCTTCTGATGCGTCTAATGGCACAGTATTCATTTTCATGGTTAAGCTGCCGCGCGGTTGCGAATTAAGCGGCTTAAAAGATTGTTCAAACGGCGCCAAGGTATCTCCACCAATACTTTTTATTCCAGCACTCAGCCGCAGTCGGTAAACTTTGGTTGGATCAAGATCATCAAGTGGGTCGATAGTGATGTGCGCGCCCCGGACGAAAAGCCCGATGGGAATTGCCTGACCACTTGCTGTTTCGACAAATTCTAGCGTTTTGCCTAAAACAACACTGTGCTCAAGAATATTTTTAGACAGGGTTAAGTTGATAGAGCTAAAGTCCATGAATTGAAACTTGCCGGCAGGCATAACACGCGCAATGTTGAAAACACTGCTCTGAGTGCCTGCGGTGCTGAAGGAATAAAGATCTTTTTTGCCTTGTACCGGACCCGCAGGCGTTGCCAACTCAGCGATACCGACTTGGTATTCTTCGCTCTGATAAAAAGGATTGTCCGGTTCAAAGTACAGAATACTCGGATCGGTTTCTGATTGGGTAATATTGCCCGCGACGGATTTGCCAGTGGATTGACGAGTGACAGTAATAGCTGAGGCTAAATCGGCAGTTTCTATTTGATCAGTGAACTTCAGTGTGACTCGACTTTCGGTAGACACACCATCTTGGTCCTTATAGGGCATCGCAAAGGTTAAACCAGGAAGATAACCACGGCCAAAATCAACTGTTTGCTCGTTGCCGGATTTACCGCATCCAAATAATAAAATAGGCAGGACAATATAAAACGCTAAAAGCCCCGAGCATTTGCTCACACGACTCTTTAGTCCAGGATAAAAATTCTGATTCTCAACCATGAGATAAATTATTCTCTTTATTTCAATTGCCAAAAGCAGAACTTCATCACCGTTTTTTATCTTTGTTGTCGGTGCGTGATTGCAAAAGCCTGCTTTGACCGAGTGACGAGACACTCTTAAAAATTTTGGACTTGCATAGTAACAAGTTGCCGATTTATGACCAACAATTCACATTAATTTAATTAATAGACTCCAATAAAAATCTTTATTAAAAAACATGGGGCGCTAGACGTGTTGATAAGTCTGGAAACATAGGATAATGCTATTTACAGCGCCTTCAAAAAGCGAGCAATTGCTAAAAGTCTGCTTATAAAAATAAAGTCAATCAATATGGGTATCACCTCTACCGACAAAGAATTCGCAGAAAATTTTTGGCAGCTGCAACGTGCTCGTGAACACATTCGCCTGAAGCACATTACCGCGTTGGATGGTGTGCGAGGATTGGCGATTCTGTATGTCGTGTGGCACAACGTGGCGTCCAAGTTGATTTGGCATGATAACGGGCTTTTTCGAACACTACTGAAAATTGCTTCGGATGCCGGTTGGGTAGGGGTGCAGTTGTTCTTTGTTCTCTCCGGCTTTCTTATCACTGGCATCTTGATCGATAAACGTGGAACGCCCAATGCGTTCCGTAATTTTATCGCGCGTCGAGCGTTGCGCATATTTCCTGTTTATTACGTTGCTCTCATAATACTTTTTTGGTTGTTACCGTTCTTAGGTTATCGGGCGGCATGGTTGGATGAATCGCTCAATGTGCAGGCATGGTATTGGACCTATCTGGTGAACTGGATTACACCCTTCAAAGAAATTGGCGGGTTATCCCATTTTTGGTCGCTGGCTATTGAAGAGCAGTTCTATCTGATTTGGCCGCTGCTGGTGTTGAGTTTATCCAACAAAACACTGGCTTCTGTTTGTTGCGGTTTAGTGGGACTGGCGCTTGGTAGCCGCGCCATATTGCTGTGGCAGTTTCCAGCGATTGCGGACAATGCAACCTACACGTTTTTAATCACACGCTGCGATGCCCTTGCATTAGGTGCCCTGCTAGCTATTGCGTTGCGCGATGAGCAAATTGGCCAATACTTCCAAAAATGGTTTAAAGGTTGTTCCATTGCAGTGTTGTTATTGGTCGTGGTGGTGGTGTTGCGCTTTCATTATTTTGATCCCATTCAAAGTGACATAGGCGCGCTAAACCAAACATTGGCTGCTTGGCTATCATTGCTTTTGGTTTATTACGCGGTTTATACAAACGGCAATTTGTCTGGCGTGCTGGGTCGGCTACTGCAGCTTCCTGTATTGCAATCTTGCGGTAAATACAGTTATGCAATTTATATTGTCCATCGGCCAATAACTTATTTTTGGCTGCATAATTTTGATTTGGGTACCTGGCTCGCAGGCCCAATGACGACCTATATCGCCTATTGCGGAAATATTGTCGCGGTATTTGTACTCAGTTTCTTCGTTGCTCTCATTTCATGGGTGGCTATCGAACAACCATTTCTGAGAATGAAAGGACATTTTTCCTAAAAGCGTTGGCTTTAATCTCAAATCGTGGTTAGAGGCAGTCATGGTACGAACTCAACCTCAACCATGATCTTTGCTTGATTTGTTACGCAGCAGTCTTTTAAAATTCCCCACCTTTTTTAAGTTGAAAAAATCGCTTTAGTGAAGAGCTATTTAACTATACTGACACTATAAAGATTTTGTTTTTGAGGAGCGTCTTCCAGCCCATGTCACGCAGTAATTTTGACAGTATCCCACTCTATTTTCCCTGCGGGCAGCAACAAATCTGTGGTCATTATCATATTCCCAGTCAGCAGAACGGTCAGAAGAGCGATCAAAAAAACAATCGTCGCAGCGTGGTAGTGATTTGTGGACCTGTAGGGTATGAAGCCGTTCACGCCTATCGTTCGTTGCGATTTCTCGCCGACAGTTTAGCTGAGCAGGGCTTTCCCACCTTGCGGTTTGAATATTTGGGTACGGGTAATTCACCAGGTTTCGATGAAGACAGCCAACGCTTAGAAAATTGGCAGAGCAGCGTGGTCGCGGCGGTTAACGACATTCGCGAGCGGACCGCAGCGAAAAGTGTTTGTTTAATTGGATTGCGCTTGGGTGCCACTCTCGCATTGTCGCTTGCGGCTGAATTAAATATTCAACAATTGATTCTCTGGGCGCCTTGTGTAAAAGGCAGGTCGTTCAGCCGAGAAATGAAAGCATTGAGCTTAACAGCAGGCAGGGCGCACCTGGACGACCCAAACGTTATTGAGGGAGCTGGATTTATCTTTACCGAAGAAACTATTGCGGCACTTGCTACCTTAGACATGACAGAGATGACCCTACCGGCAAACTCGGATATTTTAGTTCTCGATCGGGATGACATGCCCAGCAACGACAAACTGGTGGAACACTTAAAACAAAATAATATTCGTGTCGAGCACCAGCCGACGCCGGGCTATGTGCAGATGATGGATAAGGTGTATTGCACCAAGATTCCTCATCAAAGTGTGGATACCATTATCAATTGGCTGACCCGAGCCGATTCGTCGTTGGCAGGCAATGCGTTGGAAAGTACTGCGCTGGAAAGCGCCGGCTCAAAACCCATAGAAGCGGAAAATATTCTGCGCAATCTTCAAAATGCCAATAACACCGCAGTATTTTTATTGAAGCCCTACAGTGCAAGCTCATGCCTACCCATGGTGGGAGAATCAAAGGAAACGCTTTGCCAATTTGGTCCGCAGCAATCATTATTTGGCATCCTTACTGAACCGAGAGACACGGGGTCGTGCGAAAAGCCTATTGTTGTTATTCTCAATGCTGGTTCGGCGCATCATATCGGCCCTAATCGTCTTTCAGTTTATCTCGCTCGCGATCTGGCACTGGCTAACTTCACCAGCTTTCGTATGGATTTCCAGGGCATTGGCGATAGCTATCTCACCACCGAGGGCGAAGAAAATAACCCTTATCCTGCTAACGGTGTAGATCAAGTTGCCATCGGCCTCGAGTATTTAAAGCAACGTTTTAGTCATCGCGAGTTTATTATAATGGGGCTTTGCTCCGGTGCGCACTTTACCTTTCATGCGGGTATTAATCTGCAACAATTTTCACTGCAGGAGTGCGTACTGATAAATCCTCTGGTCTTCTATTGGAAAGAGGGCATGCCCCTTGATGAGCCATCGAATGCGTTACATCATTATCGAATGGCCAAGGGTTATAAAAATGCGTTGCACAATACGGATCGTTGGAAAAAACTCATCACCGGAAAGACGCCGATTAAGCCGATCTTTGTGACCGTTATTGGACGAAGCGGATTAGCTATTAAAAGTTCGTTAAGGCGCTACAGTTCCAGGATTCCGCTGCTAAAATTTGGCAGTAATGATTTGGCAGCGGATTTTAAAAAGATCCTGGCCAGAGAATGCAAAGTAAGTTTGTTTCTCGCCACGACCGACCCAGGCTACGATATTGTAAAAACCGAAGCGGGTTATGTGGTACGTCAGGGAGTAAAAAAGGGTAATGTATTTCTTCAGTTATTTGAAAATGCCGATCATACATTTTCATTTCGTCCTTCACGGCGCGAGCTTATTAAGGGTGTGGTTGATCACTTGGTTGCGAAACATTAGCTCTCCCAACGGCATAAATTTGTTTTGGAAGAAGTCATTCAATTAAAGATTTGACCCAGATTTTTTTGTTCCACCATCGCAGATTTCAGCTCCCAAGTCCTTGCCAAGACACGCCGTGAATACATCCATGTAGGCTCTCATCGGCATCCATGCCTCAGAAGGTCTTTGCAAGGATTTGGGAGCTGAAATCTACTCACCAAGCGCAGGTTGCAGGTTTTAAATCAATATAATTGATATGCTTAAGCTTGTGTTTCATACTGAAGTTCACCATCCGGAGTCTCTTTAGGAGACCTTTTGAGGCATGGATGCCGATGAGAGCCTACATGGATGTATTCACGGCGTGTCTCATAAAGAGACTCCGGATGGTGAACTGGTCATTGGGTTAAGCGCGTTTCGATAATATTTTCTCAGCAAGAAAAATCCAACCGAGATTAAGAATTCACACTAATCTTCACAATTTCATGCAGATTTATCGCAGCGATATAACCACGAAATTTTTTCGCCGTCGCCTGCTGAGTAAGTAAGATCATCTTTTCTTGATTGGGGGCAAGATGAAAATAATTGTCACTCGGCAAATACCCCTCCACATCAAAATGCACAGCCTGTAAAAAATGATCGGATTTCAGTTTCACCAAATAATGGGTTTCGTCCTGAATTTCAGCACTTGCTTCAATACAAGCGTTAATCTTTGGCAAACGATATCCGACAGGGAAATAAAATGCTTCACTGATAACTTCGCCACTCTTGCTGTTGCGCAGTGTCGCAAGCACGAGATCATGTTTTACCGGCCCAAATCTATAGCTATAGGTAGTGTCGTAAAATGCTCCCAGCATGGTATCCGCTGAAATTTCTTTGTTGTCACCAGGCTCGAGGGTTAACGGGAGTGTTGCCGAGGCAATCGTTATTTTGCCGTTTTTCAGTAATGTTAATTCAACGGATGCGTCAATGGAGATATCGTCTTCGTTGATCACATGCAGCTTTACACCATCTAATCCTTCGTCGGTAATCAAGATCACCTGTGTCGCCCAGGCGCGTTTGAGATAGTAGTAACAGGCTTTTGGCATGCCATCGCTGTCGATAATTCCCCATCCGGCACCTGGCCAAAAATCTTTGTATAACCAGATCAACGCGCCGCTACAACGCATCTGTGCGCTGCGCCACTCCGCAAAGGTTCGACTCATCACCTCGCCGGGCGTCACTCGGCTTAAGGCTAAATATTCTGGCATATTGTGCGAACGCATTGTCACCGGCTCAACATCAAACAACACCCTTAGATAATGATCGCGTGTATCTTCAAAATCCCAACTGGCGCCTGTATCACGCGGCACACGACTTTTCCAGCGCGGATGATGCGCCACCGGTAATAATCCACGCATGGCTTTTTCGAGACTGGCATCCTCAGGGATATTTGAAAACGCCAGACATTCAGTGGTGAATTGCACATTGGCTTTCTTCACATCATCAAGCGGTCGTTTATAAGCGCCTACGCCGTAGTAATGCGCCACACCGGTGCCGACATGGAAAGGTAGCGTGCCACTCACGGGTGAGAAAGGTGAGTTAGTCACATAAGGGATGCCAGGGTGTAGCCGATTACAGTAGTCAGGCAGAACCGTGGCAAACAATTCGTTGCGCCAAAGTTCCTGTGGCATGCCAAGCATTGCCGCCTGTTGTTCTACTTCGCTGCCACCACAGTAAACGGTGAGGCAGGGGTGCTGACGCAAGCGATTTATTTGATACTCCACTTCCGCCTGGATCTCTGTTCGAAAATCTTCATCGCCAATGGGATAATCCATATTGGCAAACATAAAATCCTGCCAGACCATAATGCCCAATCTATCGCAGAGCTGATAAAACAGATCAGTTTCATACAGCATGGTGCCGCCAATGCGAATCATATTCATACCAGCATCACGCGCGAGTACTAAGCTATGCAGTAATTCTTCTTCCGTTCCGGTAAGCGAGACGGCGTTATTAATACTCCAGCAGGCGCCGCGACAGAATAGGGCGCTGCCGTTAATCTGCAGTTTAAATTGATTTTCTGCGGTGAGTAATTCAACGTGTTTAAAGCCGAGCTTACCGCAATCAATACCGATAGTTTGATCGCCCCGCCTTAGCATCAGCTTGCAATCATAGAGCTTGGGAACGCCGTGGGTGTGCGGCCACCACAATTGAACATTAGGAATAGTTGCCTGAGCAGAGAGAGTGGTAATGTTGTCTATAACAGTTATCGAGAGCGGCGTTGCTTGGTCGCCGACAATTATGCTTGCCTGCTCTATAGGGTGATCGCTGTCATTCGTGAGGCGTAAAATAATATCAACGATTCCCTCATTCTTCCCTTCAGTCGATTGCTGCAGTCTGGTATTTAATGTGAGTGTTGAAACTTCGATGGATTCAATACGCTCCAGCGCGATAGACAACCAAGGTCCCACGGGTGCTGCCGGCGGCGTCCATCCTGGCATGCGGCCTATTAAGCTGGTGCGAATCCAACGCAATTGTTGATGATTGGTTAAATTGGTTTTCCAGCTTGGGCGTGGTCGGCGCTGCGCTAAATTTTCTTTTAATGAACGAAAGCAAATGAGTAAATCGTTTTCGGCAGCGAGGCACTCTGAAACATCTAATTCATAGGCTCTGAACATATTGGCTGTGTTTGCCAAGAGTTTGCCATTGAGCCAGATTTCACAAACTGTTGCCAAGCCGTCAAAACGCAATTGATGTTTTTTTTCCAGCAAGTCTTTAGCGACGGAAAACTTGCCGTGATACCACCAGTCGAATGCGTCGAAATCATACTGCTGTTCGAGGCAGTGATCTAAATCCCATTGGCCGGCAGCTTGCAGCGATTGGGCTACTGTGCCAGGGACAATGGCAGGGATCCATGAGTGGTGTTGTGTTAAAAAAATTTGCGGATCAGTGTATTCACCAGGTTCGCTGTGAACCAGCTTCCAACAGTCGTTATTGGGTGTAATTGAGTTGAGTGCAATTGATGAGTGACAGGAAATATTTTTGCTTGGCAGTTGGAGTGCCATAAGATTCCTTCTTAAGCGTATTTATCTGTCAGTAAACTCAGTGCCCGCTGCCAATGATTGCCCATCGTATCAATCGGCGCCAAATCCATTTCGCGTTTGCGCGCTAAGGCTCTGGCCAGCTGAAATTGAAATACCTTGGCGGCATTGGATATTTCGCCAAAAGCCTCGATAGCGGGATCTAAACCGGTCTGGCCTTGGGGTGATTTTGCCAGCCACTGCAAATAAGTTTTACACAATTCGAAGCAGGCGCCGTACTGGCGGAGCGTGGCGAAGGAGTATTTGTGGAAGGCTTGCATATCAACAGCTGTTTCAATGGACATGAGCCATTCGAGATCCTTAGCAAAGCGTTGTTTAAATTCCGCGAAGGGATTTTTCTTCGGTAAATTTGTCAGTTGATATTTAAGTAAGTCGAGTGAGGCTTCTAGAAGATCTCCACCTTTTAGCGCACTACGATCTCTGAATTTGACATACTCGACGTAAGGCGGCAATACCCTTGGATCAACAGGTCCTTCCAAGAGAAAGATGTCAGTAAAGTCCTGACCGTTTAAAACATAATAACCTTGGTTATGGAAATAGCCGAGATGACGATTGGCAATATCCAGTTCGTTAACGGCAACGGTGGTTTTGACGTGCTCCAGCTTGTAGGCGGTGCCTTGGGTGTCCGGTAAGAAGAACGAATCCAATTCGACTAACACCGGTCGCCCCAGCGCGACTTGTTCTTCGATACACAGGATCAAGTCGCGCCAGATACTGAGTTCTTGAATATTCAGTCCATAGAGACGGTCGAGGTCGGCGAGGCCGAACTTAAAGAAGGTCCACTGGTCACCTTCAAAATCAATGCCGAGTGTGAAGGGCAATGCCGCAATGGGTTCATGTCCCAAGGCGTGTAACAATTCAACCCACAAATCGACATAACAATTGGTTTCTGCCCAATCGCGACCTTCACCATGAATGAGATGTTGTTGGTAACTATTGGCGTCAATCTCAAGAATCTTTTTCATGCTTGCCGACATCCGTGTTGAACAATAGCCTCTTAATTTTACCAAACCCTTATTTTACGCACAGGGATTTTCACAATTCTAGAACCTGTTTAACTTCGCTTGGCCAAGCTAAGGGATCAAGTCCATGCTTCTTAAATAACGCGAGTGCGATACGTTCTAAGCCCCAGCCAACGCAGGCCGAGTGTGCCACATTGCCATCGGCGGTTTTGATATCGAACACGCTACCAAAATGATCCATGTGATAGTTAGAGGACGCAACAGCAGTGGTTTTTTCGTCGCTGGTGATGGGTACAACCAATTCATATTTTAAATCTTGTTCGCGCTGTGTCGCTTTCATCACGCGGCCGCCACGGCCAAAGAAGGGATCGTTGGCGACCTCTTTTTTCGCGTCAAGTCCCACGGCAATTAACATTTCTAACACGCGTTCGATCCAATCATTACGGTGTTGCAGTGCTTCATCAGGTGTGCCCAGGCGGACGTATTCACGCATTCTAAAACTTTGCATACGGGCAGGGTCGTCCGAAGGTTCGTGACGAAAAACGAAACCGTGCAAATCAACCAGCCGACCATTCTCCGGTAATATGCCGGTCGCTGTAGGGTAAAGGTTATAACAAGCGGCTGGCGCCATCATCAATTCAGTGGGATTAAGTTCGGTTGTCCAATCTTCCCCGTCCTCTTTTTTCTGCACCAATTGTAGATGCGCACGCTCGTTGCCTTCAAATGAATGCAATGAGCCCATTAAATCAGGAAAGTTATGGATATGATCGGTACACAGATAACTGGAGCGGCTGATGACCGGCGGAAAATGGATAACTTCGGGATTAAACGGTTTGCCGACAGCGGTAATATAATCTTGAAAGTGTTCGATAACGTTTTCAAATACACCACTTCTGCCGTAGACACCTTTAACGCCTATGGGGATCAATAAGCCTGCGTCCAATAACTCTGTTAAGTATTCTTTGCGTGCTTGCGCAAGGACATCATCTGATGATGGGCACATATAAATTATCCTTCTCGGTAAGCTGGCTGCATAGTTGCGTTGTGGCTGAGGATGCGATCATTGTGAACCATTAAATGCGCGCCTTGCGCATCGCGCATGCTTCGACAGAGACTCAGCTCATGGTCGTTGCGATAGGCAGAGAGGCCAATTATTTTCATCGAGAGGCCGACGATCTCAACCATTAATTCGGTGGTGGTTAATTTAATATTGTTGGTGCGGATGCTGAAGCCAAATGTTTCGAATGCGGTGGGGTCATTCTTCGCGCGCAGCTCTTCATAATCGGCGGTAGAGCAGCGCACAATGCTGCGCAAGGTAAACAACAGACTATCAACTTCAGCGAGACGCACGGCGGATAAGGGCTGCGTACCAGGATTTTTTAGCAATTCTTTACGCACGGCTTTGCGCGCTTTATTAACCGCGTCGGTGGCAATACCCAACCACAGTGAGGACCACCAGATGTGCGCACAGGGATGCATAGTTTGACTGAGGATCTCTGAAAAAGGTGTTGGTATGATTTGGTCTATGTGGCCCGAAGTCTTTAATACATATCCAGAGCTACAGGTACCCCTAAAACCAAGCGTGTCCCAACCGCAGAGATTTTCGAGATCGGTGGTGACTTTTCTTGCGACGATTTGTACTTGGTCACTTGCTGGTGCGGTGGAATTTTTGCGACAGGTCACCAGGATGGCATCGGCCGCTGCGCCGTAAGAGATTACCGGTGCATTTTTTTCTAAGGTAAATTTTTCGCCATTGATTTCAACAGCGCAGACGCTGGAACGCAAATCACCGCCTGGACCTGCTTCGGTGGTGGCTGAGGCGAGAATCAATTGATCGTCCACCAATTCATGCATAAACTTTTGAAAATAGTTGGTTGATTGGTTGGGAGGAGCAGTGTGATGGTCTGTATGATGGACTATGCAAGCGACCTGTATTTGGTGCATGGCGAAAATCATCGCCGTTGAGCCGCAGTACATGGCAATGACTTCACACATTTTAGAAATTTGTAAAACACTTAAGCCATGGCCACCGTATGCTTCAGGCACATAAGAACTCAGGAAATATTCCGCTTTTAAGGCATCGAAGGCTTCATGGGGGAAACGTGCATCTCGATCCACGTCAATTGCGGCGGGCGCGAAGACCTCTTTACCGAGGTTGTTAAGTTTAGTGAGGATTGCATCAAAATCGACTGTTTGAGTCATCGGTATACTCCGTTGGAGTTTCAAATTCTAAGTCTATTCAGGCAATCCTTGCCAGACCATGACATTTTTTATAAAGCTGTTCTTTTCGAAGTACTAGGTCGAAGTACTAGGTCGAAGCACTAGGCTGAAGCCTTAGTTAAGCAGTTCTTCGATAACTGAGCAGAGCGCTTCAATACTTTCAAACGTCTTACGACTGAGTTTAGTGTCTGGAATCTCAATATCAAAGGTATCTTCAATAGCGAGCATTAAACCGACTGTGGCGAGGGAAGTAAGGCCGGCACTATACAAATCACTGTCGTCGGCAAGCAATGATACATCGACTGGGAGCCGACCATGTTGAGCAAGAATTTCACGAACTTTATCACTGTACATTGTGTTTTAAATACCTATCGGGACTTTTATTAACCTATCGTTTGCAAAATGAGCAAAAAATTTAAAAAACTGCCAAGTGTGATTGGCACAAGACAAACTATAAAAATGGCTAACCCATACCTGCTATTCTGTTCTGTGATTCGGCCATTTAAACATAAGAGCTTAACCAAGAGTTTGGTCAAATATAAATGCAGAAATAAAAACCACAGACACAGTAAGAGAGCGACTGAGTAAGAGAAGTATAATGGCCTATAGTTCTATTTCAAGTGATTTTAGGTGCCAGCCGGATGTGGTTGACTTCATCTATCTGCTTCATGGTGCATGCAACTTGGATGTTAGAAATTGCCGACAACTCTAAATAAGCAAGGAATTGAAATGTTGCAACAAAAAAATCGATTAAAAAAAATCGAGTTTTTAAAATTAGAGCAATTCTTCCAGATCATTCACGCTTGTTGCTTCGGGCAGCGAGCTAGTCCATCAAGCTAGTCCATCAAGCGAGTCACATCAAACTTGCAAGACCTAATACCATTAACCATGCCGCAACAGCAACGGGTACTGGAGCAGGCGTGGTCCACATAAAGAGAGAATCTTTATTGCTATCGACGCGCTGAAAAGCTAACGGCAGTGGTCTTTTGTACGCGGTTTTTTGCCGGAATTATTTCGTGTAATGTTCTTCGGGTAATGTTATTCCCGGCGCCATCAATCTCCTTCATTAATTCCGGCATCATTAATGCTAAGAACAATGATGCGAAGAACATTGATGCTAAGAACATTGATGCTAAGAACAATACCTTCAACTGATGGGGTGGAATGTTATCAACACTTGGTTGGGTGGTAACAGACGCTAGTTGACAATTTAATTACTAGAGGCCCAGGGAATACGGAAAGAATTCAGCAAAACAACAAAAATAAATGGGCCCAATCGTCGCTCTTAGCTATTCATCGCTCTTAGAAAGATCAACCAAGTAGGCCAACACAAGTGAATATGAATCAAAGTACACTTCAGCGTACGGCGGTACTGATAGGCAATCAAAGCCTGCTTATTCAATGCGCTACTCATTGGATTTATAACAGACAAAAAATATTTTGCATCCTGCTTGTCAATAATCCTGTCAATTTTCTTGATAGCCACAAATCAGAAAAAATATCTCCAGACAAAAACTGTAGTGATACAGGCATGTGCAGATTTGATAAGAACATTTGATAAGAACAATAGGGACCGCACACATGAACACAAATAATATAGCAGCGAATGACATAGCAATTATCGGCATGGCATGTCGTTTTCCGGGTGCTGACAACCCCACTACCTATTGGCGCAATCTGCGCGATGGCAAAGAAGCACTGAGCACATTTAGCGATGAACAGTTGAAAGAAGCCGGTGTGTCGCTCGATCTTATCAACAATGCCAATTATGTTAAGGCTGGCATGATCCTCAACAATATGGAAATGTTTGATGCGGGTTTTTTTGGCCTCAGTCCACTGGATGCAAAAGTTATGGACCCCCAGCACCGGCATTTTCTGGAATGCGCCTGGGAAGCGTTTGAAGATGCAGGACATGATCCGGAAAAATTCGATGGCGCGATCGGTGTGTTTGCCGGCTCGGGTCACAATGCTTACATGCCTTACAACCTGCTGACCAATCCCGAGCTGCTCAACGACATAGGTTTTTTCCTGCTGCGTCATACCGGTAACGACAAAGACTTTTTAGCCACGCGGGCCTCCTATTGTTTTAATCTCAGAGGCCCCAGTCTGAATATTCAAACCGCCTGCTCAACCTCTTTAGTCGCTACCCATACCGGCGTGCAAAGCCTGTTGAATGGCGAATGCGATATGGTTTTAGTGGGTGGCTCGACCATCGAATTGCCGCACCGTCAAGGTTATCTGTGCAAAGAAAATGAGATCAGCTCACCTGACGGCCACTGTCGTCCCTTTGAAGCAGCATCCAAGGGTACGGTTTTCAGCAGCGGCGTCGGCGCGATTATTCTGCGCCGTCTGGCGGACGCCATTGCTGATGGCGATCATATCCATGCCATTATCAAATCCTCTGCAGTGAATAACGACGGCGCCAACAAAGTGAGTTATTTGGCACCCAGTGTGGATGGTCAGGCGGCCGCAGTGCGCGAAGCTCTGACACTTGGCGATATCGAACCGCAAACAGTGACATTTATCGAGTGCCATGGCACAGGTACGCAACTTGGTGACCCGATTGAAGTTGCTGCACTGACGCAAGCGTACGGTGTTGAAAGCGATAGCCCACAGAATATTCGCCCTGCCTATTTTTCCAGTCCCAACATTCCAAAACAATGGTGCGCCATTGGTTCAGTCAAATCGAATATTGGTCACACCGATACCGCTGCCGGTGTCGCGAGTTTAATTAAGGTGGTGCAGAGCTTGAAGCACAAACAGCTGCCACCGACGCTGCATTATAAGAATGCGAATCCGGCCATCGATTTTGCCAACAGCCCGTTTTACGTCAACGCGGAACTGCGCGATTGGCAAAGTGAAGGGCCGCGCCGCGCCGGCGTGAGTTCACTGGGCGTGGGCGGGACCAACGCGCATATGATTCTACAAGAAGCCCCGTCATTGGCTACGGGTCAACAGGCCGCACGCGCACAACAACTCATTCTGCTTTCAGCACGCAGCGACAAATCATTACTGCGCGCGACAACGCAGTTAGCTGATTATCTAACTGAGCGCACTTCACCAGAATACGCTGCACCCGAACATGCGGTGTTAGAGCTTGCCGATGTCGCCTTCACCTTGGCCGCAGGGCGCCGTGGTTTTACAAAACGCCGCTTTGCGATTGCCAGCACCACCGGTGAGCTCATTGAAGTATTAGACAATGCCGATCCCGAAAAATTGTTTACCGCCGAGGCGCCGAAAGAAACCAAAGAGATCGTCTTTATGTTTGCCGGCGGTGGCGCCCAATACGCATCGATGGGGCAAGCACTCTACGCGGCGGAACCGGTTTATCGCAGTGCGGTTGACCAATGCGTGGTGCTGCTAGCGCAATTTATTGATTATGATCTGAAATCATTGCTCTATCCGAGCGAGCAAAACATTGCACAGGCCAAGCTGGAGCTAGAACGCCCCAGCCGCACCTTGCCGGCTTTATTCACCACACAATACGCGCAGGCCCAGTTGTGGTTGTCCTGGGGAGTTGAACCCAAGGCGCTGATCGGCCACAGCATGGGTGAAAACACCGCCGCCTGTTTGGCCGGCGTACTCTCACTCAAAGATGCGTTGGGGTTGGTGGCACTGCGCGGCAAATTATTCGAAACCATCGCCGCTGGTGGCATGCTGAGTGTGGAACTCGACGAAAGTGAATTGCAGCATTACCTAAGTTCTACTGCGGGCGGTGATGTTGGCCAACGCGAATTGGATATAGCCGCCATCAATGCGCCCGGTCTGGCGGTGGCTTCAGGCCCTGTCGCCGCGTTGGAAAAGCTCGAACAAACACTTAAAGCGCAGGAGATCGGCTGTCAGCGGGTGCATATCAATATTGCTGCGCATTCCAGTATGTTGGAACCGATTCTAAAAAGCTTTGGCGACTATTTAAGGTCCGTTCAACTTAACTCGCCGCAGATTCCCTTTATCTCCAATGTGACCGGCACCTGGATCAGTGAAGAACAGGCGACCGACCCAGAGTACTGGGTGCAACACCTGCGTAATACGGTGCGATTTGCTGACGGCGTCGGGATTTTATTAGCCGCCAATAAATATTTGCTGCTCGAAGTCGGACCCGGCCGTACGCTGGCAAGTATGGCCAGCATGCACAGCGCCCGCAACCCGCACCAGGCGCTGCAGACTTCTATGCGTCACCCGAGCGAAATTAAAAACGATCTCACCTATATGCTGACCGCGTTGGGTCAGATCTGGCAGGGTAATGGGCGAATCAACTGGCAGACCTTCTACGGCGAGGGCAGGCGACGTCGGGTTTCATTGCCGACTTATTGTTTTGACCA
>OBEQ010675517.1_pt1 | contig 21803 bp, 18 predicted proteins | sample 1670901 | NCBI WGS metagenome assembly OBEQ01 (sample SAMEA104232315, study PRJEB22302) | groundwater metagenome | biome: forest; feature: aquifer; material: groundwater | place: USA | collected 2011-08-07 | depth 5.4 m
CGGCGGCCAAAGACATGCTTCTCCCGTTGATCCATGAGAGCGACGACCAGCAATTCGCCGCAATCATTGATGCCTTCAACCTTTAAGCGCATAAATTCATTTTTACGCTCGCCTAAAGCTTCGGCGGTGAGTTGGCGTTCGGTCTCAACCAAAGAATATAAATCGTTGCGTAATGATCGATCGGTGATACGGATAAACCGCCAAGGTTGCATAAAGCCAACACTGGGTGCGGCATGCGCAGCTGAGAGCAGGCGTGCTAAAAGTTCGGGAGCAACTGGATCTGGAAGGAAATGCCGCATGTCTCGACGTTCATAAATCGCACGGTAAACACCATTAAATTCTGGATCGGGGAATCGATGTTTACTCATAGGGTTCCTTCCTCTGACGAGGGCGCTATTTTATGCGCCTCGCGAGGTATAGCAAAGATGAAATGTCTTGTCTTGGGGTAATTCTACTGTTTTCCGATTAAAGGCATCTCATCCTACACATCCGTGTGGCGATGTATAGCCAAAGTGAAAGCTGTATCTAAAGCTATTTTTGCTGTGAAGCCCTGCTCTGCTCCAACAGCCATTCTCTGGAGTGTTTTTCTATCAACTCCTGCAAAATCGACTCCGCGAGTTCTTCGGGATTACCCTCGCGCACTTCATCCACCGCATGAAAACCTGCTTTGTAAGCATCGGTGCTAATTTCACCGGTATTCATCGCGATCTGATCAATCGTGCGGGTAAATATTTCGGGGAGTTGACGAGAAGCGCGGTTGCCGCGTCCTTCTTTAACCATGATAGAGGTGGGAATATTTTTCCAGTACATAATTTTTACTTGTGCCATCGCAGTTCTCTCTTCAGTTAACTCATGAGTCAGCAACTTACTTTAGGGTTAGTTCAATGTCAATGATGAATTTGTGCTGGCCTGTTATTTGAGTATTCGTGTTCTGGGCTTGGTAGCGGTCTGGGTTTTATCTGCGCGGAACCTTTTGCGGCTCAATCGCTCCAATCCCTCAGTCCTTTGAATAGGGAATTAAATATTCAGATCTCTTACTCTATAAAGTATTCGCCAATACTAATCTCGGTCTAAACTCAATATAATTATGTTTTTCAGTTACTTGTTAATTATCGTTCGCTTTGCAGGCAAAGAATGGCCACGAAGTAATTTCAATAGACGATATAGGTTAAACAATCGTCTAAATGGGCGTTGTTAGCACAGCTGTAGGTAAAGAGCGGGGACGGTATTTTTTGCCGTCAGATCTAGAGAGCTGCAATTCGAGGCAGCTTGTGAATGGAGATAGGTAGTGAGTCCATCAAAAATAGCTTGGCTTTTGATCATTGCCATGATTGGTTTTGTCGGCTGGCAGGGTTACGAAAGTTATAACGGATTAATTGCCGCTCAGGCAACAGACTTGGAAATAAAACCTGTGCAACGAGGCGCGGGAAAACAACAAAAATTTAATGCCCAGGAATTAGTTGCAACGAATGTTTTCGGCATGGCGCCCGCAGCCTCAGCTAAACCAAAGCAAGAAAAATCCGTCGAAATTGATGTTGCAAAATTACCTGAGACAAAACTAAAACTCACCCTCAAGGGCGCATTTAGAGGCAAGGGTCAGCGCCAGTCCTATGCGTTAATCAGCGAGGGCAACGCCAAAGAAAAAGCCTTCTTTGTCAACGATCGCGTTTCTGGTGGCGCCGTCCTTCATATAGTGAATCCTGAAAGTGTTGTGTTAATGAAGGATGGCAGGCTCGAAGCCTTGTCCTTTAAGCGTGATATCGGGCAGGGGGGGGGCACAGTGCAATCCTACTCTGAGGATATGTCCAGCCAATACGATTACTATAATCAAGCTCCACCCGAACCGATGGAAGACCCAAATTATGGTGCAATGCATGAAGAACCTCCAATGAGTATGTCGCCAGAAGAGATCATGCAAGGATTAGGTGTGTCAGATCCGCAAGAGATGATGGACACAATGAATGTCGAGGGCATGCCTGGTTTGACCGGCACCACCGCTGACGTGCAGAATATTCGTGATCGCCTGGAAAGGTTGCGACAGATAAGGGCGAATCGTTAGCCGTGTTTGCTAGACTGATGTAACAAAAATAAAAATTTTCCGTCGGGCAATAGTTGCCAACCGACAAGGTAAACCAGAGGAATTCACTGTGATAGAAGAGTCATTAGAGCAGAGCATCCCAACCCCCATGGCTGTTTTACGCCTGCCCTTTGGTTTTGCAAAACGCTTTGGCATTGTAGTGGCACCAGGCAATAAACGACCTTTGCGTGTGGTTTATAAAGATGGAATCTCAGCTCGAACTCTGGCTGAAGTCCGGCGTTATCTTGGCACACCGATAAAATGTGAAAAAGTCGATGCCGGTGTATTTGAGAGCACATTGGGTGCGGCCTATGAAAGTGATTCAACTGAAGCGATGCAGATGGTTGAAGGGTTAGGTGATGAGCTCGATCTCGCCAGTCTCGCCGAATCTGTGCCTGAAACTGAAGACCTCATGGAGCAAGAAGACGACGCGCCCATTATCCGTTTGATCAACGCTGTTTTAACCGAAGCGGTGAAAGAAAATGCCTCCGATATCCATATTGAAACCTTTGAAAAGCGGATAATTATCCGCTTTCGGGTGGATGGCGTATTGCGTGAAGTGGTGCAGCCTAAAAGAGCGCTCGCGCCTTTATTGGTGTCGCGGATTAAAGTTATGGCGAAGCTGGATATCGCCGAAAAACGCGTTCCCCAAGATGGCCGGATTTCATTGCGGGTGGCGGGACGCGAGGTGGATATTAGGGTATCTACCATGCCCTCGAGCAACGGCGAACGGGTCGTGTTGCGTTTACTCGACAAACAAGCCGGTCGACTCGATCTTACGTCGCTCGGCATGGCGAGACGCGATCTCGATATAATGGATAAATTGATCCATAAATCCCACGGTATTATCTTGGTCACGGGGCCAACCGGTTCCGGTAAAACCACAACCTTATACGCCAGCTTAGGGCGCTTAAATTCCGCCGCGAATAATATATTAACGGTTGAAGATCCAATCGAATACAACCTCGAGGGCATCGGCCAAACTCAAGTGAATGTTAAAGCGGATATGACATTCGCTCGCGGTCTACGCGCCATATTACGGCAGGACCCGGATGTCGTGATGGTAGGAGAAATTCGCGACCTTGAAACAGTGGAAATTGCCGTGCAGGCCAGTTTGACCGGCCACTTGGTGTTATCAACCTTACACACTAACACTGCAATTGGCGCGGTAACTCGTTTACACGACATGGGTGTAGAGCCGTTCTTGATCTCTTCCAGCCTGATCGGTGTTGTCGCGCAACGCTTGGTGCGGGTGTTGTGCACTACCTGTAAAGAAGCGCATCTCGCCGACGAAGCCGAATGCGACTTTCTCAAAGCCGACCACGCCAACCCCCCCACACTGTTTCGCGCCGTTGGCTGCAATGATTGTAATCAATTGGGTTATGCGGGTCGCCAAGGCATTTATGAGGTCGTTTATGTGGACGACAACATGCGCACAATGATTCACAACCGTGTCGCTGAGTCCGAGATTATTCGCTACGCACGCACACTAGGCCCTGGCATTATTGACGATGGTCGGCGAAAAATCACGGAGGGCTCGACTACCTTAGAAGAAGTTCTCCGCGTGACACAGGAGGGTTAAGGTGGCAGCTTTTGATTACGTTGCGCTTGACCATAAAGGGCGTGAAAAGAAAGGCACATTAGAAGGCGATAGTTCGCGTCAGGTGCGCCAAGTCCTACGCGACAAGGGTATGATCCCGCTTTCCGTGGAAAGCGCCGGCAACAAAGCCAAAGAAAAAGGCGCAGCCCATTCGCGCTGGAATTCACCTTCATTAGGTGTACAGGATTTAGCGCTAATCACCCGCCAGATGGCGACGCTGGTGCAAGCGGGCTTGCCGATTGAAGAAGTCATGACTGCGGTTTCACAGCAGAGTGATAAGCCAAAGCAACGCAGCATGTTGTTAGCGGTAAGATCAAAAGTATTGGAAGGTTTTTCGCTGGCGGATAGTCTCAGTGAATTTCCTCGCGCCTTCCCCAAATTGTATCGGGCGACAGTGTCTGCTGGTGAACATGCCGGCCACCTCGATCTGGTGTTGAATCGGCTGGCCGATTACACCGAGTCAACGCAAGAGTCCCGCACCAAAATTCAGATGGCAATGATGTATCCCATTATATTGGTTTGCTTGTCGATCTTAATTGTCACGGGATTGATGGGCTACGTTGTTCCCGATGTGGTAAAGGTGTTTGTTGATACTGGGCAAGCGTTACCGATGCTGACAACGGCGATGATTGCCTTGAGCGATTTTGTGGTTCATTACGGCATTTTTGTCTTCTTGTTAATTGTGCTCGCTGTTATTGGTTTTAATTATGCGCTGCGAAATGATGCCTTTCGACTGAAGTGTCACAGACGTTTATTGCACACACCTCTGGTGAGAAAGATCAGTCGCGGCACCAATACCGCACGCTTCGCCAGCACCTTAAGCATTTTAACCAGCAGCGGCGTGCCCTTAGTGGACGCGATGAAAATTGCGGGTGAAGTCGTTTCAAACGATTGGATTCGTCTCCAAGTGCGCGACGCGACTAAAAAAGTGGGCGAGGGCGCAAGCCTAAAAAATGCGTTGGATCAGACGGGCTATTTTCCTCCGATGATGTTGCACATGATTGCCAGCGGCGAGGCCAGTGGCGAATTGGATAACATGCTAGAGAGAACCGCCATCATGCAAGAAAAAGATATGGCGAACACTATCACGCTGATGGTTGGGCTATTTGAACCAATGATGTTAGTGTTTATGGGCGGCGTGGTGTTAACGATTGTGTTGGCGATCATGTTACCTATTCTCAATCTTAATCAGCTGGTGAAATAAAGTTTTTGAATAGTAGAGACGCGAATTTAAACCGCTATGAATTTATTAATATTATTGATAAGAGTACAGCAATGAAATCAAATGAATTGAATCAACTACAGATCCAAAACGATAGTCTGCACGGGAAGCTCACTAACATGCGGCGTAGAGCCCAGCGGCGAGATGCTCAACAGGGCTTTACGCTGATCGAAATCATGGTGGTGGTGGTGATTATCGGTATTCTTGCCGCATTAATCGGCCCACAAATTATGAGTAAGCCTGACCAGGCGCGCGTGCAAGCCGCTAAATCACAAATCGCATCGCTGTCGAATGCGTTAAATCTTTATCGTTTGGATAATCACAACTATCCCAGTACAGAGCAGGGGCTAGAAGCTCTGGTAAAACAACCGAGTGGTTTTCCTGAAGCAAAAAATTGGGACCCCGAAGGTTACTTTGCCAATGTGCCGGAAGATCCCTGGGGTAATCCTTATATCTATTTAAGCCCCGGCCAAGAAGAACGCCGTTATGACATTATTTCCTTGGGTGCGGATGGACAAGAAGGTGGCGAGGGTGTGGCCGCCGATATCACCAGTTACGTCAATCCAGAAGAAGAACAAGCACAAAATTAATCACCTATTAGCTTGTATAAAAAGGCTTGTATAAAAAGGCTTGTATAAAACACCTTGTATAAAACACTCAATAAGTATCTGTAATGCGACTCAACCTCCGATCAGCCACTGGCTTTACCCTTATCGAAATATTATTGGTGGTCGTGGTGGTTGGGATTATGGCCACCATGGCAGTGTTCACCATCGGTGGGAATGAAAACCGCAACCTGGCGAATGAAGCCAAACGCTTACACTTGTTGTTGGTGATGGCGGCAGATGAGTCGATATTTCTGGGTGAAGAATTCGGCTTTTTTTATACGGAGGAAAACAAATACTTCCTGCGCTATTTCAATACCAAGTCCATGCCAGCCGAATGGGTGGATTTTGGTGCGAAGAATAATGCCAAATTTAATGCAGATGCCTACGAGGCATTCTTGGAGTACCAACTGCCACCTTTTATTGAAGTCCATATTGAATTGGATGACGAGTACGTAGGCTTAAAGCAGATCTCTGATGAGTTTGCCGCGCAATTACAAGAAGAAGACGAACTTAAGCCGCAAATTGAAGAACAACTCGATCAGTCCGACAAAGACAAAGAGGAAGAAGAAAATAAAGAAGAGATTGAAACTCCGGACATAGAGTTAAAATCCAGTGGTGAAGTCACACCTTTTAAAATTACGCTTTCGCTTAAACCCAAGGAGTTGCGCGGGGCTACCTATATTATCCAGTCGGACGGCATATCGCCCATCACCCTTGAAATGAAATCAGCCGATGAACTGTAACCATGAACTCTAGTTTTTCAACCAGGCAGCGACAACACGCAAAGGGCTTCACGCTATTTGAAGTGATGATTGCCTTGGCGGTGTTGGCGTTTGCCATCTTGGCTCTGGTAAAACAAGCGACCATGAGTGTTAAGGTGACGAATGCAGTGGAAGAAAAAACTATCGCCTATTGGATAGCGGAAAATAAATTGAATGAGTTGCGCATCGTGCCAGAATGGCCAGCGACGGGTAAATTTGAGGACGATAAAGTTCCTATGGCTGGACGCGATTGGTATGTCGAGTGGGAGGTCTATGACTCTCCCTACTTTAAAGATCTGCGAACGGTTGAAGTGTCTGTGGCGGACATCAAAAGTAAAGAAAGAAAGATCACTAAATTGATTGGCATTATAGGGAAGAATTAAATCATGCCTGTCCCTATGAATCATGCTATGAATCAAGCTATGAAAGCTCCTGGAATTGTCCATCCGCTTGCCGGTAGAAAATCTATAGTAAACCCTATATCAAAACAATCCGGTTTCACCTTACTCGAAGTGATGATCGCCTTCGGCATTTTTGCTTTGCTGGCCGCAACGGCCTTTTTGTCTTTGCAGGGATTTATCGATACGCGCAACCGGGTGGAAGAGCATGATATGCAATTGGCCAAAGTCCAAAAAGCCATGTGGATCATTGCCAACGACCTGAAGCATATCGTGGCCCGCAATATTCGCGATGCCTACGGTACCAAAGTATATGCGTTGACGAATCAACATGAGGGCTATGAACTCGAATTTACTCGCGTAGGTTGGAAGAACATTGGCGGTTTTAAGGCGCGCAGCGAATTGCAACGTATCGCCTATAAGGTTGGCACTTATGATCCTGAGCGCAAAGATGGGAGCAAAGCCAGTAAGCCGGTGGACAAAATTTTAGGTAGTGAGGAAAGCCAACAATTAATGCGTTATTACTGGACTGTGCTAGATCAAGCCGAAGACTCGGAACCCAAGATACAGCTACTTGTTGATGACATCAGTAGCTTCGAAGTGCGCTTTGTCGATATTTATGCGGGCAGCGAAGTTGAACTTTTGGAAACCTGGCCAAAAGAGGCGCTAGAAGGTGATTTTGATAAGCTGTTCCCTAAAGATAGGCTGCCAGTTGCTATCGAAATAAAAATCGAATCGGCCACGTACGGATCGTTTCGGCGGTTTTTTCAGTTAAGTGATTTTCAAGAGCCGCCGAATGAGGAAGAATCTGGTACTGGCACCAGTACGGGTACTAGCACTGGCACAAGTACTGGAAGTAGTACCGGTACTAGTACAGGCAAAAGTACAGGCACAGGCACAAGCACTGGAACTAGTACCGGTACAAGCACTGGAAGTAGCACTGGTACAAGTACTGAAAGTAGTACTGGTACAAGCACCGGCAGTAGTACCTTTAACAATGATGGTAGCAATAACAACACCAATCCCGATAACACTGATAATCAAAATGAAAACTAGCGCGTATTGACGGAATGCAATGAAAAGAAATAGCAGCAATCAACATCGACGTCGACCACAAAAGGGCATAGCTCTGCTCACGGTAATGAGCATGTTTGCCATTATGGCAATCATCGGCGCCGGTTTTTTTGCTTCCCAGACAATGTCACTCAAGCGTACTGCAAACCATCTGAACTACATTCAATCTTGTCAATATGCGCTGGCCGGTGAAGAGATTGCCAAGCAAGTGCTGTGGCAGGATTGGGATAAAGAAGAAAACGGCGGTAAGAAAAAACACTATGATGGAAAAAACGATCTTTGGTCGCGCGAGATCAGTGTGCCCGCGCTCGACGCCATCGGCAGCGGCATTGCAGGCGAGATAATCGATTTACATCGTAAATTTAATCTCAACAATTTATATGTGAAGGACGGCAAAGGCGAACTCAAAAAAATCGGTGAAAGCGTTGAATGGAAGCAGTTGGACGCGATTTTTAAAGATGAAGGGCTTGATGAAAAACTTATCTATAATCTTTATGACTGGATGGATAAGGATGACGTACCGGACCCTAATGCCGTAGACACTGAAGACGAAGGCTATATGGGCTTGGAAGTTCCCTATAGAACGGCAAATTTTCCGCTCCAACATCTTTCGGAATTACGGTTGATCAAAGACTTTGGCATAAAAGAATATCAAAAGTTGTTGCCACACCTTGTGCTTTTACCGGAAAGCGGAACAAAGATAAATGTGAATACCGCCGATGCCGAAGTGATTGCGCGTTTGTTTGATGCAGACGCACAGAATGTTGAAGAATTGATTGCTGAGGAGGGTGGTGAGAAAGGGTTTGAGGAGATAGGCGATTTTACATCGGTGCTAGCTAATTATCTCGATACTAAGACGAGTATTTGGACAAAGGCGAGCGTTGGTCCTCATGGGGAACCGGCAGATCCACCACGTGGAGTTCCTGAAGGCACCGCTAATGAAACGCAAGGAGGAGTACATGGAGGGGAGACAGCTACTCCAGATAAATACCTCTCAGTCTCCAGCGAATACTTCGAGGTTAGAGTTCGCGCAATTTACGATGAGCGCCAATGCGATCTGATCAGCCTGTTACATCGAAACCCAGAAACCGGCAAAGTCTATTTATTGTCCAGAAACTATACTGAAAGAGTTGAATTCGAGAAAGAAAAAAGCAACCAACCAGAGAATGAGAGTTCAGCGAGCGAAAATTAGCTAACATAGCCAAATTTAGCGCCAATTTGGGTTGTGGAATCTAGCAATCGGCGGGTTCGTAGAGTAATCTCAATAGAGAGCGAAAGATTGTGCAAATTAATTTAAAATCTTCTTTCAAATGAGTGGCTTAATAAGTAAAACGACGCCTTTATTCGCAGCACAAATTAGGCGGATGAAATTTCAAAACTGGCGACCAAAAGTTTGAACGACAGCCAAATCAAGGTTTAATTATGTTTGATTATTTATGTTTCCGCGTTATCGATAACCAACAAGCGAAAGCTCAGTTATTGGCAGCAACGCCAGGCTCAGTCACCGTTGAGTGGGCATTGTTTCGCGGCGATGGCACCATTGCACAACCCGCACAACAGACCAGTTTGCAGGAGCTGGTAGGGCAATTGCCAATCGATGGTCATTTCAAAACAATTTTTCTGGTTGATGGCGAAGCTGTATTGGTGACTGGGGTCAATATTCCCGCCAAGCAGAGCCGTCAAGTCTATCGAGCTTTACCTTTTGTGGTAGAAGAGCAAGTAGCGGAGGAGATCGAACGTCTCCATCTCGCCATCGGGCCCAAATTAGATAGCGGTGAGATGATGGTGGCGGCGGTACATCATGATCTTATGACAACCTGGCTCAACTGTTTGGCCGCTGTTGGTTTGCAGGCTGATTATGTTATTCCTGATTCAATGTTACTGCCAACACAAAAAAATGGCCTGAATATTTTTATCGATGGCGATCGCGCGTTAATTTCGTTGCGAGTTCACGAGGCGATGGCGGTAGATCGTGAAAACATTAGTCTGGTGCTCGATGTCATCCTCGGTAAAAACGAGGGCTTCAATAAAATTAGTTTCATGCTGGATGCCAAAAATCTTGATGAGCATGGCATGGAACTCAGTACCATTGAAGCTGAATTGGCGGAATATGGCGAGTTGGCCATTGAGATTGTCGACATCACTGATAGTAGCTTCGAGTATTTAAGTCGCCAAGCTGTGCTCGGCAAAAAAGATTTTAACCTCTTGCAAGGCCAATACAAAATCGTCAATAAAAGCGGTGGCGTTTGGCAACGCTGGAAACCCGTGGCAATTGCAGCCGGTGTTTGCTTGGCGTTACAAATAAGTTTTGATCTTGGTAAGGGATTTTACTTTGGTCAAGAAGCAAAGAAAGTTCGTGTACAGAGCGAAACGCTGTTTGCGGAATTGTTTGGGGCAGATGCCAAAATTAGTAATCTAAGGCACCAGGTAAAAAGCCACTTAAAAGGCACCGGTGAAGAAAGCGAAACGCGTGGTTTCTTAGAATTACTTGGCGATGCGGCAACGCAATTAAAAGCCTTGGGCAAGGGACAGGCGCTTGAGATTCATCAAATGCGCTACGACGAAAAGAAACAAGAGCTGCTTTTTGAATTGCGCGCCAAAACAATCGACGAAATAGAAAAGTATAAAGATCTGCTGTCGAAGACCGGCATGAGTGTAAAAATACTGTCTGCTAATGAGCAGGGAGACGGCATTCAGGGCCGCCTCCAAATCGGTGGCTAACAACTAACTATATTTAAAATTTTAATTTCAATGCGTTTTAGGTTCTATTCGTACTTTAGATTAAATGGTTCAACAAATGGAAAATCAAAAAATATCACCAATCGCGCAAACGGTACAGATGCTTAAGAGTAAGTACTGGGCTCTGCCGCATCGAGATCGATTGGCACTTAATCTTCTATCCATTTTCTTTAGCATTTTGTTTTTTGTTTATGGCGTCTTCCTGCCGGCACATAATTATGCCAAAGATGCCGATGTCTCTTATGCGAAAAATAATGAAGAGTACCAATGGTTCAAAAGCAAAGAACCAGAAGTACGCGCGCTAAAGAATGTGGCGCGTACCGTGCGTACTGATGACAAATCGATGCTCTCGCTGGCCAGCAGCACGGCAAAACAACGTAACCTCACCTTTAAGCGAACTGAGCCTGAGGGTGATAACGGCTTACGTGTTTGGTTGGAAGATGTCAGTTTTAATGATTTGATTATGTGGCTCGATACACTAAATAGTCGCAATGGCGTCGTGCCGAAACAAATCAGTATCGATCGACAAGAAACCCCCGGTAAGGCAAGCGCAAAAATCGTCTTAGAGCGTTCGTAAGAACGCTTTTCAAAAGTGCATCATTAAAAAGTACATTATTAAAAAGCACATCATTAAAAAGTGCCTCAATCAAAAATATATAATTAAAAAGTGCAGCGTTTAGAATTTACAGAATTACTGAGTAATATGAATTTCGAAAACCTACCACAAATGCTATGTTGCCTTAGCTTAGGATAAAGGGATATTCATAACATGGTGGTCGACCCGATTTACAATTACATTTTAGTAATCGCTTTTGTCTGGGCAATGGTGGGATTTATTGTCACCCAATTTATTATGCAGGCACCTTATGGTCAGCACGACAATTTGGGTGAAAACCATTGGCGAATTAACGAGAGGCTGGGTTGGTTTTTAATGGAAGCACCGGCGCCAATCGTTTTTATCACCTGCTTTTTGTGGCATGGCATACCAACGGCTGTTGCAGCCTGGGTTTTATTTGCGTTGTGGAATCTGCATTATTTTCACCGCGCATTTATTTATCCTTTTCGCATTCATGCTTCAAAACAAACACGCATTCCAGTCTTAGTGGTGGCTATGGGTGGATTGTACTGCGGCACCAATGGTTATCTGAACGGAACCTGGATAGGAAACTACAGTGTCTATAATGATGTCTGGCTGCGTGATCCGCGCTTTATACTTGGTTGCAGTTTATTTCTATTCGGCTATTTTTTGAATAAACAGTCCGATCGCATTTTGATACAACTGCGCCAACCTGGCGAAACAGGTTACAAGATACCTTATGGTGGTGGATTTCGTTTTGTGAGTTCACCGAATTATTTGGGAGAGATATTGACGTGGAGTGGTTTTGCTATCGCCTGCTGGTCATTAGCTGGATTATCGTTTGTAGTGATGACGATTGCTAACCTGGTGCCACGCGCACTAACGCGTCACCAATGGTACTTGCAGACTTTTGCAGCTTACCCAAAGGAACGGCGAGCCTTAATCCCGTATGTACTTTAACTTTGTTCATCTTGCAAAGATCCCACTATACTGGTTCGGTCTGACATCTGTACTCAGAGCACTGGCTGGGATAAGCTGGATACATAGTATCAATTAGCCTCTGAAGTAGAGAGTATTTTTCTACTGCAAACAAAGTGTCTGGCGGTATGTTCGTCAAAAAGGTTTCATCAAAGGGACTAATACAAGAGCTAACACAAGAGCTAACACAAGAGCTAACACAAGGACTAACAAAGGAACTAACACATGCAGAAGTCGATAAAAGCTGCACTACTATCCGCGTTTGTCTACCCAGGTTTGGGGCATCTCAGTTTAAATCATAAAAGACGAGGCGCGATTATTATCGTGCTCGTGACGGCATGTTTGGTGGTTTTAATCAGTGAAGCTGTAAATCAAGCTCAAGCAGTTGTTGCTCAAATTCAAACCCAGGGTAATGCGATAGATATTTCCACAATCACGGCAGCGGCAAATCAGGCTGCAGCTAGTGCAGATAGTACGCTCAGCAATATTTCTTTTTACAGCATCGTTATCTTGTGGGGCTATAGTATTGTTGATGCCTTTCTCTTAGGAAAAAAACTTGAAAAGTAGAGACAGTAATTTTCGATGTTTCTTCTTAGGCTCCTCACAAGATTCATCAACGAGTTTAACCGCGTATTTAACGGCAAAGTTGTCTGACCTTAACATCTATTTTGTGGCATAAAATTTTATGATTAAGATTTCCACTAAGAAGAATTATACAGCCGAGGTGAAGAGGTCGCGCGTCATTGACTACTTGTTTGCCATTTTTGTTCTGTTATTTCCTATGCCATATTTACAGGCGGAGGATTTCCCCCAGTGTGTTATCGCTTTGCAAGCCAAAGCCAAGCAGCAGGGTATCTCTGATAAAACTATTACCTCCGCGTTGGGACAAGTGCAGTATGTACCTCGCGTAATAGAACTTGATCGTCAACAACCAGAGCATATGGATACTTTCGGTGATTATCTCGATCGCCGAGTCACAGATAGCCGCATTAAACAGGGACAAGAATTATTAGTAAGGCATCACGACTTACTCGACAAGTTGTCACGGGATTTTGGTGTGCCTGCAAATTATCTTTTAGCCTTCTGGGGATTAGAAACTAATTTTGGTAGTTATCTGGGTAAAATGCCGATACTGGATTCTCTTGCGACTCTTGCATGTGATCAGCGACGCAGTGAATATTTTACCGCAGAACTTATGTCGGCTCTTAAGCTGATTGATGAGCGACAGATAAGGGCGGATAAAATGTTGGGCTCCTGGGCTGGAGCAGTAGGGCACACCCAGTTTATGCCTTCTGCATACCTTGAATATGCCATTGATGGCGATAATGACGGTCACGCCGATTTGTGGTCGAGTGTCCCTGATGCGCTCTCATCGGCGGCTAATTTTTTAAAGAATTTAGGGTGGGTTAGAAACACTAACTGGGGTGAGGAGGTAAAACTTCCGGCAAATTTTGCCTATCAAGAGAGCGGGATTGAAAATAAACTTTCTTTGCTCGAATGGTCAAAACGTCAGATCACGTATCCGGATGGCAGGCCATTAAGCTCTCCTTTGAAGAGCACTCCCTACAATGCTGAAGAAATTAAAGCGGCGGTGGTTTTACCTTCTGGTTATACGGGTCCGGCATTTCTTATCTACGACAATTTCGAAGTTATTTTGCGTTGGAATAGATCGGTTTTTTATGCTCTCGCTATCGGACATCTGGCCGATCGAATTAACGGTGCGCCCGCATTAGCAATTTCACCGCGTATGGGTGAGCCACGGTTAACGCGCGAGAAAATTCAAACCTTACAGTACACACTCAATACCATGGGATTTGTTGTGGGAACTACTGACGGCGTGGTTGGGCCTGCAACCCGCAAAGCGATTCGAGATTTTCAGCAGAAGAATAGCATGGTGGCTGATGGCTACCCGAGTGTGGCTGTTTTCAACGCGCTTGGAATACAGGGGATTTAGCTAGTTTCCAACTCATTTTGATCGGTGCACGAGTCTGGTAATTTAGAAACATATGTTTTCTCGTTCCCATGCTCCTGCGCAAATCGTTATACACAAGTTTGCGGAGCCTGCTGATCAACTCCCTCTCCCTTCGGGAGAGGGTAGGGGTGAGGGTAAAAATGTTGAAAATATCACTGTAATTCGGCATATTTTATTCTACCAACTCCGTTGCCCTCACCCTAGCCCTCTCCCAAAGAGAGAGGGGACTGGTCTGTGCTATTTGCTAAAATAGCCCTACTATACGGGCTAAAACGAGATGTGTGTATCGATCTCCGCAGGAGCATGGGAACGAGCGATTATGAGAATTTAGCTCTTTATGCAATGATGATTAGATTAGTAGTTGGAACGGATTTATAAGCAAGAGTTTGAAGCAACCAGCACTGATTACCCCAGTTTTTTAACCGCTTCTTTTTTCTTCTTGTTATTCAAACGTCGATACCGATGAATAAATTGCTGCGTTACTTTGGATACATTCACGCTTTTCAGCAGTGGATCACCATATCCCAGTACGAGCCATTCAGGCGTGACCGAAAGAGCTTCAGCCAAGGCAACAATGCTACGTGTTGCAGATTTTTTGCCAGCTTCTAATGCGGAAAGGTTGGCTTGCTTAATCGCAGTTTTATCAGCGACTTCAACTTGTGTTAATCCCAAGTCTCTACGTCGATTTTTAAGGCGCGTTGCAAACAATGGATCGTGTTCAGAAAACGGTTCAACGTTGGTAGAATCTAACCAGTTTAAAAAATCTTTTTTCCGCTCAGCCGATAGTCGGTTAAGTTTATCAACTAATGCTAATTCATCAGCAGAAAGATTGAGAGATTTAACGGCAGGATCACCTTCGCCATTCTCCAGCCATTCTGTTCTTATATTCAACACTATCGCTATTTGTACAAGGTGAGTTGTAGAGACGTTCAAGCCGGCCTCTAGACGCGAGATTACTGTCTGAGCGATACCTGCTTCGTCAGCGATCTGTTCTTGATGCAGCTTTTTTTCGAGCCGAATAAACTGAACGCGTTGACCAATGCTTTCTGGTGAAGTATGTCGGGTACGAGTGCGTGAGCAGGTGGGGCACCAAGTACCGCCAGCGATAAACTTAGGTGCGACTTTCCAGCGGTGACCGTGTGCGCAAGCCCATTCTAGCTTGGTGTCACCATTTACATATTTTTTAGACACACAGATCCCGCCACGTTCTTTGGCGAGTAATTGCATATCTTGTAGAGTTTTGGCTTGTGGCATGGGTGGTATTCTACATATAACAGCGCAAGTATATATAAAGGAATATGACTATATGGGTTATACCTAACAAAATCCGCCGTTTAAAAAGTTGCCGAATATTTAACTAGCAGTCAGTTTAAACTCTCGTCTGACGTGGATGAATTAATCCAGGCCAGAAATTAGCGAGAGTAAACTGTTGTACCACACCCGTTTGTATATATTCTTCATTTCACTCCTAATGTGCTGAGTGTTTAATGCAGCTTGACCGTCGGCCCGGTCTCGCGATTGAGCAGATCTCTCAGGATAATTAACGCGGTTTTAAATCCGCCGTGCAATACATACTGATGCAACCGGTAGAGCGATATATACAGGAACCGCGCAATCTTGCCTTCAAAAGTAAAATCCGCACTGAGGTTCCCCATGATATTGCCGATAGTGCCGCGTTTACCCAACGAAACCAAGGAACCCTTGTCTTTATACACAAACTCAAGCAGCGGTTTGCCGGCAAATTTAAATTGCAGCGACTTGGCTAATAACATTGCTTGCTGATGTGCAGCTTGCGCGCGGGGGGGGACAACGGTGTCTGAACCTTTTTGTTGGTGGCAGTTCGCGCAATCGCCCAGCGCAAATATATTGTCATCACTTGTTTGAAGCGTAGGGCGTACCACGAGTTGATTAATTCTATTGGTTTCAAGACCCAAATTTGCCAGGAATGTTGGAGCGATCACGCCAGCGGACCACACTTTGAGTTCTGCAGGTATAAATTTACCACTCTTGGTGTGCAGACCTTCAGCGGTGACTTCTGTAACCATTTCATTTGTTAACAGCTGTACACCAATCTGGCGTAACTGATTTTGAATAGCAGCGGATGCTTTAGGCGATAACGCCGACATGGCCCGATCAGCGGCTTCAACAATCGTGATAGTAACGTTTTGGGGTTTAATTCCGTTAAAGCCATATTGAACCAATTGGTGTGCTGAATGATTCAAAGCTGCTGCGAGCTCAACACCCGTTGCTCCAGCGCCGACAATAGCGATATTGAATTTACTCGAGTCTTTATCTTTAAGCTGAGAAGCCTTGAGGTACATATTCAGAAAAGCTTGATGAAAGCGCTCGGCGGCTGATCGCTTGTCAAGAAAAATGCAGTGCTCTGAAGCGCCTAGTGTGCGAAAGTCATTAGTGTTGCTGCCCACCGCGAGAATCAAGGCATCATAATCTAGGGTGCGACTTGGCAGAATGGTATCACCGTCGGCTATAAACGGCGCGAGTTTGATTTGTTTGTTCTCGCGATCAATTCCTTCCATCTTGCCGAGTACAAAATGTAAATTATGAAGATAGGCATGAGCTGCATAAGATAATTCATCGACTGTAGCATTTAGCACACCCGTAGCCACTTCGTGCAGCCGAGGTTTCCAAATGTGCGTTGGGTTTGAGTCAACCAGAGTTATTTTAAAGGCTGGGGTTTTGCCGGTTTTTCGCGTGCCGACGGTTTTTTTACCCAAGGTGTTGCCGAGTTTTGTTGCGAGCTCGAGGCCACCAGCGCCACCACCGACAATGACTATATGATATGGATTCATATTGCCTACATCCTCTTAAATATTGCTGTTGATCAACGCCGAAATTTATGCAAATCAATAATTCTTTTCCCGTCAGTTTTACAGCTGCGTGCTAGCTATTATCGACTGATGGTTCTTGAATGTTGCAAGATGCTTACCTAACAATATAAAAGAGGCTTACAGATTTGCGAGAGCGGCGGATGGTATCATTTTTTAGCCGGAAGCAGAAAGAATGACTTTTAAGTCTTCGTGGTAAGAGTTTACAAAGTAGCGTGCGTTTTGCCGAGTACAGCATTGCTGCTCCCTCGTTCGGCTGAGTTTACTCGGGCAAAGTATTATTTATAAATTAGAGAATATTGAAAAATAATAAGCGCTGAATCTGTAGAACTCAACTTATTAAGTATGAGCTGAAACATTGAAGAAACCCAAAATCGGGTGAACAGAAAAACCCATCGCACAAGCTTGGCACTCGGCTCCGCAAAATAACATCCTTTGGTTCAGCAGATTTTTAAAAACTTAGGCAGGGACATTATACCAATGGGATTAAAACAAGATTGGTACCCAGAGCCGGATTGATAAGCGCCACAGTACTTCTGCCCTTGCGAAGCCCCAGTTTGGCTGTTAATTGTAATTAAGTTTGGTAAATACCCGGCTTTGCCGGGGGCATTTACATAGGTTTGGTTCTTACCGTAGTCAAATTCACTCTCGTTATCCCGTTCACAGGATCGATGAGAAAATCTATGAAAAAGTACAAAACTTTGCTTCATTTGCGTTGAGATTGAAGATCACATAGTGATTATCCTAAACAGAAGAAATTAGCTGATATTTGAACCTAGATTCCGCAGTTGAAACCTACTACGAACGTCTAATGCACTGAATCTGCAAAATTTTTTCTTCGTTTTTAAACTCACCGTGCGAGTGACCACGCCGTCGTCTAAAAATGAAGAAAAATTTCCGCATCTTCAGCACCTTAGCCGCTCTCGCTACGGTTTCAACTGCGGAATCTAGGTTGAAGAAAGCTCCGGCTTCGCCTTAATTTATTCTTTCAGAAGTATGAAAGAGGGGGCAGATTATTGATAATGTCATCTACTTCATTCATAAATGACGGGCACTCAGGCTTTATGGGTTATTGAAGCCCGAAGATGTTTCCGAGATTCAATAGCCCAATAACCCGAGTCAGGTACCGTCACAAGGTACCGTCACAATGAACGGTTCATCCGTCTTTAGAGTCTCAAACGTTTTTAGCGAAAGCCAATGAAGTTGTGCAATCCAGCGATGAGGTTATTTCGCTGGCTAAATACCGATGGAAATCGGTGGCCGATGATTTGATTAAATTGCCAGTTGCGGCCTAAAAATAGGAACACCCATAGAACACGACTTAGTTCTAATTGTTTCAGCCAATCATGGCAGAAAAATTATCTACACATCGCTCCTTTACATTCTAATGGGTTTGCTTTCAGCAATGTAGGCATACTAAGTCCATTGAGTGGTGGTATTGCGACTCCATCTAGCACAAAAAAACATATTGCCAAAATAAGGTTGCGCGGCAGTTGCACACCGTCTTTCAGAATTGCATAGCGCTTAATCAACTCATGAAGTACACCCACCAAAAAGCCAAACGCTTTGCAGAAAGAATGAGCGTATCTGTGATGTTGAAAGTCAGACATTCAAGGCACTGATTGAATTATTACGGCAATTTGTTCTTGATGGGGGGACTTGATATCCTTCACGTTGGTATTTGTTTCGGCCATATGACATCCGGGCAAATTTTGGATCATCTGAAACTCAATCCAGTTACAGACTCGCATTAATACAGCTTGGGAATGTCTTACATAAGCGAGTGATCCTATTGTAATTCTTACAGTCGGGAATTGTCATATTGTAATGCATTGCAAGAAACAACTAGTAACTATCTTGCCAGCAGTGCAGAGTTTATTAAATGTGAACTTTGTGCATTGCCCGTTGTAGCACTATCCTAGTAGCAATAAAGTCACGCACGAAAATAGAATGACGCTAAATCCAAAGTTCCTAGCTGTATTAATGTTGTTGATCATGGCGGTCTATCTTGGTTACCAGAGCCAGGAGATATTTCGCTCTGTTGAACAGTTGCCTGTTGAAAGTACGGTTGATAAAGTCACGGTGGATGAGAGTAGAGGTGGAAGTATCGCTGAGCAGCATATATTTGGTAATGAATAGAAATAAGATGTTTTCATCCTAAATCAATCGTAAAAAATAATTTTGGTATACCGCAAATAGTTTATCGAAACGAAGGTCAGCATTTATCTGACAAATGATCTGAAGATTTTTCAAATCCCCATTGTGATACTTCGGACAACGTTGGCGACACAAACTGAGCTTGTTCATTTGATGTGAATCACATGACCATCAAAACAGTAGACTAAACTTTGTTTGGATATTACCTTAAATCAATTTAAATCGTACTATGCTGCGGATTAGACTTTTTTAACCACGACCCGTGAAGAAGGCGAATTTGACTGGTTGGCCGATGTAGTGACGAGTCCCGTGGAGTTTCTGGAATTTGAATTATTATTTGTCGTTGTATTTGCACTCAATTGTCGATATCGAAGAGTTTCTAGTTTTGTACCCCGCTTGATGACCACTGAATCGGGAAAAACAGCATGTAACGTGGCATTGCCTGGGAGCCGATCATTCACAAAATAACGAACTGGAGCCTGGTCTTTGTCCGCGATTATTGCACTCGAGTCTCTGTGACTACTACTCGCAAAAATCGCTTTTAAGTTAAGTTGTAAATCTGTGCTGGGGAGGCTTTCTACAGCGAGTTCATCTGCTGATGGCACCTTCTCAATATCCCCAAAGAGATTCAATTCCGCTATTTCTTTGGAAAAGTTATTTTGTTGGTTTTCGGGTTGGATTTGTGGCGCGGAATTGGTGGGTTGCACACTCGACGTTTCAACAAAATTGTAGGTCAGAAAAAATAGCCTGTCTGCTACCAATTTTCCTTGATAGACCAAATTAAGTGACATCCCAGCTAATAAAAGCATGACAAAAAATTTGGGATAACTCCAGAACTGCAACATACCGATACCTAATAAACCAAAGAACGCTATAAATTTGTTTAGCCATTATAACCATTTTCGCAATCCTATAGTAATGAAGCAGGAAAGTCTATTTTATAGGCATAATAAAAATCTCCTCAGGATTTAAAAGCAAATGTGGAAGGTAGCTTATTGTTTTAAAACAATGTAGATAGCATAAAAAATTTTACACGATTTTATTTACGCCACTACTGCGGCCAAACGATTTGGCGTGGCGTTACCGAACCAGAGCTTAGCAGCTTTCACGAACTCACTGTGTACCTCTGAGGTGGTAAGTGCGACTGAACGGTTGTGAGTGTGCTCTTCTTATTTAGTTAGATATATATGAAGAGTTATAGTAGTTAATTATTGATCAGGGCTCATGAAGAGTGCATGGCGACATATGCATTGATCTTGTTAAAATTGTCCGTCGAGAATCGTTGAGCTGCTATAAAGAGGAAATAAATCCGGAAAGCTTATAACTGTACGGGTAAGTTTGTGAATCTTGATTAAACTTAACGTACGCTCTGAAATATATCGCCAGCACGCCACAAAATTTAGGTGCTGTTAAATAAACCAAAGCTTGTAAGTGTACCCTTATTTTATGCATAAATATTTGTTGCCGAAAATGTTCTATGAAGCACTTCTGGTGTTACTCATCGCATTCTTTATGAGTCCGCTAACGAAGGCTGAAGAGAAGTTTACGCTTTCTATGGAGGATGCAGATATTCGGGAGGTGATTCGATGGGCTGCAGATCATTTGGACAAAACAATAATAGTCCACCCCAGCGTCAAAGGGACTGTTTCCGTTATCGCAGGACAACCCCTGGGAAAGGATGAAATCTACCACGTGTTCTTATCAGTTCTCCAAGTGCATGGTTTTGCGGTAGTGGAAACGGAATCAACGTTGAAAATCATCCCGGATACGCTAGCCAAGCAATCCAATATACCGATTATCGACTCGGAAAAAAGCGAGGACGAAGAGGACATTGTCGTTCGAATAATAAAAATCAATAACATTGCGGCAGCTCAACTTGTCACTCTGTTGCAACCCCTCGTCTCAAAGGTGGGACACCTCGCGGCTTATCAGGAGACTAATTCTGTCATCGTTGCCGATAGGGCAAATAACATTGAACGATTAATGAAAATCATTGATCGAATTGATCAGGTGGGTACGATTGATATCGAAATAATTAAGTTGCATTATGCCAGCGCAAAAGAATTGGTCAATGTCATTTCCACACTGTTACCCAAAGCTAAAGACAAGGCTGATGGCAAGGAACTGGCTTTTTCAATCGATGAACGCTCAAATAGCATTCTGATGACCGGCGACCCCAGCTCCAGGCAACAAGTTGGCCGACTCATTAAAAAACTTGATCAGCCGATCGCAGGGGACGGCAATACCAGAGTCGTCCCGCTTAACTTTATAAAAGCAAAAGAGCTATTGCCCATAATCAAGGGCCTGAGCGGAACCGTTGTAAAGAGTAACAAAGACAATGGTGGCGTTAATGTCGATGTCGATATCCAGATCAGTGAACAAAATAATGCACTGATAATCACCGCGCCACCCACGCTGCAAGCATCCATTGATAAGGTAATCGAAAAACTTGATGTCCGTCGAGCGCAAGTGCTGGTTGAGGCGATGATCGTGGAAGTGAATAACGATTTGGCGCATGGTCTTGGCATTGAGTGGAAGACCAATTTACCGAGCAAGGGTGAGATCGTTGGAATGAGTGCAATACCCAAAGAGACAGAGCTAAAGGACTTCCCTTCGTTGGGAACAGGCTTAACCTTGGGATTTTACAGTCGCGATTCGCTGCGTGCGTTGATCAGAGCACTGGAGTCGGATTCATCTGCCAATGTTCTGTCGACGCCAACTGTTGTCACCCTCGACAATGAAGAGGCTGAGATCCTGGTAGGTGAAAACGTGCCCTTTGTTACGGGCGAGGAAA
>OBEQ011152782.1_pt1 | contig 21803 bp, 34 predicted proteins | sample 1670901 | NCBI WGS metagenome assembly OBEQ01 (sample SAMEA104232315, study PRJEB22302) | groundwater metagenome | biome: forest; feature: aquifer; material: groundwater | place: USA | collected 2011-08-07 | depth 5.4 m
ATTTTGAAGATGGCGCACGAGTGAAAGTGGGTGATGTCATTGCACGTATTCCGCAAGAAACATCAAAAACACGGGATATCACGGGTGGTTTACCACGATTTGCTGATTTATTCGAAGCGCGTCGTCCAAAAGATTCTGCAATATTAGCAGAGACTTCGGGCATCATCAGCTTTGGTAAAGAAACTAAAGGTAAACGTCGTTTAATGATTACTTCTTCATCGGGCGATGTGCATGAAGAATTAATTCCAAAATGGCGTCACATTAACGTGTTTGAAGGCGAACATGTTGAGCGTGGTGAAGTAATAGTAGAAGGTGCATTAAATCCACATGATGTATTGCGATTATTAGGTGTGAATGCATTGTCGAATTATCTCGTCAATGAAATTCAAGACGTTTATCGTTTGCAAGGTGTAAAAATTAATGACAAACATATCGAAGTTATTATTCGACAAATGTTAAGAAAAGTTATTGTTGCTGATCCAGGCGATTCTAGCTTTATTAAAGGCGAACAAATTGAAAGTAATCAGTTGCGTGAAGATAATCAGCGATTAAAAGCTGAGAACAAAATACTTGTACGCGCTGAACCTATTTTACTGGGTATTACTAAAGCGTCACTTTCAACCGAATCGTTTATTTCTGCAGCTTCTTTCCAAGAAACAACGCGTGTGTTAACTGAAGCGGCCGTTAATGGAAAGACAGATGAATTGCGCGGTTTGAAGGAAAACGTTATTGTGGGTCGTTTGATCCCAGCGGGAACGGGCTTAAATTACCATTTGGATAGGCTTAAAAATACCAAACGCCAAGGACGAGCAGATAAGCAGATGGAAAAAGTAAAATAATATTTAAAATGTTAATAAGTGCTTGACACAAAAGGCAATGCTTTTTTAGAATCGCGCCTCCCCTGTCAATTTTCTTAAGAGGGGTAAGCGCGATTTTTTTATGAAATGTGCTTACGATGTAATACGAAGTTTTATGTGAAAGAGAGAATTAAATGCCAACTATCAATCAATTAGTGCGAAGTGGTCGAAAGACTCGGGACTACAAGTCGAAAGTGCCCGCCTTGGAAAGTTCCCCGCAAAAGCGCGGTGTATGTACTCGTGTATACACAACGACTCCTAAAAAGCCAAATTCGGCTTTACGTAAGGTAGCTCGTGTACGTTTAACCAATGGTTACGAAGTCACTGCTTATATTGGTGGTGAAGGACATAATTTGCAAGAACACTCCGTGGTATTAATTCGTGGTGGTCGTGTAAAAGATTTGCCCGGTGTTCGTTACCATATTGTGCGCGGTAGTTTAGATACCGCGGGTGTGGATAAGAGACGCCGTGGTCGTTCCAAATATGGTGCTAAGAAACCTAAAGAATAATTTTTGAAGTAGGTGATAAGATATGCCAAGAAGAAAAGCTGCGATTAAGCGTGAAACTTTACCTGATCCATTATACGGCAGTAATCAGCTTTCTAAGCTTATTAATGTTGTCATGCGTGCAGGTAAAAAATCGATTGCCGAAATGATTGTATATGATGCATTAGATATGCTTGTAGATCGTTTAAAGAAAGAAAGTAAAGGCGATAAAACGGATGCTGAAGGAGGAGGTGGTAAAGCCGGTAAGCGTTCATTATCTTCTACAAAAAACAAAGGCCAAAGTGGTCGTGATGATGCATTAGAATTTTTAACCCGTGCGCTCACCAATGTGGCGCCAACCGTTGAAGTAAAGCCCCGTCGAGTAGGTGGTGCAACTTACCAAGTTCCTATGGAAGTAGCTCTAGATCGTGGTCATGCTTTAGCAATGCGTTGGTTGGTTCAAGCGGCTAAGGGTCGCTCAGAAAAAACCATGGCTCTTCGTTTAGCTGCTGAGCTTTATGAAGCTTATATGAATAGAGGCGCAGCAATTAAAATGCGTGATGATGTGCATCGTATGGCAAAAGCAAACCAAGCATTTGCACATTATCGTTGGTAGTAACAACTAGAGGTAAATAATTGTGGCACGTGCAACCCCCATTGAGCGGTATAGAAACATAGGCATCATGGCTCATATCGATGCTGGTAAAACAACAACAACAGAACGTGTGCTTTATTACACGGGCGTATCGCATAAATTAGGTGAAGTCCATGAAGGCACAGCTACCATGGACTGGATGGAACAAGAACAAGAACGTGGTATTACAATTACTTCCGCAGCCACCACTTGTTACTGGTATGGAATGGCAAAACAATTTCCGCAATATCGCATTAACATTATTGATACACCCGGCCACGTCGATTTTACTATTGAGGTTGAGCGTTCTTTACGCGTACTCGATGGTGCTTGTGGCGTGCTTTGTGCAGTAGGTGGTGTTGAACCGCAAACAGAAACTGTTTGGCGTCAAGCAACCCGTTACGGTGTGCCGCGACTCGGTTTTGTCAACAAAATGGATCGTATTGGTGCAAACTTCTTACGGGTGGTTGACCAAGTCCGCACAAAATTAGGTTCTCATCCCGTTCCTATTCAATTACCGATTGGTGCTGAAGACCAATTTGCAGGCGTAGTTGACCTTGTCCAAATGAAAGCCATTTATTGGGATGAAGCGAACCAAGGAATTACATTTGAAGCACGTGATATCCCTGAGGCCATGGCAGAAGAATGTAAGCAATGGCATGAACGCATGGTGGAAGCAGCAGCAGAAGCAACTGAAGAACTGATGCATAAATATCTTGAACACGGTGATTTAAGCGTAGAAGAAATTAAAAAAGGTTTGCGCATTCGCACTGTACAAAACGAAATTATCCCAATGTTGTGTGGTTCTGCCTTTAAAAATAAAGGGGTGCAAGCTTTATTGGATGCAGTCATTGAATATTTACCCTCACCCACAGATGTGCCAGCTGTGAGGGGAACGTTAGATGACGCAGCGGCAACACCTGCGGAAAGACATCCTGCTGATAGTGATCCATTTGCAGCATTGGCATTTAAAATTGCCACCGACCCATACGTGGGTACATTAACTTATTTCCGTGTTTATTCTGGCGTTTTACGTTCCGGTGATACCATTTACAACCCAATCAAAGATAGAGAAGAGCGTATTGGTCGCTTGTTACAAATGCATGCTAACGATCGTACAGAAATCAAAGAAGTGTATGCAGGTGATATTGCTGCTGCAGTTGGTTTAAAGAAAGTATCGACTGGTGATACGCTATGCGATACAGAAAAAGTTATCATCTTAGAAAAAATGGTATTCCCTGACCCAGTTATTTCTGTCGCAGTAGAGCCAAAAACCAAAGCAGACCAAGAAAAAATGGGGATTGCACTCGGAAAACTAGCGCAAGAAGATCCTTCATTCCGTGTGCATTCCGACGAAGAATCCGGTCAAACCATTATCTCTGGTATGGGTGAGTTGCATTTAGAAATCATTGTTGATCGTATGAAGCGTGAATTTGGTGTAGAAGCGAATGTTGGTAAACCGCAGGTCGCTTATCGCGAAACCATACGTGGTTCCGTGGAGCAAGAAGGTAAATATGTGCGTCAATCAGGTGGTCGCGGTCAATATGGCCATGTCTGGATTAAGCTTGAGCCACAAGAAGCAGGCAAGGGCTATGAATTTGAAAATGCGATTGTCGGTGGATCTATTCCACGCGAATATATTCCTGCAGTAGATAAAGGTATCCAAGAACAATTGCAAAACGGTGTGATTGCAGGTTACCCAGTCGTTGACGTCAAAGTAACTCTCTATGATGGTTCTTATCATGATGTTGACTCTAGCGAAATGGCATTTAAAATTGCTGGCTCGATGGCATTTAAAGAAGGTGCTCGCCGTGCAAAAGCAGTTATTTTAGAGCCCATCATGAAGGTGGAAGCCGTCACCCCAGAAGATTTCATGGGTGATGTCATGGGTGATTTAAATCGCCGTCGTGGTATTTTACAAGGCATTGATGATTCACCTTCCGGCAAAATTATTCACGCTGAAGTTCCTTTATCTGAAATGTTTGGTTATGCCACCGATTTGCGTTCTATGACGCAAGGTCGAGCAACGTATTCGATGGAGTTTTCTAAATATAATGAAGTCCCAGCGAGTGTAGCTGAGCAAATTATTGATAAAAATAAAAAGTAATTTTTAACGATTGAAAATTGATGAGAGTAATGAAGTAATGAAAAGAGGAATAATGAAATGAGCAAGCAAGTATTTGAGCGTACGAAACCGCATGTAAATGTTGGGACGATAGGTCACGTAGACCATGGGAAGACGACATTGACAGCGGCGTTGACGAAGACGTTGGCAGAGAAATTTGGAGGAGAAGCGCGGGCGTACGACCAAATTGATAATGCACCAGAAGAAAAAGCGCGAGGGATAACGATAGCGACCTCGCATGTTGAATATCAATCAGCGAAGAGACATTATGCGCACGTAGATTGCCCAGGGCATGCAGATTATGTAAAGAACATGATCACCGGAGCGGCGCAAATGGACGGAGCGATCTTGGTGGTATCAGCAGCGGATGGCCCGATGCCACAAACGCGTGAACATATATTGTTAGCGCGGCAAGTGGGAGTGCCATACATTGTGGTGTACTTGAACAAAGCAGACATGGTAGATGACAAAGAATTATTAGAATTAGTAGAAATGGAAGTAAGAGATTTATTAACGCAATATCAATTTCCTGGTGACAAGACGCCAATTGTGATTGGTAGTGCATTAAAAGCATTGGAAGGCGACACGAGTGATATTGGTATTCCATCGATCTTCAAGTTAGTGGATGTGATGGATGACTATATTCCAATCCCGGAACGACCAGTGGATCAACCGTTCTTATTACCGATTGAAGATGTATTTTCGATTTCGGGTCGAGGTACGGTGGTGACTGGCCGTGTAGAAAGAGGCATTGTGAAAGTAGGTGAAGAATTAGAAATTGTGGGTTTAAAGCCGACGATTAAAACGATTTGCACGGGTGTTGAAATGTTCCGTAAGTTGTTGGACGAAGGCCGAGCCGGTGATAACGTTGGTGTTTTGTTAAGAGGAACGAAAAGAGAAGAAGTAGAACGTGGACAAGTGTTAGCAAAGCCTGGCACAATAACGCCCCACACGAAATTCGAAGCGGAAGTGTATATTTTGTCGAAAGAAGAAGGTGGACGTCATACCCCGTTTTTCAAAGGGTATCGCCCGCAGTTTTACTTTCGGACGACGGACGTGACGGGTGAAGTACAGTTGCCGGACGGTGTTGAGATGGTGATGCCAGGCGACAACATCAAGATGGTGGTGAAGTTGATTGCGCCAGTTGCGATGGAAGATGGTTTGCGTTTTGCAGTGCGTGAAGGTGGTCGTACCGTCGGTGCGGGTGTCGTCGCTAAAGTAATCGAGTGAGAGTAATAACATGTCCATAGCAAGAAAGAGTCAAAGAATTCGCATTCGATTAAAGTCTTTTGATCATCGATTAATTGACAAATCGACTAAAGAAATTGTTGATACAGCAAAGCGAACAGGTGCGCAAGTGCGTACTATTCCGCTGCCAACACGTATTGAGCGCTACACTATTTGTATTTCTCCTAATGCAGATAAAGACGCGCGTGATCAGTACGAATTACGTACGCATAAACGTATGGTTGATATTAATCGACCAACAGATAAAACAATTGATGCACTCATGAAGCTTGATCTTGCAGCCGGTGTGGACGTGCAGATTAGTGTGGATGCGGAAGATTAAGAGTGAAGAGGCAATTAAAATGACAATGGGTTTAGTAGGAAAAAAATGTGGTATGACACGAATCTTCACTGAAGAAGGAATCGGTATTCCTGTCACAGTGTTAGAAGTGTTACCCAATCGTGTAACGCAAGTGAAAACATTTGAAAATGATGGTTATCACGCTGTGCAAATCACCATAGGCCAACGTAAACGTTCACATTTAACCAAGCCTGAAGCGGGCCATTTTGCCAAAGCAGGTGTTGAACCAGGTAATGAATTACGAGAATTCTTTGTGGAAAATCCAAAGGAAATCGATGGCATTATCGTGGGTGCAGAATTAAAAGTAGATCGTTTTGTTGTGGGTCAATATGTGGATGTTACCGGCATTACAAAAGGTAAAGGTTTTGCGGGTGTTATCAAGCGTCATCACTTTAGCTCACAAGATGCATCGCATGGTAATTCGTTGTCTCATCGTGCTCCTGGTTCGATTGGACAAAGACAATCACCTGGTAAGGTATTTAAAGGCAAACGCATGGCTGGACACTTAGGTGATGCGCAACGCACTATCTTATCGCAACGAATCGTGCGCATTGACCCTGAACGTAACCTCATATTCATCAGAGGCGCTGTTCCTGGTGCGACAAATGGTTATGTAATTGTTCGCAAAGCAGTAAAGAAAAAGGCGAAAGGAGAGGATCATGGAACTAAAGCTAGCTAATTCACAAAAAAAACTTGATCTTGCAGATAATATATTTGCTTGCGAATTTAATGAGCCACTTATTCATCAAATAGTCACTGCTTATTTAGCGGGCGGACGTGCGGGTACTAAAGCGCAAAAAACTCGTGCAGAAGTCAGCGGTGGTGGTGCAAAACCGTGGCGTCAAAAAGGCACAGGCCGAGCACGTGCAGGTACCATACGCAGCCCATTATGGCGTACTGGTGGTAAAGTGTTTGCTGCTAAACCCAGAGATTATTGTCAAAAAGTGAATAAAAAAATGTTTAAAGGTGCACTCAGATCTATTTTTTCTGAATTGATTCGACAAGAAAGAATAATGATTGTCGATGCATTTCAAATTGATGCACCACGAACCAAAGGCTTGTTACAAAAGTTACAAGAAATGAAAATAACAGATCGCGTATTAATTGTTTCAGAATCTATTGACGAGAATTTATATTTAGCTGCGCGTAATTTACCGCATGTTGATGTGAGAGATGCTACAGCATCGACAGCAGACCCTGTATCACTCGTGCAAGCGGAAAAAATTATTATGACCGAAGCTGCGATTAAAAAAGTAGGGGAGCTGCTGGCATGAACCAAGAAAGATTATTAAAAATTATTTTATCTCCTCACGTTTCAGAAAAAGCAACGTTGTTAGGCGAAAAAAATAATCGATATGTTTTTGAAGTGATTTCTGATGCAACCAAACCAGAAGTGAAAGATGCCGTTGAATTTTTATTTAGTACCAAAGTAAAAAATGTTCGGATTTTAAATGTGAAGCCCAAGAAAAAACTGTTTCGAGGAATAGAAGGACAAAGAAAAGGCTGGAAAAAAGCCTATGTTACTCTCGAAGCTAATCAAACGCTTGGCGTGATGGTATCGTAGTCGAGGAGAATTTTATGGCAATTGTTAAACTATCACCTACATCGCCAGGCCAACGTTTTGCGATTAAAGTTGTGAATCCAGATTTACATAAAGGTGCGCCGTTTGCACCATTATTAGCAAAAAAATCGAAAACCGGTGGCCGCAATAATCAAGGCCGCATTACTTGCCGCCATATTGGTGGTGGCCACAAGCAAAAATATCGTATTGTCGATTTTAAACGTAACAAAGATAGTATTCCGGCAAAAGTTGAACGCCTGGAATATGACCCTAACCGTAGCGCGTTTATTGCACTTTTGTTGTATGCGGATGGTGAACGGCGTTATATTATTGCGCCTCACGGATTAAAGACGGGTGATGAAGTGATTTCCGGTAAAGAAGTCGTTATTAAAACCGGTAATTGCTTGCCATTGACCAATATACCAGTCGGTTCTACGGTGCATTGCATTGAAATCCAGCCAGGCAGCGGTGCGAAGTTCGCTCGTAGCGCTGGTGCGTCAGTGCAGTTAATCGCACGTGAAGGTATATATGCGCTCTTACGTTTACGTTCCGGCGAAATGCGCAAAGTGTTAGCTGATTGCCGTGCAGTGATTGGTGAAGTGAGTAACAACGAGCACAATTTACGTTCTTTTGGGAAAGCAGGTGCAAAGCGCCATCTCGGTATTCGTCCTACGGTGCGTGGAACAGCAATGAACCCAATTGATCACCCTCTCGGTGGTGGTGAAGGTCGAACCAAAGGTGGTCGTCATCCTGTCAGCCCATGGGGCGTGCCAACAAAAGGTTATAAGACGCGTAAGAATAAACGTACTGCCAAATTTATTCTTCGTGAAGGTAGTAAAAAAGTGTAGTAAAAAAAGAGTAGTAAAGAGTAAAAGAAAAAAATTGTGACATATGTGCGAATGAATAAATCATTCGTTGTTTTTATAGAAGTGATTAAATTAAAGAGGTGTTAGCGTGCCACGTTCAATTAAAAAAGGACCTTATATCGATAATCATCTACTTAAAAAAGTAGAAAAGGCTATTTCTGGTAATGATAAACGTCCAATTAAAACTTGGTCGCGACGCTCAATGATTTTGCCGGAAATGGTGGGTTTAACTATTGCAGTTCACAATGGCAAATTACATATGCCCGTTTATATCACTGAAAATATGGTGGGATATAAATTAGGCGAATTTGCAGCGACTCGTACTTTTAGAGCGCATTCTGGTGACAGAAAAGCCAAAGGCGAAGAAGAAACTAAAGGTAAACCATCGGAATAAAAACACACTGTCATTGCGAGAAGCGTCAGCGACGAAGCAATCCAGTTTTAAGTAACTCGTCATTAAGACGAGCAAAAGAAAATAGAGGGTTTGAGAATGGAAGTTGCAGCAAAACTAAAATTCGCAAGATTATCAGCACAAAAGTGCCGTCTTGTATGCGATCAAGTCCGTGGTTTACCCATTGATCGTGCATTAGATATTTTAAAATTCAGCCGAAAAAAATCTGCGGCTGTTTTGAAAAAAGTAGTGGATTCTGCTGTTGCTAATGCAGAACACAATCATGGCGCTGACATTGATGATTTAAAAGTTGCAAAAATTTATGCAGATCAAGGTCCAACATATAAACGCATGCAGGCAAAAGCAAAAGGTCGTGGTGCGCAAATATTAAAACCTACTTGCCATATTACTGTGATTTTATCGGATGAGGAGTAAGAGATGGGTCAAAAAGTTAATCCAGTTGGTATACGTCTTGGCATAGTAAAAGACTGGGTCTCCAGATGGTATGCATCATCAAAAGAATTTTCTGATACGTTATGCGCGGATCTGAAAGTAAGAGAATATTTACGCAAAAAATTGGCGCAAGCAGGTATTAGCCGCATTCAAATTGACAGACCTGCACGTAATGCCCGAGTGACGATTCATACAGCACGTCCAGGCGTCATCATTGGCAAGAGTGGCAAAGAAGTAGAAACATTGCGTAATGAAGTAAGTAAAATTGTGAATGTTCCTGTTCACGTCAGTATTGAAGAAGTACGCAAACCAGAATTAGATGCAAAATTAGTTGCGGAGTCTGTTGCGCAACAATTAGAAAGACGCATTATGTTTAGACGTGCTATGAAACGTGCGGTTACTACGGCGCTTCGTTCTGGTGCATTAGGCATTAAAATTAGTGTGAGTGGTAGATTAGGTGGTTCCGAAATTGCTCGTACAGAATGGTATCGTGAAGGCCGTGTGCCATTACAAACATTTCGTGCTGATATTGATTACGCATTGGCGGAAGCATTTACCACGTATGGCGTGATTGGCGTCAAAGTATGGATATTTAAAGGTGAAGTATTGGGCGATAAAACAACTGCGCAAGGTGGTAGTGATGGCGCAGAAAAAAGTAATAAACAGGAGAAATAGTTATGTTGCAGCCCAAGCGCACAAAATATCGCAAGCAATTTAAAGGCCGCAACCGAGGTGTTGCCACCCGGGGCACACATGTTAGTTACGGAGAGTATGGCTTGAAAACATTGGAACATGGCCAAATTACCGCTAGACAAATTGAAGCTGCACGTCGTGCAATGTCACGTCACATTAAGCGTGGCGGAAAATTATGGATTCGTGTGTTTCCAGATAAACCGATTACCAAAAAACCGTTGGAAGTACGACAAGGTTCTGGTAAAGGAAACGTAGAATATTGGGTCGCATTAGTGCAACCCGGTCGTGTGATGTTTGAAATTGAAGGTGTAACAGAAGAATTAGCACGAGAAGCATTAGGCTTAGCGGCTGCTAAATTACCGGTAAGAACAATATTTGTAGAGCGGACGATACTGTAATGAAAGCACAAGAATTACGAAATAAAACTGTAGAAGAGTTGACGAAAGAGTTGCTTGCATTATTAAGAGAGCGCTTTAATTTAAAAATGCAAAAAGGGGCCGGCCAGCCGCCGAAAGCTTATCTTTTTACACAAGTGAAGCGCAATATTGCTCGTATTAAAACCATTTTAAAAGAGAAAGGTTCTAACGTATGACTATCAATAATAAATCTGAGCAAACGCAAACGGTAGCAGCAACTTCGCAACCTACCGCGCAACGTATAGTAAAAGGTAGAGTGATTAGCAACAAAATGCAGAAAACCATTGTTGTTCAAGTAGAGCGTAAAGTAAAACATCCTTTATTTGAAAAATATGTGCGACGTTTTTCTAAAATGTATGCACATGATGAAGATAATACCTGTCGGGTAGGTGATCTAGTGACCATCGCACCAAGTCGTCCATTATCTAAAACAAAGCGTTGGAAATTAGTAGAAATTATCAGACGGGAAGAACAATAAATAGAGTCGTCGTCCTCCCTTAAAATAATGTAAAAACAAGTAAGTTAGGCTTTTATTTTTAAAAAAACATGATACTATTGGCGGGCTTTAAAGCTCGTGGAACAGTGAAGTTGGGGTGTAGCACATGATTCAAATGCGAACAATGCTTGATGTGGCCGATAACAGTGGCGCACGTCGGGTTATGTGTATCAAAGTGTTAGGTGGAACTCGTCGTCGGTACGCCAACATTGGAGATGTTATTAAAGTCTCTGTCAAAGAAGCCATTCCACGTGGAAAGGTGAAAAAAGGCGAAGTTCTTAATGCTGTTATCGTGAGAACAAAAAAAGGCGTCCGAAGATCTGATGGTTCTGCTATCCGATTTGATGATAACGCCGTTGTTTTATTGAACGCACAATTACAACCAATTGGAACACGTGTTTTTGGTCCTATTACGAGAGAGCTTCGTGGTGAAAACTTCATGAAGATTATCTCCTTAGCGGTCGAAGTATTATAAAAATGTGCGTACTTTTTAGAGAGCTATCATGAAGAAGATTAAAAAAGGCGATACGGTTATTGTTATCGCAGGAAAAGATAAAGGTAAAACAGGGGTTATTCTTTCTGTGATCGATAAAGGCAAACTTTTGTTGATTGAGGGGATTAATCTAGCAAAAAAACATGTACGCGGTAATCCAAATACAGGTGAAAAAGGCGGTATTATTTCAAAACCAATGCCAATAGATCGTTCTAATGTCATGGTTTATGACCCCGCAAAACAAAAAGGTAGCAGAATTGGAATTCGTATTTTAAATGATGGTCAGCGCGTACGTTATTTTAAAGCGAGCGATCAACTCGTTGATGCAGAAGCGAAAGGGTAAGGTGTCTCATGGCAGCAAGATTACATGATTTATATAAGAATGAAGTCGTACCAAAATTAAAAAAACAATTTGGGTATACCTCAGTGATGCAAGTTCCACATATTGAAAAAATTACTATCAATATGGGTGTAGGTGAAGCGGCATTGGATAAGAAAATTTTATTAAATGCAGTGGCTGATTTAGAAAAAATAGCAGGACAAAAACCAGTGCAAACATTGTCACGTAAATCCATCGCGGGATTTAAAATTCGAGAAGATTGGCCGATTGGCTGTAAAGTGACATTGAGACGCGCAAAAATGTATGAATTTTTAGACCGATTGATCACTATTGCGTTGCCACGTGTTCGCGATTTTCGTGGTGTGAGCGCAAGGTCATTTGATGGCCGTGGTAATTATAGTTTGGGTATTAAAGAACAAATCGTATTTCCAGAAATTGAATACGACAAAATCGATGCGTTGCGCGGGATGGATATAACGATAACGACTTCTGCGGCAACGAATAAAGAAGCGTTTGCTCTATTGCGAGCATTTAATTTTCCTTTTAAAGAGAAAGAAGTGAGTTAAAAGATGGCAAAAAAGTCAGTAAGAAATCGTAATGCAAAAAGATTAAAACTTGTTGCGCGTTATCGCGTGAAGCGAGACAAGTTGCGAGAAGATATAAGTAATGTTCACTTGAGTGATAAAGAGCGTGGCGATGCAATGCGCGCGTTGCAAGATTTGCCACGAGATTCCAATCCTTCGCGTAGACGGAATCGTTGCAAATTATGCGGTCGACCACGTGCATATAATCGCTTAACTGGTTTATGCCGATTACACATGCGTATAGCAACCGTTAATGGCATGGTGCCTGGTATGCATAAAGCAAGTTGGTAATGAGTAATTAATTTAATGATTTAATGGTGAATCTGAAATTCTTAGAGGTATTTGATAATGTCAATGCAAGATCCAGTCGCAGATATGCTAACGTGCGTACGGAATGCCCAAGCGATGGGAATTCAAAAAACTAAGTTTCCTTTTTCAACTTTTAAAATAGAGATTTTAAAAGTATTAAAAGAAGAAGGATTTATTGAAAATTTTAATGTTGTTGCGATTGAGGATAAGAAAAAGAGCCAAAAGAAAAATATTGAAGTGGTTCTTAAATATTACCAAGGCCAACCTGTTATTGAAAAAATCAAACGGGTGAGTCGACCAGCGTTGCGCGTATATAGAGGTCATCATGAATTGCCTGAAATACGTGGCGGATTGGGTATTGCAATTATTTCTACTCCGAAAGGAGTGATGACAGATAAAGCCGCTCGTGCACAACAAGTTGGCGGTGAAATTGTGTGTGTAGTGGAGTAGGAGATGGGTATGACAGCGTTGAATTCAACATCGAGAGTGGGAAGAAAACCTGTACCTATTCCTGCGGGAGTTGAGGCGAAAGTACAAGACCAAGTGTTGTTGGTAAAAACATCTAAAGGTCAGTTTTCTTTTCCGCTTCATCCTTTTGTGGAAGTGAAAATAGAAGAGGGTCATGTAAAGGTTTTGCTTGCCCCGAAAAGAAAGAAGCCAATTACTGGCCCAAATAAGAAATTGTATAAATCAATTGCAGGAACAACACGTGCGCAGATTTATAATCTTATTCATGGTGTAAACAAAGCATTTGAACGCAAATTATTATTAGTAGGTATTGGTTATCGCGCTCAAGCGAAAGGGAAAATATTATCGCTGAGTTTAGGTTTTTCGCATCCAACGGATTTCAATGTGCCGGAAGGAATTGTTATAGAAACTCCTTCGCAAACAGAAATTATTGTGAAAGGTGCGAGTAAAGAATTAGTTGGGCGTACAGCAGCAAAAATCAGAGCAATTCGTGGCCCAGAACCTTATAAAGGTAAAGGCATTCGTTATGCAGATGAAACAATTGAATTGAAAGAAACCAAGAAAAAATAAAATGAATTTGAGTAAGGTAAAATACTATGAATAAGCGATCAGCAAGATTGCGTAGAGCGAAACGAACACGTATGCACATACGTACAATTGAAGCCGTACGTTTATGTGTATATAAAACACCGCGTCATATCTATGCACAAGTGACAACATCTGATGGTGCAAAAACATTAGCGCATGCATCAACCTTAGATCAAGCTTTAAAAAAGAAATTAAAATCTACTGGTAATGCTGAAGCAGCGAAAGAAGTAGGAAAAATGCTTGCTAAACGTGCATTAGAAGCGGGTATTAAAGCAGTTGCATTTGATCGATCTGGGTTTGCTTATCACGGTCGTATTAAAGCATTAGCAGATGCAGCACGCGAAGGCGGGTTAGATTTTTAATTTGAAGTAATTAGCGATAACTCATTAAAGATTAATTGAACTAATTAATTGAAGTAATTAAAAGGTTAAATATATTATGGCTACAGCAAGAGAAAACGTTAAAACAGATGGCTACATTGAAAAGCTAGTTGCTGTTTCGCGTAATGCAAAAGTAGTAAAAGGCGGTAAAATTTTTAGTTTTGCTGCTGTCACAGTCGTTGGCGATGGTAAAGGGCGTATTGGTATTGGTCGCGGCAAAGCGCGTGAAGTTCCTGTTGCTATTCAAAAATCATTGGATAATGCAAGAAAAAATATGCGTCATGTGGTATTGAAAGGTGAAACTTTGCATCATGCAATCACTGGTAAACACGGAGCAACTCGCGTGTTTATGAAACCTGCTTCTGAAGGAACGGGTATTATTGCCGGTGGCGCGATGCGGGCAGTGTTTGAAGTATTGGGTGTTAAAAATGTGCTTGCTAAAATTGGTGGTTCTACCAATCCTGTGAATGTTGTTCGAGCAACATTACATGCATTATCTAGTATTTCACCACCCGAATTTGCTGCAGCTAAGCGCGGCAAAACAATAGAAGAATTATTGAAAGATAGCAGCACTGAGAAGTGATAGGCGGTTTTCTAAAAATTATTTATTTATTCATTTTATTTTTTATTTAATTTAAGAGGAAATGTAAAGATGCAGCTGAATACTTTACATCCAGCACCTGGCTCTAAAAAAGTATCGAAACGATTAGGTCGTGGTATCGGATCAGGTAAAGGTAAAACATGCGGTCGTGGCCACAAAGGTCAACGCGCTCGTGCAGGTGGCTACCACAAAGTGGGTTTTGAAGGTGGACAAATGCCAATACAGCGTCGCATTCCTAAATCAGGTTTTCGTTCGCAACAAGCTTTGTATCGAGAAGAAGTTTATTTATCTGACTTAAATAAGTTAGAACAAGATGTCATTGATTTAGCGACGCTTATTGAAGCCGGCGTTGTTAGAGCAAACACGAAAGATGTCAAAATTATTGCTTCTGGGGAACTAAAAAAAGCAGTCACTATCCGTGGTATTCCTGTTTCTGCTGGGGCTCTCAAAGCTATTAAGGCAGCCAAGGGAAAAGTTGAGGAATAAAAACCATGGCAATGGGCAGGCTAGGTGCAACCGTTGGCGCTGGCGGTTTTACTGATTTAAAGCGTCGTCTGCTTTTTGTGTTATTTGCCATTATTATTTTTCGAATTGGTTCTTATATTCCTGTTCCTGGTTTGAATCCGATTCGATTACAAGAACTTTTTAATGCCCAGCAAAATAATATTATTGGGCTATTTAATATGTTTTCGGGTGGCGCCCTAATGCGTTTTAGTATTTTCGCATTAGGTATCATGCCTTATATTTCTGCTTCTATCATTATTCAATTGCTGACGGTGTTATCACCCCAATTGGCTGAATTGCGCAAAGAAGGTGAGGCAGGACAGCGGAAAATCAATAAATATACGCGTTATGCCACTGTGGTGCTGGCAGCATTTCAAGCAATTGGCATATCCAAAATGTTGGTTACCAGTAATGTTGCACTCGTACCTGGATTTTCATTTTACTTTACAACTGCGTTGACGTTAGTCACGGGTACCATGTTTTTGATGTGGCTAGGTGAGCAAATGACCGAGCGTGGTATTGGCAATGGTATTTCCATGATTATTTTTGCGGGTATTGTTGCTGGCTTACCAGAAGCATTAGGGCGAACGTTAGAACAAGTTAGAGAAGGGCAATTACAAGTCATTATCTTATTACTAATTTTATTAGCAGTGATTGCAGTCGTTGCTTTTGTGGTATTTATGGAGCGCGCGCAACGTCGTATTACCATTAACTATGCGCGCCGTATGCAAGGTGGCAAGGTTTATTCGGCGCAAAGTACCCATCTTCCTCTAAAAATAAACATGTCTGGTGTCATCCCGCCTATTTTTGCCTCGAGCCTTATTCTTTTTCCTGCTACTATTGCGCAGTGGTTTGGGTCGGCCAAAGGATTTGAATGGTTGGGTACATTGAGTGTGGCGTTGCAACAAGGCCAGCCATTACATATGTTATTGTTTAGTGCTGGTATTATTTTCTTCTGTTTTTTCTATACAGCATTAGTGTTTAATCCAAAAGAAACAGCCGAAAATTTAAAAAAATCAGGTGCGTTTATTCCTGGTATTAGACCTGGCGAACAAACAGCCCGCTATATTGATAATGTGATGACACGGTTAACTCTGGTGGGTGCTATTTACGTAACATTAGTTTGTTTATTGCCTGAATTTTTGATTTTAGCGTGGAATGTCCCCTTTTATTTTGGAGGAACTTCTTTGTTAATTATTGTTGTCGTTGTGATGGATTTTATGGCTCAGGTCCAGGCCCATATTATGTCTCATCAATATGAGTCTTTATTAAAGAAGGCGAATTTACGCAGCGGTGCAACGGGTTCTCGGTAGCTCGATAATCAATTTTAATTATTAATGCAATATTAAATAGTATTAGTGGGGTGAGATATGAAAGTAGGTGCTTCAGTTAAAAAAATATGTCGTAACTGCAAGATAGTAAAGCGTAAAAATGTAGTGCGAGTCATTTGCAAAGAGAAGCGTCATAAGCAAAGACAAGGTTGATTTTTTCGTACTGAGATATTAAACTCATGCACTTTTTGTATGTTTTAAGTAGAGGATACATATTCTCGTATTCTCAGATGGATTTTTAGAAAACGATAGGCCGTGAATGGCTAGGGTATTAATTAGAAAGTAAAATTAAGCAATATTTAGGTTAGGAGTGTAGTATGGCAGCTCGTATCGCAGGCGTAATTATACCAGTCCAAAAACATATTGTTATTGGATTGACGGCTATTTATGGTATTGGCAGAAGTCGTGCTAAAAAGATATGCCAAGTAGCAAGAATTAATCCTGCCAAAAAAGTGAAAGATTTGACAGAAGCAGAATTAGAAAGTTTACGTGGCGAAATTAACAAGATTCGTGTAGAAGGTGACTTGCGTCGTGAAGTTGCAATGAGTATTAAACGGTTAAGCGAATTAGGTACTTATCGTGGCATACGACATAAACGCGGTTTACCTGTTCGTGGTCAACGTACACGAACAAATGCGCGTACACGCAAAGGTAAAAGAAAAGGAAAAATAGTTGTGAATTAGTATGATTTTTGTTTCTCCTATTGAAATCATTTCAAAAATAAATGACAGAAACCCAGGATGTGACAATAAATACATAAATAAAATAGTAATGGTAATTGATTTAAATAAAGGTGAAAAATGGCTGAAACAGTAGTGAAAAAACAAATATCGGTTCCACCTGCAGCTGTAACAGGTAAACCTGAATTGGCGGAGGAAGCACCTGCACCTGTTGTGCCCACAAAAGGTAAACAGGCGGCGGGTAAGCAAGCAGGAAAAGCAACAACAAGTAAAAAAATAAAGAAGAAAGCGAAACGTCAAATTGTTGACGGTATAGCGCATGTATATTCTTCTTTTAATAATACGGTTATTACCCTTACCGATGTTCAGGGTAATACTTTGGTTTGGACAAGTGCAGCCAGTTGTGGATATAAGGGCTCACGAAAATCAACTCCTTATGCGGCGGGTGAAGCAGCGCAAAAAGCGGCTGAAGGCGTGATTTTGAATTATGGAATGAAAAACGTGCAAGTACGCGTTAAAGGTCCAGGACCAGGAAGAGAATCAGCAATCAGAGCATTGCATGCTGCAGGGTTAAAAATTATTTCTATTACAGATGTGACTGGTATTCCTTTTAATGGTTGCCGGGCCGCCAAAAAACGACGCGTGTAACAGGAGACAACAACAATGGCACGATATTTGCGTCCTCGATGTAAACGTTCTCGTAGAGAGAGAATGGATCTTTCATTAACTAGTGGTGTAAGACCATTAGAAACAAAATGTAAATTAGATACAGCGCCTGGCCAACATGGTGCGCGCCGTGGTCGAGAAACGGAACATGGTTTACAGTTGCGTGAAAAACAAAAAGTTCGCCGTATCTATGGTGTCTTAGAGCGTCAATTTGAAAATTACTTTAAAAAAGCAACACGTCTTAAAGGTTCTACCGGCGAGAATTTATTGAAGCTATTAGAAGCAAGATTAGATAATGTTGTTTACAGAATGGGGTTTGGTTCTACGCGCGCCGAAGCAAGGCAATTAGTTGGCCATAAAGGCATTTTAGTGAATGGTAAGGTAGTGAATATTCCTTCTTATCAATTAGCAGCAGGTGATATTGTCAGCGTTCGTGAAGCCGCAAAAACACAATTGCGTATTCAATCTGCCCTTGCTCTAGCATTAGCAAAACCAACTTGTGATTGGTTAGAAGTTGATGCTACTGCATTCACTGGTACTTTTAAAAACATGCCAGACAGAGACAGATTACCGCTTGATATTAATGAACAATTAATCGTAGAGCTTTATTCGAAATAATAATGCGTTTTTTAACCACTAGGATAGAGAGGTTGTTATATGCAAAATAATCCATTTGATTTTTTAACACCTCGTGAAATTGCTGTTGAAACGATTTCACCGTTTCATGCAAAGATTACACTTGAACCGTTAGAACGCGGTTTCGGACATACATTAGGGAATACGCTGCGTAGAATATTATTATCTTCTATGCCGGGTGCTGCTATTACTGAAGTAAAAATAGATGGTGTGTTACACGAATACGGCGCGCTTCCTGGTGTACAAGAAGATGTAATTGAAATTTTGTTGAATTTGAAAGGAGTGGCTATTCGATTATTGGGTCGTCAGGAAGTGACATTAAAACTGAATAAAAAAGGCCCGGGTGTAGTTGTTGCTGGCGATATTGAACAAGAACACGATGTTGAAGTTGTTAATCCTAAGCACGTGATTGCACATCTAAATGAAAGTGGCACATTGAATATGACACTGAAAGTGGTAGTAGGTAGAGGTTATCAGCCTGCTATTATGCGTACTCGCAAAGCAGAAGGCAAAGCGATCATTGGTTCTTTACATATAGATGCAAGTTTCAGTCCAATTCGTCGCGTTGCATACTCAGTTGAAAATGCGCGTGTAGAACAACGTACTGACTTAGATAAATTAGTTATTGATTTAGAAACGAATGGCACATTGGAACCAGAAGAAGCAATTCGTCGTTCAGCAACTATTTTGCAACAACAATTGGCTGCATTTGTGGATTTACAATCAGCGCCATTAACTCAAGAAAAATTGCTGCGTGAAGATGCAATTAATCCATTGTTTTATCGTCCAGTGGATGATCTTGAATTAACAGTGCGATCAGCAAATTGTTTGAAAGCTGAAAATATTTTCTTTATTGGGGATTTGATCCAACGTGCGGAAGCAGATTTGTTGAAGACACCTAATTTAGGTAAAAAATCTTTAACTGAAATTAAAAATGTATTGGCGGCGCATAATCTTTCTTTAGGTACCAAGATCGAAGGTTGGCGTGCTCCTACAGCGCATGATAGTGATATGAAAAAATAATAGTGAAGGAATAAAGTAAGCAAGTAAGAGTAAAAGTATAATAGTAAAAGTAATAGTAATTGAGTAATTAAAGATAAGCAGTGAAGCGTAAAAAGTAAAATTTAGCGATTAAGTAAAACAATAGATTAAGTAAAAATAGTATTTATTAAAAAAGGTATTCATTATGCGTCATGGTAACAGTGGTCGAAACTTAAGTCGTACGAGCAGTCATCGTAAGGCAATGTTTAAAAATATGATGGTGTCTTTGCTGCAGCATGAGTTAATTAAAACAACATTGCCAAAAGCAAAAGAATTAAGAAGATTTATTGAACCCATGATTACATTAGCAAAAGAAGATACGTTGCACCGACGTCGTTTAGCATATGCGCGTTTACGTGATAAAGATGCAGTACAAAAATTATTTAATGAAATTGGGCCTTTTTATAAAACTCGTCCAGGCGGTTATTTACGTATATTGAAATATAATTTCCGCAAGGGCGACAGTGCACCAATGGCGATTGTTGAATTAGTTGATCGTCGTAATATGGATGAAGCAGTTTAAGTTTATTTTTAAATAGATGATGATTCTGGGTTTGAAAATTATTAATGAAGTGAAACGTGTTGGAGTGTTATCAAATGTATGCAGTAATTTCTAGTGGCGGTAAGCAATACCGTGTTCAGGAAGGGGATGTGTTGAAGTTAGAAACTCTTTCAGAAGAAGTTGGCGCAACCATTAATTTTGATTGCGTATTAGCGCTTGGCGAAGGCGACTCATTGAAAGTCGGCAAACCTTATATTAAAGGTTGCAAAGTATCTGCGACCGTACTTTCGCAAGGGCGTGGTAAAAAAATTCATATTGTAAAATTTCGTCGTCGTAAACATCACGAAAAATGGCAAGGTCATAGACAAAATTATACAGAAGTTAAAATTACGCAAATTCAAGCATAAGATTTTAGTAAGAGGCGAGTGATATGGCACATAAAAAAGCGGGTGGTAGTACACGTAATGGCCGCGATTCGCGTCCTAAATACCTTGGCGTAAAACGCTATGGTGGACAACTTGTGAACGCAGGTGAAATTATTATTCGTCAACGCGGCACCCAATATCATCCGGGCATGCACGTTGGGGTAGGAAAAGATTATACGTTATTTGCATTAAAAGCTGGCCGTGTGGTATTTAGCGTAAAAGGCCCGCTGCGTAAACGTTGTGTGAGCATCGATCCAGTAGAAAAATCCACTGAAGCTGCTTAATTTTTTTATTCTCTTATCGCGGCCTCCCCCGCAAGCGGGGGGGGGGGGGCTTGCCTCGGATCAAGTTCGGGGGCAGTCACACGAAGTGCGGCGGTGAGGGTTTAGGTATTTAATTCTTCTCATTAATAACATAATCCAAAATGTCTGCTGAAGCCTAAGCCACCAGTAACTAATATTTTCACTTGATTTAAAATAAAATAGTAACTATATTTCTGTGCAAAATTTACAATAATTATTTTCTTTTGCACACACGAGGTTGAAGTATATGTTAAGCGCGACACAAGATGCAGCAGTGTTCTTTTTTGATGTTGTAATGAACAATAAACCAATTAACAAAAACCGAATAGAAATTTTTGCTGATCAGCATCCAATATTACCAGGCGTTATTCCTTCCAGAGAGCAAATGTTAGAATTTTGGGCAGAGTATTATCAGAGTTCTCAGCAAGAAAGAAACAGCTTTAACAAAAAAAATCCGGTTTATAAATTGGCATACGAGGATTATAAAAATCAGTTATCAACAGAAACGAGCGTAGTAGAACAGTTATCTCCTCAATCTAATGCTGCGCAAATAAAAATTGTTTCTAATTTCTCTTTATTCAAAAATAAAAATAAAATCACATGGGTTAAATCTAATATACAATCTTATAAAGATTACTTATTAGATAATGCATGTACCGATTCTATTGTGTCAAAAATAAAAACAGAAGAGGACAACGAAAAAACAAAATATAAAATAAAAAGAGATTAATATTTTACTGCCATTATCCCGTGCTCAGGCATATGAGCTCTTTCTAAATTTTCTCATCGATACTATCCAATGACTGAATTTAGAAACACATACGAAAACGTTTTCTTTTTGTAATATTTCTCATGAGGAACTCAACGAACTAATTGATTGCTTGATTTTTAATTTATTGCTACCGTAGCGATGCTGAAAATTTTAAAACATAAAAAATATTTTTAAGGAAAGAAACAATATGCGCGAGGAGCTAATTAGTTTATTCAATGCTGTCGAAGGCGGAAAACTTCAAGAAGTACAAAACATTATCAACATCATCAAAATCTGTGATAATCCAACGCTGTTTTTAACAGGCATTACAAAAAAAGAAATTGAGCAACTAGCGGGTCAGTCTTATGAAACAGTGAGTAACGATTCTTTACCAGTAACCGCTTATACACTGGCATTAATTAATCATCATATTGATATTGCAATTTATTTATTACAGGTTTCTCAATGGCAATTTGCTACCCAATCCTATGCGCAATTAACTCTCTGATAGGTAAGCCACTGGTTTGACCAGTGAGACGCTCAAGGCTACGCCTTTAGATTCAGTGATAATGTTGCCAGAATACTTCTGTGGGCTTGACGGTCTCACAGGAGATAAATTATGACAACATCATCGTAC
>OBEQ010984379.1_pt1 | contig 21797 bp, 23 predicted proteins | sample 1670901 | NCBI WGS metagenome assembly OBEQ01 (sample SAMEA104232315, study PRJEB22302) | groundwater metagenome | biome: forest; feature: aquifer; material: groundwater | place: USA | collected 2011-08-07 | depth 5.4 m
CCCGAAAAACTCATGGCAACAAAGAGAGCAAAAACTTTAACGAAGTTCACAATGCGCATGGCAATCTCCTTTAATGAGCAAAGAATGAGTGAGCAAAACCTGAGTGAAAACTACCCTCAGTGCGTATCAGTGTCAAGGTAGTGTTTGTAAGAAAAAAAGCAGGACTATCATCCCACTTTTACTTGAAGAGTGCTTCACGCACTTTATGTGCCGACACCCTCTTTACCACGATCTTGTTGTTTCGACGGATGGGCTTTCAAGAAATCGTTGCGCCACTCCAAGACATCAGAGGAGTGCGCCGAAGGCATACTGCCCTCGCGACACACCGTCGTTGACATATCAGGCTTACCGGTAACACTCACTCCTGGCATGATGGTGAGTATTGAAGTGCCATCCTTTTGACCCATCACAATGAGCGGGGTTGTCGCGGGAAGCACACATGCTTCAAAGGTTTCCGTGACTACGTTATAAAACGCAAGATACTGGGGCACACTGATTCCGTTGATCACTTTTTCGGCTCCAGGATACTGCACCGTGTCACCGTGTTTTAGCGCACTGGTTGCTGGCTCAGAGTGAATTTCAACCTTTACTTCGCAGCCCAAAAGAAAGGCAGAAAAAAGCGGAACCGTGAACAAAAGCCGAGGAAGATGATAGAAATTCAAAGTGCGCATGGCACCCCCTCCTTCAAAAAGTTCAAACCTCTTGCAAACTAACATTTTTTATTTAAAAAGCAATAAAAAAGGGGGATTCCCCCCTGTTCTCTCTACTTTAGGATTTTTTCAGCACAGCCCTTGCTGCGGTGAGTACGGCATTTCTCTTCGCTTCAGTCTCCCTTTTCGCCGCATCGCGTATTTCCTGATCTTTTTTCCACGAAAGCGCAGTTGAGTGCAGCAGCACCACTGGTGTACCTTTGGCACACGCGTCCCAAGCTTTGTGTGGATTCGCACTCTTGTATTCATCGACCACCGTAGCAACCGCGTGAACCCCATGCGAGCCGACATAGGAAAGCTGTGTGTTGTATGGCAACTTGCACTGCGCAATAGAATCCGTCGTATGCTCGTAAAAATCGACTGATTCTCCCAAGGAGCTACGGATGCCAACCTCGAACTCTGTGTTGTCAGTGTTATCCACATAAAGAAGTAAATCTCCCGCCGAAAGCACAACAGGTGGCAGAGGAGGAAAAACCTCTTTTTCTACTCTTGCTTTTCTTGCTGGTCGAGAATCAATCTCACTGCTTGTTCTGGCACTACAACCAAAAAGCACAGCGACACACAAAAGACTCGCGAGTGATTTGAACATGATTTCCCTTTCAAGGACAGTGAAACTAAGAATGAGACTACCACTCCCATCCGGAGCGTCAAGAGTATCTACTCACTTATAAATTTTCATCATGAGCGGGTTGAGTCGCGTCACGATCTCGTAATGTGTGGTTGCTGCAAAGGAAGCTATCTCCCCCGCAGTGATCTCTTCTTTTCCGTCTTTGCCGATGATGGTAGCAATATCGCCGGGTTTTGCTCTTGGGATGTCGGTTACGTCCACAACGATCATATCCATTGAAACTCTGCCGACAACGCGAGCAGGTTTGCCGCAGATAAGCACTCTTCCACGCCCTGAAAGCAAGCGCGGAAAACCATGCCAGTAGCCTATCGGGATCACCGCCAAGCGCGTATTACGCATAAGCATTTCAGTGAAGTCGTATCCGACCCGCTCTCCTTTTTTAACTTCTTTCACTTCACTGACAATACCCTTCCAAGAAAGTACTGGTTTAAGTGTTAATCGATGCTGTAAATATTGCTTTGCTTCTTCGCTTGGCCATAATCCGTAGAGGCCTATCCCCACGCGCACCATGTCAAAATGCGCCTTCGGATAGAGTAATGTTCCGCCAGTAGCGCTCGCGTGAACGATCGGTGCAAACCCTGCTTCCTGAAATATTTTTATCCATGCTTCAAATTCCGCGATCTGGCGGCGTGTTGCATCTCCCGAGCGAGGATTTTTTGCTTCCGCAAAATGGGTATACAGCCCCTCGACTCTTATTTTTTTATTTTTTTTCAGCATCTCAAGTAATGCTTTTTGTTCGTGAAGCTGAAAACCTTGCCGATGCATACCCGTATCAACTTTGACATGGACTGCGAGGGAGGACTTCTGAGTGGAAACACTGAGTGCCGCCTTAAGCATTGTGAAGCTTGAGATCGTCACAGAAATATTTTTTTTGCAAGCTTCGCTTAACATCGACGGCAGTACGTGACCAAGCACAAGAATAGGATCTCTTATTTTTGCTTCACGCAATGCGAGTCCTTCGGTAATTGAATCGACTCCGAACCAGTCGACCCCGAGACCTTCGAGTTCGCGGCTGTATTCAATTAAATTATGTCCGTAGGCATTCGACTTAACCACACCCATCAGCCTTACTTTGGGTCCGATAAATTTTCGAAACAAACGATAGTTGTATGCGATCGCTTTTTTATCTATTTCCACCCATGTCCGAAGTTGCGCTGTTCGAAGCTTTTTCATTTCCTTTATCATAACACTTCAGTGTACTTCGCCTAAAACAATATATAGTTGAGTGGTCAACGACAACTATGGTACAATGGTGCCATGGCACGACGATGGACCTTCACTGAAGAAGCAAAATATCGAAAAGAACTTTATGATCTGTACGTTGTCCAAAATAAAACTATCGATGAAGTAGCGACGATATTAAATTTGCCATCATATCAAACGGTGTATAGGCGCCTCAAAAGACTACAGATAGAAACTTGCCGTGAGAAAAAGGCACATTGCAACAATAAGCGCACTGACATCAAATCACCCATTCATTCGCGTGAACTTGCTGAACTGCTCGGTGTGCTTTTGGGTGATGGCAGTATCACACACTTTCAAGTTTGGGTAACGCTTGGTACCAAAGAGATGGCCTATGCGAAATATGTAGTCACTTTAATGCAAGAAGTTTTTGGTGGCACCCCTCGAATAACAATTCGCAAAACTGGACACAAAGACGTTTACCTCGGATCAACTATGGCAACAAGTCGGCTTCTCAAAGAGGGTCTTGTGCGTAATAAAGTGTTGTCACAGGTTGGAGTACCAGTATGGATTTTCTGTAAAGATGACTACATGAAATCGTTCTTGCGCGGCTTCTTTGATACTGATGGGTCTATATATAAATTACGATATGGGACACAGATTTCATTTACTAATTACTCACTACCACTTCTCGCCTCTTTACAAAAGATGCTCAAGCTATTACGATACCATCCATCGGCAATTAGTTCGCACAAGGTGTATCTCACAAGAATTCCTGAAATTAAAAAGTTTTTCCATGAAATCCAACCTGCGAACCCTAAGCACCAAGCCCGATTCAACAAGTTTTTAAATGCGGCGATCGGATAGTGGCAATTCCGGGAGACTGTAAATCTCCTGCCTTCGGGCTCCGCAGGTTCGAGTCCTGCTCGCCGCACAAATACAAAATAGCGCCGCAAGGCGCATATTTTGTTTGTGGGTAGGGAGAAAAGCATCTGCATGCTTTTCGTTAGGATTCGAAAAGGTTGAGTATGTTTCGTCTGCAAAATACGAAACCTGTACAGCTCCTGTAAGGAGAGAAATTCCTGCCGCGCAGGATTCGGAGACCCAGCCATTGTTTTTCAACTTTGCCGCAAGCTCTGGTTTGCGAATGCAAATCTCATATTTATTGACAATATAAAATAAACATGCTAATATGATGACATTATCGGACTCACAACTCCGATGATCTCTGTCAGAATGTTTTGACGGAGAACAGCACACACCAAGGAGAAAACTGAATGAAGCGTGACTACACTTGCTATGGCGTTGGCCTCATCTTCGGCTGCACGGTCATCGGCATTGCGGACGGCAACTTCAACCTCATCAAGGTCCTCTCGATCGCCGTCGGTCTGGTCCTCATCGTCGGGAGTCGTTACGGCTCCTTCGGCAAAACCAAGACTGCACTGCGTTGAGCCGACGCAGACATGCACAACAAGCCCTTCGTAGATTTAATATCTGCGAGGGGCTCAAATTTTTATGCAGAAATTTTACTCTTGCATATTTCTAGAAAAATTGTATTTTAACACCTAGACCCAATCAACTTCGTATCAAGGAACCGCGCATGAACAGTATTAGTAGAGATCCTCCGATCGAAATGACCAGAACTTTCGACAAGAGCAAGTGCTTGCTGCCCGTAACAATTGCACATGTCACCCTCACCGTTCTTTCTCTGTTTACTTTATGGAAAAATCCCTTGCTCCTTGCGGTGATATTTACCGCACTCGCTTCAATCGAAATGTGGGTGATCGGAAACAACAAAGCCGTGGTCATTGCACTTCTATGCTCATGCGGTTTTGCTGGAGCAGAGATTGCATGCATCCATATGGGAGCATGGTCATATACCGTAACCTCTTTTTTTGATTTCCCATTGTGGATTATCCCCGGTTATGGAAATATCAGCTTGCTCGCAATGGCTTTCTATGAGCTTGCCACACGGTGTACCCAACGATAATTTTTGTGCATAAAAACTGCCGACATGAATGTCGGCAGTTGTTTTCAGTGCTTCTTACTGTTTGCGATGCTTTCTCTTAGTAACTCAAGATCACGTCGCACTTCCTTGTACAGAGGATCATCAAAAACGGACGTCGTGTAGAGCAAGGGTGAGAAAGCGGGCATTCGCCCCATGTTCTGTGCGAAGTTAAAAAGATTTCCAACCTCAAAGCCATGCGCATGAAGTTCGGCAACTACTCTTGCACATTCGGCAAGTATCTGCGGCAGCGTGACCTCACCGCTCTTGTCATAGATACGGATCGCCCACATTTTTTCAAGCTCTGAGACAAGATCCTGATGAACCATGTCTGGCAAAAAATTTTCGAGTTTGTATTCGCCGATTGCCTCTTTGAGGGTGTATTTGCGGATCATGCGCCACTGAAGTAAGAGGGAAAAGAACACCTCTCTTACTCCGCCGTAACTGTATGCCCACCCATCCATCAGCTGGTGTTTGCCTGTCATTTCGCCGATGACACGATACCAAAGCGACATATATGCATCGTCAGTCCATCCAAACGGTTTCGCTTCGAATACCGAAGGTGCGATATAGATACGTGACTCTTCTAGTCCAAGGTGATCGACGAATGCGATGCTGTCATCGATGTTCGGGCGAATGACCTGTTCATACACAAACGCAGAACCACGCTTTGCAACGAGTTCTTCTCGAGTGAGTACTCCTTCGCGCAGAAGCACGTCATACAGACGTTTTCCTGTAGTTACCGGTACCGTGGCATAGCCGATGTGGGCACGCCGGTCACCGCGTAGTGAGCGGAAAGCACTGAGCACTACATTGAGCTGTGTCCGATGCGGATCGGAAAGACTCCCGAGAGTGTCGCGGACATTTCTCAAAAGAAAGTTGGGTCCGCCGATACCGGTTTCTGGCTGTGTTTGCATAAAAAATCCCCTTTCGTGGGAAGTTTTTGAAATGATCTCCGTGGTTAGTGTACCGCCGAAACATCCAAAGTCAACAGCTAAAATAGGCCACAAAAGCTTAGTTTTTGTTATAATAAAATGAACTCCCACAATGAGCGATAAAACGAAGTATATTCTTTTTCTCCTTCTCGCAAGTACCGTGATCCTTTCAGTGATCGGAGTGCTTTTATTCTTGATCCAAAGCGGCAGGGTGGCAGTGTTCTCACCAAAAGGGGCAGTCGCACTCGCAGAGCGCGACCTCATTCTCGATACGCTTCTTGTCATGTTGATCATTGTCATACCTGTTTTTATCTTTATTTTTTCTTTTACCTGGAAATTTCGGGCTGATAATCTCGAGGCGAAATACACTCCCGACTGGACGCACAATACACGCTATGAGTTGATGTGGTGGATCCCTCCATTTGTGATCATTTTTGTCCTTGGGGTTATGACATGGAAAAGCACTCATCAGCTTGACCCTTATCGACCCCTCATATCAAACGTTCCACCGATCACCATTGAGGTTGTTGCGCTCGATTGGAAGTGGCTGTTTATCTATCCGGAGCAAAATATCGCAACGGTTAATTTTGTTGAATTCCCCGTGAATACGCCAATAAATTTTCTCATCACTGGTGACGCGCCCATGAACTCATTTTGGATTCCGCAACTTGGCGGGCAGATCTATGCGATGGCAGGAATGAAAACACAGCTACACCTTATCGCCAACGAGACAGGTAACTTTAATGGAGCTTCTGCAAATTATAGCGGTCGGGGTTTTTCGGGAATGAAGTTCATCGCCCATGCGACAACGCAAGATGACTTTTCTGCATGGGTAGCATCAACAAAAAATGCTCCTGCCATTCTCGATAATGAGGAGTACAGTAAATTGCGAGAACAAAGCGAGAACGATCCTGTGAGATACTACAGCGCAGCCGAAGAAAATTTGTTTGATTCGATTATTATGAGATACATGATGCCGCATTAGAACTTCCAAAATTGTCACACTTCAAATTTTTCATCACTGAAAGGTTCGGGGACAGTATCACTCATACAGCCCCTCAAACACTCTCAGGGAGAAAAATTCGAAATTGCATCCAATTTTTTAAGTTCTAAAAATGATATGATTAATTCTGCGAAATAATTATGCTTGGAAAATTAACATTTGACGCACTACCCCACGAGCCGATCATCATCGCGGCAGGTGTCTTTATGGCGCTCATATTTCTGGCAGTAGTGACAATTTTGTTTTATTTCAAACGTTGGAAATGGCTTTGGAGTGAGTGGCTTACCACCGTCGACCATAAAAAGATCGGGGTGATGTATATTATCGCCGCGCTTATTATGCTCTTGCGTGGGGCTACCGATGCAGCAATGATGCGTACCCAGCTCGCACTTTCCGTCGGTGACGCACACGGCTATTTGCCGCCGGATCACTACGATCAGATATTCACCGCGCATGGAGTGATCATGATCTTTTTTGTCGCAATGCCTTTCATGTTTGGGCTCCTCAATGTCGTCGTCCCTCTCCAGATCGGAGCACGCGACGTTGCATTTCCGTTCTTAAATTCACTTTCCTTCTGGCTTTTTGTCGTCGGGGCAGTGCTGGTGAACCTCTCTCTTGTCGTCGGGGAATTTGCAAGAACCGGATGGCTCGCTTATCCCCCGCTTTCAGAACTACAATACAGCCCGGGGGTTGGCGTGGATTATTGGATATGGGCGATCCAAATCTCAGGAGTTGGGTCACTGCTCTCTGGTATCAACTTTTTTGTAACGATATTAAAGATGCGCTGCCCCGGCATGACGCTCATGAGAATGCCGGTTTTTATTTGGACATCACTCTGTAGTATGACGCTCGTCATTGTTTCCTTCCCTATTTTGACCGTAACACTGGCGCTTCTCTTCTTTGATCGTTTTTTCGGAATGCATTTCTTTACATCTGACTTTGGAGGCAACCCAATGATGTACATTAATCTTATCTGGGCGTGGGGCCACCCTGAAGTCTACATTCTCATACTTCCTGCGTTTGGTATTTTTTCCGAGGTTGTTTCCGCATTCTCACATAAGAAATTATTCGGGTACACGACCATGATCTGGGCAACTGTTGCGATCACTGTACTCTCTTTTCTCGTATGGGTGCATCACTTCTTTACGATGGGTGCCGGAGCGAACGTGAACGCATTCTTCGGCATCATGACAATGATCATTGCGCTCCCCACAGGCGTGAAAGTGTTTAACTGGCTCTTTACAATGTTCCGAGGGCGCGTTGAGTACACCACACCCATGCTTTGGACGATCGGTTTTTTGGCAACCTTTACCATTGGAGGAATGACGGGAGTGCTTATGGCGGTTCCCGGGGCAGACTTCCAATTGCATAATAGCTTGTTTTTGATCGCACATTTTCACAACACGATTATCGGAGGAGTTGTGTTCGGATACTTTGCCGGTTTTGTGTATTGGTTCCCCAAGATCATGGGCTTTAAGCTGAATGAGGACCTCGGCAAAGTGACATTTTGGTGTTGGGTCGTCGGTTCTTTTGTGGCATTTATTCCTCTCTACATCTTGGGGTTGATGGGAATGACAAGACGACTCAGCCACTACGATGCGGCGACAGGGTGGCACCCATTACTGGTCGTAGCATTATTTGGCGTAGTCATTCTTGGTGTCGGGATAATCGCACAGCTTTCACAGATCGCAGTGAGTGTACGCGACCGCAAGAAAAACAGAGACACAACAGGTGACCCGTGGGACGGGAGAACACTCGAGTGGTCTACAGCATCCCCGCCGCCATTTTATAATTTTGCGAACATCCCAACCGTACATGGCCGTCATCCTTTTTGGGATATGAAGTATGGAGCGCACACAGAAAAACCGGAGCCGCATTATCACGACATCCATATGCCAAAAAATACCGCAATGGGAATATACATCGCCGGATTCAGTTTTATTCTTGGATTCTCTTTGATCTGGCATATCTTGTGGCTTATTCCTGTTGGTGCTTTGGGGATCATTACCTGCGTTATCATCCGTTCATTTGATCACGATATCGACTATTACGTGCCTGCTGCGCTTGTCGAAAAAATAGAACGCAACACTCACCCATGGCACACTGTATCTGCAAAATAATATTATGTTAAACGACCTGACACATCACGAATCGGCTCATAATAGTGCTCACCACGAGGTAGACGCGAAGGTGATCTTCGGTTTTTGGATCTACATCATGAGTGACTGCCTTTTGTTTGCGAGTCTTTTTGCGACATATGCCGTGCTGCACAACAATACCTACGGTGGCGCCTCTGCGCGCGAATTGTTCAGCCTGCCGTTCGTTTTGACTGAAACATTCATATTGCTTACGAGTAGCTTCACATACGGGATGGCGATGTTCGGCGCACACCACGGAAAAAAGAACCACGTATTGGTGTGGCTTGTTATTACATTTTTGTTAGGTTGCTCATTCTTGGGAATGGAGCTCAGCGAATTTCACAAACTTGCACTCGAGGGAAACAACTGGCAGCAAAGCGGATTTCTCTCGGCTTTCTTCACCCTGGTGGGCACGCACGGTACGCACGTATTTTTTGGCTTGCTCTGGATGCTCGCACTGATGGCACAACTCGTGCAGCGCGGCCTCACATCACTGACATTCAGAAAACTTACATGCCTTGGGTTGTTCTGGCATTTTCTTGATATCGTCTGGATTTTTATTTTTACTATCGTTTATCTTATGGGATCTCTATGAGCAACGAATTTGGTGTTATCGATACACAGTACGGTGCAAGCCAAGGAACACGCACATCATATGTGGTTGGTTTTCTGCTCTCCATCATCCTGACCCTTATTCCCTACTATCTGGTGGTGAACCGCGTCCTTGCGAATTCCACACTCATTCTCGTTATTGTCCTCTTGGGTGTCGCACAGCTTGTGGTGCAATTAGTATTCTTTCTCCATGTTAACGCCAAATCAAAGGCACGCTGGAATTTAATCGCACTCTTGTTTACTATTTTAATGGTCCTTATCCTCGCTATCGGTTCGCTCTGGATCATGCACAACTTAGATTACAGTATGTCGGGGGGCACAAATAACCACGACGCTTTCATGCTCAAACAAAATGAGGGACATATCCCACAGTAACAGCGTCTTTAAAGATTATTACCGATTAGCAAAACCGGGAATCATCTACGGGAATGCGATAACATTTGCTGGCGGTTTTTTCTTTGCTTCAAGAGGCAATATTGACTACACACTGCTTTGGGCAGGACTCCTCGGCATAGCACTGATCATTGCATCGAGTTGCGTGCTTAATAACTATATCGACCGCGATATCGACACAATGATGGAGCGAACGAAAGGTCGCGCCCTTGCAAGTGGCACCATTCCTCTTCAGCATGCGATAGTGTTTGCTACATGCCTTATGCTTTTTGGTATTCTTTTTTTATATTTTTTTACCAACATACCCACACTTGCGATCGCCTTGTTTGGTGCGTTCTTTTATGTCGTCGTGTATAGCTTGTGGACGAAGCGTCAATCGGTATATGGAACACTTGTGGGGAGTATTTCTGGTGCGGCCCCGCCTGTTATCGGCTATGTCGCGGTCACAAATAACTTTGACCTGAGTGCACTTTTGCTTTTTGTCATTCTTGCACTGTGGCAAATGCCACACTTCTATGCGATCGCAATTTATAGACGTAACGACTACAAAGAAGCGAAAGTTCCTGTTTTGCCTTTGATAAAAGGGATTCGCACAACGAAAATACACATGCTTTGTTACATCATATTTTTTGCTATCGCGACCGTACTACTTGCGGTTTTCGGCTATGCCAACCATTTCTATCTTTTAATCATGAGCACACTCTCTCTGGCATGGCTGCTATTCTCCATAAAAGGATTTCGATTTACATCCGAGGCGGATGACAATATGTGGGCAAAGCGAATGTTCTTTTTTTCTATACTGGTTATCACTATTTTTTCCCTCACGATTGCAGTGGGGTATGTGTAGCATGATCACAATTTGTGACACCGCAACCTTGCCTAGTCCGCAACTTCTATCAAATACTCAGGGTAATTTTTCTTGAGGAGTTCACAAAGTATATCAGGTGCTCTAACTGGTCCGTATTTTAAACTTGAGCCGGAAACAACGAGACGCTTGGGAGAAGTCTCATCAAAGAAATTTATTACTCCTCCGCCATAAGGCGATAGAAGAACATTGCCAACTTCTTTTTTTGTGACTGCAAAAATGTCTTTATGAAGATTAAACTCTGCACCTCCGCGGACAATCATTTGTTTGGGCACAAGAGCATCGCCCCCTAGTCCAAGGAGGATGTATTTACCTGAACCGGACAGATGCACTGGTGCTATTGCGGGCATACAAGAACTACACCGATGCGAGTTCTCGGCCTTTCATCTTTATTGCCCTGCGGATCTCATTTTTGCGCTTTTCAACCTTGATAGTAATGGCTCCGTCTTTCATTCCAACAGTAACGATCCCTCCCTGCATCATGCGTTCCTTGATAATCGTCCCGGCGACAGGAGTGAGGATCTTGTCTTGGATAAGGCGGCGAAGCGGCCGCGCACCGTACTGTGGATTGTAGCCTTCTGTTGCGAGGTATTGCAGTGCATCGTTCGAGATAAGAAGCTTGATCTCTTTGGTCATTAATCGCTCGCGCAAACGGTCAACCTGAATACTCACGATATTTTTGAGTGCTTCGGGAGGAAGGATATCGAACATAACGATATCATCGAGGCGATTTAAGAATTCAGGACGGAAGAAATCTTTCAAGCGCTCCATGATCTTGTCTTTTGCAAGATTATACTGGTCAGCATCGTTATTCGAACCAAAACCGATCGTCTGCATCTTGTCGATGAATTCACCGCCGATGTTCGAGGTCATGATGATCACGGTGTTCTTGAAATTCACTACACGACCCTTTGAGTCGGTAAGTCGTCCGTCGTCGAGCACCTGAAGCAGGATATTGAAAACCTCGGGATGTGCTTTCTCGATTTCGTCAAAAAGGATCACCGAATAAGGGCGATGACGAACCATCTCGGTGAGATTTCCGGACTCTTCATAGCCAACATATCCGGGTGGTGCTCCGATAAGTTTTGAAACAGCAAATTTCTCCATGTACTCCGACATATCTACACGGATAAGTGCCTTTTCGTCGTCGAAGAGAAATCCCGCAAGTGCTTTGGTGAGCTCGGTCTTCCCTACGCCCGTAGGTCCAAGAAAGAGGAATGAGCCAATGGGTCGCCCCGGGTCTGATATGCCCACGCGGGAGCGTTTGATCGCATCAGAGATCTTCTGGATCGGGACATCTTGCCCAACAACGCGTTTTTTAAGCTCATCCTCGATACGTCCCAATTTTGCGGCTTCTTCTTCGAGCATGCGCGAGAGCGGGATCGATGTCCATTTCGCCACAACTTTCGCGATGTCCTGCTCGGTGACCTCCTCATGGAGAATGCGGCGAGCACTCTGGAGCTTCTTGAGTTTCGCATTCTTCTCAACAAGAGATTTTTCGAGCGCAGGGATCCTGCCGTAGCGAATCTCAGCAGCCTTTGCCAGATCAGAGCGCATTTCGGCATTCTCCGCTTCAAGGCGTTCTGTCTCAAGTCCTTTTTTGATCGTGCGTAGATCAAGCACCAGCTCCTTTTCGTTCTTCCATTTTAATTCGAATTCGCGGGTCTCTTCTTTGAGATCTGCGATCTCTTTGTCGATCACCTTAGTGCGATCCTTGGTCTTCTTATTGCCTCCGTGCCCTTCACTTTCCGCCTTCAATGCTTCCTTTTCGATCTCAAGACGCATGATCTTGCGATGCGTCGTCTCAAGTAGTGCGGGTTTATTCTCGAGTTCGATGCGAAGCGCTGATGCTGCTTCGTCGATAAGGTCTACCGCCTTATCCGGCAGAAACCGATCGCTGATATAACGTGACGAAAGATTCACCGCAGCCAAGATGGCATCATCGGTGATCTTCACGCCGTGAAAAATTTCATATTTTTCTTTCAAGCCGCGCAAAATAGCGACCGCATCTTCGACAGAAGGTTCGTTGATATAGACGGGCTGGAAACGGCGCGTGAGCGCAGGATCTTTCTCGATATGCTTCTGGTACTCTTTCATCGTTGTTGCACCAACCGCACGAAGCTCTCCGCGTGCAAGTGCGGGCTTGAGCATATTTGATGCATCCATGGCGCCTTCTGCAGCACCAGCGCCAACAATCGTGTGGATTTCGTCGATAAAGAGAATGATCTTCCCCTCTGCGCGCTCCACTTCTTTCATGATCGATTTGAGACGCTCTTCGAATTCACCGCGGTACTTTGTCCCGGCGATCAAAAGTCCGAGATCCAAAGAAACAAGATCTTTATCACGGAGAAATTCCGGACAGTCACCTTTTGCAATGCGTTGTGCAAGCCCTTCGACGACCGCAGTTTTTCCTGTACCTGCCTCTCCGATCAATATTGGATTATTTTTTGTACGGCGTGAAAGTATCTGAATGATACGGCCGATCTCTTCATCGCGACCAATAACAGGGTCGAGCTTGTCTTCACGTGCAAGTTTCGTAAGCGAACGCGTGTATTTGCCGATCGCACGCAATTTTTTTGGAGCATCGATGTCGTTTACATTACCGTCGCGCAACTCATGCAAGACACGAATAACATTATCGCGAGTGATACGGAAGCGATTGAGAAGTTCCGAGACCGCAGACGGCACAGCCATCAGTGCGAGGAAAAGATGTTCTGTAGAAATGAATTGATCGTTAAGATCTTTTGCGACCTGCTGAGACTGCTCCAATGCCGAAGCGAGTTCCGGCGTCAAATAAAGCTGGTATGACGAAGCGGTTGTTGTGGGGGCCGATATCGATCCGTCTTCAACAGATTCAATGATCGACTCAGTGAGGAGCGGCGCGTCGATATCAAGCTTTTCAAGAATAGAAAGCACCATGCTTTCTTCTTGTAGGACTAAACCCGCCAAGAGATGCATTGGCGTTACGTGGGTCTGCCCTCGTTCGATGGCGAGCTCATGTGCCCTTCTGATCGCATCGCGTGCTTTTGTGGTGAAATTTCCAAATGATGGTGGCATGGTTGATGAATTAAAGGGTGAAAAAACAGAAAATTGAACCGTATGCTTTCTAAAACTCTTCCATCCTCTCTGCAGTTACAATACTTTATCACACTTCCTTAGAGAAGTCAAAATCACACAAATCCGCACAAAATGGGATCATCCCCCCGTCACATTTATCGCTTGGACCTTCGATTTAGCCCCCACAAGCTCAAGAATGCGTGATACCGGGAAAATAACGTACCTATTCGTATCGGCCTCAGGAATGACCATTCCAACCACTTGCCCGTCGAGATTCACCACCAACCCACCGGCATTTTGGTCTGGAATTTTGGGGAGTGTTTCGATTCCCAGAAGAGTCTGCCCCGGAGTTGTCGTGCTGCTTGACTGGCTAAAATGAAAACGTGAAAGCGTTGTTTTAAATATCCCGGAACCATCGGTACCACCAAGTATGACCGCGGTCTGACCCAGCTTGGGGTCATCAGTACGGCCGTACGTGACAGAGTCAAGCGTATCAGAAGCAGTCAGGCCGGTGAGTTTAAGAAAATAAATAGATTCTTTGGCGCTTTCTTGCCCCGCCATCGGCACCGCGTCGTATGATTTCTCATTGATCACGACTTTGTAATTTGCGAGAGGACCGCTATCTCCTAAAAGACTATGAGGCTCCGTCGCGATCAAACCGTCACGAGATATCACAAATCCTATTGTTTGAGGATCAGAAGATGTTGCAGCTCCTTCTTCGTAAATCTTAACAACACGTGGTTGGTTTTTTTCAACCGCAGAGACGAGGAGATCTTCCTCCTTAGCATAGATGGTCGTCTCCTTTGTCACATTGGTGATGGTCGTAGCGGGTGTATTTTTCTCGGGTGTTGTCGATCCTGTCACGACGCGCTCAATAGTATGCTCAACGACGCGATTGACGGTCTGAGTGAGGGTCGGGGGGGCCTCCTGAAGCATAGCCACCGTGATGATACCGGTCGCGATCGAGACGACAAAAGAGGTGAACATCGTAAGAAGCACCATCTGGCGGTTATTAAGGTCTTCCATATGTTCCAGTATAGAGTATTTTTTATGAACTATCTAGTGGATAGACAAGGCAAAAAGCGAGGAATCTAGGGCATTCTTTCAGAAACAACACCCCAGTCGATAGCTTTCCAAAATGCCTCAATATAATCAGCACGCTTCAAACCGTAGTCGAGCATAAATGCATGTTCAAACACATCCATAACGAGAAGCACTGTCGCACCCGCCAAATGTCCGACATCATGCTCGTTGACCCATATGTTAAAGAGCGCGTCTGATTCTTTGTCGTACGCAAGGATCACCCATCCGATGCCACGCATCGCTCCTGTCGCCCTAAAGCCTTTTTCCCATTCTTCCATCGACGTCCACTGCGTGGCGATTTTCTTTGCAAGCGCACTTTCTCCGGCGATGGGTGCTCCGCCATTTTTCATATTTCCAAAATAAAGTTCATGGAGGCGCATACCGTCCCATTCCCACCCGAAACGTCTTTTCTGCTCCGCGTATTCAGGAGCCGCACGCTTCCCTTCTTTTGCAAGTATCTGCAAATTTGCAAGAATGGTATTCGTGTTCTTCACATAGCCCTCGTAAAGTGTGAAATGATTTTTCAAAAGCGTATCACTGAACCCCGGAGTGCCCAACAAGTGTTCGAAATTTTTTGCCGTAAACATATTTTTTTGATTATCTCGTAAAAGAATTTCTCTATTATACCACGTTCAGATATTGATTATCATCGTCGCCAAAATATCTTTAAGAGCGGCGGTAAAAGCGTCAATATCTTCCTTTGTTGTGCTTCTTCCTAATGAGAGACGAATTCCGCTTATCGGAAGATCTTTGGCGGCTTCATTTCGTAGCGCCAGGAGCACATGCGACGTATCCGCATCGAATTCGTTGCAGGCGCTTTTTGTCGCAACGGCGAAGCCTCGCGCGTCGAGCGCAAGTGCAAGAAACTCATGATCAACAGCATGAATAGAAAAATGGATATTATTCGGAAGGCGTGCTGTTTTACTTCCATTTATCACGAGCCCGGGGATTTTCTCAAGTTCCAAAAATGCATGATCGCGGATATTGCTCAAACGCACAGATTCTTCCTCTGCTATTTCTCGAGCACCAGTAAGCGCACATGCAAAGCCGACAACCGCAGGTACATTTTCCGTCCCAGCACGTAAACCTCGCTCATGCCCACCGCCAATAATCTGTGCCTCAATCAAGACTTCACGCGACCGATACAAAAGACCAATGCCTTTCGGCCCGTACACTTTTGCCGCATTAAGGGTCATAAGGTCTACTCCGAGCCTGGGAATATTCATGTCGCAATAATTTGCTGCCTGGCACGCGTCTGTGTGAAAAAGCGGGTAGCGCTCATCCCCTTCTGGTTTTCCGTCTCGCGTGACTCCGCGCGTTTCTTTTTTCCACTTTCTGATGATCTTTGCAATTTCCTTTATTGGCTCAACGGTGCCGACTTCATTGTTGGCATACATGATGGATATCACAACAGTTTCCTCGCAGATCATTTCTTTAAGTGCAGCAAGATCAACAACGCCATCGCCACCCACCGCAACCTCCGATACGCGCACACCTTCTTCGCGAAGTCTTCGTGCCGGCTCAAGTACCGCATCATGTTCAATAGCACTGACGATAACGTGTGCTCGTTTATCTAGATGTTCTTTTTGCCACGCACGTACCGCGCCAAAGAGTGCAAGATTGGCAGACTCAGTTGCACTTCCAGTAAAAACGATCTCATCAGCATGCACTCCGAGTAAAGTGGCAATACTTTTGCGTGCATCGGCGACTGCACTGCGCGCGAAAACTCCCTCGGCATGTATCGCTCCGGGGTTTCCGTACTGCTCCTGCCAAAACGGCTCCATTGCTTTTACCACACGAGCGTCAACGGGCGCTGCTGCAGCATGATCAAGATATATGCGCTTCATTCTTGCCAGTCTAAATCCTTCAGAGGAATTTGACAAACTCAGGAAAACTTATATTTTGAATGACAGTTCTGTACATTAACGTAATGTGGGAGTGCATCCAATGTCGATGGAACTTCTTAAAGAGGCTTTAGGGTTTCTGGAAATCAAGTCGCCGAAAAAATACGATCCCGTATTTTCCTCGGAACAAATGGAGCTGCTTCGTAATCACCTTCTTCTGCTCCACCCCAATGACCGCGCGGCACTTTTCGATACTGCGCACGCGTGCATTCATGGGGAAATGCCTGGTGAAAAAATTCCTGCGGTCTTCCTCTGGTTTTTTTCCCACCCGACGCTTTTGGTCTTTGAAGACTTTATTCGCGACGAAAAACTCTGTGCGACATTCGCCGATTACCTCACGATCAAACAAAGCACAAAATCAAAAGTCGGCAGACGCGAACGTCTGCGCAGTATGCACGAGCAAAAAGAGGCATTCGTGAGTCGGTACAGCCACCTCATCACGAAGGGTCTTTTTGACGAAGGCAAAATAGCATACTTCCGCAGCGGTCGTAAAAAACTCAGCAGCTGGTATGAGCTAGAATTATTTGCTCGCCCAGTTCCACACCCACAGTCACATCAAGAAGTGGTACGCCACACGAAAAAAAACATGTTAGGTGGGGTGTTGCAAGAACTTGCGACAGGATTTGGCTTTGCGGAAATATTTGATTTCCCTACTGCGCAGCTCGACCAACTTGCTCAACTTGATGATTTTCGCAGTGCCGCCTTTGCGTTGATCGATGTGAGACCGGTACTGGAGATTCCCGTCACTTGGAAAGCACTCTCTTGGCTTGACGAGGCGATACGCGTTGAAGTTCGACATGCAATAAATGCTGGACTCTGGTTACGATTTAAGAAAAACCTCGTACCAAGAGCGCTGGGGATTCACAGTGTTGAAACTGCATACACCCTTGATCGCGAGGTTTTCCAAGACTTGCACATGAAGCATCACGGGGAGCTGGCGAATATCATTCGCAGCATGCGCAAGATCGAACACGGGCTTTTGCCAATCGGTCTTAAAATCCACTGTGCGAGTAAACACCCTCCAGGAAAAGATTTCTTGCTGAAGGGTTACTTCGCTGCACATAACGCAGGGACATGTTTCAATCTCCCTCCCGTTGGAAGCATTGAAAGCGTGGAGCGGCTTCTCGGAAAAATAGCAGAGCGCGCAGGTCTGTCATACCTCAACAATCCTGACTTCCAAATACAAGTCTGCACTCCTGGTAAGCTCAACCCCTATCACGCGGCAATACTCGGCATCGCGTTTTATCTTGGCTCAGACCAGATTCGCCGATACAAGTGCGGGGACTTCGTGACAACACACGCCACCGGTGACCGCCTGGTTATCTATGGTGCGGGTGTCCTCGATCGTCGTTTCGAGTGGTGGGCCAAGGACATAAATGGCAAACGAGAAGTGACCACATTGCCGGCTGAGAATCGTACCGATGTACTTTCCTGTCAAAGCCTTCATGACATCGCAAATGTTAACCTTATTGCGAGCCTGCTCGTCCACGTAGAGCATGGGGGTTATTGGGTAGATATCGGACTGCGCTTCATTGATGACATAAAGAAAATTCTTGAGGACCACGAACTCTCGGAACTTCTTGATGTGCAATGGGTAAAACCTGAGAAAGAAAATGAGGAGACAGATATACTCTTTTGGGGCGCACTTCAAAAAATGGCGGACTACGCATTTCAGGATGTGCTTGACATCACGCTTGCCCGGAAAAACGGAGACCAGAGCCGCGCAAGGCGGGGGATTCTGTTTGGGATGCACCAACCCCTCAGCCGTTACCGTGCAGAACTTTTTTCACGATCCCTTCTCGAAAGGAGTGCGCAATGAACATCGAATGCAACCAGCCGGGGGCAAAGCCTTTCCGCATACCAGAGCGTGTTCCAAATCCGGTCACATTTCCTGAACACGATCCCTCTCCGCGAAGAGAGGACGTGCCAGTGCCGACAAAGAATCCCACACCAACAAGAGAGCCAGAACGAGTACTCTCATGAAACATTAACCGCCATAGCCCTGCTGTGGCGGTCTTTATTGCCGACGTAGAGTGAGTGAAATGAAAAAATCTGCTTTTCTATTTCCGAGCCGAGGAGAGCTAAAAAAGGTTTAATACCCCGCAGCTCTGCCGCGGACTCGCACGAGGCTTTGCGAGTTCTTTGCGAGTGGAGGGCTCTGCCCTGGGTTTAATACCTTTTATTTTGCAAAAAGAAGAAGCTGGGCTATATTGAATTTAAATATGAATCCCCTCCTGATAAGTATCGCGATCCTCGGCCTCGCCATTGTTTTGCTTGTTGCGTGGATCATCATTCTTGAACGACGAATAAACCGTTTATTGTTGGGGAAAAATGCCTCTTCGCTCGAAGACACAATCTCTGAAAACAGCAATTCCATTTCTGAACTGAAAAACTTCCGCAAGGCGGTCGAAGATGAACTCATGCGCATCGATCAAAGAATCAGGAAAAAGCTCCATGGCGCAAAGACCCTGCGCTTCAACCCGTTTGCGGGCACCGGGTCCGGCGGAAACCAAAGCTTTGCTACGGCATTTCTTGATGAAGCAGGTGACGGCGTTGTGATCTCCTCGCTGTACTCGCGCGAAAAGGTCAGCGTTTTTGCAAAACCTGTAAAAAACCGCAATTCGGAATTTGAACTTACCGAGGAAGAAAGAGAAGTGCTAAAAACCTAACTGCTAGTGACTAGTTACTGATTCAGTGGTAGTATCGCCATATCGCAAATATGGCTATAAAAAACACCGAATCTACAGAACGACCCCCCATTGTCGTCATTATGGGACATATCGACCACGGCAAGTCGACGCTTTTGGACTATATCCGCAAATCAAACGTTGTCGCGACCGAAGCGGGGGGTATCACCCAGCATATTTCCGCTTACGAGGTCACCCACAAAGGGGCAGACGGCAGTGAAAAGCGCATTACCTTCCTCGACACACCGGGACATGAAGCCTTCAAGGGCATGCGCGCACGCGGTGCACATGTCGCCGATATTGCAGTACTTGTTGTTTCTGCTGAAGACGGCGTGAAGGAGCAAACGATCGAGGCATACAAGTCGATCAAACAATCAGGAATCCCTTTTGTTGTCGCGATAAACAAGATCGACAAACCGAACGCGAATGTTGAAAAAACAAAGCAAACGCTCGCCGAGGCGGAAATTTATGTCGAAGGTTACGGAGGTGATGTGCCATGGGTCGCTCTTTCAGCAAAGACCGGTGTCGGTGTACCCGAACTCCTTGATGTCATGCTATTGATCGCGGAGATGTCAGAGTTGAAAGGTGACGCTTCAAAACCGGCAGAAGGGATCATCATCGAATCGCGCATGGATCCGAAAAAGGGAGTTGTGGCGACCCTAGTCATCACTGATGGAACATTGCAAAAAGGGATGTTCATTGTTGCAGAAGATAGCATGGCACCCGTGCGGATCATGGAGAATTTCATGGGAAAGCCTATTGATACCGCGAGTTTCTCCTCTCCAATTCGCCTAACCGGATGGACCACCATCCCCTCTGTCGGAGCAATAGTAAGCTCATATACGAACAAAAAAGCCGCAGAAGAAGCCGTCGCGATCGCAAAAAAATCACCAGCACATAGCGCCGCTCCAGACACCAAAGAAGAAGGTGTTGTGGTGATACCCCTCATCATCAAGACAGACGTCGCTGGCACACTTGAAGCAATTTTAAGCGAACTCGGCAAGATCACCCATGAACGAGTGAAGTTAAAGATCATCCAAAAAGGCGTGGGGGCTATCGGGGAAACCGATGTCAAAAGCGCTTTTGGCTCAGACGGTGCGTTGCTCGTAGGATTTCACACAAAAACCGACTCACTGGCAGCCGACCTTGCTGCCCGCAACAATGTCGTCATTCATAACTTTGATATCATCTACAAACTCACCGAGTGGGTCGAAGAAGTGATCGCCGAGCGTGCCCCGCATATTGAAGTTGTCGAGGATATCGGCGAAGTACGCGTGCTGCGTTTTTTCAGCCAACAAAAAGAAAAACAAGTCATCGGCGGACGAGTACAGACTGGAAAAATCGTGAACGGGGCAAAATTCAAGATCATGCGCCGCGATGCACTGATCGGCGAAGGTAAGGTCGTCGAGCTCCAACAGCAAAAAATCAAAAGCCCTGAGGTACTTGAGGGCGCAGAGTGTGGAATGATGGTAGAGTCAAAATTCACTATCGCAGAGAGAGATGTACTCATCCCTTATGTTGTCACAAAAAAACAATAAATTCTTTCATGCCCAATATTAAAGACGAACGAATGAAAGAGCGACTACGCGAACTCGCCGCAGAGTTTCTCAACCGTGAATCAACACGAGCAGCGCTCCTTACTGTGACAAATATCGAAATTTCAGACGACTTAAAGAATGTGAGGATCCTTCTCTCTGTTCTCCCGCAGGACAAAGAACATGCAGCGATCGATTTTGCTAACCGCCATCGTAAAGAATTCATGGAATACATCAAGAAGCACTCGCGTATGCACTTCCTTCCCCATATCGAATTCTTTCCCGACTTTGGCGAACAAAACCGCCAGCGTATCGACCAGCTGCTGGCAACAGAATAAATATCTAAGCCAAGTGAACCAAGGAGTCACCTCTCACTGTTTCTTGCCATAGAAGCTGCGTGATGCTAAATTGCTACTTAGCATCGCATTAAGGAGACATCTCATGGACATCGGTTACGCAGTGACCTTTTATGTGCTCGGCGCTTCATTCGTTCTGGGTTTTATGTGGACGAGATTCCTCGAAAGAACTTTCTCAAATTTTTTGATTAATGCCGCCATTTGTGCATTTAGTGTTCTCTCTGTGTACATCATTGTCGAACATAGTGTCAGCATGATGATGGCAGGTGTTATGACCGTTATTTTGCTCATTGGATTATTCTCTCTGGGCGTCTGCGTTCGAATCGGCGGTTCGTGGATATTGCGTGTTGCAGGTCCTAACCCATGACTCAAGGCGGCAGTGTTGCCGCTTTTTCTATAACTGGAAAATAGGACTCATAATTGCTATAGTACCCTTCATGGCGTAGTGGCGAAGTGGTAACGCATAGATCTGCAAAATCTACATGCGCGGGTTCAATTCCCGCCTACGCCTCAAGATTGCTCGGGTGGGGAAATGGTATACACGCGACACTTACAATGTCGTCTCGAAAGGGATGTGGGTTCGACTCCCCCCCCGAGCACAAGAAATCGCTGTAAGGCGATTTTGTGTCGGGAGGAAGCAAACTGCTTTGCTTCCGTGTAGGGGTCGAAAGACTTTTTGATGCCGATTCCCAGAGGCCAAAAAG
>OBEQ011769281.1_pt1 | contig 21792 bp, 23 predicted proteins | sample 1670901 | NCBI WGS metagenome assembly OBEQ01 (sample SAMEA104232315, study PRJEB22302) | groundwater metagenome | biome: forest; feature: aquifer; material: groundwater | place: USA | collected 2011-08-07 | depth 5.4 m
AACGCCACCTGCGGCGTGGGGTTCTGGTTGTTTTTGATCCATAAACACACCCGCCTGTTTTTTATGCCGTTCGATTCGTAAATATTCTGTATGACGCCAATGAGGCTCTCGTCGCACCAATAAAAGACATGGGCGTTTTCTTGCGCTACCCCAAGGGCGTTCCTCACGCTCGTTTCGATGAACGTCCGGTACGCTTCCGGTTTTTGCCGATCGTCTTTCGCCGAGTACTTGCCACCGTATTTGTGATTCGTTCCCATACCTTTCGAATAATCCAATCCGATATTGTATGGGGGATCACAGAAAATGAATCCCGTTTTCTCTTTGCCCATCAATTTTCCAACGTCTTCCGGTTTCCGCGCGTCGCCGCAAAGCAAAAAATGATTCCCGAGTTTGTAGAGTTCGCCCGGCTTCGATTCAGGTACTTTGATCTCCCGCAGGGCCTTCTCGACATCAAAGCCGTCCTCAGTGAGCGTCGTCACGTCGTCGAACATAAAACTCAATTCCTCATCGAATCCAGCCCCGATCAGTTCGTTGATCTCGAAGTTGTTCGCGAGAAGTTCCCAATCAAACTCTCCGCGGTTCTGATTACTCCTCAATAGGTATTCGTTGTATTCCTTTTGCGTGAGCTGCCGATTCGGCACGCGCACGTCGATCTCCTCGCTCCCGCGCCCGAGGAGCTGGAGGGTTGCTACTCGCATATGCCCCGCCACGATTTTGTTGTCGGTGTTCACGGCGGGAATCTCCGCAAGGTTAAATTTCTCCAAGCTCTTCTGAAGTTCCTCCGCCTGCTTTTGGGTCATCTTCCTGGGATTCTCGGGATTCGGGATTAGCTCGTCAACCCGCCTTTTCTCGTTGTGCCACGAAAGTTTCTCCTTCATAGCCTTGAAATACCTCGATATAGCCGCCGGAGGGATAGCGAAGTGCACCATGTCGCCACGGACGAAAACGCTCGTTTCGCTCCGCAGAGTATTTTCCCGAACCAAAAACCGGACAGCAATACATGCCGTCCGGTCATTGAAACCCCTCGTATTTCCTTGCTTTTTCCCGATTCCAGCCGTTCGGATCGAAACGCTCGTTTAGCGCTTCTTCCACTGGGGAGCGCGTCGCGCTTTTTTGAGCCCGTATTTTTTCCGCTCCACCATTCTCGGGTCGCGGGTGAGGAATCCCAAGTTCCGCAATCGCTTTTTGAAATCCGAATTTGTGAGCACGAGCGCGCGCGCCAAGCCGTGCCGGACGGCTTCCGCCTGCGCCATGATTCCCCCGCCCGAAACTTTCGCGCTCACGTCAAATTTATCCGCAATCTTCATGCTCTGGAGCGGCGCCACGGCTGCTTGCCGGAGCCGATCAATGCCGAAATAATCATTCACGTTCTTTTCGTTCACCAAAACAGCGCCATGCCCTTTCGTAATGCGCACGCGCGCGACGGCCGTTTTCCGGCGGCCGATGCCTTCGATATACCGCTCGTGCGGTTTTACGATTGTTGGTTCGTCCTTCTTAGGCATAGTTTGTCTTGAAAAATAGGTTTAATTTCGCCTAGCTACGAAATACGAATTTTGTACGAATATATGAATGGAAACGTTTTTCGTATATTCGTATCTTTTCGTATTTCGTAGCTATTTTATTCCATAAAAATAAGGTTCTTCAGCCGCTTGGGGTTCAGCGAATTTTTGGGGAGCATGTGCCGGATGACCTCCCGCACCACGCGCTTCGGATCCTTCGCGAATGCGTCTTTGAATCTCGCTTCCTTGAGGTGCCCCATGTATCCCGTGTGGCGATAGTATATTTTTTGGGTTGCCTTCCGGCCGCTCACGGCGATCTCTTTCCAGTGTTTCAAGATAACGCGATCGGCGCCAACAAGCCGCGGCTCATACTGCGCGCGTTTTTTCCCCTGTAAAATGACTGCGGCCTCCGAAGCGATCCGCCCCAGCGGCTTGTGTTTTGCGTCAATGGTGTAGTCCATGATAAATAATGCAAAATGCAAATATCAAAAATCAAAATGACAGATTAAAAATGAAAATGAACGGAAATTATTTTTACATTTTGCATTGTCATTTTAATCTTTGATTTTTGAACTTTAAATTTTTTACACAAATTCTATTCTCGCCACGGGCGACCCATCCCGTTTTCTCGACTTTCCCAGTTTCGTGATTCTTGTATATCCCCCGGTTCGCCCGGTATACCGCGGGCCGACTTCCTCGTAGAGTTTCGCCACGATGTCTATGTTATGAAGCCGCGAGATGAGGATGCGCCGGCCGGCAAGCGTCTGTTTTTTGGCAATCGTCACGAGACGTTCTACGGCTGGACGCAATGCCTTCGCACGAATCTCCGTCGTTTCAATCTTCCCCGTGCGGATCAAATTATTCGCAAGATTCCGCAAAAAAGCGCGGCGCTGGCCCGTTTTCCGATGAAACTTTTTTCCTTCTTTGCGGTGCCGCATAATAATTAGCCGCTAGTGATTAGGGGGTTAGAGTTTATTTTCGCGCCCTATTGGCTAAACCCTAATGGCTAATCTCTAGTTTATTTCTTCGCCTTTCTTGTTTTCTTCGCCGGTGCCGCCGCGACCACTTTCTCGGATGCGAATTCCTTCACCTCCACGGCGAATACTTTCTCAAAGTGATCTTTAAGCACGTTCGCAATCTTGTGGAGCGCTGACGAAGGGCTGATTGTCCCGTCGGTTTCGATCTCGATCCGGAGGCGGTTGTAGTCCGTCCGATCCCCGACCCGCATATTCTCCACGGTGTAGTTCACCTTCGTAACCGGCGAGAAAAACGCGTCAACCGCAATGAGCCCCACGGCAAGCTTTTCCGCTTTGCGGGATTCAACGGCCGAATACCCCATCCCCCGCTCCACCGTAATTTCAATTTCGAGTTCGGCATTCTTTTCCGTCAACGTCGCGATCACCTCTTCGGAATTTATAATCTCCGCCTGCGAATTTTGCTGGATGTCGGCCGCCGTGACCACGTTCTCTCCCTTCGCTATGAGAAGCAAGGTCTGCGGCTCATCGGTATGCATCTGAAACCGCAACTTTTTGAAATTAATAATAATCTCGACCATGTCCTCCTTCACGCCGGGGAGGGTCGAGAATTCGTGGGAGACGTTTTTGATTTTGATATACGTTACTGCGGCTCCCGGCAGGGACGACAAAAGCGCCCGCCGGAGGGCGTTCCCGATCGTGAGACCGTATCCCGCGTAGAGCCCCTCGATTTCGAAGGTGCCTTTCCGCGCGTCTTCGGAAATGGTTTTTATGCCGACTGTCGAACTAAGATGTGAGATTTCCATGAGTGTTTTAATCGATGCAAAATCAATGCGAATCCATGCGAATGATGCGAAATTTATTTGCAGTTATTTTTTGCGGTTATTCGCGTGGATTCGCGATTTGTTCGCATTGCTAATCGCTATTTACTAAATGACTCGACCAATATATTAACCTCGAAAGGCAGGTTCGCGTCAAGAGGCGGCGCAAGTACCGTGCCTTCCAATTTTTGAATGTCAACCGCAAGCCAGCTCGGCCGCTCCCGCGCCGCGAGCGACTCCCGCAGATCGCGGAAATGCGCCTTTCCCGCGGACTCCGGACGAATGCTGATACGGTCATGCACGCGGACGGTAATGCCCGGCGACTTCACTCGTTTCTGATTCATAAAGATATGCCCGTGCGAGATAAGCTGGCGCGCCATGGAACGCGACGGAGCGAACCCGAGCCGATAGACGACATTGTCCAGCCGGCTCTCAAGAAGTTCCACGAGACGCTCGGCTGTTGATCCTTTACGCTTTTGGGCTTTGAGGAAAATCTGCCGCAAATTTTGGTCGTTCAGCCCGTAGCTCACTTTGAACTTCTGCTTCTCGCGCATCTGGCGGCCGAAATCAGAGGTATTCTTCTTCCCTTTCTTCTTGCCGTGGACGCCCGGCCGGTACGGCCGGCGCGCGAACGCGCATTTCGGCGACTGGCACCGCGCGCCCTTCAGGTGTAGATGCTCGCCGAGCGACCGTTCTTTTTTTTCTGTGGAGTGAATCATGTGTTTTATTAATCGATGCAAAATCAATGCGAATCCATGCGAATGATGCGAAATTTTATTTTTATATTTGCTTATTTTATGCTTATTCGCGTCATTCGCGTGGATTCTCGCTCCGCCAGCTGGCGGATTTGTTCGCATCGCTTAGACGCGCCGCACTTTCCTCGGCCGGGGGCCATTATGGGGAATCGGCGTCACGTCTTTGAGGGATGTAATATTGAACCCCTGGTTCGCGAGCGACCGGACCGCGGAATCCCTTCCGCCTCCGATGCCCCTGATGAACACGTCCACATTCGCCATGCCGACCGCCTTCATTTTCTCGGCAAGGATGGCGATTACTTTTGACGCGGCGAAAGGCGTCGCTTTCTTCGGCCCCGAAAAACCGATGGATCCGGCCGATGCCCACGCGAGCCCGTTGCCCGCTCCGTCCGCCACCGTAATCACGGTATTGTTGTACGAGGCGTTTACGTAGATATGCCCATCGCGGACTCCTTTCGTTTTTTTCGCGGCCGCGGGTTTCGCCGCCGCGGTTCCCGGCGCCCCTTGCGCTTCCTTGAGAATATCCGCCGATTGTTCTGCGATTTTTTTCTTGCCCATGATACTAAATGTAAAATGTAAATATCAAAATGGAAAATGACAGATTAAAATGGTAAAAATATACCGAAAATCATTTTATATTTTTCCATTATCATTTTGATTTTTGATTTTTGCATTTTGAATTATTTAAGGTCCACTTTCCGCTTGCCGCTTCCCGCCGTTTTCCGCACGTTGCCGCGGACGGTCCGCGAATTCGTTTTGGTCCGCTGTCCCCGCACCGGCAGGCGCCGCGCGTGCCGAATGCCGCGGTATGCCTGCAAGTCCTTGAGGCGCTGAATGTTCCGCCGCACGATCTGCCGCAATTCCCCTTCGACGCGGCAATTCTTCTCGATCCAATCCTTCAGTTTATTTACTTCATCGGACGTCAAGTCCTTCGTCCGTTTCTCCGGACTCACCTTCGCCGCGTGAAGCGCCCGCTTTGAAAGCGTCCGCCCGATGCCGTAAAAATACGTGAGCGCCACGTCAACCTGTTTATTATCCGGAATGGTAACGCCGAGTAGTCGCATAAAAAAATTAAAATGTAAATATCAAAATGGAAAATGACCCGCTCTGCCATAGCTTTAGCGAGGCAAGTAGATTAAAATGATAAACATCCGCCAAAATTCATTTTACAATTTTGCATTGTCATTTTGATTTTTACATTTTGCATTTTCCCTATCCCTGCCTCTGTTTGTGTTTCGGGGTTTTGCAGATGATATACAATCTCCCGCGGCGTTTCACCACCTTGCAGTCCTTGCACATCTTTTTGATTGAACTTCTTACTTTCATTTTCGTCATCCTACTAATGTACGAATTGATACGAATCGTACTAATCCGGATTAGTAATATTGGTAATGATTAGTACATTAGTAGGGTGTTATAACCTCCGCACGATTCTTCCTCGTCTCCCGTCGGGACTCACCTCGATCAAGACCCGGTCGCCGGGCATGATCCGGATATGGTAGAGGCGCAATTTCCCGGCTAAGTGCCCCAGCACTTCTTTGTTTTCCGCGAGGCGCACCCGAAAGGTAAGCCCGGGAAGGGCCTCTTCCACTATACCTTCTGTCCGCGCGGGCATTAACCGCCCGTTAGGATCCATATGCTATCTTTTCCTCCATATTTTCTTCATAAAAACCGAATAAAACGCAGTGAGGTCAGTATAGACGAGATGCATTTTCATGTCAACGGCTCCGGTTTTTCCTTTGTGCGCACCAGCGGTTCTCGTGCTCCATCGGCACGAGACCCCGCCTGCCGCTCGCTCCGATGGCTCCGACCCGCGGGTCGGAGACCCAGCCCATCGGAGCTCCGCGAGCTACGCACAAAGGAAAAACCTCCTATTGTGAGTTATCTTCTGTAAAAAGAAAACCACACATCAGTCCCCGGCTATATTTATTTTCTTCAGGTTTTTCGGCACGCGGCTGAGCCAAAACGGCCAGAGCGATATTTTCGCGTCGGAGAGATCGGAAAGTCCTAGGATGCGCGCGCGAGCGTCCCCGACGCTCCGCCCCAGAATGCTCGCCCTGAATTCGCCGACGTTAAAAGCGCGGACGACATTCCCCTGCGCCCTTACGTGCACCGCGAGTTCGCCTCGGTCAAAGTTCGGTTTCGGGTTTTCGTAGGCGATCGTAAGATTTTTAACCGTCATGCTGGCACGATCCTGAACCGCAACGCCCCCGAGAAAATTTTGTATGTCCGGTTCCCGGAAGCCGATCGCGCGGAATTCTGCCGTCCCAAAAACGCTGAAATTCCCGTTCGCGTCGGTCGCGGAGTTCACGGCCATTTTTGTGATCGCAATGTCGGACGCCCCCGGAATGATAGTTACGCCGGACGGAGGACTATTGAGTAATTTGCTCGTGAGCGCCGATCGTAAAATTTCTTCCGTTTTTGCTTTCGCGGAAGCGATATCGGCTGGGGTGGGCGCCCGCTTCCCGCTCGCCGCTCCGCCCGACGCACCGCCCGCAAGCACGCCATAAAATCCCGCATAGCGCGACGAACCCTTGAAACCGGGGATGGCCAAATGATCCACGGAGGGCGCGCGGTCGTAATCGCCTCCGGATTTTTCCGCGGTTACGTCCGCCGCGATGCTCGACGGAATGATTTTCCTGCTCTTCAACGCCGCTCCGGGGACGACGACTGCTTTGTCCAGCCGGAAAATTTTCCCGTCCGCGGTTTCGAACCGCGTCGTCGCGACGAGCGGCTGGGGCGCAGTATTGTAGCCGTTATAGATCGTGATTTTCCCGATCGCTTTTTGGTTCACCGTCGCGCGGCCCGTCGCCGGGAAAAGCTTTGTGATATTCCGTTCTTCCCGAAAAACTTCCGCGGGAAAAAGATTCTTCGCGGCATCCGGTTTTGCGATTGTTTTTGTCGCCGTGAACATTCCATCGTACTGCCACGGCGTTTTTTTGAAATGAATGGTTATATCGGCGCGCCCGAATGCTTTTCCGAATCCCCACAGTACGCCGACGGAAACAATGAGCGTAACTATGCCAAGCATGACTGCCTTTCGGCGGTGGCGGGATTTCTGAGATATTGGCTTCGCGGCCAGCCCCCGCGCATCCTCATCGCTCCGCTCAAATTTTTTCTCAATGGCATCCGATTCGTGTTCAGAAATCTCGGCGGTAGCGGACTCCGCGACGGAAAGATGAATTGCGTTCTCCGGTTTTTTCTCTCCCTCTTTTTCTTTTGCTTTTGGCGCTTTTCTTTGTCTCCGGCCTGACGAGGACTGCAACGCGGCGGCGCCCTGCGGCGGAATAATGTCCGAAAGAGAACGTTCCCTGTTTCCGCGATCGAACAGCGAGTGCGCCGATTCAATCTTCGCGGCCTTCGCCGCCCTCAAGACCGACTCATCAATGGACTCAACAAGGATCGTTTTTCCGAGCGCTTCCGCTTCGCGCTTCAGGATACGGAAATTATCCGCGGAGTCCCCAAGCGCCGCGTTCTTGGGGACGATAAGCGCGAACTCCGTGTCCGGCTCGGCGATTATTTTTTCGACGACCGCCGCGGCAGTGTCTTCTTTGGCGACGAAAATCTTACGCATATCTCCAATATAAATTTCAATTATCAATTTCCAATTTTTCTCCCTTCGGGAGATCCCCTACAGAGAGACAATCAATGTTCCAATGATACAATGGCACAAACCCGACAGGTTTGAAAATTGAGAATTGTAAATTGAAAATTAAAATCGTTGTTTAGAAAAAATTTAATTATTGACAGTATATCTCATTTTTTCGAACATAGCCATTTTCTATAAGGACGTTCCCAGCCAATTGAGATGCCGCCTCAGCCAATGGTTAATCGTGGGATTGCTCGTATCATAATAGGACTCGATAACGGGAGCAATGAACTCCAGAATTTCGGCGTCCGGCATGGGCCAGCGCGGCCGCTCAATGGTTAGTCCGAAATGCCCGAGGATCGCGGAAAGCGGAATCGGTTCGAGGCGGATCCCGCCGCGCCTCACGGGAACCGGAAACGGCACGGGAGCCGCGGAGTTGAGATAGATGCGCCCCTCGATTCTCAACTTCCGGAGGTGCTCAAAGAATTCCGCGGCGACGGGATCGAGTATCCGCTTCACGTACGCCTTGAACCGAGGCGACATTTCGCCCGACAGGTAGCGCGCGTAAATCTGCGCCGCCGCTCCGTCTGGTGCGCCAAAAGATTTTTGGATCGCATTTCGGAAGCCGCGCGCCTGCCACGGAATTATTCCTCGCGAGAGAACAGGATCATGCCGGTTGCCCGCCGCGATACACGACAACTGGTTGTCTTTCATCGTCACCATCCCGAACGGGGGACGCGCGATCCGTTCGAGGGCCATAAGCTCTGACCGCTCGACATCCGTAAAGAAAAACGGCCGCGGCGATTTGAGGAACGACTGAATGCCATCGACTACTTCGCGCGTCGTGAGCGTAAGTTCCAGCACCGCTTCGATTTTTTCTCCGGTGAATCCCAGGGGATTCACGACGCGGTGCCCGTCAATTTTGAAATCCAGTACCCTGCTTCGGGCAATCATCACGTGCAGTTCGTCCGATCCGAGTTCTTTCGCGGCGGCGCCGCGGCACTGGTTGAATACTTTCCCGACCGCCTGCGCGAGGAGATTCTCAAGCTCAACCGATCCGACGGGTTCGCGACCCGGGCGCGAGGCGCGGAGCGGAACGATCGCGGTGTACGCGCGTGATACGTCAGCGGCAATCACCACATTCGTTTTTTTCGCGTTAAACCGCAGGCGGCCGCCAATTTCTCCGATCGGCGCCGCTCGCCATACTTTTTTGAGCGTAAGCCGCCGCTCGGCGTCAAGACCAATGAGCGCGCCGCTCGCGCCGCCGGAGAAAATCTGCAAAACCAAAAATTCCTCGCCCCTCCCCTTTAAGATGGCGGAAAGGAATGTATGGAGAAAATTATCTTTCATCACGAATAATGCATTGCTTTATAGACCCCATCTCAATAATCCAATTTCTACACCATGTTCATATTTTTGGCTGTAAGCCACTCATCCCTCCTCGAAATAGCTGCGGCTATTCCTTTGTCGAGCTTCATGCCTTTCGCTCGAAAATCTGAATATGTTCTAACGAAAGCGATTATTGAGATGGGGTCTGTTCAAAAACAAAAGAGGTGGGCGAGCCGTGATTCCAATTCAAAAATGGAAGTTTCACTCTTTCCATGTTAACATAAAAATAAAAAAGCCGCGGGCGAAACGCCGGCGGCTCGGACAAATGAGAAGATTTTTACAGTAATCAAATCTTTGTGTCATTTTCCTCTCGAAAGAGAATGTTCGCTAGTCGCGAAACGAACTGGTCATACAACTTGAAAAGGTAGTGGAACGGAAATACGCGGCTACGCCTACGAAAACCGCGAGGACGAGAGACAAACGCGGGAAATCCGCCGTCTTTACGGCGATATACTCATGCCACGGTCTTAAAAGAAGAATCGGGATGACTATTGTCCCTGTTGCAAACACGGCAAAAAGAACGCTTCGCGTGATACTTTTCAGAAATCCATATTTCATAATCGGAATCTCCTTTTCGTCTTGGATCACTTGGTTACAAAGAGCAATAACTTTATAGCAAAGTACTTTCTAGAAGTCAACCACGCCACGAATCCTCCTTGCCCCCGCGCCTACCGCTTCCTCTTTCGCGATTTTGAATTTCCCGATCTCGCCCGTGTGATTCACATGAGGTCCTCCGCAAAATTCTTTGCTCCACGCGAATTGTAAATCACGGCCGACAAAATATACTTTCACTTTTTCCGGATATTTTTCCTTAAAGTAATAGAGCGCGCCGGTTTTTTCGGCTTCCGCTTTCGGGAGTTCGACGAATCCGACGGGCAAGTCCTCTTTTATTTTTTCGATTACGATGTCTTCCGTTTTTTTAATTTCCTCGGGCGTCAATTTTCGCGGAAACGCGAAATCGAACCGCGTCCGCTCCGACGTGATGTCCGATCCCATCTGATGCACGTCCGGCCCCAAGACCTCGCGGAGCGCCTGCTGGAGTAAATGCGTCGCGGTGTGCAAACGCAACACCTTTTTCAATTCTTCCTCATTGCCCGCCTTGAGTTCGCCCGTGTCCAAAATCAATCCGTGTCCGCCGAATTTTTTCTCCGCGCCCGCGCGCGAAATTTCCTGATGCTTTTTGAACTCCTCGTCGAACGCCCCGCGGGTCAAATTTTTGGCTTTTTCTCCGCCAATTTCTTTTATGATTTCGTACGGCAATCCGTAGCTCTCAAATATTTTGAAAGCTGAAACCGAATTAATTGAATCTATTCGCTCAAGTTCTTTCAAGCCATTTTTGACCGTTTTTTGAAAACGCTCGCGCTCAGCCCAGCCCTCGTTTATAATTTCATTCCGTTTTTCTTTGAGTTCTGCGTAAAACGGCGCGTATTCTTCGATAACAACTTTCACCAGCTCCTCAAAAAAATCGGGACGCAGACGATGCAATTCTTCGTATGCAAACACGCGCCGCAGGAGCCGCCGCAAAATATATCCCGCCTCCTTGTTTGACGGGCGCACGCCGTCGGTTAATAGAAATGTGGCGCCGCGAATATGGTCAGCCGCAATGCGCCGCACGCGCTCCGGCAAATCCGGCGGCATCTTCGCAAATATCGGCGCGAATAAATCCGTTTCGAAAATATTTTTTTTGCCTTGCACTACCGTCGCGAGACGCTCGAGGCCCATGCCGGTATCTATCCCTCTAAAAGGTAGATCTTTAAGTACTATTGCGCTTGAATTCTTTAAAAACTCTCCTCTTGATACGGGGCAGTAAAATTGATTAAAAACGATATTCCAAATTTCAATGTCGTCAACATAAATCTCTGTTGTCGGCCCGCACGGACCCTCGCTTCCCGTCGGTCCCCAAAAATTATCTTCCATACTGCCATCCTTTATTTTGTTTTCCGGTAATCCTATTTTGTCTTTCCAAATTTTGCGCGACTCGTCATCTAAGAGTGGCGGCGCGCCATTAACTGTAACGTGAATTCTGTCTTCAGAAATTGCGAGTCCTCCATCTTTTTCCTTATTCGTAATAAAATCCCAAGCATATTTAATCGCGTCCTCTTTCCAATAACTCCCGAAGCTGAAGTTCCCCAGCATCTCAAAAAACGTGAGATGCGATTCGTCGCCCACTTCGTCAATGTCGGAGGTGCGGAAACATTTCTGAATCGAGACAACATTCTTACTCTTAAACGGAGACTGAAGCGGATCAAGCTCGCCCGTAAAATATTTTTTGAACTGCTGCATCCCCGCGGGCGTGAGCAGTACCGACGGATCATCAGGAACTAAACTCGACGACGGCACAACCCTGTGCCCCCGTTTCTCAAAAAATTTCAGAAATTTTTCGCGGATTTCGGCAGAAGTCATAAAACCATATTAACGAATCAAAGGAAGAACTTCAAATAAAATAGAAAGACGACTACAACAACATTAGCATGTCCCGCATGGCTTATACTGCGCGATCGTTTTATATAAGACATTTTTCTATAAAAACTTCGGCCTGATCTATTCTCTGCTTATCGTTTTATATAATATGGCGGAGACTGCCAGTTTTGCTTATTTCGAAAATTTCAACGTACTCAACTAAATGTAGTTTCAGTAAATCGTCGAGAAGTTCTTTCGGAATTTTTGTTTTGCCAATCCAAACACTTTTCTGAAGCATAGTGAAGTCAAGTGCTTGAAGCGCAAAACGAAGCCATTGCCGTTTTCGTTTTTCGATTTCCGGAATATCGAAGGTGACAATCACAAACTGATTACTCGATTTTTTTGCGTAAGAAATATCTGGCAAAGCAGTCTTGCTGCGTTCTTTTAATTGTATAAGTTTTTTCTTCCCCCTCGGCGTCAGGATAAAAAACTTTTTGTTCCCGCGCGTGTATTCTTTGATAAGTTCATCGCGTTTCAGCCAGTCAAGAAGATTGCGATATCGTTTCCGCAAACGAAAGTGTCTTTCTCGTAAAGTTGCTTCACTTGTTCGGCGATTTTCCAACCGCGAGAGCTCGTGCCGCAACCTCCCTTGCGACGCTCCATATCCCGCTTCCAGAAATGCAGCAAAAAGATCAGTGGTACTTCCCGCTATTTCTCCGATAATTTCCAAAAGTTTTATCGTAAAATCTCCTTTCATTTCAGTTTTAATTCACTTTCGACTTATTGTAGCTTATACTACACGATCGTACAATATAAGACAATACGGATTAATACTAATACTAACTAATAAGGAAAGCGGAAAACTTACTACAAGATTCTTGTAAGTTATAAAATCGGAATGGCTTCTTTTAAAACTCGATCGCGCAATAAATGAGAAAGTGAACGATAGGTAACCAAGTCAACGCGAGCGCAGAGTAATTCCTCGAGATTTTCCTTGAGCTCAATAAAATCGAGGAGTGTTTTCCCGGATGGCAATTCCACTAAAAGATCAACGTCTCCCGGCTACGCTTCCCCTCGCGCGAGCGAACCAAAAACAGACGAGTGAATCACGCCCGCCGCCTTGAGCGCCGGAAGGATTTTTTCTTTTACGTCTTGAATGCTTTTATTCATATACTAGAAATGTATCACATAATGTCTTGTCAAGCCCTCAAAAATCCAATCAAAATAAGGCTTAAACGCAACTATAATTTCCCTTTTTTGTCCGTCCCCAATAACCGAATGGAACTTTTCCTTCGGAACATAAGCGGAGGCGAGAGAAAAATAAGTGAGCGAATAGAGAAAATGTCGGGAATCCCCGAGTCTTTCGTCCCAACGCGAAAGTTTTCGGTTTTGGGGAAGCTCTCACAGGAACAAAAAACTTGGTCTTTTCGCGAAGCAAAAAGTTTTTGTTCCGAGAGGCAGGATTGCCCGCTCGCTGGAAGCGGGCAAATCCGATTCTTCAAAACCGAAAACTGGAGCTACGTGAGGTTCTCGAAGCCCTCGAGCGCCTTCGCCCGCTGGTGCTCGCGGATTTTCTCGAGCGCCTTCGCCTCAATTTGCCGGATGCGCTCGCGCGTGACGCCGAGCGCCTTCCCCACTTCTTCAAGTGTGTGCGTCACGCCGTCATCGAGCCCGAACCGCATCCGTAAAATTCTCTGCTCACGTTCGGAGAGATCCACCATAATTTCCTTGATGAGGTCGCGGAGGAGCGCGCGCGCCGCCATTTGCGCCGGCGTTACGCTCTTTTCGTCAGGGATAAAATCCGAGAGCGTCGAATCCTCCTCATCCCCGACGGGGGCTTCGATAGATAACACTTCCTGCGAAATTTTCTGGATGTGCAGAACTTTTTCGACTTCAATGCCCATCTCCGCGGCGATTTCTTCGGGCAAGGGATCTCGCCCCAGCTCCTGAATCAATTGCCGGCGCGTCTGCGCATATTTCGAAATGGTCTCCACCATGTGCACCGGAATGCGGATCGTCCGCGACTGGTCTGCCAATGCCCGCGTGATTGCCTGCCGAATCCACCACGTCGCGTAGGTTGAAAATTTAAACCCTTTCCGGTAATCGAATTTTTCGACGGCGCGCGAGAGGCCGATATTCCCCTCCTGAATCAAATCTAAAATGCTTAAGTTCGGCGTGCGGTTTGCGTACCGCTTCGCGATGGAGACAACGAGTCGCAAATTCGCCTTCATGAGGCGTTGCCGACATTCCTCATCTCCCTCGACGGCGCCTTTGGCAAGTGTGCGCTCTTCGTCTTTCGTGAGGAGCGGCGTTTTCCCGATCTCCCGCAAATACACCTGCACCGCGTCCGGCGTCCCGCGTTCCAAGCTCACCGCATCCTGCATTTCCTTTTCGCTCGGCTCACTTCCGCCTTTCCCGACGTCAATGAGACCGCCGGTTTCAATGACCTTAATGTTCGCCTTCTCGAGCCGGTCGTAAATTTCTTCCAGAAACGAAATATCTTTCTCAATATTCGGGAAGTAATAGAGAATTTCGTTGTCCGTCACGAATCCGCGCGGCCGCCCGCGCTCGATGAGTTCCGCGAGCGCTTCTTCGTTCAGTTTCTTCGCGCTCTGCTCTTTTGTCGCTTTATTTTGTTTTTTTAACTGCCGCTTCGCTTTGCTTTTTTTCGGCAGGCGTTTTTTAGGGCGTTTCGCCTTCTTCTTTTTTGCCGGGCGCTTTTTTGGCGCGCGGGATTTTGCGCGCTTTTTTGCATGTTTTTTGACATGCGTTGCGCGGCGGGACATTTTCTTTTTATTTTTCAGTTTCCTTTTCTTTCTTGGCATAAAAATGAAGAGGTTAAAACGTATGTATCCAAATCTAAATTTGTAAACAATTTACAAATTTAAATGATGAACTTTTAGCGATGCTCTCTGATTTCAGCGTGTAAGCTATTAATCTCTGGAAATTCTGGATTGGTTTTGTCGAATGAAGCAATAAAGGTATAAACGCCCGGCTGAAGAGTGAAATAATAATTCGAAAATATTTGCGAATAAACCGGCAGCCCATAGTTTTTGGAAGAAGTGGTAAGGGGGTATAGTTTCTTAAAACTCCCGCCTGGATAAGAAAAATTTATTTCCACATACCCCTGATAGAATCCTGGAGTGAATGTTCGATATCTAATATCAAATACCACAGTGTGTTGCTTGTCTGAGGCGGTAAGATCGCCGGGAACAGTGAATTGCGCCGTTGATGTCGTCTCTCCAAAAGTACTAGAAAAGTTGGCGGTGTAAACAGTTTTGTATTGCAGGCTTGCAATTCCAAAATAGACGATACCGCCGCCTATTGCAAAAAGTAAAATAGTCAGTAATACTCCGCGTACTTTTGACTGCACACTTGTTCTCCCGAGTCTCAGCGCAAAACTCAAGCCAAGACAAATCAAAAATGCTCCAAACAAGACAACAACCCAATCCAAACCCCCTTTCACGAAAAATAAAACAAATACAATCGCGGGGAATAAAAGTACCATTAAAATCCCGGCGACTAGCAGAACAACCGAAGTTATTTTTGCCCAAAATCCTTGTGGTTCAGAAAATTCCTGGGATTGAGGCTGAATCTGCGAATCTGTTTCCATTTCTCAAACCGCTCTCCGTTTAATTTTTCACACAATGAATATCAACTTGCTTCCCGGTAAGATTATTAGTGGGCGCACCCAACCCCGCGCTGACTCCTCCAATCATAAACACGAGAGAAAATACCCGACTTTTAAGAGAATCAAGAGGATCGTTTTTATTTATTTCCCCGCCATAAATAGCCAAGTCCACTATTGCAATTTTGCATGTCGAAGGATTTTGCGCATCGGCGATATGTATCGTGCAATATTGGCCATCCTTCCGGATGATTTCTATGCTCCCTCCATTTTGACCAGTTGTGGTGAGTTTTGAAAGACTGCAGGTGGAAATGGTAGAGATAAAACAAGAAAGATTGGCTTGCTCAGAAGCGCTTGGATTTCCAGTCGTCAAAGAATCTGCTGAAACTGAGCCGCAGTCTTTGCTCGCGCTCGGCTGAATCGGGGCTGGCGATGGCGTAGTCTGCGTGATTGTCTGAGTTGTTTGACTTGTTGTTGAGGATTTTGTTGCGACCGGAGCGGAATTATTTTGAACCCCATGTGACACATAATAAAGTTGAACAAAACCAATACTGCCCCCCACGACAACTACCAGAACCCCTAGAAAAATTAAAAGTGTCTTGCTACTCATTAGCTTAATAGTATCATGTGAGAAATATTATGCAACCCAAAACTATACGACCGGCAACTGGTTGAATTCGGCGAGCGCCGACCGGAGTGCGCTTTCATCTCCTGCATTTTCAGCCCGCCGCACCGCTTCCGCAAGCTCGCGGCGCCGGTCTATATAATATTCCTGTTCCACATAGGCCTTTATTTCCTCGAACTCCATGGGGCCTGCTTCTTCGGGCTGGAGCATAATAATATCAATTAATGTATCTTTTTCCAAGTCATGCGTCGTTTTTTCCCCCGATTGCAACGTCTTCGCTATGTCCGCGTATGGAGCGCCCAAAAATCGGAAAGAATCCGCGGCGGCGCTGAAATCGTTTTTATGGAGTGCGAGCGCGATCAGACGCTGGGAAAGCATCTCTCTGCGGGAGAATTTTTTCTCCGGAATTTCTTCTTCTTTTGCCTCTCCCGAAATTGCCGCCGGCGCTCTTACTTCGATCCGATCCGCTTCTTCGGCAAGAATCTTTTCACCGATATTCGCGCGGCGAGACAGTTCTTTCATCCAGAAACTTCGCCCGACGGGGCTCGCGATATTTTTTATTTTCGCGAGCACCGCGCGGATCCGTTTCAGGTAATCGCGGTTGCGCGGGTCAACTGCCGCGTTTGGTAGGTACCGCTCGAAATAGAATTCGGGCGCGGGACGGGCTGACGCGACCGCCGCCGCAAGCTTCTGCGGATCGGCTTTCGCGAGATCGGCGGGGTCTTTGAATCCCTTAAGTAGAACGACCTTCACCTCGAAGTCGCCCGCTTCCGCAAGATCAATCACACGCTCGCCCGCCGCGGGACCCGCCTCGTCGCTGTCGAAGCTAAGAACGAGCCGGTCGGTCTGCCGCCGGAGGGCGCGGAGATGGTCGGGCGTAAAAGCGGTTCCCGAACTCGCGACGACATTTCGAACGCCCGCCTGCGCGCTCATCAGCATATCCATCTGTCCCTCAACCAAAAACGCGAAGCCCGCGTCGCGAATCGCGTTCTTCGTTTTCCAGAATCCGTAGAGTAGTTTTGATTTCGCGAAAATCGGCGTCTCGGGACTGTTTATGTACTTCCCCGATTGGCCGTTGTCCAGTTCCGGCAGAATTCTTCCCGTAAATCCTACCACCTTCCCCAAGTGATTATGGATCGGAAACATGATGCGCCCGCGGAAGCGGTCGAGCGTCATGCCGCGCTCGGTTTTGAATGAGAGCCCGGCGCGGAGCAAGTCGTCGGGACTGTGTCCTGCGTTCAGGAAATGCATCGTGAGCGAGTCGGAGGTGTTCGGCGCCCAGCCGAGATCGAACTCGTCAATCGTTTCTTCGGCGAGCCCCCGTTCTTCCAGATATTTTTTTGCAACCGGAGAACGTTCGAGCTCTTTCCGGAAAAATATTTTTGCGGCGTCGTTCAGGTCATAGAGGAGCCCGACAAATTTGTACTCCGCGGGATTCACGCGCTTCAACTCAATCCCCGCTTTTTCGGCGAGTGTGCGCAGGGCCTCGCCGAATTCGATATTCTCATACTTCATAATGAAGGAGAATAAATCGCCTCCCAAACCGCACCCGAAGCAGTGCCACGTCTGCCGGTCAGGCGAGACCATGAACGACGGCGTCTTCTCCCGATGGAAGGGGCAGAGCGCCTTGAAGTTCCGGCCCGCGGGCGTGAGCGCGAGGTACGCTTTCAAAAACTCGACGATATCAAGCTTTTCTTTTATCGCTTGCGCGGGAGAGTCGGGCATAGTATTGGAATTTTATGAAAAAAATTAAGATCAAGCAAATGAAATATTTTTTCTGATTTTATGGGTATTCCCGTATCGCAAAAGGCCGCGATACGAAGCTACTGTTTCCCTTTCTTGCCTTTTTATTAACCGCTTCATCATTCGTCGTTTCGTTGTAGTACGGAGCACACGATGAGCAGGAAAGTGAACCCATCCCAAAAAATCAATTCCAGAAGCAAATGTTTTAATGAAAACTTTGTCGGAATGGAGTGAAAGCTTAAGCCGCATTTCAAGATATCGTGATATTTTCGGAATGAGATTCTCTAAAAAGACTTTATTCTCGTGTAAAATTACAAAATCATCGGCATACCGAACGCAATATCGAATTTTTAATTTTCGTTTCAGAAACTGATCGAACTCGTTCATGTAAATGTTGACAAGAAGCTGTGAGGTGAGATTGCCGAGCGGAAGGCCGATGTTTTGTGCCGTTTGAAAACTGTTTATAACTTGCCATAAGAGCCAAATGACATTCGTATCTTGAATATATTTTTCTAAGATATCTTTTAGAATCTCATGATGGATATTTGCGAAGAACTTTCTGATATCACATTTCAAAATCCAAACAGTCCTTGTGTGGTTCCGGGAAACAGTTCTTCCGTACTCTCTGAACTGATTTATTGCACGATGTACACCCTTATCAAGCCGGCAGGAATACGAATCGAAAATGAATTTGCGGTCAAAATAGGGATATAACATTCTGTAGATGGCATGATGAACTAACCGATCTCGGACACTCGCTTTGTGAATATCGCGTGGCTTCGGATCGTTTATTTTGAAAGCGAAATACGGTCCGTGTCGATAGGTTTTCTCTTTAAGCTCTCGATTAAGCAAGAAAATATTATCCGTTAGACGCAAAGAAAATCCTGCGACATCTTTGCGTTTCCGCTTGCCGCGCAAGAATTCCCGCCAAGCCGAGAGCAAATTCTCGACGGAAATGATATCATTCCATGTATTATGCAACCGCCGTTTAACTCTCTCTCTCTCTCTCTCTCTCTCTCGTTTTGATAGTGCTTCCATCCTTATTCGAATCAAAGAGGGATATTTGATGTGGGTGAATATTGTTCCGCATATTGCTAAGGGCGCGCGATATACCATAGGTTCTCGAATTGAAAACAAGTTCCTTGATCTTTTGGAACTTGCGTATATCGCATATTTTACCGAAAAGGAAAAGAAAACGGAAAAAATCTCGGAATGCATTTTGATTCTCGACACGCTGAAATTCCTTATTTCGGTGGCGTGGGAAGGCAGACTCATTTCCAATAAGCACTGCGAGGATGTGACATCCAAGCTCGAGGAAGTAGGCAAAATGTTCGGCGGCTGGAAGAAAAATCTGTCAAACCCCGAGAAGAAAAACCGCAATCTGTGAAGATCGCGGAAAGAAAACAGTTTCGGAGACGGAACACGAACGAGTTCTCCGGATTCCACTTGTTGCCGGGTTTCGCCAAAGTGTTGTTCAGCCACAGACCGTCCTCATTGCGTTCCAGCTTGAAGACGTTCGGGTTGCCGTCGGAGTCGGTTTTATGTGATGTGCCATCATTTCCACTGCTCATCAATTCAAAAGTAATGAAAGAGATTGGGCTGTATTTTATTTGGGATCAAGAATCCACCAGCGCACCACACCAAGTCTTTTCTTTTTTGTTGACTCATGCGAATCCTCTCCGCCAAGCCGTGGCCGGGCGGACTCTCAACTCGCATGAGCCGAAAGGGTCTTGAAAAGCCGTAGCCGTTCAATGCAACCGATCTGAAATCAGTATAGCAAAAATTTTCTTGACGCTACAAACCCTCCTTTATTAAAAAATGAATTTTTGCTAAAGTAAGGTCATGGAAAAGCACCCGCTCCACCTCAAAAACCCTGAATTGCAGACCTCTCCCGAAGTTGGGCGGGCGGTTCTGCGCGAGGAGCAAAAAACAGGCGAAAAAGTGCCGAATGATCCCGCCCTACGCCTAGAGGCCTATATGGATCGGCTTGAAAATATTTTTCTCAACCCAAAGAAGATGAAGTCCGGAGAGTCCGTTGGCGAGCGCAATCTTGAAATGTTCCGGGATAAGATATATGACGCACTCATCATAAAGCGAGAGAATTTTCCGGACAGTTATTTTGAACTACAAAAGCGCATAGCCAGGGAACGAGGACAAGCGGTAGAAGAAATTCCGGAAAACGTCCGCGAACAAATGATGGACGTCGCCATTGAAGACCAGAAAGCGTCGCTCGACGGATGGATGGATTATCTGACCGAAGAAGATGTCGCTTATCCGACCTGGTTCAAATTCTATGCATGGAACCAGATCATCAAGCTTTCGCAATTCGATAAAGAGCTCGGCAAATTCAAATCTCGCACTGAATCAACGGTGGCTCGTTTCCCGGATATCAATCGTGCCGCATTAGCCAAAATACTTGATATTTACGAAAAAGTTAAAACCGACAACAAGAATCTCAAAGACCCGGAAATACGTGAAAATTTCTCCAAGAGATTCCCGACTCTCTACGCTGAATTTATCGCCGGTTCTCTGGCTTCCCAGATCGAAAACAAGGAAGAAATACGCGGGGAATGGATAAAGTACGAAGCGAATAATCCTGCCGCCGCCGATACGCTATGGCAATCCGTGGAAGGCAAAACAGGCGGCGCCGGATGGTGCATCGAGGGTAAAGGATTATGGATTCGTTCCGGGAATTAATCAGGCGCTATAAGTTTACAATGGCATTCCTTGCGATCGTGTCCGGGGCGCTCGCGTGCATTGTCCTTGTCCGTCTAAATTATTATCCGGTCGCGCTCGTCGGCGGCCGCGTCATAAGCGCCCGGCAATTCATGGAAAATTACGCCGCGGCGCAGGCGTATTACCAGAACGCGCTCCGCACCTATGCCGCCGCATCGTCCACGGTTTCATTTTCCGAATTAAAAGACAAAGATATCGAAGCTGACGTCCTGAATCAGCTTGTGGAAGCGGTCTTGGTGGGCGACGGCGCGAAGCAGGAAGCGGGCGGGGATCTTGACTTGCTTGTTGCGGGGAAGATAGAAAAATACGATACCGACCCCAAGTTCCAGCGCGCCGCGGAAGCGCTCTACGGCTTGCCCTTTTCCGATTTCAAAAGCGATGTGCTCGTGCCGCAGGCCGAACGGGATGTCTTGACGGGCAGATTATTTTTGAAAGGAAAAAAGCTGGACGACTGGCTCCGCTCCGCGAAACGTTCCGCGCGCGTGATTATCTTTTCACCCGCGTTTCGCTGGGACGGCGAAAAGGTCGTCGGCAAGTAGCTGTTAGGGTTTAGCCACTAGCCACTAGTATTTTAATCATGGTTCACAAAAAACCGACAAATGAATCGCTTATCGAAGACCTCCGCCGCGGGGGATACTTGAAGACGCCGATTATTATCGATGCGTTCCATAAGATTGACCGGAAGGATTTCATACTTCCCGAATATGCAGGCGAGGCGTATGAAAATTATCCCCTTCCCATCGGAATCGGGCAGACCATCTCGCAGCCGTTGACCGTTGCCTTCATGCTTGAGCAATTGGCGCCCCAGCCGGGCGATACTATTCTGGAAATCGGCGCCGGATCAGGATGGGAAACCGCGCTCCTTGCCTATATCGTGACCGACGGCGGGAAAGAGATATGGAAAAAAGACATTCGCAAAGGGAAAGTGATATCGCTTGAGCGATTGCCCGCGCTTGCCGAAATGGCAACCGCGAATGTCGGGAAATATAATTTTATCGAACGAGGAGTGGTGCGGATTTTTGTGGGAGACGGATCGAAGGGGTATCTTCCGGATGCGCCCTATACCCGCATCATCTCAGCCGCGACGGCGAAGACAATGATTTCCGTCTCATGGAAGGAACAACTCAAAGTGCGCGGGCGCATCGTCGCGCCGCTTGATCATATTATCGAAGTTATTGATAAAATCTCGCAAACGGATTTCAATATACGGGAGTATCCCGGGTTTACCTTTGTGCCGCTCGTAATGGACGATATGGGGTAGCTTCAGTTTTGTATCCGAAAGCACCGCGGTTCTCGTTCTCCATCGGCACGAGCCCGCTGCCGCTCGCTCCGATGAGTCCCGCGTAGCGGGACGCCAATCTCATCGGAGCTCCGCGAGCTGCTTTCGGATACAAAACTTCCGCGTTGGCAGACGATTTTTCAAAATTCTTCAGAATTTTGAAAAAATGAATATAATAAAGCAAAGCGGGATTAGTACAGTGGCAGTACGGTTGCTTCCCAAGCAACAAACGCCGGTTCGATTCTGGTATCCCGCTCCAAACAAGCAATCCTTTACTAAAGCCATATACTCGTATAGTATAACGATATGGAGATTTTCGTGTATGTAGCCGTAATCGTCGCCATCGTTCTCGTC
>OBEQ012685935.1_pt1 | contig 21789 bp, 24 predicted proteins | sample 1670901 | NCBI WGS metagenome assembly OBEQ01 (sample SAMEA104232315, study PRJEB22302) | groundwater metagenome | biome: forest; feature: aquifer; material: groundwater | place: USA | collected 2011-08-07 | depth 5.4 m
CCATCTTGACCTCGGCATAAAATTCAAACGTGGCCGCAGGTTGAAGTTTTTTGATTCTCGCAAGCCACTCCTCCGCTTCCTCGCGGCTGAACACGTCTTCCAGCGAGAGCATCGGCGTTTCATGCGTCACCTTTTTAAACCCTTTGGCGACCTCGCCAGCCACGCGCTGCGTCGGTGAGTCCGATGTGATCAGATCCGGATACGTCCGCTCGAGTTGATACAGCTCATGCTTGAGCGCATCCAACGCCGCTTCGGAAATCGAAAGCCGATCGAGCACATGATACTCATACCGATAACGGTTGATTTCCTCGCGAAGTTTTTTGATGCGCTCCCTGGCTTCGGTGTGCGTCATGGGCACATCATAGCCGCTTGCCCGTTCTCCCTCAAGGACGTATTCTGTTTCTATATGACGCTTCAAAAAAATCACACCTACACCGTCGTGTTCGAACCCGCCAAAGAAGGCGGATTCACGGCCTCTGTTCCGGCTCTTCCCGGCTGCGTCTCTCAAGGAGAGACCTTTGAAGGAACAAAAGAAAATATCCAAGACGCCATTGCTGGCTACCTTGCCGTTCTTCGAGAAGATGGGGAAGAGGTTCCCGAAGAATCTGACGAACGCGTTGTGGCAAATGTGAGAGCGCCCGAACCAGCCTAGGACTCTATGGGCGATCTTGATCGTCTGCCGCAGATGACATCCAAAGACATGATCCGTACTTTGGAGCGTTTAGGATTTGTCCTACGACGCGTCACGGGAAGTCATCACATCTTGAGACATCCTCTTACTCGACGAATCATCAGCGTTCCTCTTCATTCAAAAGACTTGAAGCACGGTCTCGTCGTTGGAATCCTGAAACAGGCTAACATTCCAAGAGAGGAATTTTTAAAAGCACTCTAAAAAATCGTTCGCATCCACGTTTCGACCATCGCGCCAAACCATAACGCCAGCATCGTACCACCCGCAAGAAGGGGCGCAAACGGAACGCGGCTTTTGCGTTTCACGATGCCGAGGACGAGCAGCACGATCAAGATTCCTCCGCCTACGACGTAACTGAAATACAACGCAATGCCCACGCGCGGCCAGCCGAGAGCGGCGCCCATCAACATGCCCATCCACGGATCCCCAGATCCCATCCACACGCCGCGCGAAAGCAAAACCTGAACGCCTAGAAAGGCGAGGCCGACGATCATGCCGATAGCGAGCGAAGAAAGAGGGAGCGCACCGGTAACCCCGTTCCAGAGGGCGAAGAGCGTCGCAGTGATGATCATCAGTTCGAGAGGAAGAACTTTCCAGCGCAGATCAAATCCGACCAGAATGATCAGGACGAACAGGAGCGCAAACTCAAAGAGGAAGGGTGCCGTCTCGAGGGGAACAAAAAAAATCGGATGACGCCAAAAGGTGATGATCGCAAGCAACCCCATGACCAACTCAATCAACGGATATTGGAAATGGATCCGGGCGTGACAAAACGCACATCGCCCCCTCAAAAAAATCCACGAAAAAATTGGAACAAGATGGTGCGCGTGCAGGGTCGAACGACAATGCGGACAGGCCGAGCGACCCAAGAGACTCGTGCGCTCAAAAAGACGGACAACGAGGACGTTCGCAAACGAACCCATGATCGTCCCAAAGAAAAAAGCAAAAAGCGTCGTCATTTTTCTTCATCCTTGTTATCTACTCCTGCGGCGTGCGCATAGTAGACATTCGCTTTGCCAAACTCGGTGTCACTTTCGGTTTGAAAACGGATGGAGTAGCCATTCGCGCCTCCGCGATAGCGATAATATTCGCCGGACTTGGGGCCCGTGGGCAAGCGATTCAGATAGATCGGCGCTTGCGCATCATCATGTTTGACAAAGCCAGCTCCGGAAAACACCTCGGTGTTGGTTCCTGGCTGGCCGAGATTCACCCCGCCGCTCGCCGGATACGTCGCTTTCTCCAACCAATACTGACTCAACGCGGCGCGTACCGTGCTCACGTCCGAAAGACGTTGAGCGTCCCGCACCCGTGCCCGCGCGCTGTTCAACGACAACACGGCCAAAGTCGCCAACAATCCAAAAACCGCCAGCACGATCAAAACTTCCAAAATCGTGAATCCGGCACGCAGACGTTGCATCCTCATAGAAAGTAGACCACTCAGAAAAGTATAGCGTATGCGATCTCACTCGACCACTCCTGCCGCGTTGATCGTATGTGTCTGCCCTCCTGCCAACCCCTCGCTCTCGCGCTCCAAAAAAAATCGCACCAAGAAATGATCCAAAGACAACGGCAGATCCCCTTCCTGTTCGACGGTCCATCTTCCGCCCGGATCAACGAAAGATACAAGCGAAGACGAAGATGTTTCCTGACGACACGAAGCCTCTCGGCATAACCGACAAGCGGTCAACGCATCACCGGACTTACAACCCACCAACACCCGCTGATCAGCCGCAGCTGCGCGCCAGGTGGCCGCCAGAGAACGAGCCCGCGCCAAACGCTGGACATCACGCTCGGCAGATTGATAATGATTCACCTGCATCCATGCCAAAGGGAGAGCGAGTAAAAACAACGCGACGACAAGGGCCCACTCGATCAAGGTAAAACCGGACGGATGTTCCACAGCGCGATCGAGACAGGCCACGATATCTTTTGGATGACCATGCGCCTTGATGACATACGCGCACGCGCCGGTTTTCAAACACCGTTCGATCTCCTCTCGCGAACTTAAATCCGAAAGCATGATGATCGGGATGGCGCGCGTGCGCGGATCGCTTTTTAATTCTTGCAACACTTGGAACCCATCTTTCTTGGGCAAACGAATGGCTAACAAAATCGCCTGCGGCGGATCTTCACGCGCCGCCTCAACTCCGGTATCGCCACGCCCATGACGCTCAACCTGAAAACCCGCTTTTGACAAAAAACGTTTCAGACTCTCCACATAATGGCGATCTTCTTCGATATGGAGAATGCGTCTCGGCTTCATAAGGGACAGGCTTCCCAGGCCACGCCTTCCGGATGGCGTTGCGCAGAGATGCGTTGAATTGGCAGATGGGCTTCCACTACAGGCTTCCACCATTCTTCGTGCGCCGAAGAGGCCAGCGCGATCACGGGCTGCCCTTGCAGCGCCGCCTGCCAAGCCCACTCACGTTCCTCTTCTTGAGAACCATCATAGATGTGAGGCGTTTGCGCAGCACGCCGCCAATGTTCAGGCGAAACCGCGTGCGGAAAGCGTTCGAGCAAGCGTGCGCGTACATACGGATCCGCGTCCAAAATCAAAATAAAACGATGGGTCCCGCCCGCGATACTCGTGAAGGTCTGCATCCAATCAAAGGGATGCGTGGCCGCAGCAAACGGTTGCTTGCGCGTCAGATGGATGGCCTGCCCATGGGTCGTCATGGTTGATGTGACCTGCCAGCCACGCGCCGGCGCCTCACGAGAAAGATACAACGCGAACGCCGGCAACAAAGCGGGCGTCAGGCGCGGCGCTTCAAAAACCGGATGAAGGCGCTGCCCGGGTGCGTCCGCATGAATCTTCACCTCTGATCCGTGCGCAAACACCTGCAAGTGATGCATCGCGTGATGTTCCGCGTAGGTCTCAAGCGCGCGTGCCACATCCGCGATCGAGAACGAGGCCTCGACACGCGGCGGATACCAACGACGCCACTCGGACCAAAGGATCACCGCCGGAGCCACATGAAATCCTTGCGTGGCCAACTCCCCTTCTACGACGTGCCACGCACAAGGATCCACAAAACCGATCTGCAAACTCCTTCCATCGCGTTCCAAAAGATGGATGCGCTGCGCGCGTATCATCTCGGCATCCAAGAGATGACGATCGCCGGAGCGACGACCATCCATCAGCCGCACAAACGGCAGATCAAAAATGCGCGAGAGGATCTCTCCGTACGCCTCGGGTGTCAGGAGACCGGTGCCGATGAGCGCTTGCTCCGGATGCAACCCATGACGCAACAACGACCGCGCCTTTTCAAGCGCACGCGTTGATACCCGCGCTTCGTCGCGGCACATTTCTAAAACCCGCTCGACCACCGTCGCGTCGGAGAAAGAAGTGATGGGAAAAGCAGGAGACATGAAAAAATCAATAAGCCGCGTTCCCGAGGACTTTCAAAATTTGGATGAGATGCGCCGGGCTGGAGCGAGCAAAGACCGGAAACGTATGTGGATACGTTGAGAATCTTTGTGAGTGAAGCCCAAGCAGATCGCCAAATATGAAAGTCCTGCCCTAATCGATATCGCGCATGGCACACCCAAGACACACCGCGTAGCGTGGACCCATCTCATCCAAAATCGGACGCAGGTCCTGGGGATACACCACGCGCGCCCAGGGATCGCCGAGATAGGTGTTGACGCTCATCTGTTGCGTCAAAAATTCCGGCAGGCGCGGCAGCAACGCGGAACCGCCGGTGAGAATAATTTTCTCGATGCGCTTGGGCGAGCCGCCGTTCTCCTGAGCCTGGTACGCATTAAAAGAATACCGAATCTCATCGAGAATCGGCTTCACAAGCACGGATAAAATCGGTGACAGATCCCCCGCCGGCGCAAAGGATTGCATGGATGAAATGTCGCGCTTCATGGACTCGGCTTGCTCGAGCGGGAGCCCAAGCGTTTTGGCAATGGTCTGCGTAATCGCATTGCCGCCCGTCGCAATCGAACGCGTCACGAATGGAATCCCCTGCTCCACAATCATCACGTTGGTGCGCAAAAGCCCCATGTCTACGATCATAATCGTCGAGCGATCCTTGCCGATCAACGAACGGATCTCTGCAAAGGCTTCGGTCTCGAGTGAGATCAATTCCAACCCCGCTTGTTTAAAAATTTCCAGATATTTATTCACAAGCACCTTGGGCGCCGCGGTCATCAACACACGCGTGGACGCCTTCACGCCATCGGCCTTCTCGGTTTTCTCCATGGTCTTGGTGTCGAGCGCCACCTCTTCGAGCGGCAAAGGAACCAACTTCTTGGCCTCGTTGGTAACCAACTCCTTCACCTCTTTCTCATCCGCACTTGGCACGCTCAAAATCGAAGAGAACACCGACGAGATCGGCAAAGCCGCCACGGCTTTCTTGGTGGTCGTGCGCGCCTTGGCTAACATTTTTTTGAGTAGCTCCCCGGTTCCGGCCGGATCTGACAACAACGATTGCTCGAGACTGTCCGAAGACAGATTGGTGTACGCATACGTCACCAATCGCGCGCGCCCCTTCTCATTGCGCAACTCCACGAGCTTCATCCCCCCAAACCCCACATCCACTCCGAGGTAACTCATTTTGGGAGAAGAAGAAAAAGAGAACAGACCCATACGTTCAAAAGTGTATCACTCTTTCCCTCCGCGATCCATCGCCTGATTCGCGAGCGCATCCGCAGCTTTGTTTTGTTCGCGACGGACGTGGCGATAGCGGACGCGGCCGATCTCCAACTCCAAACGCTTCATGGTGAGATAGCGTTTGCCGAGCTCGGGATTTTTCACGCGATAGTCTCCATTGGCTTGCTTGATGAGAAGCTCACTGTCCGCAAGCACGTCGACTTCCGTGGCGCCCAAGGCGAGACATCGTTCAAGTCCGAGGATCACCGCCCGATACTCGGCCTGATTGTTGGTGGTGTGTCCGAGAAATTTTGCGTGCTGCTCCAACACCTCACCGGTCTTCGCATGTTCAATCACGACCCCAATGCCAGCCGGCCCAGGATTGCCACGCGCTCCACCGTCGGTGCGAATCAAGAGATGCATACAAAATCCACGATCCGACATTCTGCGCTGCGCGAGCCATTCCATTCGTTCACGGCCACATGATACACGAGATCCATGGAACCGCCGATAGAGATGTCGGAGAAGCGCTCACCCATCTTGAACCCAATCGCTTTCACGCGACGACCGCGCGCGGTCAACAAGGTGAGACGCAGATGCGATTTGGTAGATCCGATGCGATCTGCATTGACGATGGAGCAACCGCGTGAGACGAAGAGCGGCCGCGCATTGCCCATGCCAAACGGCGCCAATGAGGTGATCTGTTCGGTCAAGGCGAGATCCACGGCTTCGAGAGGGATCTCCGCATCAATCAAAAGCTCTGGAATGATCTGCTCGTCGGATAACGCGGCCGTGGCATGGGCAACGAGACGCTCCGAAAGTTCTGGAAGACGCGTCGCATCATTCAACGCAAACCCGCACGCCTGCACATGTCCGCCAACGCGCGTGAGAATTCCTTCACCAGACGCGCGCATCCCGGCGGTGATGTTGTACGCGGCAATGGATCGTCCCGAACCAATCCACGTTCCTTCATGAGAACCCACGGCCACGACAGGGCGTCCAAATTTTTCGACGAACCTCCCGGCAACAAGTCCAACCAATGAAGGCGACCACGTTTCTTTCCAGAGGACGATCGCCTTGGGCAACGTCGCCGGAAGTTCCCGCTCCGCTTCTTCCATCATGCGCTTGGTGGCTTCTTGGCGTTCACGATTACAACGTTCGAGTTCCATCGCGAGCGTGCGGGCTTCGATCTCGGTTTCTGTGAGAAGCAGACGAAGCGCGAGCGAAGCGTGATCCATGCGACCCGCGGCATTCAAACGTGGACCGATCGCAAAACCCACGGATTCGGTGTCCATCTCACCATAGGTCAAACCCGCAGCTTCAATCAACGCACGCAATCCCGGACGCCGCGTACGATTCAACACGCGCAACCCAAAAGTCTCGAGCAAACGATTCTCGCCGATGAGCGGGACCATATCTGTCACCGTGGCGATGGCGACCAGATCGAGCAGCCACTTTTCCCAACCCACCGGAATGTCGAGCCCGCGGCGACGTGCCTCTTCGAGCAACGCACATGCGAATTTGAATGCCACGCCCACAGCCGCAAGATGTTTGAACGGATAACCTTCTTCCGGCAAACTCGGATGAATCAAAAATCCATCCGGAAGAACTTCGCCAAACGTGTGATGGTCGACCACGATCGTGTCCATGCCCTGTTCTTTCGCAAGCGCGATCTCTTCCACGCACGCGATCCCGCAATCCACGGTGATGATCAGCCCCGTTCCTCGCTCTTGCAATTTCGGAATCGTCTCACGACGTAACCCATAACCCTCCTTGTCACGATGGGGAATGTAGAAATCGACAAGCGAGTTCGCGAGCTTGTCGTCCTGAGCGAAGCGGAGTGGAGTCGAAGGACCTTGAGCGATCTTCCGTTCAATTTCCCTCAGTGTCGTCATCAAAACCGTCGAACCGGTCACGCCATCCGCATCATAATCCCCATGCACCGTGATGCGTTCGCCGCGTTCCAGCGCAACAAAAATCCGCGCCATGGCTGCGGCCATGTGGCGAAATTGATTTGGATCATGGAGATGATCTTCCCACGATGGTTGTAAAAAATTCTGAACTTCCTCCGCGCTTCGCAGTCCTCGATTCCACAATAATTGAGAAAGGATGGCCCCGCTCTCCTTCACGCCGACCGTCCCGCCAAAATCTGCGGGACACGGATTAGCCACACGCCAACGCTTGATCATGAAACGTATTAAAAACTCCCAATAAACGGCCCGAACAAAAATAAAACCGTGGCAAGCGCCATAAAGATGGCGAAAATTTTCATGATCCGTTGGAGGGTTTTCCTTCTCATATATTTATATGATAGTGAGCTTGTCGAACTATCCGCGACGAAGAACCTTGATGAACGCCTCTGGGGGGATCTCGACGGCGCCTTTGCCATGCGCGAGCATCCGCTTCTTCCCCTTCTTCTGCTTCTGCAACAGTTTGGATTTGCGCGTGTAATCCCCACCAGACATCTTGGCGAGAACATCTTTACGATACGCTGACAGCCGTTCCGCGGCAATGATCTTACTGCCAATGGTCGCTTGCAACTTCACGACAAATTGCTGACGCGGCAACTCCTCTTTCAGCGTCTCGACAATTTCTTTGCCACGACGATACGCCTCGGTTTCATGCAACAACGTGGAGAGCGCCTCGACCGGCTCATCAGCCACCATGATATCCAGCCGCACGATCTGCGAAGGACGATAGCCCGCGACCTCGTAATTCATCGACGCATAGCCAGCCGTCACGCCCTTGAGCTTGTCATAAAAATCCACGATCACCGACGCCAACGGAATTGCGTAATGCAGAAGCGCGCGTTCGGTGTCGAGATACTCCGTGGTTTTATATTCACCTCGGCGATCTTGCACAAGCGCCATTACATTACCGAGATATTCCTTGGGACACAGAATATCGACCTTGACCCACGGTTCGCGCGTTTCGCGAATGAACGACGGCTCTGGAAAAGCGCCCGGCGCTTTGATGAGCTCCATCTCGCCATTGGTACGCGTGACTTCGTAGCCCACCGAGGGCGTCGTCACCACTACTTCCATGCTGAACTCACGCGAGAGACGTTCCTGCACGATTTCAAGATGCAACATCCCAAGCAACCCGCAACGAAAACCAAACCCGAGCGCGGTCGAATGTTCTGGCTCAAACGTCAGCGCGGCATCGTTTAATTTTAATTTGAGAATCGCGTCGCGCAACTTTTCATACTCTGCACCGTCCATGGGGAAAATGCCCGCGTACACCATGGGACGCACCTCTGCGTATCCCGGCAGCGGCGTGACGATTTCGGCCGCATCGAGCGTCGTGATGGTATCGCCGACACGGACGGAAGAAATATCCTTCAAGCCGGTTACCAGGTAACCGATCTCTCCGGCGCGCAACATGCCGGTGGCCACGCGCTCGGGTTTGAGATAGCCGACTTCGAGCGCTTCACCGTTGGCGCCGGTGGCAAGAAAACGCAAACGCGCGTGCACCTTGCCTTCACCATCCACACAGCGGACATACGCAATCACGCCCTGATAGTCGTCGTACTTGGAATCAAAAATGATCGCGCGAAATGGTTTGACAAGCTCACCACGAGGCGGCGGAACATCTTTGACGATCCGTTCCAGGATCGCATCAACGCCCTCGCCGGTTTTTCCAGAAGCAGAAAGAATCTCCTCTCGTCGACAGCCGATGAGCTGCATCAGTTCAGCAGCACGACGTTCCGGTTCTGCATTAGGCAGATCAATCTTGTTCAGCACCGGAATGATGATGAGATTCTGTTCGATCGCGAGATAGAGGTTGGCGATCGTCTGCGCTTGCACGCCTTGCGTCGCATCGACGAGCAGGATCGCGCCTTCGACCGCGGCGAGAGAGCGCGAAACTTCATACGTGAAGTCCACGTGCCCGGGCGTATCAATCAGATTCAATTCATAGGTCTGACCGTCGTGCGCCTGATACCGCATGCGCGCCGGCTGGAGTTTGATGGTGATGCCGCGCTCGCGTTCCAGATCCATGGTGTCGAGGAGCTGTTCCTTCATCTTGCGCTTTTCAACGGTACCTGTGATTTCCAACAGACGATCCGCAAGCGTGGACTTACCGTGATCGATATGCGCGATGATGCAAAAATTCCTAATGGAATCCATGAACCACAGAGTGCCGAAAAAATCCGCACCGCGCAAGCAGACTCCCAAAACCAAAACCCCTCCTTGCGTCAGGAGGGGCGAGGGGATGTTCGAAATTTTACCGCGCCTCCACCGATCCTTGGGCTGACACTGACGTCTTGGCTTTGACATTGGCTTCGCGTGCAGCCTTGAGCGCATCTTGCGCAACTTTGACTGCGGCACGATAGGTATCCTGCGCCATTTTCTCGGCATCATGGCGAATTTTGCGTGCGCCAGTCATGGTGTCGCGGAACGTTTTCCAAGCAGACTCCATGCTTTGCTGGGACGTTTTACGCGCGCTATTGATCGCTTCGAAGAACGCTTTGTTCGCGGCGCGACGTTCATCCGCGGTTCCGGTGCAACGCGTCTTCCAGGTGGCGAAGGCGGCGTCAATCGCGGTGCGACGGATGGTGATTGCGACATCGATGGCCGTGCGACGTGCTGTCACAGCCGTATCGCGCGTACCGCGAAAGGCTTTGATCGCAGCATCCACGGCGTCTCGGCGAGCTTTGATGGCGGCATCGATTGCAGCCCAGTACGTTTTCCATGCCTGCTTCATCGTTTCAGACTTGATCTTGCTCTCACGATCCACGCGGCTCTTCTCCCGTTTCGCGTCCTGTTCGGCGCGGCGCGTGTTCATCTTCAAATCCTGCTCATCACGCGCGGCTTGCATGTGCGCATCGTTATCAGAACGCACCTGCGCCAAACGCGCTTCCCCTTCGGCGCGAAGTTTTGCCATCCGCGTCTGAAAATCCATGGTCTTTTCATCACACGCGGGACGAATGGCCGTCGGTGATGTCGTGACATTCGCTGACGTCCCCACATTCGCAGAAGCCGACGTCCCCGTATTGACATTCACTCCGGCGTTGAGGTTCACACCGACGTCCTGCGCGAACACGGCCATAGGCATGGCCAATGAAAGAGCCAAACTGGCCAGCGTTCCCAACGAAACACTTTTTTGAATCAACATAGAGATTCGTTAAAATGAATGAAGATGGCTAAACATCGTACGCTCTTATCATACCTCACCCAAAGAAAGATGTTACAACCCTATTCCCAAGGGTCCGCATGCAGCTCTAATTCCCCGTAGATATTTTCCCCTTCCACGAAAACCTTGATAGGCGTCAGCATCGAACCCGCAGGCGCTTCGCCTTGGATCGCGTGGCCCGTACATGGATCAAACTCCGCCAGATGCCAACGACAACGAAAAATCTTGGCATCTCCTTTGTTCGCGAGTTCGACGGGCCCGCCCATGTGCGTACAACGATTCACATATGCCTTGATGGTGGCGCCATCGTTAAACGCAATCCCCTGCGCATGCCCAAAACGAAAATGCTTCGTGCGGCCGAGCGCAATCTCACCGACGTGCGCGATCAGGATCTTTCGTGTGACCGAACTCATAAGAAAAAGGCAACGTTTTGCATGGTCCGCGCATCAGCATAAAGAATTCGCCATACACGTACTTACCGGTGAGCATCATCCTCCCTTCTTTTTCCAAACGCCGAACCGAAACATGGATGGGATGCTCGCGCAAAATGCCGAAAGTAAAACCATGGCGTACGGCACGGCGCACATATTCCATGTCTTCGGCGAACACGAGCGTCTCATCAAATCCATGAAGCGACTCGTGAACCGCCTGGCGCACGAAAAAGCAAAAACCCGGAGCATGTGGCAAGAGGCGTTCCGTGACGATCGAATACCAATTATAAGCGCGGTGCATCGCCTGATCCACGAGGGTGCCTTCATGCGCCCGTACGCAACACGTGGACACATCGAATGAACGTTCCGCCATCTCTCGCAGGCTGTCGCGCAAGAAATCCGGATGTGGCAACACCACATCCGCATCAAAAAACGCGAGGATCTCTCCTTGCGCCTGCTCGGCTCCGCGATTGCGCCCGGGTCCCGGCAATCCTCCGGCGACAACGCGCGCGCTGAAACGCTCGGCGATGGTACGCGTCTCATCCGTAGACTCGGCATCCGCAACGATGACTTCGAAATCCTGAAAGGATTGTTGAGCCAAAGATGCTAACAGCGTTGGCAACCACCACTCTTCATTGAGCGTCGGAATCACGATCGTGAGTTGCATGGGGCAAGATTATCTTAAAATCTGCCATATCGCAATGCCGGCCGCGACCGCGACATTCATGGATTCTTTCATTCCGTGTTGCGTGATTTTGATCGCGCCATCGCACTGCGCCAGAAGAGACGGTGGCACGCCCGTGGTTTCTGTGCCGAGCACGAGCGCGATTTTTTCCGGTGGATGAAACGTCGCGAGCTCTACGGCATCTGGCGTCAACTCAAGCGCGTAAATCATAAAGCCTTCGTGGCGCAAACATTCGATGACAGATTCGACATCCAGCATCCTCTCAAAAGCAACAGACGTTTCTGCTCCCAACGCGACTTTAGAAATCTTGGCATCCGGCGGCGCGGGCGTATAACCCGTAAGCCACAACTTCGTCACGCCAAGCGCATCACACGTACGAAACAACGAACCCACGTTTTCGCGAGAGCGGATATTGTGAGCAAGGAGATGAAGGGTAGGCATAAATCCTTAATTCCCTGAGTAAGCGAGTCGAACGAGCGCATCGAAGGGTTCCGAGAGCGGGTCGACTCGATCGGAGGCCTTCGACTTCGTCGGACTTCGCTCAGGCAATACAACACTTTTAGCTTGCTTGGATCAGCTATGCAAGTTAAGCTCCCCTCATGAAATTCGGCGACGAGCTGTGTGGAACCATCACGGAATTGGATGACAAAGGTCGTGGCGTGTTTACGTATGCGTTGCCTCAGGAGCAGGACGGATTACGACGGGTAGTCGTGCCATTCAGCGCGCCGAGTGATGAGGTGACTGCGACGTTCATCAAACGCGATCAAGGTTCATGGATCGCACGGTTGACCAACATCGAGCAGGCTTCGAAAGACCGCGTCGCAACGCCGTGTCCGCACGCTGGCGTATGTGGTGGATGTTTGTGGCAACATCTTTCTTACGACGCGCAGCTTCGCCTCAAACGTGAACAGATCAATGCCGCATTCGCACGCGCCGGTTTCGATCTGCGTGTGGACGACGTAGTACCCTCGGCGCAACAACTCTTCTATCGCAATCGCATGGACTATGTTATCGGTTGGCAGGGAATGGTGGGCTTAAAAGAATACGGATCGTGGAATCGCTATCTCGATCTCTCCACCTGTCTGTTGCTCGATGAGGAGACGCCACGCATTTTGCAAACCGTGCGCGAGCTCATAAGTGATTTGAATCTCGCGCCGTGGGATGCGCGTAAACAAGAAGGGTTGATGCGCTACGTGGTGATTCGCCTCGGACGCCACACGCAAGAGCGATTGATTCATCTCGTCGTGAAAGATCTGACAAAAATTGACGAGCCCGCACGCAAAAAAATTCGCACACGACTCGCGCCGCTCTCGACCAGCCTCATGCTTGGGGAAAATCCGGATATCACGGACCTGTCTCTCAGCAAAACGCTCGTGACATTGCATGGCCCATCTTTTTTGACAGAAGAAGTCAACGGCCTGCACTATCGCATCCACCCCAATTCTTTTTTTCAAACTAACACAGAGATGGCGGGCGTGCTGCAAAAAACGGTCATGGATTTCATAAGAGGGAGAACCGGAATCCTCGATCTGTATTGTGGCCTCGGTTTTCTCGGCATCGCCTGTGCAAAGCAAGGCGCGACCGTGTACGGTCATGAACTCGACACGCAAGCGATTGAACTTGCGCGAGAAAATGCGGCGCTCAACGGCGTCCAAGATCAGATGACGTTTGGTGCGGGCGCGGTCGAAGATCTGGATTGGAGCGCGCTCCATCCCGAAGCCGTGATCGTGGATCCTCCGCGCGCTGGCCTGCATCCGCGGGCGCTCAAAACATTGCTCGAGAAAAAACCGCCGACGCTCGTGTATGTGTCTTGCAACTATCGTCGCTTGATCGAAGAACTCAAAACCTTGACGACCCTGTATCATGTGGAACAGATCGTGGCGCTTGATCTATTTCCCCAAACGCCGCATGTCGAAGTCATCGTCAAATTATGTCTCATCTAAAAAAATCCGGCTTTGCCGTCCTTGTCGGTCGCTCGAACGTGGGTAAATCTACGCTGTTGAATCGTTTGATTGGGACGAAAGTCGCCATCGTGACGCCGAAGCCGCAAACCACCCGCCAACCGATTCGCGGCATGTTGAACGAAGCGCGCGGACAAATCGTGTTTGTGGACACGCCGGGAATTTTCTTAGGAAAAAAAGATGCGTTGTCGCGACGACTCAACGCCCTTGTGAGAGAACAACTCGAAGGGATCGACGCCGTTGTCTACGTGGTGGATCCCACGCGCGAGCCTGGGCCGGAAGAGCAGCACATCCAAAATCTTTTGCGTACGCTGCAGATGCCGATCATCCTTGTCATCAACAAACAAGATTTGTCCACGCGCGCTAAACCATTCTTGGAAGCAGCACGTACGATTGACATAGGACAAACGCAAATTTTGGAGCTGTCCGCCTCACACGGCACTGATGTCAATCGTCTGGTGGATGCGTTGTTTGAAGTGATGCCTGAAAGCGAAGCGCTGTATCCGGAAGAACAAAAAACGGATCTTACGCATCCCAAGTGGCTCGCTGAACTCATCCGCGAAAAATGTTTTTTCCATTTGCAAGAGGAACTGCCTTACGCGTTGCACGTGGAAGCCACGGAGATGGAAGAACGTTCTCCCGAACTCATGCACGCCGCCGCAACGATCTTTGTTCTCGACCAACGCCACAAGCGCATGGTCATCGGCGCGCGCGGACAGATGCTCAAACAGATTGGAACCGACGCACGCAAAGAATGGGAGGCGGCCAGCGGCCGGCGGTTGTTTCTCGAGCTCCATGTCGAAGTGGATCCCAAGTGGCCGCAACGGTTTTAAAACGTCTGCACCAAAAAATGATTCACCTCATACCCAAAAACTTTTTTCCAATCATGTTGGCCCGTGACGATCTCCGTCGCGCCCGGGAAGATTGGTTGGATCGTGAGCTTGAGAATCAACGGGTTCTGACGATTGTTTAAGATCACAAAATCTGCGAAGGCGTTTTTTCCGTGCCAGGCCGAAACCTTGACCTCTTGGCCGTTGATGACCACGGGCCATTCGATCGGTTGGGGTTCGACTTCAAGCAACGCAACATCTTTTTTTTCTCCAGCGATGTTGGCGCGTTGACGCAAACGATCCAAGACGCCTTGCAATTCCTGCGAGCGTTTGGCCCACTGGCTCGCCACCTCACCGAACAGATCTAAATACACCACGGTTTTATGCGTCACGATCAACTCTTCGAACGCATCATCGCTCAGCCACAATCCACTTTTTTGCGTCAGCGCGCTGGTCTCGCCCTCCACCTTCCAATAGGCGGGTAAAAACAAGGTGTGCGGCTCATGAAGATTGATGTGCACGAGATCCCCAGAGGCGCTCACACGTTCGGTTTCCACCGGCGGCGGAGGCGGGTAGGCATCGCCTTTCTTCCGTCTTTGAATTTGAGCTTGATAGAGTTGCCGCGCCCGCTGCGAAGACGTGGCCTCGTGCTCGATGGTGGACAGCCAATGCAGGTCTGCCTCGCGCATGGGCACAAAGCGCTGCACCGTCACCAAACGCGTTCCTTCGTAAGCGGAAAACAAATCGGACAACGAACTGTCCAATCCAAACAATGTCTGCTTGATCTCAAATGAATCTCCGGAAAGAAACTGCAAACGCTGCGCCACGATCTCCGTGGACGAAGCCGAGGAAAGAGAAGACGAGTTCTCTGCCGACGACGGGCTGCGTGTTGGGACCTGACACCCGGCTCCAAGGATGCTCAGAGAACCGACGAAAAAAAGAAACGGCGCACGGCGAAAGAAACTCATCATATACGACACAGCGTACGACCTCCCCCGATCCTTGTCGAGAACCCTACCGGCGTCCTATGATAGAAGAACTATGGCTGCTCATGATCTTCGCGTGGGTGACAAGGCTCCTGATTTTTCTCTGAAGGATCAGGACGGTCGTCTGGTGCATCTGGCCGACTTTCGCGGTCAAGCGAGCGTGGTGCTCATCTTCTATCCCGGCGACATGACGCCCGGTTGCACGGTTCAACTCTGTGCCGTGCGCGATGACTGGGGCAAATTCCAGGACGCCGGCATTGCCGTGTTCGGGATCAATCACGCCAAGGCCGAGTCGCACGGCGAGTTTGTCCACAAATTTTCTTTCCCCTTTCCCCTACTCGTGGATCCCGCAAAACACACGAGCGCGCGATACGGAGCCATGCGCAACCTTTTTACCGTGAAGGTGATTCGCCGGAGCGTGATTGGGATCGACAAACAAGGGATTGTCCGCTATATCAAACGTGGCATGCCTAAAAATGCCGATATTCTTAAAGCGATGAAATCCTATGCCTAACCAGCCCAAACCTCTTCCATTTACGTCCCTTTCCGGTATTTCAGACAAGACGATGGCCATCCATCACGATAAGTTGTACGCAGGATACGTTGCCAAAGCGAATGAGATCGGGGAAAAGTTGCAAGCCTTGTCTCATGGTGGCGATGTCTCGAGTGCGAACCCATCCTATTCTGAATTGCGGGCGCTGAAAGATGGAGAGACCTTTGCAAGAAACGGCGTCTATCTCCATGAATGGTACTTTGATGTCCTTGGCGGCGATGGAAAACCCACGGGGGCGCTTGTTGATGCGATCGCCGCTCAATACGGCTCCCTCGAAAACTTTCAGACTTACTTCTCCGCCTGCGGCATGGCGGCGCGCGGCTGGGTGATCTTATGCCAGGATCTTCACGAACAAGCCTTGCGCATCTACACCGCCGACGCGCACAATCAAGGCGGCGTATGGGGCTGCTTGCCCATTCTCGTGCTCGATGTCTACGAACATGCGTACTTCATCGATTACGGATCCGATCGCAAGGCCTACATCGCGGATTGGTGGAAGAATCTCAACTGGGACAAAGCGAATGAACTCTTTGATCACGCATCAGCGCACAATCTCTAGCCTTTGACCTCTCACCATTAACCTCATTATTCTATGATTCAAGTCGGCACCGCGGCTCCGTCTTTTTCAAACGTGACCGCTTACCACCAAGGAAAGTTTACGAAAGTCAGTCTAGCAGATTACAAAGGCAAGTGGCTCGTCTTTTTCTTCTACCCGCGTGACTTCACTTTTATCTGTCCCACGGAATTGAAAGGATTCTCGCAGCATGAAGCGGAGTTCCAGAAACTCGGCTGCGAAGTGCTTGCCGCATCTACGGATTCTGAATGGAGCCATAAGGCCTGGTTTGAACGCGATCTTCCAGATGTGAAATATCCCATCCTCGCGGACACCACGCACAGCGTCTCCCGCGACTACCAAGTCTTCAACGAAAAAGACGGACTCGCCGAACGCGGCCTGTTCATCCTAGATCCAGAAGGCACAATCAAATATTCCCTAATCAGCTCCGGCTCCGTCGGCCGCTCGGTTAAAGAAGTCTTACGCGTCGTGCAAGCGCTCCAAAGTGGAGATCTGTGTCCCGTCGAATGGACGCCGGGAGAGAAGACTCTGGGGAAAGCCTAAACCGCCATCTTCATCCGCTTCGCCGCCAGCGCATCTTGAATCGCCTGCTTGTTCCAGCCAACAATAATTTGTCCGTTGATGTCCACAACCGGCACGCCCATTTGTCCGGAAATTTTTACCATGTGCTTGGCAGCCTCGGCATCTGCCGCCACATCCACCTCTTCAAACTCGATGTGCTGTTCATGCAAAAATTCCTTGACCAGCTTGCAGTACGGACAGGTCGGCGTGGAATAGACTTTTATAGATGACATACAAAGGTTCGCAAAGAAAAAGAACTGTGACGAATAGTATAACACATTCGTCCACCCCTTAACCGACGGCCTGTAGATATCTCATCAATAACCGCACACCATAGCCTGTTCCGCCAAACGGAACATCAGGCCGCGTTTCTTTTTCTGCGTACGATGGCCCGGCGATATCGAGATGCGCCCAAGGAATGTCGCCGACAAAATGGGAGAGAAAGAGCGCGGCCGTAATCGTCCCTGCAGCGCGGCCTCCGGTGTTTTTGATATCCGCCACTTTGGATTTGATAAGTTCCTGATACGGCTTGAACAATGGAAGCTGCCACAACTCCTCGCCCGCATCCTGCGCGGCATGAAGCAACCGATCCGTAAGCTTGGCGTCATTACTCATCAAGCCCGCAACCTCTTCTCCCAATGCCACCACACACGCGCCCGTCAGCGTCGCGAGATCAATGATCGCATCCGGCTTCAGCGTCGCGGCATAAGACAGCGCATCAGCAAGCGTCACGCGACCTTCCGCGTCGGTGTTCAAAACTTCGATCGTGTTGCCATTCATGGCTTTGACCACATCGCCCGGACGATACGCGCGACCCGAAGGCATGTTCTCAACGGCGAGAAAAATTCCATGCACTTCGACATTCGGTGCAAAGGATGGCAAAGCCTGAAACAATCCGAGCACCGCAGCGGCGCCAGCCATATCAATCTTCATGGTCATCATCCCGTCCGCGGTTTTGATGGACAGCCCTCCAGAATCAAAGGTTACAGCTTTGCCGATGATCGCGATGCGCTTCTTTGCTTTTCCTCCCCCTTTGTAAGGGGGAGAATATATCAGATGGACACCCACAGGCGGATGATCAGAACCCTTGGCCACGGCGAGCGCGGCTTCCATGCCGAGGGCTTTCATTTGGGATGCGTCCAAAATTTTGAGAGACAATCCCTTTTTTCCTGCCACGATTTTCTTGGCCACGCTTGCCAAGTCCTGCGGCGCCATATCCGCAGACGGCGTATTCACGAGATCACGCGCAAGCATCGTCGCCTCCGCCAACACGCGTGCCTCCGCGATTCCTCGCTCGACTTGATTCAACTTCGCGCGCTCGACTTCAGCGATGATGACCTCTTTCACCTCCGGCTTTTGAACATCTTCTTGACTCATCTTTCCTTTGTACGCATGAAAACGGTACGCTCCAAGCCACACGCCTTCGGCGAACGCCTGCGCAAGATCGCGCACAGACGCTTCACTCGCGCCAACGCCTGGCAGGGTCGTCACGATACGCGCGACTTTGCTCTCGCGTCCGCGACGAATGATCATCGCGCCTGCTTTGCGCGCCGCATCGACATTCCATTCATTTTTTTCTCCAAGCCCTATCACCCCAATACGCTTGGCCTTGATCGTCCCAAATGTCGGCAACAGCGTCCACTCCCCCATCTTTCCGGAAAATGATTGCGCCTCCATCCATTCCTCCAGCCGTCCTTCCATGGCCTGATTCAATTCGACAAGCGTAGGAGACAACGCCCGAGAACCCTGAAATTGTCCAACAACAATCAAATCCGCCGACGTCTCAAGAAGAGAGGTTTTTGCAAGAGAGATACGAAGCATAGTTTGGACATCTCAACATGTTGCGGGAGGTTTGAGAAGAGCTAACGACGGATGAGCCACACGAATCCCCCAAACGCGATCGGAACAAAAACAAGAAGGCAAATGAAGTATCTCTTCATTTCGCGAAACGACGAAGCCGCATGGCGTTCCTCTGCGCGATCAAACGGCGCGAGGATGGTGAGCGCGATGGCCGTGCATGCGGAGAGCAGACACCACAAACAAAACGCTCGGATGTCGAGCCATTGGATAAAGAAGAGAAATGCAGACTCGAGAAAACCAATCGCAATGGCGATCATCATCAAACGATAGAGCAGACGAGGCCACCAAGCGCTTGCCGCGCGTGCGACGAGAAACGCGAACACAGCCACGTAAAACACAAGGCCAAGGAATGGCCGAGGAATCCCGAGCGTCCACGCCCACTTGGATGCGCGCACGGTTTCGCACCCACTTACCAATCCGCAGGTGATAGGAACGCCAGACACATACGTATAAAACAAATACGCCGAGGCGAATAACCCCACGAGGCTGGCAATGGCCATTCCCAAACGAGCGTGTGCCGGAGAGAGACGCCTGGTCATATTACTTCTTCCCATCACACGTCCGTGGATCCCAGAGACCCGCGTTGCTGCGACGAGCCTCTTCCTGCAAACGCTTAAGCTCGATTTTGCGCTGCTTGTTCAAAGGAAACGAGAGATACGCGTACGCATATCCTTGCCGCACCAGCGTCGCATTGAAATCCATCCCATCTCCGCGGATGACGTTGCGCAGCACGCGTCCGTACTTGTCGCGATCATCAGCTTGCACATCTTCATCCAAACGCACGCGCCAACCGTCTAACGTCTGCGCGGCAAAGTGCGAGGCCTCTTTGCCGAAACACTCCACGGGCCGACGCGGATCCACGGATTCGGGCGTGTTCACGCCAAGCAAGCGCACCTTGATGTCCTCGGCCTGACCGTCCACGCGAGCGACAAACGTATCGCCATCCACCACGCGGATCACGAGCGCGTTGGTCGAAGTCGTAGACACGTGCGATGGCGATGAAATCGGCGCAGGTGAAACGGGTATCACCAAAGACGGATGCGATCGCGAACCAGAACCAAAGAATGCGACGAGCGTTGCGACGAGGACGGTGATGCATCGCGAAAAAAAAGACGTCATACGATCCAACCGACTTTGACCTCGCCCTCTTCGATCTTCACCTGATACCGATCCAGATGATGACCATTTGCCGAGCGACCCGTCTCCACATCAAACGACCAATCATGCCAAGGACAATGCAACTTCCCGTCCGCAACCTGGCCGCACGACAACGGCCCGCCCATATGCGGACAGATGCTGTTCACCGCAAAAAAATGTTCCCCCACGCGCACCACAGTCATAGGTTTTTTGTGCACCTTCACCTCGCGCGCTTGTCCGTCGCGCCAATCTTCCACACGACCGACAGACATGAATTGGCTCGGTCCTTGTTCGGCAAAGGGATGGGACATAGATGAAAAGAGTATACACCTCTTGATCATAAAGAACATTTGCGAGATCATATGGTCACTTTTATGACACTCCTCAAAATCTTTTGGCCTCCTGCCGTTGTCCTGGGTCTCCACTTCCTGCGTTTGTGGCTGCTTCCGAACGCAAGCGAGTTTGACATGTTGATGCACTTTTTGGGCGGCCTCTCTATCGCTTGGGTGACGGCCAATGTGTACCAACTCGCGAGAAAAAAGAACGTCGTTCCTGCTCTCCCACGTCTCTTCCAAGTCTATTTCTTCATCGCCAGCGCTGAGCTGGTAGGCGTGCTGTGGGAATTTTGGGAGTTCTATCTCCAAAGCCCGTATATCGTAGATCTTCATCTCACGCTCGCCGACACCGAAAGCGACCTCTTCCTCGATCTCTGCGGCGCCATCGTCTTTGCCGTCATTTGGACAGCCATCTCCCGATCTCCCAAAAAAATCCATTGACGCGCGGACAAAACACATCACCCCATGTTTTGAGGTGATGTGTTTTGGCTCAACATACCGGCCTAGAACCAAGTCATTGAGGGCTTTTCGAGGCTGTTCTCGATATGATTTTGGAGAGGAACCGGTCGGTCTAGATCGGACAAATCGTACACGATGAGAATGAGACACTTATGCGAGATGTCTGAAACGTCTCATTAATTGAGGGGAGGGGTCTCGAGGGGGTTTAGAGGGATGAGGGGAGAGAAAGAAATCAACAAACAGAAACACGCAAACAGCTAAAAATGCGGCAGGACTGAGAGGTGAACAGATCTAAAACTACGTCTTCAAGAGCTTAGACTCATAGTGAGAGTAATGACGACGACTGAAACCTTGGGTATCCTGGCACACGAGTCCGGTGTTTTGGGTTGAGGGCTCATTGCGCTGGGATATCCAGACAACAGCTTGGAGTTGATCTAAGCGACGACAGGGCTGTACGTACCAAGACGATTGCGACGCAACAGGCTAGCTCCTTTGGTGATACAAATCCCCGTTACTGGACCAGTAACGGGGATTTGCCATTTTCTTAGGGATTACACCAGATTAAATACCTAATTCTTGCTCACGCAAAAAAACGTGGTGGTGGAAAACGTGGTGAACGTGGTGGATCCATCAGAAAACGTGGTGGTGATTGGAAAAAACGTGGTGGAAAACGTGGTGGGTGGTGGTGTAAAACGACACTGGGCAGCCGTTAGAGCTATCAATATTTCGGTAAACGAAAGACCACGCCGTGAGGCGTGGCCGTTCCTGGCTGTGTCTCTTGAACAAAATCCGAACTTTTTTCCAACAAAATCCCGATGTGGAATGAATCGTTCCGCCACTGCCTCGCTTCACTCGGCAACACCAAAGAAAAATGTTCCTTGCTTTCTTGATTTGGCGGGGGTGAAATTCTTCTTGAAAGTGGAAAGGACATTTTTCTTTGGTGTTCTGCCCTCAAGGTCTCGGGCAGGTGGCGGAACAATGCGGACGAAGTTTTGC